>Ga0187847_10000131_pt1 | contig 86565 bp, 63 predicted proteins | sample June2016WEW_4_10_FD_132458 | JGI IMG/M metagenome (GOLD analysis project Ga0187847, IMG submission 132458) | Peatland microbial communities from SPRUCE experiment site at the Marcell Experimental Forest, Minnesota, USA - June2016WEW_4_10 | ecosystem: Environmental > Terrestrial > Soil >...
CTCAGGACTCTCGGGCTCGGGGCTGCTGCTGCAGGACAACGGCGGCAACAATCTGGCGGTTGCTTCAGGGGCAACGTCTTTCACCTTCAGCGCGCCCGTCCCCGCTGGTGGCACTTACAATGTCACGGTTCTGACGCAACCTTCCAATCCTGCCCAAACATGCGTAGTGACAAACGGCAGCGGAACGGCAAATGCGAATGTCACGAATGTCCAAGTCGCCTGTACCACGACCACCTATACCATCGGAGGAACGATCTCAGGACTCTCGGGTTCGGGGCTGCTGCTGCAGGACAACGGCGGCAACAACCTGGCGGTTGCTTCAGGGGCAACGTCTTTCACCTTCAGCACACCTGTCCCCGCTGGTGGCACTTACGGTGTCACGGTTCTGGCGCAACCTTCTAATCCCGTCCAGACTTGCGTAGTGACAAACGGCAGCGGAACGGCCAATGCGAATGTCACAAACGTCCAAGTCGCTTGTTCTGCTTACACCGCTAGCGGCACCGTCAGCCCGTCCTCGGCACACCAGGGTTCGTCAGAGATGATCGTCATCACCGGAATCAACACAGACTTTGGTCCGGCTACCACGGTCAATTTCGGCGCGGACATAACCCCGGGTACGGTAAGCGTGAATGGGCCGACGAGTGCCTCCGTGCCGATAACGATTGACAACTTGGCGGCGACCGGACAGCGCAGCCTGACCATCACGACAGGATCTCAGGTCGTGACAGCAGCATTTACTGTGGTTGCGGGCGTGCCCGTCGTAACCGTCATCAATCCCAACGCAATCCAGCCGACACAGACGGAAAGCGTAACCATATCCGGAGCATTCACGAACTGGGCGAGCGGGACGACGACGGCAAATTTCGGGCCCGGCATCGCGGTCGGAGGCTCAGCGGCTGGCGCGTTCGGCCCGGTGATGGTCAACGGGAGTACCAGTTTGACCGCGAATCTCGTCACCTCCGGGGCGTCGAATGGATTCCGCACCGTGCAGATCCAAAATGGCTCGCAGACTCTGACCGTAAACAACGGAATGTATGTTGGAACTTGCAACGGGACGGCACCCACCGTGCTCTCCATCAGTCCGTTCAATGGTGCAATAGGCGTCCCACTGAATGCGCAGGTTCAGGTGCAATTCAGCGCGCCCATGAATCGCAGCACGTTCTCGCTAGGAAACAGCGGTAGCGCCACGGTCTTTTTCCAGGACACTATCACCAACCACGAAGTGCCAGGTACGATCCTGGTCGACGCTTCGGGCACCATAGCCACGATCGCGCCGAGCGAAATGCTCCCAGCGGGACGCCAGTTCGTGGTTTACGTGAGCGACGCTAGCTCCGTTCAAGATTCCTGTGGCGATAACCTGCCGGGCCAACAGTTTTCCTTTACCACCAAATTTGGCAATGACTTGACCGGGCCGGCCCTTACCGGGACCAGTCCGGAGAACGGCGATACCAACATCCCGCTGAATGCGCAGGTGGTTCTCGAATTCAGCAATCAGCTCGATCCGATCACATCGCAAACCGGCTTTTCGATGACTACCGGCGGCAATGCGGTCCCTGGCACCTTTACTTATTCCCTGAACGACGAGACGGTCAGCTTCACGCCCGCGGCCCTATTGACGCCTACCACCAGCTACACCGTGAACTACACCGCCCAAATTACCGATACGGCTGGCAACAGTCTGACGAACCCTGGCAGTTTAACCTTCACGACCGGGACCAGCAGCCGTTCGGCCGGTCCCTCGGTGACGATAGTCGACCCGCCGAACGGATCGTTCAACGTCGGCCTCAACGTCAAGCCGCATATCTCGTTCAGTGAGCCCGTTAACGAACTGACCATTCCCGCCGCCCTGAGCCTCTCTTACGAGGACAGTGGCGCCAGCGTTCCGGCCATTGTGACGGTTGCGCCGGACCGCCTGAGCGCCACGATCACTCCAAGTGCATCGCTTCTCCCGAATACCGAATACGGGCTGAATATTTGCGGATACACCGACATCGCCGGCAACAACGCTTACTGCAGCTCGGGCTGGAGCTTCGTCACCGGTATGAGTGCGCTAACCAGTAATGTAACCGTGAGCACTGTGATCCCCTCGAATGCCCAGACGGGGGTGCCATTGAACGCCCAGATCGTCGCCGTGATGTCGAACACCGTCGATCCGACGTCGATCACCGACAACTCGATCACGCTAACGCCTACCGGTGGCAGCGCGGTCGCGGGAACGGTTACGCTTGCCAGTGATGGCGTCACTCTGACTTTCGTTCCCAGTACGACGCTGATTGCCTCCAAGGTGTATGCGATTTCGGTGAGCGGTTTCGGCGACATCGAGGGCAATTCCGTCACGCCCTTTACCAGCGCATTCACCACAGCCACCGGTTCTTACGGCACCAATTCATTCAAGCTGTCCTCGACAACTCCGGCCAACAAGGCTACCGGCGTATCGGTGACCAGTTCGGTCACCTTCACCCTGACCAACCTGATCGATGCGGCATCGGTGAACGCACAGACCGTGGAGGTTGAGGTATGCTTCGACGGCGCCCCCTGCACCAATTCGGAATTCGTGGCGGGGACCTGCACTGTGAACGGCACGACGGTCACCTTTACACCCCTCACCCAATACCCGGCCAATACCGTGATTGGCATGTATCTGTACGGATTGTTGGACGAGGCGGGCAATCAGGTCTATCAACCCAAATTCAGTACATTTACCACCGCAAGCACCGTCGACCAGACCCCGCCCACGGTGACCATCACCCCTTCGAACGGCACGGTCAATGCGGGGCTCAACACGGAGATCGTCCTCGCGTTCTCAAAATCGATCAATGTATCTACCGTGACCAGCAGTTCACTCGCAGTGTTCAATGGCAATACTCCAGTCGACGTCATTGATACCATGTCGATCTCCGCCGACAATCGCACGATTATTCTCAATCCCGGTGGAAGCGCCTGGACTTCGGGCGGGGTCATCACGATCGAGTTGACCAGCGCAATTCAGGACCTATCCGGCAATGCTCTGGCGAACACCACCAGCCAGTTCTCTCTAACGACGGCGCTGGCAGGCTCCGCACCGACGGTCGCCGCGATGCGTCCGGCGAACGGCGCGACCAATGTCCCGGCGAATACAGCCGTCACACTGTTTACCAGCACCGCAATGAATCCTTCGACCATCGCCACAGCTCTCTCTGTTACCGACAACGGAGTGCCCATCTCAGGTGCAGCGCAATTATTCAGCAATGCGCAGGCGATTGAGTTCATTCCCGCCAATTCGTTCAACCCCGGCGACCTGATTCAGGTTTTCCTGAACTCGACGGCACAGGGCGCAAATGGCGCCGCTCTCACCAGCTTCAGCGGGCAGTTCACGGTTGCGGGATCTCCGGCAAACACCGGGGCAGGAGCGCAAGCCGTTAACCCGTTCCCCAACGCCACCAATGTTCCCCTGAACACCATTATCCAGGTGGAGTTCAGCCAACCACTCAGTGCCGGCACCCTCAGTTGTAGCGGGAACTCAGGTTCGGTGACGCTCTACCAGTCGAGCACCGGCACCTATTTAACCCCGAATTGCACGCTCATTGGCGGTGGGCAGGTTATCAACCTCGCCCCCACCAGTAATCTGGTGTCGGGATCGCAGTATCAGGTAAAAGTCTCGAACTCGGTCACCAATACAAACGGCGTGCCTGTACAGGCTTTCGCCTCCAACTTTACCGCCGGCGCCTCAGTCGACAACGCCGGGCCTACCATCGTGTCTGAAGCTCCCATCAACAACGCAACCAACGTCGGCACGAACACCTGGGTCAGCGTGAGCTTTAACAAGGCTATCAATCCGGTCTCGGTCACGGGCAGCACGATCCAATTGACCGGCGGCTCCGTGACCGAAGTGTCCTCGAGCATTAGCTTCACGCCGGACTACACGCGAGTGACGTTTGTTCCCCAAGCTCCCTTGCCGCCGAGCACCGTGATGTCATTGGCGGTACAAGGCGTCGCGAGCCAGGCCGGCAATAGCGTGGCCACCACGACTACCACCTTCACAACCGCCGCGCAGCCGGACTTCACCTCGCCTTACGTGATCAACAGCAGTGTGGGCGAGGGTCAGGCAAACGTTCCCGTGAACTCGGTGTTCAGCATGCAGTTCAGCAAGCCCATCGATATCGGGAGCTTCCATCCTTCGAACGTCTATATCGCTGGCGGAATCACCAATGCGATTGTCCCGACGATAATTTCCTGGAGTACGGACCAGACCACGATCTTCCTCTCCCCTGCTAGCACGCTGAACGTCGGCGACAGTTATTCCCTCTGCAGCAGTTCCATGACGGACCTCGACGGCAATCCGCAGCAGAATTTCTGCGCTGCTTTCACCACGGCGTTCGCGGCCAACACCAACCCGCCGACGGTTGTAAACACGAACCCCGAAAGCACCGCGTCCCAGGTTCCAACGAATTCTGCAGTGCAGGTGCTGTTCAACGAACCCATCCAGCCGACCAGCATCAGCCAAATCACACTCAAAATGTCTGGCAACGCGATTGCCGTTACCACCTCGTTCAGTGACGCCAACCAGTTGCTGACTCTAACGCCCGCTCTGCCGCTGCTCGCCAACACCTCCTACACAATTGCGATCACCGGGGTGAAAGACACCGCCGGCAACCAGATGACGGGTACGGTCGCGAACACTTTCACGACAGGATCAACTTTCGATCTCAACCCGCCATCGGTGGTGTTGACCGATCCGGCGCCCGGCACGCCAGGAGTAGGCACAAACGTGGCGCCGCGGGTCGAGTTCTCGAAACGTCTCAATTCGTTAAGCGTCGTCAGCAGCTCCAACGAGGTATATAACCGGGGCTCCGTTCAGTTGTTAAACTGCGCCACCGGGGCGTTTGTGCCCGCCACCGTCAGCCTGTCGTCAGATCGGACGACGGCAACTCTGACGCCCACTGCCCCGCTTGCGCCAAACACTCAGTACGAACTTTATCTCGGAGAGTCCGCTAACTATTACGACGTCGCCGGCAACAGCGGTATTCCGTACACCAGTTACTTCACTACAAATTCCGGCATGGATACGACGCCAGCCACGGTGAGCACGATCAGTCCAGCCAATAACCAAACGGGTGCTCCGCTGAACGCCGAGATCATAGCGGTGATGAGCGACAGCATCGATCCCACCACCGTGACCAACAGCTCCATCACGGTCACGCCTTCTGGTGGCAGCGCGATTGCCGGAACGGTGGCGCTCGCCAGCGACGGTGTCACTCTCACCTTCGTCCCCAGCGCGGCGCTGACCAAAGCCAAACTCTACAACGTATCGGTCGGCGGCTTCAACGACGTGCAAAGCAATCCAGTCGCACCTTTCGCCAGTTCGTTTACAACCGGCAGCGCTTCGTACTCCGCTTCGTCGTTCACTCTCGCATCCACCAACCCGGTGAACGGAGCCGCCAACATATCGGTGACCAGCCCGATCACGTTCACCATGAGCAACTTGATCAATCCCGCATCCGTTAGCGCCCAGAGCGTCGAAATCCGCATCGGCGACTGCTGCAACAGAAATGTAGCGGGAATCTACAGTGTGAGCGGGGCGACGATCACCTTTACGCCGCTGACACCCTATCCGGCAAGTGCCGTGATGGGCATGTTTGTGGATGGGGTGATGGACGAGGCGGGCAATACGGCCAGTGCCCTCGATGGGGGCACCTTTACAACGGTAAGCACCGTCGACCAGACCCCGCCCACGGTGACCATTACCCCCTCGAATGGCACCACGAACCTCGGGCTCAATACGCAGGTTGTATTGACCTTCTCAAAATCTATAAATCCAACGACCATCAGCAACAGCTCGGTCAATCTGCTCAATGGAGTGGTCCCGCTCAATCCGACCATCTCCGTCTCTCAGGACAATCGCACGGTTGTCCTCAATGCAAGCGGCGCAACGCTGCCCGCCGGAGCCACCCTCACGGCGACGGCTAGCCACCTGATTACGGACCTCTCCGGAAACTCTCTGGCCGACTCGACCGCCCAGTTCACCACCATGGCGGTCGCAACTTCGGCGCCGAGCGTCCTCAGCTCGCGTCCGGCCAATGGTGCGACCAATGTTCCTGTCAATACCGTCATCACGCTATTCACCAGCGCTCCCCTGAATGCGGGAACCATCGCTGGCGCACTCTACGTTTCCGACAACGGGGTACTGGTTTCCGGTACGACCACGGTCGGCAGCAACGGGCAAAGCATCGAATTCACGCCCTCTTCCTCTCTGACGGCCGGCACGCCGATTCAGGTCTTCTTGAATTCGACGGCGCAGGATGTTTACGGGAACAATCTAACGAACTTTACGGAAACTTTTACAATTGCGGGCGCGTTGGCCAGCAGCGCGGCGGTCGCGCAGGTGGTCAACCCGTTCCCCAACGCCACCAACGTACCTTTGAACACCATCATCCAGGTGGAGTTCAACCAACCACTGCAACCCGGCACCGTGACTTGCAACGGGAACTCGGGCTCGGTGACTCTCTACCAGGGCAGCACGGGCAGCTACTTGACCCCGAACTGCAAGGTAAGCGGCGGCGGCCAGGTCATCAACATCGCGACAACCAGTAATCTCGCAGCGGGATCGACCTACCGGGTATCCGTGAACGGCAACGTCGCCAACACCTCTGGCGTTCCCGTGCAGGCCTTCACCTACAATTTCACCGCCGGCACGGCGGTAGACAACGCGGCGCCCACGATCGTCTCCCTCGCGCCTCCAAATTCGTCCACGAATATCGGAACAAACGCCGGGGTCAGCGTGAATTTCAATAAGGCCATCAACCCGGTGTCGGTAACGGGCAGTTCGATCCAGTTGAGTGGCGGCAACATTACAGAAACGCCGTCGAGCATCGGCTTTACGCCGGACTTCACGCGGACGACGATCATTCCCCAAGCCCCGCTGCCGGCCAGTACGCAAATGGCCGTTGCCATCAACGGCGTCACCAGCGAAGCGGGCGTGGCTGTCGCCAGTCAGACGACGCAGTTCACTACCATGGCAGGACCAGACCTCACCGTCCCGGTTGTGGTGAATACCAGCGTGGCTGCCAACCAATACGTCGGCACCAATGCCGCCTTCGCTATGCAATTCAGCGAACCAATGGATCGAGGAAGCTTGAACCCGGCAGGCGCGCAAGACGTCTTCGTTTACGACTCCAGTAGCGCAACATACGTCGCGACGGCCATTACCTTCAGCGCCGACCTCACCACAGTCATGCTGAAGCCAACCGCCAGTCTGGCGGCCAATCATCAGTTCCAAATGTGTAGCAACGCTATGATGGATCTCTCAAGTAACCCGCAACAGAACTTCTGCTTGAACTTCTACACGGGGACCGGAACCGAGATGACAGGTCCAGTCGTGTTGCAGGCGAGTCCGCCCAGTGGTTTCGCGGGCATAGGAACAAACTCGCGGGTACAGGTCCTGTTCAACGGGCCGATCGACGGCGCGTCCATCGGAGGCGTGACGCTGAAAAATGGGAGTTCGTTAATTCCGACGGCCGCCACGCTGTTTGATGGCGACCAAGGGATCCAGTTGCTGCCCCTATTACCATTGACCCCGAACACTACCTACACCATCAACGTGACGGGGGTCCTCGATATTACCGGCAATGTGCAGACCAGCTTCCCGCCCCAGTCGTTTACCAGCGGGACCGGGACTGATCTTGTTCAACCCACCATGGTGTCGAGCAACCCGGCGAACGGTGCGAGCAGTGTGCCCGTGAACACGGCGGTGCAGGTCGTCTTCAGCAAGGCCATGGATGCCGCGTCGTTCGATCCGGCCAACAGCTTCATGCTGGTTGATTCCTCGCAAGAAGTGCCGGCCACTATCACCTTCTCGCCGGACTATACGACCGCCACGCTGCAGCCTAAGTCGAACCTTACCGGCGGTGGGGTAACCTACTACCTGTTCATTTCATATTTCGGCATCGCTTACGATTTAGCTGGGAACCGCATCTTGCCTACAATTGTTTCCTTCACGACCCAGTGAGAAACGGCTTGCGAAGCGATGAGCAGTGACTGTGCCATGTGGGTGGCGACACGAGCGTTCGAAAGCATTGAATCGCGCTGTCTCGACCCTGGCCCCGATCCGTGAAAATACTTCCCGAGCTTCTGCCAGGATCTCGATAACGAGACCCTGAATCAACAGACTCTGAGCTCGGCACATTCGTTCGCTAAAACGTGACAATACATACCCTTCAGAATTGGGAGGGCAACATTGGTGCGAGCCAGATGGAACGCAAGACCAAAGATCTTTGGGAATTGCTGGATCTCATGGATGACGATGCCGTCGAACGAACGGTCGACGAAGAGACGATCCTCGCTGAACTCATCAGGAGATCGAAGCCAGTATCCGGTCCTTACTGGTGCATCGGGCGGAGTGCCCACTCGCAAACAGCCACGTGGAGGCGTATCCCGAATCTGGCTGGATAAGTACCCCCGACTAGCGTTTGCGCTGGATGTGGACCTACGGGGTGTCAACGAACCTGACCGGCGAGGCTGAACGTCGACTTCCTCAAAATCGGGATGAGCATGCCAATGCCAAGCCGGTGGACAGTGCGATCGTATGATGCAAGAAAGACCGCTTTGCGAGATTCCTCGCAAAGCAGCCTACTGTGATGTGCCGCTTCGCTTATGATTGCTTCGGCTTTACTACCCTCGAGCGCACGTACATGGCCGCCATGCAGGTGAGGCCGGCGCCAAGCAGGTAGGCCGCTGTTGATCCGCCTTCCGGCATCGGCTGGCCACCACCGTTCCCGCCTTGGCCATTACCGCCGCCGTTCCATCCCTGGCCTCCGCCTTGGCCCCCGCCGTTCCAGCCTTGGCCCCCGCGTCCACCCTGATTGCCCTGGTTGCCTTGGTTGCCGCCCCCATAAGCAAACACCGCCGGAGTCAGGCAACACGCCGCGATCAATGCCATCCACCACTTACCTGTTTTGTTTCTCATTCCAATACTCCCTTGAGACTTGTGATTGGATAACTAAATCCCGTGGAGGGGGGAGAACGGCGTCCATGGGACCATTTAAACCCTGCCATTAGACTAATTCATGGAACCCTTTGTCAAGATGATAGATTTTGCAGCAGTTGACACCTGGGATGCGGCCTCATCGCTAAGCGCCAGTCTCTGATATTGCTTGTGTTAGGCGAGCGTTGGCGATAGTGCCGCGCTGAACAGGAATATTGGCTAAGCCTGTTGTTGAGGTCGATCCCGGCGGATCGGGATCAAAAATGTCCTTTGCTGAAAGCGAAAACGGCCTGCTTTTGCACAATCCTCGGCAGAGCAGGCCGTGACTAAACTGGTTGAACTTAGGATTGCGTGGGCTTCGCGGCTTTCGACCGTAGGAACATTGCTCCTAAACAGGTCAACCCCGTGGCCAGAAGGTAGATTGCGGTCGACCCGCCCTCTGGAACCTGACAAAAGTCCCTATTTCGGCGCGGTTCGGGTGTGCGATGGTTGAGGTAGCCTCCGTCAGCAAAGGCTGCTGGCGCCAGGCAACAAATTGCGACCGTCGCCAGCCACCACTTTTTCCTCGAATTGCTCATGTTGTCTCCCTTTACCTTCAATTACTTAGCGAATCAATTGGTAGGGGAGGAGTGGAGGGGGACGTTCCGGGGACGCTTCACTAACCATTTACATTGAACCGTGTTTGGCCGCCAGGTGTCAAGATGATAGTTCTTGCGACAGTTGCATGAAAATGCGACTTTTGTCGACGTAGAGCCCCCCAAACGCAGGACGATGACCAAGACCCCTCCACGAACCTTGTTGGCAGTCCTTGCGGTCGTGTGCCTTGGGCTTGCCTGTCACCCCAAGCCACATTACGTCACGCTGCAGTGGAAGGCTGCCACCGCGGTCCCGGGGTGTTTCGTTTGTTGGCTACAACGTGGATCGGAGCACGACTCCGGGAGGACCATTTGTGAAGCTCGGGTCGCAGGTTTCCGGACCTCTGTATGATGACCGGCTGGCAAATCGCGGTCGGACTTACTCTTACGTCGTGACTGCTGTCGCTCAAGCGGGCCGCAAGAGCACGTTTTCGAACGAAGTGAGGGTTGAAATACCCCTGAATTTGACGAGGTCTTACCGGTGGGTGCCGGTGAGAGCCGGTGATAGAGCAGCAGCAACGACCCGGGGGGCCGGAATGAGCGGATAGGGGCTGTAACCCACAAACTCCCTTCAAAGGGTTGGCGCTACGAGGAGTTCTGCGCAATGTCAGCCCTATGGTTGATTCTGGTCCTGGAAGTACCTGATTCCAGGGGTCTTCGCGGCTTCGATCAAGTCTTCGACAGCATTCTGGGTTGGAAGGGGCTTGGGCTACATCCTTCGTGTTCACGGACAGGAGTTCGACTGCTTTGGCCGCCGAACCAAACCCAAACGACTACGGGATTCTCAGCTGCAACCTCAGGAGAGATTCTCTACACTCGCGATACCGCAAATTCCTTTAACCAGAGTCGCAGACGATCGCCGCTCCCACAGGGGGGAAGGGATAACGTTCAATTGCTTGCTCAACACGCACACCCCGTCTCCGCCGTTTCTTACGCTATTTTGGATAAACCATACTGGAAACTCAAAGCGGTTTACACGCGTTCACTTCGCGGCCAATTTAAGGAACAGCCACAGGTTGCTGGCGCGCTCTCCGGTCGCGCGTCTGGTGCGACGTTACGGACTGGGAACCACGGCTTGCGCCTGGTTAGAATAGCCGCTCTCCTGGGCCTCGCTGTTTACGGCGGTGACCACATAGTAGTAAGTCGTGCCCGAGACTACGGTGTTATCGGTGTAGGCGGCGGATCCATCGAGCGAAGTGTTGATCTCGGTGTAAGGACCACCATTGGTGGCGCTGCGGTAGATGTTGTAGCCGGTTGCATTCGCCGATGCGGTCCAGGTGAGGCCCACGGTGTGCTGGATCGCGTTGGTGCCGGTACCGGTCATGGCCTGCGCAGTTGGCGAGTTGGCAGCGTTGCTCGAAAACGCGAGGGATGCCGAAGTGGCGCCCGCGGCTTGCGGCGTGAAGGTCACGGTGAAGCCGGTGGACTGCCCGGCAGCGAGCGTGACTGGCAAGGAAATTCCTGAGAGTACAAACTCGCTGTTGCTGAGCGTTGACGAAGAAATTGTGACGCTTGCGCCGCTCGCGGTCAGGGTGCCAGTGAGCGGCGAACTCGATCCGACGGTTACGTTGCCAAACGCGAGACTGGTCGGAGTCACGGCCAGTTGGCCGGCGGAGTTGCCGGTTCCCGAAAATCCGACATTGAGTGGGGAATTGGGTGCAGTCGACAACACTGACAGAGTGGCGCTCGAGGCGCCCGATGCCGACGGGGCAAAGGTCGCCGTGAACGTCACGCTCTGATTGGCTGTGAGCGTGAGCGGCAGACTCAGTCCGCTGATCGAGAATGCGGCTCCGCTCAAATTCGCTTGCGAGAGCGTGACGGTCGATCCACCCGTGTTGGTCAAAGTTTCCGAAAGGTTCTTGCTGCTGCCCACCTGCACGCTGCCAAACGATAGGCTGGTCGGATTTGCCGTGAGCGAGCCGGATGTGACCCCGGCGCCAGAAAGTGGAATGCTGAGCGGTGAGTTGGATGCGTTCGAGGTGATGCTGAGCGATCCGGTGGCTGCACCGGCGCTAGCCGGCGTAAAGATCACGCTGAACGAAACGGTTTGATTGACAGCCAGGGTCGCGGGCAACGAGAGTCCGCTGATGGAGAAGCCGGCACCGCTCGCCGCAGCCTGGGAAATAGTGACGCTCGACCCGCCGGTATTGGTTAAGGTTTCGGACTGGGTGTTGTTCGCGCCGATCTGGACATCTCCGAAAGCAAAGCTGGAAGGACTGGGGGAGAGTGCTCCTTGCGCGATCGCGGCACCCGTACCAGAGAGATTCAGCACGACGTTGGCGTTGACCTGGTTCGAGGTGGTGGCGAAGGTGACGCTTCCGGTGAAGCTCGCGCTCGCAGGAGGAGCAAATGTCACCGTGACCTGCGCCGAGTCTCCAGGTTGCAGGGTGAGGGGCAGGGCGAGGTTGCTGATGGCAAAGCCCGCGCCGCTCAAGGTCGTCTGGTTGACGGTTAGAGCGCTCGCGCCGCTGTTCGACATGGTAACCGTTGTGGGCTGACTGGACCCAACCACTACGCTGCCGAAACTGACCTGCGATGGATTCAGCGAAAGTGCACCGGCCGCGACGGCATCACCCGCAACCGGTAGCGAAACAATGGTCTGCGCATTCTCGTTATTGAAGGAAATCGTGGTCGTGGGGTCGCCTGCCGCGCTCGGCTGAAACTGAACCGTGAAAGGAGCGCTTTGTCCGGCGGCTAGCACCAGCGGCAGGGTCAAACCCGTAACCTGGAAGCCGTAACCCACTCCCGTTATCGTGGCAATGGTGACTGAGGAGGAGGTATTGTTCACGATCGAGTCGGTCATTGTCGGGTTGCTGCCGACCGCCACGGTGCCGAAGTTGAGGCTCGTGTTGGCGACCGCAACGTTGCTGGAGCCGGCTCCGTTACCTCCCGATAGACCCTGGCACCCGGTAAGCAATACCAAGGCGCCCGCGATAACACTTAAGATGGCCAGATGACGACACAAACGATAACTTTTCAACTCGGCCTCAGTTTTGCCATAGCCCGCATGTTAATACAAATGCTGGGGTTAATTGGCGACCGGATGTCCTAACTATTCCTCTCCGGCATAACCAGTGTCACTCCGCGAGGGCGCGAGACATAGATCGCGAAAGGCCTAGCCGGTGGTCGGCGTCCGGACACGCCGGACACGCCCGAAATCACGCCCGGCACGACCCGTGTGGGTGAGAGTCGGAATGGGATTGGTCGATTAAGGTATTTGGAATCAGTGGATGGCCTATCGGCATAGGCCCCGCGCTCTGGTGATCAGGACCCGGGGCAACCGGCAAAGTGTAGGTCCGCCATGCTGCTCTTCGAAAAGTGCAGGTAGTGGGCAGGGCAATCGTCAGGACGTGTGTGCAAGGTTCTGCATATCGGCAGAATCAATCCCGCTGTCGATGGCGTAGGCGCCGTCGCCCTTCCGCCGCGCCGGCCCGTTATCTTTCTTTCTGTCTTTCTGTTCGGACAGAGTGTTTTTCTGCAACGGGGGGTTTACCATAGCTAGGGAATGGCGGTTCGGATGGCAGGGTGCGTGCATCCAAACAGAGTGAACGATAGCGTGTCAGGGGTCGGGACTAGAGGTTAATGATGAAGTTTTCGTTGGCAATCGCGGTGGTATTGGCGGGGCTCGGGGCGAGCGGACTGGCGCAGCAGCAGAAAATGTTCGTCCACATCAAGCCGGCTGAAGATTCGAAGGCCGAGAAAAGAGCGCCACTACCCCTCCCGAAGACATCCGCCGTCTCCGGCGGTTCCTCTTCGAATGCCAAGGATTTGAATGCCCTGGAACATCAGACCAAGGTCACCACTTCGACCAGACAACCAGGCGTAAAGAGAGCCTCTGCGGTAAAGCTGCCGAAAGAACAACGTACCCCCCCGATCAACTTCGGTGGGGCAGTCGCCAAGAGTTCCGGCGGGAATGCGCAACCCGCGAACCCCTACAAGGGGCGCCTCAAGCAGAAGGGCTCGCATCACTAGTCGAAGGTGTTGGCTCGAAATTGCCGGCGCCAGATTCAGAGTGAAATTGATTCAGGAAGAAATGGTCGAGCGATCCGGGGCCGGGAGCGCCTGCTGGGCCTTCCTCGATCGAGGTTCTTTGAGCGAATACTTGAGCAGGCAATAAAAGGCCCGCACGCCGTCTTTCCATCCGATTTTCTTGCCTTCCTCGTAGGTTCGTCCCCAGTAACTGATTCCCACCTCATAGATGCGCAGCCGCCGCCGCGCCACTTTCACCGTGATCTCGGGTTCGAATCCGAAACGATTTTCCTCGATGGGGATGGACTGAATGATTTCGCGGCGGAACACCTTGTAACAGGTTTCCATATCAGAAAGATTGATATTGGTGAGGCAATTGGAGAGCAGCGTGAGCATCTGGTTGCCGACCGAATGCCAAAAGTAGAGGACGCGATGGGGCGCTCCTCCCAGGAAGCGCGAACCGAAGACCACGTCCGCCTTGCCCTGGATCAAAGGTTGGAGCATGAGCGGATATTCGGACGGATCATATTCGAGATCGGCGTCCTGAATGATGACGAAGTCGCCGGTCGCTTCCCGAATGCCGCGCCGCAGCGCCGCTCCTTTGCCCATGTTTTCGGGCTGCAGGGCAACGCGGATGGGCGGATACTCGGCTTGCAATTCGGCCAGGATCTCGCGCGAGCCGTCCTTCGAGCCGTCGTCAACACAGATCAGCTCGATTTCCATGGGCACGGCGAGAACTTTGCGCACCACTTCGCGAAGCGTGGCGCGCTCGTTATAGACCGGCATGACGACGGAGAGTTTCATGGCTCGACGGAAGCGGCGAGACTCCTCCTGGATTTATCCCGATTGTAAACGCTAGGCTTCCGGCAGGGTATTGGGAACCATGATTCGCACGAGCCATGATTCGCACGAACCATGATTCGCATGAACCACGACTCACACGAACGATGATTCGCACAAAAACGATTCGCCTAACGCGCAGCCTAGAGCCGTCCAGCGCCCGCTGTGCCAGAACAAGGCGGGTGTAGCGACAAGGCGTGTCCCGACAAGGCGAGGGGCTTAATCCCGGGGTTTTGTTCAGGGCAGACCGACGGGGGTCGGTGCTGACGTAGTGCGCGATCCTTCCGCCCGCAATGTACCCACGGTGACTGAACCCGCTCCTTTTGCCAACCCTAATGCGATTGACTGCTGCTCGAGGAGTTGCCGCAACAGTGCAAGATCATTTTCGACATCGGCGCGGGCCGCTTTCCGAGCGGGCGCCACTTTCAGTTCCTCGCGCAAGCGCGCCTCGACCAGGCTTGTGGCAAATTCGTAAGCGTCCGCAGAACCTAAGATATTGGTTCGCGCAATACCCACGGAGGTGAGCTTGCTTGCTTCGCGAACCTCGAGCGCGGGTTCTCCATTGCCATCAAGCGAGGGCCGGGTGGCGGCGAGCCGGGAAGACCACCGGCGCTCCTCTGCACTGTTTGCTGGAAGTGGATCTTCGACCCGGCCGCCGCGAACCAGTTCCTCAAATCGGTCTTGAAAAACGCGGCGATCCTGGCGCGAAGGCGGAACGTCGAGCTGATTGAGGGCGTCGAGGACGAGCGCATTTTGCGCGGGATTGTAGCGCCAGTGCCCCACGTAAGCGGCGATCAGGCTGCCGGCGACGTATGGGTGCAGGGCGAGCAGCGGCAGCATGTATTTTTTCGCCGTGATCGCGCACTCGAGAACCCCATGCACGGGCCTCGATCGCGAAACTGTCCCCGGCACTTGCGGAATGACGAAGTGCGAGCTCTCGAACTCGGGATGGCGACGGCTGTATTTGGCGAGTGTTTTGGCTGCCTGCTTGGGTGTGGTCACGCCGAGGTCGCCAACAATGCTGCGATGCACGGCGTGCGGGTGGTAGAAGTCGATAAGCGCACGCGCAAAGTCGGCGCAGTTGGCGGTGACCAGCCGGTAACGCTCGCGGTTGGGTTGGGCATTCAGTTTGCTGATGAGCGCGGCATCGAGCTCCGGACTGGTCTCAATCGAATAAGCGTAGATGGTGCGCAGGTAAGAGGCGCCCACTAACTCATACCAGTTACCATCAGGCGACGCGCCTCCGGGATCATCGGCAGCGATCGATTCCAGATGATTACGACGGTAGTGATTGCGAAGGAACTCGACTAATTTCCTGTCGGCGAATAGCGGTATGTCTTCGCGTTTTTCCACCGCGTAGAGGTAAGGAATGAGAGGAATTGCGAGCCAGTCGTGACCGGCAACGCCGTGGTAGCGGCTTATGACGACGCCGCTCTCGCCCGGTTGGCAGAGACGCAGCACGACCGGGCTGGCAGCGCAGACTCCACTGAGGTAAACGGCGGCGTGGCCGGTGCCCGCAAGAGCTCCATCGTAGCCATACGGCTCTCCCAGGAACAGCGTGGCTTCGGCCCGCGCTCGGGGAATCGATGACAGACAGGATAATAAAACCAGAATCCACTTACTTAGTCTCAAGTCTTTCTCCGCTCTATAATTGTGCAACAAAACCACGCGCCCCTAGTTGGATGTTAGTTCAGGGACTTTCGTTTTCCCTGGGATTATGGGTATTTGTTATGAAGCAGATAGGTAATTCCGTATAGGTAATTCCGTGCGTCGGCTGATTTTCTAGAGGTCGCGATGTACCGTCTGCGGCGAGAACGCCGGCAGGCATACGGCAATGTACTCGGCCCCGCCCGGAAACGGGGTTGAGTAGCGAACCCATTCGCCACGGTGCGTGATGATGGCTTGCCCGGCGGCTACGTCCATTTCGCCGGCCCTGTGATGCACCCGCAGCGTGCCGCGCAAGACCACCGTGTATTCGTCAAATTCCGGGGTCTGGCCCGGTTCCACCCAGCCTTCGGGACTGCGCATGCGGGCTACGCTCGCCTCTCCCGTCGAAGTGTTGACGCGTCCGACATACTCCTCAATGATCTTCGGCTTGTTCCCGGCACTTTCGATACGCGTGGGCTCGGAAATCAAAGTGGGCATGTCGAGGTATCGTAGAAACCGGTGTCAGCGCCGCACAAGGCGTAATCGAACTTCTATTGTCGCACTTGTTGCCCGTCTCTATTGTCACGTTTTGTATCGCCTTATTTCCATCCTTAGCGCCTGCTTTCGGTCTTGGGTCCTCGATCGTCACTGCAGCGAACCAAGGCCGGAGCTATACTCAGCTGTCGCCTGCAACGTCGGCGGCCGAACATGATGGATCGAACTCGATTGATCGCGCCTGATCGGCCGATCCATCTGACGATCCATGCGAATCGCGACGTCACAGGCGGGCGCGGAAACAACCCACGATGAAGGCCTCCCGCAATCTCAAGTTCCTGGCCGCGGCGCTGGCCTTGGTGGTCGGGGTCGGCACGGCGGGCTTTCATTTCATCGAGGGATGGCCGTGGTTCGATGGCTTCTATATGGTCATCACCACGCTCACCACTATCGGGTACGAGGAAGTGCACCCCCTATCGCACGCGGGGCGGGTATTCAACGTTTTCATTATCCTCGGTGGAGTCTCGCTGGTGTTCCTGGCGATCGGATCGCTCACCCAGGCTTTGCTAGAATTCGAGCTGCAGAACTTTTTTGGAAGGCGCCGCATGGAGCGCGACATAGGCCGTCTCACCGGTCACTACATTATCTGCGGCGCAGGCCGCGTGGGCCGCAGCGCCGCCCGCGAGCTGGCGCGCCGTCCGGCGCAGTTCGTGATTATCGAGAACAATGAAGCCAAGGCGCGGAAATTTGCCAGTGAAAACTGGCTGATGCTGATTGCCGATGCCACGCAGGAACAGACCTTGCGGGATGCGCAGATCGATCGTGCGCGCGGCCTGGTGGCGGCGACTACCACCGACGCCACCAATCTGTATATTGTGCTGACCGCCCGCAGCCTGAATCCGGATCTGCGCATTATTGCCCGGGCGAGCGAGGACATGGCGGAAAAGCACCTGCGCAGCGCCGGCGCCGATGCCGTCGTCTGTCCCTATGTTTTTGCCGGCCAGCGCATCGCGCAGTCGTTTCTGCGTCCGCATGTGGTCAGTTTTCTGGACACGGCGACGACCCATCTGGGCATGGATCTGGAGATCGGCGAGGTGCCGATTTCCTCGCGCAGCCGCTTTGCCGGCACGACCATCGAAAGCTCACGGATCCGCCAGGATCGCGGCGTCATCATTCTAGCCGTCAAGCGCGAGGCAGGAATGCGATTCAACCCTGCGCCCGATGATCGCATCGAAGCCGGTGACTTCTTGATCGCTATGGGCGAGCCGCGGCAGCTTCGTGAACTCGAAGAGAGCGCCGGGACCGAAAAATGAAAATCGTGAGTGCGGTGGAAATGCGCGAGATCGATCGCGCTACCTCGGAACGCTGGGGCGTGCCTTCGTTGGCGCTGATGGAGAATGCCGGTTCGGCGGTCGCGCGCTTCCTGGTTGCCGAGTACCCGCAAGCCGGGCGCATCGCCGTTCTCTGCGGCAAGGGCAATAACGGTGGTGACGGATTCGTGGTCGCCCGCAAACTGCTCGAGGCGGGGCGCGAGGTCCGTGTGCTGCTGCTCTCGGATCCCTCGGAGCTTCGGGGCGATGCGGCGCAGATGTTTGAAGGCACGGTCGAAGCGCTGCGCTCGGCGAGCGTTGAGCCGCTCGTGGTGCGCGAGGCGAACGGACTCGATTCCGTCGAAGCCACCGAGATTTTCTCCTCCGAGCTGATCGTCGATGCCATCCTCGGTACGGGTTTTCGCCCGCCGGTCAGCCCACTTTATGGGGCGGCGATTGCCAGGATGAATCAGGCGTCGGCTCCGATTGTCGCAGTCGACATTCCGTCGGGCGCCGTTGCGGACGCCCTGCGGCCGGCCAAGCCACAAGCATCGAGCGACGGTCCAGGCGCTCAAGCGCGAGCGGAAGCGATTGTAACCTTCACGGCGCCACGTCCGGCGCACGTCTTCGCCGAGCTCACGGGCGGCCCCACGGTGATTGCGCCCATCGGATCGCCGCCTGCGGCGATCGTGTCGCAACTCGGACTTCAGCTGAGTACCGCTGGGGATTTCGCCGCGCTCGTCGCTCCACGGGAGCGGGAAGCAAATAAGGGGAGCTATGGGCGCGTGCTGGTGATCGGCGGGTCGCTCGGCAAAGCGGGCGCGGCGGCCATGGCGGGATTTGCCGCCTTGCGAGCGGGTGCCGGGCTCTCGGAGGTGGCTGTGCCTTCGTCGGTTCTCGCGACGGCCGCCTCGTTTCACCCCGAAATCATGACCCAGCCTTTGCCGGAAACCAGTGAGGGCACAATTTCCCTGCGAGCGCTCGGGCCGGGCCTGGACGCCCTCATCGAAGCCAAGTCGGTCGTAGCCATTGGCCCGGGCATATCGCGCAATTCGGAAACCGCGGAATTTGTGCGCTCGACCGTCCGGAGTCCGGTGAAAATCATGGTGATCGATGCCGACGGGTTGAATGCCTTTGCCGGAATGACCGACGAGCTGAACGGTCGGGGACGAACCTTGGTCATCACCCCGCACCCGGGAGAAATGTCACGTCTGACCGGCTTGAGCATTGCGGAGATCCAGGGGAATCGCCTGGAGGTGGCGCGAAAGTTTGCCCGCGAGCATGCGCTGATCGTGGTGCTCAAGGGACATCGAACGCTGGTTGCCGCACCCGACGGTACGGTCTGGGTCAATCCGACGGGCAATCCCGGCATGGCCACCGGAGGAACCGGAGACATCCTGACGGGAATGGTTGCCGGGCTGATCGCGCAATTCCCCGGGCAAACGCTGCTGGCGACTGCGCTCGGGGTTTATCTGCACGGACTCTCTGGTGACCTGGCTTTGGAGTCAGTTGGCGAAAATTCTTTGGTAGCAACGGATTTGCTACGCTTTCTGCCCCAGGCATTTGCTCGTGTGCGCCGTCAGAACTCGGGGGAAACGCGCATTCACGCCTAGCGTCAGCCTCTGTCGGTTCAGCGACCGAGTGTTTGCGTTCATCTTTTTTTCCGCTAAACCCGCGCTCGATTGCCAGCGAAGGCCCCTCACTCCCGTCTCTCTCTTTAACGATTGTGGATGCCGACGCTCGCCTGGTTGCAATTTGGCTAAAGGTTGCTAGCGTGCAACGCAGCGAGGGCGGCGTCGCAGTGTGCAATCTCATTTGCGATTTTGTCCGGTTGTGCGGCATCCCATCGCGCGAGGGGCGCCTTCTGCTTCAGGGTAAGCCAGGTGTTAAGGCTCTGCTGATACCGAGAGCGAGCTTCGCGCCAACTGGCAATCTTTGATGTCCGGGTGATGCCGGGCTGCATCGCTAAACGGGAGTAGACTTCACCTAACGCAGAACGGGCGTATGCAAGCTCGGGCCCTTTGTAGTAAGTATCGGCTTGATCGGCGGCAGACAAAGTCTCGAGAGTCCGAATGGCTTTGCGCGCGAACTGAACGCCTTCGGCCGGATTGCCCTCGGCGGCGAGAGCCCGGCCGATGCCCGTGTAGCATTTGCTGACGTAGCGCATTACCACCACGTCATGAGGGTCGGACGAGGCGAGCTTCTGGTAGCCCGCGAGCGCTGCACGATAGTGGGGCAGCGCTTCTTTCGGAAGACCCTTCTCTGCGAGGTAATATCCGATCCCATACTCCTCTTGCAAGAGGAATTGTGTCAGCGTCGCGTTCTGCGGGTCAGACGCCGCGAGCCGGCCCATGACGTCGCGAGCCTTGTACATAAAAGAGAGCGCCGAGTCCAGATTGCCCTGCAGGTACACAGCCTCGGACATATAGTCGTAGACCCCTGCAAGATTGGTTTGCACTTCGGTCTGGAAGGCTGGAGGACCTGCGGTAATGGTTTCGCGAATTGCGGCTGCTTTGCGGTAGTAGTCCAGCGCACCGGTTAGATTCCCCAAGTCGGCGAGGCACTCGGCCAGGGCAAAAGAGGCCGAGGCAAATGCTTCTTGCGCTTGCGGGTTGTCTTTTTGCTCGGCCGCCAGTTGCTCGGCTATGGGGTATGCATGCTGGAGAACATCGAGCGCTGCGGGGAAATTGTTGGTTGCTCCGAGACCGAAACCAAGTTTTACGTACATCGCCGTCAATGCCACCCGATCGTCGACTGAGCCAGTCCGGCCATCCGCCAACGCGAGGCGGATGCGCACAGCTTTACGATAGCTTTCAATGGCTCCAGCGGTGTCGCCAAGATTTGCGTAACGGGGATTCCCCTGCACGTCGCCCACTCTCTCATAAGCTGTGGCCAGCTCGCGATGGAGATCTGGCCGGTCCGCCGCCTCCCGGGACAGGCTATCGAGGTATTGCAAGGCGCGGTCCACAAGCAGCTTTCGCGCCACCGTGGAACCCGGCAAGTCCCGGATACTGTCGTGAATGTCAAAAAGCAGGGAGTTGGCAAGCAGGCGCACGTCGTTGAAGCGTTGTTCGGCTAGAACGCGCTCACGACCGGCAACGTGGGCTTCATGCAGAGTGATGGACAGGGCCGCCAGCAGAGCGAGAACGACTGCCACCGACGCAGCGACCCCGGCCCGGTGTCGAGCGATGAACTTCGACGCACGATAACCCACCGTGTCTTGGCGCGCGATTACCGGCAGGCTCCCCAGATGGCGCCGGATGTCTTCTGCAAACTGTTCGACTGATGCGTAGCGCCGCTGCGGCTCCTTGCGCAGCGCTTTCAGCACGATGTTGTCGAGATCTCCGCGCAGTCGCTTACTCCGCTTTTCGATCGATCTTTCGGGAGTCTTCGGCTCTCGAGGGGAGGATCGCAAGTCGTGACCACTGTCGGAGATCTCGATGCGGCGCACAACAGTACTTGGTTTCTCCGGCTCGGATTCGCAGACGGCATATGCGATTTCCTGGGGAGTGCTCTTTCGTTGTCGATAGGGATGGTGGCCCGTCAGCAGTTCGTAGAGCACAATGCCCAACGAATAGACATCGCTCGCAGTAGTGATTGGATCGCCGGTAATCTGTTCCGGACTCGCGTATCCAGGTGTTAAAACCTGAAATATTGTGAGGGTAGGCTCAAACTGCCCGGTGACGGCTTCGTTGTCCAGAATCTTGGCAATTCCGAAATCCAGAAGGGTCGGCTTGCCATCCACGGTAACCAGAATGTTGCTGGGCTTTATGTCGCGATGGATGACCAGCCTCTGGTGCGCATATTGCACGGCCGAGCAGACCTGCAGGAACAGTTTCAAGCGCTCGCTAATCGAAAGGTGATGGTGATTACAGTATTGTTCGATCGGCTCGCCCTCGATCAGCTCCATTACGAAGTATGGGATCCCATCTTCAGTGGTGCCGCCATCGTGCAGACGAGCGATGTTGGGATGATCGAAGCCGGCTAGAATCTGCCGCTCGTTCTTGAAGCGGTTGATAACGAATCCTGAATCGTGGCCACCGCGAATTACCTTGAGTGCAACTTCCCTTCGGTACTCATCATCGGCGCGAAACGCACGATACACTTCGCCCATGCCGCCGATGCCGATCAGTTCAACAATCTGGTAAGGCCCGGCTCGCCGGCCAATCCATGTGTCGGTCGACGCCAAGGGACTTGCGCCCGTGTTCGCTGACGTCGCCATAACGCACACCGGAGATTCCTTCAGAAACCCGGTTCCCGCTTCTTCCTCGGCGGCCAGAAGCACGTCCACTTCCTGACGCAGAGCACTATCGTTGGCGCAGGCACGATCGAGGAAGACAACACGTTGTTCCGGCTTGAGTTCAAGCACGCCGTTGAGCACGGTCTTGATCTGTTGCCAGCGCTCGGGTGTCATTTCTCAGAGGTCCCTGCTCATGGTGCTGTATAGCCAAAGCCGTGCGGTCGCCCAGTCGCGCTTCACCGTGGCCGGTGAAATGCCGAGCACGCGAGATGTGTCTTCAATGGAGAGTCCGCTGAAGAATCGCAACTCGACAATCCGCGCCTGTTGCGAATCCATGCGTGAAAGTTCGTTGAGTGCATCGTCAAGCGCGAGTAGATCAAGATCGCGCTTGTGAGGGATCTCTACTTCTTCATCTTCGAGCGAGATCTTACATCCGTAGTCACGCTTGACAGCCCGACGGCTACGCGCGTGATCGACCAGGATCTGCCTCATCAAGCGGGCCGCAACCGCAAAAAAATGAGCCTGATTGTGCAATTGCGAGGGTTGCTGGTCGACGAGGCGCAAGTACGCTTCGTGGACCAGGGCTGTGCTCTGCAGCGTGTGTCCAGGTTGCTCACGTTGCAGGCAGCGATGAGCGACTCTCCGGAGTTCGTCGTAGATAAGCGGCAGAAGAGCATCAAGAGCGGCATCTTCGCCTCCCCTCCACCTAAGCAGCAACTCGCTGACGGGCTTGTAGGCGTCTGAATTCGCCATGTTCAACTCGCCCTTGAATTTAATTCGGGGAGAATACCCCGGGATTAAAAACAAGTCAATTGGATAGTGTCCTGACCGCATGCTGTCGTTTCGTTCGCGAAACAAAATTTAGGCTTCCGACAAAAAGTTCTTTCCTGAGTGAGCCAATTGTCCGGTGACTTTCCGCATATACCAGTGAAGGCGGTAAACGCCTTGGAAAAAAATTAGACAAATCAGGAGAGAAAGGAAGGAAACGTGATGTCGCGAAATCAGATCATTCACGCATGGAAGGACGCTGAGTATCGTAGGAGCCTTAGTGTCGAGGAGAAGAATTTGATGCCGCAACACCCCTCAGGTCTCATTGACCTCAGGGATGCTGACCTCGACGCCGCCACCGGCGGACTGGATTGCAACCTGAGCACCTATGGCACCTATTGCAGCAAGGGCTATCGCTGTCTTTAATCACGGTTAGGGGAGCCAGGGATCGTTTCGAACTGCTGACCCAGCTGTCAGAAGTCACCGAGGCACCGGTCGGGGAGGTCCGGTGCCTCAGCGCCTTTCGGATACTTCGATCTGAGGCTCTACCGCGAGCGGAGCGTCACCGCTGTCTTCTCAGTCATTAATGGCTGTCGGTCATTGGACTACGCGTGGGCACAGTTCTCATTGCTTTCTCAGGAGCTTGTGGCGATGAAGATAGACGACATCCTCGGAGATTCCCGTTGGTATCTCGCAACTACTATGGATGAGCGCATTCATGCTCTCAAATTCCATAACGATCCGGACCCGAATCGACCACCGGACAACTGGAGTCCCCATCCGCCTTTTGAACGCCAGTCGCTCTTCGCCCAACGCCTGACACAGAGTGGCCTGACGCCAACTGAATTTCGGAGTTTGGCGGGTGGCTCTGCCCGGGAGATCTGCGCCCTTTTCCCGTCACCTCCCGAGTGGCTTGCCGGGTTGCAGGCAGCTTTCCAAATGCAATCAATCCCTGGGGAGGACGCTTGGCTCGAAGAAAACCGATCGAACGCCGACCCGGCAGCGACCGTCATCGCGCCGCTTGTGCGATACGCGCGTTGCCTGCTGCGAGACAGGACTTCCGCGATCAAGGACGAGGTCGGCAATTTGACGCTCGACGCCGCGACCGCTGGAGCTTTGCTTGAACCCGGCCTTCGATCACGCTTGGCGATCTGTACTCGTGCCCTTGTGCTCGAATTGAACATTGCTCGCCTTCGCGGCCGCCTGCGGGGCGAATCGCCGGAAGCGCGGTTCTCCTACTTCGCGCAACAAATGGCGAGACCACGTAGAGCACTTCGATTTCTACTCGAGTATCCAGTGCTGGCGCGTCTGCTCGTCCAGTGTGTGCATCAGTGGGTAAGCGCGAGCACGGAGTTCTTCGAGCGGCTTTGCTGCGACTGGCAGAGTATTCTGACTACTTTTTGCTCCGGCAATAACCCAGGCGCTCTGACGGCCGTCGATACCGGTGTCGGTGACTGTCACGAGTCGGGACGCTCGGTCGCGATCTTGACTTTTTCGTCCGGATTTCGCTTGGTCTACAAGCCACGGCCTTTGGCGGTGGACGTACACTTTCAGTATTTGCTGCTCTGGCTGAACGAACGCGGTCTGGATCCGACCCTTCGCCAGCTGCGGATCTTGAGCCGCAGCAATTATGGCTGGACGGAATTCGTCGCTCAGCAGGAATGCCATTCGCGGGAAGAAGTCACTCGCTTCTATACGCGCCAGGGAAGCTATCTTGCGATTCTTTATGTTCTCGGAGCAAGAGATTTTCACTACGAAAATCTTATCGCGGAAGGCGAACATCCTGTCCTGCTCGATCTCGAAGGCGTGCTTCACGCGCGCCTGAGAGAAGTCACCGGAACTGGTGCCGACGATCTCGCTCGCTCCACCCTGCTCTACTCGGTTCTTGGGGTGGGGATGCTGCCATGGCGCATAGGGAGCAGCCGTGAGTCTGACGGGATTGATTTGAGCGGAATCGGTGGGAAAGGCGGGCAACGTATGCCTTTCACGCTTCCGACCTGGAGCAACTCGGGAACCGACGAAATGCAACTCCAACGCCAGCATCTCGTGGATCCAGGATCACAGAATAGACCTTCGCTTGAGGGAGTCGAAGTCGACGTCGCAACTTATTCTGATTCGATCGTTTCCGGATTTAGCAACACCTATCGCTTGATGTCGGAGCTTCGCAGCGCCCTTGTATCCCCGGACGGTCCGCTGGCGTGCTTCGCTGGTGACGAGGTCCGCGTCATTTTCCGTCCGACGAAAAGCTATGCCATGTTGCTCTATGAGAGTTACCATCCCGATGCGTTGTGCAATGCGGCAGAACGCGATTTCATGTTCGATCGACTGTGGGTCAAAGCACTAGAGAACCCGCAGTTGGCGGCCATCATCCCGTACGAGAAGAGGGACCTCTGGAACGGCGACGTGCCGAAATTCACGTCGAAACCAGGGAGTCGCGACCTATCGGCCGCGTCGAGACAGAGGATTCCCAGCTTTCTCGACGAGCCCTCAATTCAGTCGGCGATGCGACGCGTCGAGCAACTGAGCGAGGACGATCTGGCACGGCAGCTGTGGGTGATCCGAGCGTCCTTGAGCACGCTCGCCGCTGGACCGCAGCTTACGAGCACCCGGGTCCAAGCTCGCGACGAAGACGTGACATCGGTCAGCCAACAGGAATTGGTCGACGTGGCGCTTGCCGTCGGCGACAGACTCCATTCTTTGGCGATACGTGGCTCCGACGACGCGTCCTGGATCGGCGTAAGGGCCGAAGACCATCGGTCCTGTTCGCTGACACCGTTGGCCCTGGACCTCTACGAGGGACTCCCGGGCGTGATCTTGTTCTTGGCTTTCCTCGGCGGCCTGACTAAGCAAGAGCGTTACACCGAGCTCGCGCGAGCGGGGTTGAGAAGCTTGCGCCGCCAGTTACCGACGAACCGCGACCGCATGGCATCGATTGGCGCGTTCACGGGCCGAGGTGGCCTGGTTTACGCGTTGACCCTGTTGGGTGTTCTGTGGGGCGATGTCAAGCTCCTCTCCGAGGCGGAGGAGATGGTCGCAAGCTCTGTTCCCTTGATCGCAGAAGATACCCAGTTCGATTTGATCGGGGGTGCGGCCGGTCTGATTGCGGGTTTGCTGGTTCTCCACCGGTCAACCTCCTCGGAGATGGCGCTTGCGGCAGCGATCGCCTGCGGGAACCATTTGGCCGCTCATGCCGTTCGTATCGCGGATGAGATGGCGGGTTGGCGCCCGACGGGTGAGTCTGGAACGCCGCTGACCGGCTTTTCACACGGAGCCGGCGGTGTCGCGTGGGCATTGTTGAACCTGAGTGCGGCGACGGGAGAGTCAAGATTCCGCAACCTAGCGGCGGACGCGATTCGTTACGAGCGCAGCTTATTCTCAGACGAGGCGGGGAACTGGCCGGACTTGAGGACCTCCGACGCCCGACTCACGCCCGAAGGGTCTCTGGGTCGGTTCGTAGTGGCGTGGTGTCACGGAGCCCCAGGCATCGGCATGGCACGCCTGGCGTCACTTCCTTACATGGATGATCCCCAGACACGAAGCGAGATAGATACCGCGATCCATACGACAATGCTTCGCGGATTCGGCGGTAATCATTCGCTTTGTCACGGTGATCTGGGAAATTTGGAACTGTTAATTCAGGCCTCTGAAAAGTTCAACGAAATGGAGATAAGAAAACATCGAGACCGCGAGGCTGCCCAGATTGTGCGCAACATTCGTCGGAGTGGTTGGAGTTGTGGTCCACCTTCGGGTGTCGAGTCGCCGGGGTTGATGACGGGTCTAGCCGGCATTGGTTATCAACTGCTGCGGCTGGCGGAACCGGCGCAGATACCGTCGGTACTCCTGCTCGAACCGTTGGATCAGGCAAGGGCGATGGCGATCGCAGCATGATCCTCTTATGAACAAGAGCCCGGCAGCGATGACTGGTGGCGCAGCGCTGAATACCGGCCAAGGAGTGGAAATGGAGGAACGACGACGCTCAATCTTCCGATCGGAAGCCGTCCGTCGCTATATGCAGGCCCACGAGGAGTCGATTCTGCCTCGTCTGGTCTGTCCGCGGTTCTTCGCCTATCTGTGGACGCTCCTTTTGCTCCTGCTTGGTGCCGGGGTGGTTACCTGGCTCGCCGCAGGAAGAGCATTGCTTCAAAAATAGGAAGAAACAACGGGTAGCAATTATGTGTATATGTCTCCGCCTTGGGAAACGAGCGGCCACCGGAATCATCGTCAGATTGTTCGCTTGGATGCACAGGCGTCGCGTGCCTGTCCTGCTCCAACTCAATGCCGTGGAATGCGGCCCGGCCTGTCTGGCAATGATTCTGAACTACTTTGGCCACAAGATCTCAGTTGCAGAATGTCGCGATACCAGTCGGCTCGGGGAAGGTGTGGTTACGGCCAGAATGATTGCAGAAGCGGCGCGCCAGCATGGCATTCGCGTTCGTGCATTTTCCGTTGAGCCATCGGATCTCAAGCAGGTCCAATTGCCGGCGATCGCTCACTGGGACTTCCGCCACTTCGTGGTCGTTGAACGCTGGTCCCCGGGCAGCGTGACAATCGTTGATCCAGCGTCTGGACGCCGACGATTGAGCGCCACCGAATTCGACGCGTCGTTCACGGGAGTCGTGCTGTCATTTGAACCGGGAGCCAGGTTTGTTCGCAAGAGCTCAACGAAAGAAGCGCCTTGGCGCATATATCTCAGGTCGATGTTGCAGACCGACGGTGCAATCCCTTTACTGGCCCAAATTCTTGGCGCCTCGGTGGTCTTGTTGATCCTGGGGTTGGGCTTGCCGATTCTGACGAAGATGATCGTGGATCGTGTGCTTCCGGACCGTCTTCATGGTGTACTCTCCATTCTTGGCGTCGGCTTGCTCGTTTTGCTCGTCGCGCAAACGGCTGCGAGCTACCTCCGCTCGCTATTACTCATCTATCTGCAGGGACGCATGGATATGCACATGATGCTGGGATTCTTTGAGTCTCTGCTGGCGCTCCCGTTCCGTTTCTTTGAGCAAAGAAATACTGGCGACTTATTAATGCGCCTCGGAAGCAACGCAACGATACGCGAGATCCTGACCAATGAGACCATGTCTGCCGTTCTCGATGGGGCGCTCGTGGCTGGCTACGTGATTGTGCTGTTGCTGCAATCGCCTTTGTTTGGTCTGTTCCTTCTGGTTATAGGTGCCCTCCAGCTTACGATGCTCGCCGTCGCTCAGCCCAAGCTGCGCGATCTTACTCAGCGCGACCTGGCAGCTCGAGCCGACTCTCAAAACTATATGGTGGAGGCACTGGCTGGTATCTCTACGCTCAAAGCCTATGGGATCGAAGATTTAGTTCTGGATCATTGGTCAAACTTGTTTTCCAAAGAACTGAACGCTTCGGTCCGGCGTGATCACGTCCTAGCCGTTGTTGAGGCGGGAAAAGAAACCCTGCACACACTCCTGCCGCTGGCTTTGTTGTGGGTAGGTGCTCTCGAGGTGCTCCGGGGAGCGATGAGCCTCGGCACCATGCTGGCGCTGGTCGCTTTGGCCGCGGGCTTCCTCACTCCCTTTTCATCGCTGCTTACAAATGCGCAACGGCTGCAGTTGGTGGGTGCTCACCTGGAGCGCTTGAATGACGTTGTGGATTCCGAACCCGAGCAGGATCTTACCCTGGTTCGCTCCACCCCTTCTCTGCGGGGATCAGTCGAGGTGAGGGACCTCGGCTTCAGATATTCGGCCGCTGCACCCCTCGCTCTTCGTAACGTCTCGCTTACGATTTCCCGAGGCCAAAAAGTCGCCCTCATCGGACGAAGTGGTTCGGGCAAAAGCACCCTGATCCGGCTTCTGCTGGGACTCTACGAGCCGAGCGAAGGCGTAGTCCTGTACGACGGGGGAAAGATCCGTGACATGAACTACCGGATCCTGAGGCGCCAACTCGGAGTCGTACTGCAGGAACCCTTTCTTTTCAGTGGAACGATTCGCGAAAATATCGCCTTCGCCCAGCCCGGAGCGTCGCTCCATACGATCATCGAAGCTGCACGCATTGCAGAAGTCCACGAGGAAATTGCTCAGTTTCCAATGCAATACGAGACCCGAATCGGGGAAGGCGGCATTGGACTATCCGGCGGTCAACGACAACGCCTCGCCCTGGCACGCGGCCTTGTGCGAAAGCCAACCATACTTGTGCTCGACGAAGCCACCAGTCATCTCGATGTCGTCACAGAGGCCGCGGTAGACGACAATCTGAGTCGGTTACCATGTACCCGCATCATCGTTGCGCATCGTTTGAGTACAATCCGCAACGCAGACCAGATCTTCGTGATGGAAGCGGGAGAAATTGTGGAACGAGGTACACACGACTCGCTGCTCGCGCTGGGTGGGCGTTACGCGGTGCTGGTGAATGGTCAACTCGAGCGCCCAGTCGACTCGCGCTTGCTCCGCGAGGAACATGTGGGAACGTAAAAATGGTTTCCGCCGCTCGGAGCGCCGAGTGGCTGTGGCGCGCGGCGACTGGACCACGCTACCCAAGTTACCGCGTTCGCCGAGCAACTGGTAGATGCGGGTAGCGCGCAAGCGGCGTCCCGGTCCACGGTCTGGCGGATGAAAGGCAAGTGGGATCCGTGAGGCAGGGGCACAGGTTTGCTCCCGGCGCAAGCCTTTGGACGCAACGACGGCATCCGGACGGTCGCCAGGTTCTTGATCACCGGCGCCAAACTTCCCTACGTTCGGTTGGCCGTGTTGCAGCGGCTGCAAATTTCAAGTTGAGGTATCGACCACCTCGCTCCTGAGCATCAACCCTTTAGGCCTTCGCCGCTTGCTCCTCGGCCAGTCGCTTGATGCCGGAGAGGACGGCGTCGTCCCCACCGAGCGAATGCTGATAGCGTCGTTCGCCGTCCTCGACGGTCGAGAAATCACCTTGCGTGATGGTGAGCACGGCGGCGCCCTGGTTGCTCTTGCCGTCGCCGTTGTGGCTGCGGGTATGGAGTTCCCAGGTCATGGTGAGATAGTTCGCAGGGATATCCCGGATCGTCGAGCTGGGATCGAAGATAGTGTAGACCAGGCGGTGCGGCGGCTCGTTCTGCACCACCTGTCCCTTTACGTAAAGCTTACCGTCGGCGGCGCCCCTCCAGAGCAGGGGCGACCCGGGTTTCCAGTCGGTTTCGGCGATGCAGCCGAACATGTATTGTGGAATGAACCGGGCATCGGTGAGAACCTGCCACAGGGTCGCGATGGGGGCGTCGATGTCGATCGATTTGCGAATGAATAGCGGACTCATGGTTTTTTCCTCGAGTTGTTTTCGGATTTGTTTTCGGAGGAGAATTTAAACGGAAACCGGGTGCCCATGATTGGAAAAACGCGACAGCAACCCACAAGCGCCGTCGAAGAAATCTATGATCCGGAAGTGGGCAAAGCCCGAGGCATGCTCAGGCGGCCCGTGCCGGCGGGAAAGTTGCGGCATGTCCGGCGACGTCCGGCGGCGGATTTGACAGGCTGGATTGCCCACTACTGGATGATCCGCTGGGACCTGCGCGGCTCGGAGCCGCAATTGGCGGAGAGTGTTCCCCATCCCAACGTGCACGTGATCTTTGAACCGGCGGCCTCGGTGGTCGCGGGCGTGCAAACCCACAAGTTCTCGCGCCGGCTGGAAGGCCAGTCGCAGGTGTTCGGAATCAAGTTCAAGCCGGGTGGCTTTCGCCCGTTTCTGAAATTTCCCGTGTCCAAGCTTGCCGACCGCACGATTCCGGTCGAGCGTGTTTTTGGCAACGCCGTAAGGGCGCTCGAGGAGCTGGTGCTTTCGGGTGCGAAAGAAAACGAGAAGGTCGAAGCTGCCAACCAGTTTTTTCGCTCGCGGCTGCCGGCGCCGGATGAAACGGTCGAGTTGGCAGGCCAGCTGGTGGAGGAGATTCTCAACCAACGCGACATCAAGACCGTAGATGATCTGGTGGCGAGAAGCGGAATGGGCAAGCGCTCGCTCCAGCGCATGTTTCAGGAATACGTGGGCGTCAGTCCGAAGTGGGTGATTCGACGGTATCGTTTGCATGAGTTGATCGAACGCTCCCACTCCGGCGAGCGAACCGACTGGTCGCAGTTGGCGCTCGAGCTTGGCTATTTCGATCAGGCGCACTTGATCAACGATTTCCGCTCCATCACCGGCTTTTCGCCGACCGAATATCAGAGCCTGGTTCGGGGAAATTCCCGGGGCAAGGATTAACGCGGGATGTAATGGTCGAGCTGGGGCAGAAGTTGCGAGCCGAGCCTCATCACGCGTGCCTGGGCGGTGTCTGCGGATTCGCCCTGAAGCATCGGGGTCATCAGGCGAACCAGCGCGCCGTCGCTGCGATTCATGCGAATCGAATCGGCGATCAGATAATACTTGGCCGAGTATTCGCTGGCCACGGCGCGGCCGTGCGCCTGGAACCAGTAAAGCACCAGTTGCCGGTCGTCGGCCTGGGCAACCACGTAGCGGTTGGCCGGGAACGAAGAGCCGTCGGGACGCATGATCTCGACCACGCCCTTTGAAGTCGGAACCCATCCGGCACCGGGCAGGCAGTGGTTCGGGGAATGGATCGTATCGCCTGCCTTCTGGGTGGGAAAGTATGCAATGTAAAGATCGATCCAGGGTTGCGGCTGGGTTGCGTTCTCGTAATCGCGTAGCAGAAACTCCCCGGGACCGAGGATATCGAGCGTCTGCTGGTCCATGGGTTCGTCGGTTCCTGTCCAGCCGCCGATTTCGGCGGGCAGGGAACTCAGGGGCGCGCGCGGCGGAAACGACTCGGTGCGCGAATGCGCTTGCAGCAGGACGGCGGTCGCGAGCATCACCACCGCGACCAGTGTGAAACGGAATGCGCCCGGTTTCCTCGCAAGATCATTGAGGGGGGCCGTTTCCCGGGTCGCTGGAGTGCGATTTGCGGGAATCGCCGGACCGGCTTTCGAGACCAGCGAGATCAGGCGGTGAACCGTGAACAGCAGGACGAGCGCCACCACGAAGATCAGCCAGCCCTCAAAGGTGTGGAAGAACCCTTCCGCCTTGTCCGGATCCCAGTACTGCACCAGCATCCCGGTTCCGAAGATGCGAAAGCTGTTGGCAAAAACGGCAATAGGCACCGCCAGGAACACCAGCAGGATCCGTACCCAGATGCGGGTTTCCATGAGGTAGCCGTAGATGATGGCGAGCGTGACCAGCGACAGAAGCGAGCGGATGCCGCTGCAGGCTTCGGCGACGTTCAATGGCAGGGCAGCCAGCACGATCATGTTCCCCTGCCGCAGCACGGGAACTCCTACCATCTCGAGCATTGCCGTCGCTACTCTGGAGGCGAGCAACTGCAGGGGAAAGGTGGCCTGCTGAATGATCAGGTTCGGAATCGGGACCATCAGAATGAGGAATGCCCAGGGAAACAGGACGGCGCGAAATAGTGCCCACCCGCGAAACAGAATGATCAGACCCGCCAAGAGGACCAGCAGCGATACGCGCGACAGGAAATTTTCCGCGCCGAGGACTCCGAGCACAAGCAAAAGGATGCTGAGCAGCACGAAGCCGAAACCAGTCCATGACGGGTTTGACGGAATGGCCAACAGTTTCTTGCGGTCTTGCCAGACAACATACAAGGCGAAGAGGGGGACGAAGATTCCGTGCTCGAAGTTGGGATCGTGGGCGGGACCGACCCACTGCAGGACAAGTCGGCCGAGTATCGAGGCATAAAGCCACACGATCAGCACCCCGAGCGCCAGCATTTGCCAACGAGGCAGCCGCTGCGACAGGCGTCGCTCGCTCGTGCCCAGCGGCGAAGCGATCTCGATTGAGTTATCCATGTGGCGCGCTTGGTTTTGAGAATATTCGAAAGCCGGGGCTTGCGCAAAGCGTAAAGAGCATGGCACGCCGGCACGCTCGGTCAGGGCCGATCGATGGGCCAAACTGTTTCCCAAAAGAGGTTTGGCGGTTGAGGCGGACCGAGGATTCGGCACTCAACCTCGGACACGACGGCGCACCCTGGGCCCAGAGGCCGGCGCTCGCCAATTCGACCGCCCCGGGCGGGAAAACCATTTCCTAGTCTCACCTCGCGGCAAACGGTATCTTCGCCCTTTCGACTGCGGCCTGGATTGGCCATTCCTTGCAGGGAGTTAGGACTTTCTCCCCAAATCCAAGGGAAGTAATTCCCAAGCGCTTGCCCATGCTGTGGGCAATAGTTTTCCTATTTCTCCGAAACCGGGTGACGTATAATTCGCTTTGCAAGCCTCCGTTATCGATGTAAGATATTGAAAAATAAGCCTATAGTTTGCCAGTCAGCGATGGGGAATTCCGTTCCGATTGGCAGGGCGCGTGCTCTGGAGTAGGGGACGCTGTTTGTCTAGAACGTCTCCTCCCGTTTCTGGACCTGATTAGGTCTGGAACGTGTTTTCGAAATCACGAACGAAACGTATGGGTCTGGACAGAACCGAAATTCTGGGAAGTGCCGGAATGCCGCCAAACGGCGGCCCTCGTGTGTGGATCGAGAGCGTGAGCGCCGGCATGCGCACGGTTGAGGCCGTGATTCGCGAACTGTCGCAAAATGACGTACCCGTACAGGTGGTGGCCGAACATGGCTCGGGCAAGGCGGCGGCGGCAGCCCGCATTCATAGCCTATCAAGCCGGGCTGCGGAACCATTTCAGGCGTATCTGAGTCGGGAAGCGAGCGCAGCGACGCTCCGCGCGGCGGACGGTCAAGGAGGGACAATCTACCTTCAGGAGGTCGGAGACCTCACGGCCGAGGCCCAGAAGGAACTGATTCGCCAGATCGGGCTCGGAGGCGACCGCGAGCACCGCGTGCCTCGTTTCATTTGCGGGACGTCGCGTGAGTTGGAGCCGGAGGTCAAGGCGGGAAAGTTTCGCGAAGATCTCTATTATGGAATCAGCGGCGTTTGCTTGCGACTGCCGCCCTTGCGGCAGCGGAAAGAAGATGTCCCCGTTCTGCGGGACTGGTTTCTCGCTGCGGCCGCCCGTGACTTCAGCCGGGAGGCGCCGGTACTCAGCCCGGAAACGCAGAATTTCTTCCTGGAATACAGCTGGCCGGGAAACATCCGTGAATTGAAGGACGCGGCCCGGGCCATTGTCGCGCTCGGCGACGAAGCGCTGGCCATGGGCGGACTGCGTTCGCTGCTGCGCCGGGTTGACCGCAACGGCAGCGGCGAGAAGATTTCCCTGAAAGACGCTGCCCGCGCGGCGTCCCGCGAAGCCGAAAGGGAGATTATCCTGCAGGCGTTGACGCGCACCCGCTGGAACCGGCGCCGGGCCGCGCAGGAATTGCAAATCAGCTACAAGGCGCTGCTCTATAAGCTGAAGCAGATCGGATACGAAGAGTACGGAGCATGAACGACACCAGACAAAGGTTCGAGGGTTCAAAAAACAAAGCACACACCTGAAAGTTGGAGGCTTTGGGATTCCGGGAACCCCGGATTCACAGGATGGGATTTACAGGAGAAGACATGAAATCAGTTTGGAGTTCGGTTGCGGCACTGATCCTGATGAGCGGCCTGGCGTTGGCGCAGGGTGCGCCTTCGCAGCCGGCATCGCCCGCCGCTGCCGAGAACGAGAAGACGACGACCGGGGCAGCTATGCCCGACGCCCAGGGCGGAGCCGAGTACGTGATCGGCCCCGACGACGCGTTGCACATTGCGGTGTGGAAAGAGGCGGATCTGAGCGCCACATTGCCCGTCCGTCCCGACGGCAAGATTTCTCTGCCCTTGCTGAACGATGTCCAGGCCGCAGGACTGACGCCCGAGCAGTTGAAGGACTCGCTGACCGAAAAGCTGAAAAAATATATTGCCGACCCGCGCGTCACCGTGGTCGTGACCCAGATCAACAGCAAGCGGATCTACATGACCGGCGAAGTCTTGCACGCGGGCGCCGTACCGATGCTGCCCAATATGACCGTGCTGCAGGCTCTGTCGAGCGCGGGCTTGAGCCAGTTTGCCAACACAAAACGCATTTATGTCTTGCGCACGACCAACGGCAAGCAGCAGAAACTGCCGGTGAACTACCGCAAGCTCGTCAAGGGGCAGGACATTGAGCAGAATTATCCGTTGCAACCGGGGGATACCATTGTCGTCCCGTAACAGATTGCTCCCGGGGGATCCGCGGGTGAAAGGCATGACAAAAATGCAAACGTACCGGTGGGTGCTGCTGGTTTTTGGCCTGTGCATTGGCGCCGCAGCCCAGACGAACTCGCAGCCACAAGTCCAGACCGCTCCGGCGCCGGCGTTCGGCCAGAATGCGCCGATCCTCAGCCCGGAAAATCCCCCGGTATCGGGCCTGGACGAGCCTTCGCTCGATCTGCGCACCGCAACCCGCAGCTTCATTTCGCCCGCCCTCCAGGTGAGTGAGTCGGCGGACTCGAACGGACAGAGCGAGCTCGGAACAAGCCCGGGGGTGCAATCGGTCACCCGCGTCCTCGGAGCTTTCGATCTGCAGCAATTCTGGCCGAGCAGCGATCTTTTTCTCGAGTACCTGGGCGGTGGTGCTTTCTATTCGAGCCCCTACGAGGCGCGCCAGTTGCAGGCCGCGGGTATGGAGGGAGTGACCCGCTGGCGCACCGGTCAGGCAACCCTGCGTGACGTGTTCAATTATCTGCCCGATGGCTCCTTTCCGACCGCTTACGGGGGATCTCCTGGTTTTGGTCTGGCGACCGGCGCCGGCGTCGGGACCGGCGGTGGAGCGCTGCCCGGCAGTCACGTGTGGAGTCAGACCGGTGCGGGCCTGGGCGACATTCCGCGCCTCTCGAATACGGCCATTGTCGACTTGGTTCAGGCCATCAATCCGGTCTCGGCCTTCACGGTGGCGGGCGGATTCAGCAACGCACATTTCTACGATACGCAGAATTGCGCCTTGCTCACCAACATCTGTCTGATCAATAGCGACCAGCTCACGATTGAAGGTGGCTATAGCCATCTGATTTCGCGCCACGACCAGATCGGCGTCGTCTACGCTTTTCAGCTGCTGCAATTTCCGCAGGCAACCGGCGGTGAGGTTTACCTCCACATCGTCAATTTGCGCTACAGCCATAACATCACCGGCCGGCTCAGCTTCATCGCCAGCGCCGGGCCCGAGTACAGCGACCTTGAGCAGGGAGGCCAGGTTTCCCAATGGTCGCTGAGCGCGCGGGTGCAACTGCACTACAAGTTGGGCCATGCGGCGCTGATTGCGTCCTACGAAAAATTCACTTCGACCGGGTCGGGCCTTTTTCTGGGTTCGAATGTGCAGGCGGCCCGGATAGGCTACACACGCCCTCTCGGACGCACCATGGATCTCTACAGCGATGCTGGGTTTTCGCATAACACACCGCTGCAGAGCCTCCCCACCGGACTGGGCGCACATGCCTCCAGCTATAACGAAGGCTCGGTGGGCGCGATCGTACGCAAGCATCTGGGGCGCTATTACGATGTTTTTGTTGCCTATCGTTTTAGCGAGTTGGGTTTCAACGCCCCTTCGAACAGCCCGCTGTGCATTGACGGCTCCTGCGGCAACATTGCAAGCCGGCAGATCGGCACCGTGGGGGTGGAATGGCATCCCCGGCCGACTCGAATCGAATAAATCTTTGGCCGCCCGAGGCGGCCGGATTGGTGAATAAGAGATGAGTGAAACTCGCGAACTGTCGATGGACGATTATCTGTCAATGCTGCGGCGGCGCCTGAAGGTTCTTGTGATTCCCGCTTTGTTTGGCGTCTTGGGCGGCTTCGGAATTTCCAAGGCCTTCACGCCGCGCTACTCCTCCACGGCCACAGTGCTCGTCGAAGGACAGAAGGTGCCCGACAGCTACGTCATGCCGGTCATCACTTCCGATTTTGCCCAGCGCGTGCAGAGCCTGAGCGAGCAGGTTTTGATCATCAGCCGTCTGCGCCCGGTGGTGCACGGTCTTGGCCTGGTTAAGCCCGACGATGAGCACGATCTGATCGCCAATATTCAGCAGAACATGCAGGTCTCGCCGGTCATCACCACCATGAGCGCGGCGGCAGCCGGGGCTCCCACCGCCAAGACCAAGAAGCCCACGGCCGGCAACGAGCCGCTGCCCGGCTTCACCGTGCAGTACACCGACAGCGAACCGGATCGCGCCCAGAAAGTAACCAATGCATTGGCGCAGATGTTCGTCAATGAAAACCTGCGCTCGCGCGCCGATGTCGCGCAGAGCACCACCGATTTCTTGAGCGGCCAGGTCGAAGAAGCCAAACGTGCCCTGGACGAACAGGATGCCAAGCTGGCGACATTCAAGAAGCAATACATGGGGCAGCTGCCGACCGACATCGACAACAACATGCACATGCTGATGGCGCTGAACTCGCAACTCGATGCCACCACCCAGACTCTCAACCGCGCCCAGCAGGATAAGGCCTACACCGAAAGCATGCTGGCACAGCAAATCGCTGCCTGGAAGAACGGCCAGTCCAGCACCAATCCGGCAACCCTCGAACAGACCTTGACGCAGCTGCAGGCGCAGTTGATGCAACTGCAGGCCCGCTATACCGATGATCACCCGGACGTGATCAAAACCAAAGCCGACATCGCCGAGGTGCAGAGCAAGCTGAAAGAAGCAAACGCCGCAGCCTCGAATCCGAGCGCCGAGGAGGGCACGGAAAAGGCCAACGCCAGCGAGCCGGCCGAGATTCGCCAGCTTCGCCTGCAGATTCATCAATACCAGAGCGTCATCGATCAGGCGACCAGCGACCAGAAGCGACTGCAGGGCCAGATCGGTATCTATGAGAGTCGCACCAGCATGAGTCCCGGCGTCGAAGAGCAATACAAGCTGCTCACTCGCGACAACGATAACGCGGTGGCCTTCTACAAGGATCTGCTGGCAAAGAAAAGTTCCGCCCAGGTCGGAACCAGCATGGAGAACAAGCAGGAAGGCGAGCAAATGTATATTGGCACCTTCGCCGCCAAGGCGGAGTCTCCCAGTTTCCCCAACCGTCCGCTGTTCGCGGCTGGCGGCATGGGTGTCGGTCTGGCGCTCGGTGCCCTGCTGGCCATGTTCCTGGAGTTGAGTGACAAATCGATCCGCACCGAAAAGGATGCCGCCAACGCCGTCGATTTGCCCATGTTGATTTCCGTGCCCTGGCTGGGCGGGGACGAAGGCGAAGTGAACGGTAACGGACGCCGTCGTTTCTGGGGGCGGAATGATTCCGCGCCGCCCAAGGAGCACGAGCACGCTGGGGTGTAGGAAAAGCGCAAATGTATAAAGAATTTTTTGGACTTCGCGCGAATCCGTTCAACGTCAATCCGGACCCGCGTTATCTGTTCCTGACGCGGCACACCGAAGAGGCCTTGGCCTGCCTTACCTATGGCATCCAGAGCCGCAAGGGCTTCGTGTTGCTGACCGGCGAGGTGGGAACCGGAAAAACGACGCTGATCAACAAGTTGCTGGAGTGGTTGCGCATGCAGCAGGTGGCGACGGCCTTCATCTTCAACTCGCGCATGGACATCACGCAGCTGCTCGATTTCATGCTGGCTGATTTTGGTATTCCCTGCGATGCGAAGTCGAAAAGCCAGGTGCTGCAGCGACTCTACAACTGGCTGCTCGACCGCTATCGCGCGGGGGAGACTGCGGTCCTGGTCATTGACGAGGCGCAGAATCTCTCCGACGAAGTGCTCGAGGAAATTCGCATGCTCACCAATCTCGAGACCTTCACCGAAAAACTGCTGCAGATCGTTTTGGTGGGCCAGCCCGAGCTTGAACAGCGGCTGAAGCAGCCTCAGTTGCGGCAGTTGCGCCAGCGCTTGACGTTGCGCGCCAAAACGCATGCCCTGAATCTCGAGGAAACCAAATCCTATATCACGCAGCGCCTGCGGGTGGCGGGGGCAAGCGGCGATCCGATCTTCGGCGCCGAGGCGACGGCCGCCGTGTTCCGCTATTCGATGGGCATACCGCGGGTGATCAATCTGCTCTGCGAGCACTGCCTGGTGAGCGCGTTTGTCGATCAGAAAAAGACCGTCTCCGTCGAGGTGGTCGATTCGGTCGCCCGCGATTTTGACCTGGCCGACGGCACCGCCCAAGCGGCGATGACTGCGGCCGTACCGTCTTCGGAAAAATTTGATCTGGTCGAGGCCTTGCGCACCCTGGCAACGCTCGCCGACCGGCTGCGCCAATCCGAACAACAGGATCCCCCCAAGGAAAGGAAACTATGAGCCGCATCCATGACGCTTTAAAACGCGCCGAGCAGGAACGAGCAACTTCCACGGGGGGCCTCGCTGAACCCGTTTATGAACAAACCCACCCCATCGACGCGCCGCGCGAAAGCGCGCCTTCCCTGCAGCCGGCGGGAGCCACGGTGATGCCCGGCCTGGCCTCCGGAATGAGTTACGAAGCGTTGCTTGCCCGCTGCCCGCAGTGCGAATGGCGCCCGGATCCGCGCACCATGCTCTTCTTTCAGGAAGAGGACAGTCGCCTGGGAGCCGAAGAGTTCCGCACGCTGCGCTCGCGCCTCTACCAGATTCGCGAGAAAATACCGCTCAAGCGATTGCTGGTGACGAGCGCCCTTCCGAAGGAAGGCAAGTCGTTTGTGTCTGCCAATCTCGCCCAGGTCATGGTGCGGCAGCACGGGCGCCGCGCCCTGGTGATCGACGCCGATCTGCGCAACCCCGGCCTGCATCGACACCTCGGAGCCTCGCAGTCGCCGGGACTGACGGAATATCTTCTGGGGGAATGCGACGAGTTTGCAGCCCTGCAGCGCGGGCCGATGGAGAACCTGTTCTTGTTGCCCGCCGGACGCGTCGCGGGCAGCGCTCCGGAGCTGTTAGCCAACGGGCGCCTGAAGCTGCTGCTGCAGCGCGTCGAAAGCCTGTTTGACTGGATCATTATCGATTCCTCGCCCGTCATTCCCGTCTCCGACGCCACGCTGGTGGCCGGCGCCTGCGACGGTATTCTCATGGTCGTGCGCTCGAATGCGACGCCTTCCGATGTGGCAAAACGCGCGCGCGAGGAATTCCCCGACAAACTGCTGCTTGGAGTGGTGCTCAACGGAACCCCCGCCGAAGACGTGCAGCGCTCCAGGTACTACTACGGCGAGGCTGTGAGCAGCCAAGCCTGAGAACCGAGGAAAACGAACCGAGGCTCCGTTGATCCGGCTCTTCAATGTTTATTATCCAGTTCGTACGCTCGTCCTGCTGATCGGAGAGGGTCTGATCGTTTGGACCTCTTTTCTGCTCGGGGCCGTGTATGAGCTTCGCGAAGACAGCTACCTGGTGCTCAAGTACGAGGGGGGATACCTCAAGATTCTGGGAGTCACCTTGCTGGTATTGCTGTGTTCGCACTGGCTTGACCTGTATGACACGGCACGCCTGAGCACCAAAGGCGAATTGTATTTCCGCCTGCTCATGGTTCCTGGCGTGCTGGCTTTCATACTGGCAGGCATCGCCTACGTGCGGCCCAATTACCTGTTGGGCGGCGGTTCGAGCGCGGTCGGCTTGCTGATCTTCACCGTCGCGGTGGTGGGTTGGCGTCTCGGCTATGGCTGGCTGGTGCAGTTGCCGATTCTGGTCGAGCGGGTCTACGTTCTGGGGACGGGTGAACGGGCGCAGCGCGTGGTTCAGGGATTGCGCCAGAATCCAGAGATCGGGGTGGAGATTGCCAGCTGGACCGGCAAACTCGAGGGCGCGGTGACGCGCGAAGCGGTGGCGGCGCACCTGATGGATGTGGTCAGCAAACAGAAAGTCCACCGTGTGATCGTCGCCATGCCCGATCGTCGCGGCACCATTCCCATGCAGCAGCTACTCGAGTTGCGCATGCAGGGGGTCAAGATCGAAGAGGCGGCAACGTGGCTCGAAAAGATCTCGGGAAAGATCGAAGTCGAAAATCTCTACCCGAGCTGGCTGGTGTTCAGCCACGGCTTCCGCCGCAGCTCTTCCTTTATTTTCGTGCGCCGGCTGGTCTCGATCGTAATTTCGCTGATTGCGCTGATTCTGGTGGCCCCGCTGCTGCCTTTTGTGGTGCTGGCGATCCGGCTCGATTCGCCTGGGCCGGTGCTCTATACGCAGGATCGGGTCGGCAAAGGGGGACGAGTTTTCAAGGTGATGAAGTTCCGAACCATGCGCCAGGATGCCGAAGCCGCCAACGGCCCGCAGTGGGCCGGCAACAACGATCCGCGCGTGACTCGCGTCGGCAAGATCCTTCGCTCCTCGCGGCTCGACGAAATTCCGCAGCTCTGGTGCGTCCTCAAAGGCGACATGGCCTTTGTCGGGCCGCGCCCGGAACGCCCGGAGTTCATCGAATTCCTCTCCAAGCAGATTCCCTATTACGGCGTGCGGCACATGGTGCGTCCGGGCATCACGGGATGGGCGCAGGTCCGCTACAAGTACGGCAGTACCATTGAAGATGCCCGCGAGAAGCTGCAATATGATCTCTATTACATCAAGAACGCTTCCATCGGCTTCGATCTGCTGATCATGTTTCAAACCGTGAAGACAGTCATACTGCGCCGGGGCGCGCAATGAAATGGGTGTTCTGGATGGCGGCTGGGTTCATCGTCTACGCGTATCTCGGGTATCCCGCGTGGTTGTGGTTGCGCAGCCACTGGTCGCCGCGACCGGTCCGCCGGGGCGAGCGAACGCCGGCGGTGTCGGCCGTGATGGTGGTACGAAACGAGGAAGGAATCATCGCTACCAAGCTCGAAAATCTGCTCCAGCTCGATTACCCGGAGGCAACGCTCGATGTCGTTGTGGTCTCGGACGGCTCGAGCGATCGAACGGTGGAGATTCTCGAGCAGTTTGCCGGAAGCGGACGGGTGCGTGTGATGGCGAAGCCGGAGTCGGAGGGAAAGGCCGCGGGATTGAACGACGCCATCCAGGCGGCGAGCGGGGAAGTGTTGTTCTTTACCGATGCCCGCCAGTATGTCGAGCCGGCCGCATTACGCTTGCTGATCGAGAACTTCGCCGACCCGGACGTGGGCGCGGCCAGCGGTGAACTGATGTTAGGCGATCCCCATACGGGCGAAACCGGGAAGGGAATGGGCTTGTACTGGCGCATGGAGAAGAAGATTCGCGAGCTCGAATCCGCCTCCGGATCGGTGCCCGGCGCAACGGGCGCGATCTACTGCGCCCGCCGCAGCCTGCTCCAGGCCTCACCTTTGCCCGAAGGCACCATCCTCGACGATGTGCTGCTACCTATGCAGATCGTGCGCCGGGGGTCGCGCGTGATTTTCGACTCTCGCGCCCGCGCCTGGGATTGCGCTGACCTCGGCGGCAGCCGCGAGTTTCAGCGCAAAGTCCGAACCCTTGGCGGCAACTATCAGCTGCTGCAGCTGGCGCCATGGCTTCTCGGTTCGAAAAACCCGATTCGCCTGGAGTTTGTCAGCCACAAGCTGGCACGCCTGGTGGTCCCGTTCACCCTGCTGGCGCTGCTCGTGGCTTCGGCGTTAATTTCTTCATGGCTTTATCGGGCCGCGCTGCTGGCGCAACTGGCCTTTTATGCCTTGAGCGTGCTGGCAATCACGGGGCTAAGAATCGGCGCCCTTTCGCGCGTCGCCGATCCGGCACGCACGTTCGTCGTGCTCAATTTTGCCGCCCTGGTTGCTTTCGTCAATTTCATCACCGGCAAGAAGGTGGTTTGGGTTCGATGAGTGGATGTTGGGCAGAAACGGCTGAGGGCCTGGTTGGAAGCTGGCGATGGGCAACAAACAATGCGGTCTTTGGTCTTCATGCTGTTGGTGAGTAGGTGCAGACGAAGAGGATGGCGTTTCGGGCGGAAAAGAGGAATTTGTGGCGATTAGCGACAGGATAGCGGCACGACAGACCGAGGTTGCGGGTAGGAGCCCGATCGCCGAGACCGCGGACCCCACCGCGAAAGCCTTCTTCTGGCTCAGCGCTTTTTACGTGGTTTATTGTGCCCGTCCGGAGGATTGGGTCCCGGGTCTGACCTATATTCCCCTGGCCAAAATCACGGCGATTCTGGCGATGTGGGGTTTATGGAACTGCTGGGGAAAGACCAAGCGCACGTTCAAGGATGTGCCGCTCGAAGGCAAGCTGCTTCTGACCTTCATTGGCCTTATGTTCGTCAGTGGCTTTCTATCGCCGATCTGGAAGGGTGGCGCGGTCAAATTTACCCTCGATTTTTCCAAGGTCTACGTCGCCTGGATCCTCACCTTCCTGCTGATTACGACCTTCAGTCGCTTGCGACGAATCATCAACATTCAAGCCGCTTGCGTCGCGATTATTTGCGCGGTGTCGATCGCCAAGGGGCACGACCAGCCGCGGCTGGAGGGAGTCATCGGCGGTATTTATTCCAATCCCAACGATCTGGCCTTCGCCATCGTGCTGACCTTGCCGTTCGCGCTCGCCTTCCTGGTCACGAGCAAGGGCTTACTGAAGAAATTGTTGTGGGTGTTAGGTTTGCTCATCATGCTGGCGGCGCTGTTTCTGACCGCTTCCCGCGCCGGCTTTCTCAACCTGCTCATCTCGGGCACGGTGACCCTTTGGCATTTTGGCATCCGCGGCAAACGTCCCGGGCTGATCGCCGGGGTGGTGCTTTCGGCCGTCCTGCTGGGGGCGGTTGCAGGGGGAAAACTGTATGACCGCTTCCAGGCGCTCGGCGGTGACAGCACCACCGATGAATCGGCCTATGGATCCTATGAAGACCGCATGTATCTGATGAAGCGCGCGGCGGAGGGCATCCTGAATTATCCTCTGACCGGTCTCGGCGCCAGAAACTTCCAGACCTATTCGCTGGTCTGGCGCGAAGTGCACATGACCTATTTGCAGGTGGGGGTGGAACAGGGACTGCCCGCGCTGGTGATTTACCTGATGTTTATGGGCTGCGGCTTTAGGAATTTGAGCTTCCTGCAAAAACAGAAAGGTCTCGACGAGCACACGATTCTGTTCGTGGGCGCGCTGCACAGTTCGCTGGTCGGGTTCATCGTGGGCGCCATTTTTGCGCCCGAAGGCTATCAATTCTTCCCCTATTTTGCCATCGCCTTCATCGCTGCCTTGCGGCAGATCATAAGAGAGCGAGAGTCGGAGCCGGGCTCGCCGCTTGCAGATCCGAGTCCGAAGAAACGACGACATTTCCTGGAGGTCTATGCCGATCACGGAAGAACTGGCGCAGTCGCCCCTGTCCGCTGATGTACGGACGATCTTGCGTTGCCTGAACTGCTCGGGAAAACTCGACCCCGATCCGTCCGGTGGCTACGTGTGTCCGGCCTGCAAGCGCGCGTATCCGTTCGTCGACGGGATTGCGCGTTTTGTGGACGCGCAACATTACGCCGCCAGTTTCGGTTTCCAGTGGCACCGCTATCAGACAACCCAGCTCGATAACGATGAAGTGCGCGAAGCGGACAGGAATTTCCGCATCAAAACCGGCCTTCGGCCCGAGGAATTGAAAGGCAAACTCGTGCTCGATGTCGGTTGCGGCATGGGACGCTTCGCGGAAGTGGCGACGCGGTGGGGGGCGCGGGTGGTCGGAATCGATCTAAGCCTGGCGGCCGAAGTCGCAGCCAAAAATCTCCGCGACCGCGATTTTGTTGCTTTTCAGGCTGACGTTTTCGCGCTTCCGTTTGCCGCCGAGAGCTTCGACATCATTTACAGCGTGGGGGTTCTGCATCACACGCCGGATTGTGAAGCCGCCGTCAAGGCCCTGGGTAAATATCTGAAGCCGGGCGGTCTTCTGGCGGTCTGGCTGTACAGCGGTTACAACAAGTGGTATCGCTTCAGCGATTTCTACCGGCGTTACACCCACCGGATGAAGCCCGAGACCTTGCACGGGATCCTGCGGGTCGCGGTGCCGTTTTTCTATCATCTCGAGCGCGGGCTGCGATACATTCCACTGCTGGGAAATCCAGTGGCCGGGGCGATTCATCATGTGTTTCCGGTGAATCGGCAGAAGGATCCGGAAGCGCGCATGCTGGACACCTTTGATTGGTATTCTCCCAAGTACCAGTCGAAGCATACCTATGAGCAGGTATTCCGCTGGTATGAGGCGATGGGCATGGAAGACATGCGGGTGGGGGAGTGTTCGATTGCGGTGCGGGGACGCAAGCCCTTTCGCGAGGGCTAGACCGCCCCATAGAAGGCTGACGGGGCTCCGACTCAGAATCAGGGATGAGTTTGCGGAAACAAATTACGTATGGCAGCAAAGTATTGCCCGGCGGCACCTGGCGGGCGCTCGGCGCCGCCGTGCGCGAGCCGGTGCATCTGATGCTGGCCATGGCCGATCACTTCGAACCAGCCATCGATCTGGAAAGTGGTTACAAGCGGGTGGCGCGAAGCGAGCAGGAACGACGGGTCGACTGGTGGTGCCGCGAGTATCCGAAGGCCGTCGATCGCTGGCGAGATCATGATGGCCGTCCCTTCGTCCACACCTACTTTTACCCCGCAGAACAATACGACGAGGGCTTGCTCGAAAGGATCGCCGAGCATTGCCACGCCGGCTGGGGTGAAATCGAAATCCATCTCCACCATGGCATGTTCGAGGCCGATACCGCCGAGAACACGGCGCGAACGCTCTCCGAATTCCGCGACCGTCTGGCGTTTCGCCATCGCTCGCTCGCCTTAGAAGCCGGTTCGGGCAAGCCTCGCTACTGTTTCGTGCATGGTAATTTCGCGCTCGCCAATTCCGCCGGCGGCCGCTTCTGCGGCGTGCCATCGGAAATGCGGGTTCTCGCTGAAACCGGTTGCTACGCCGATTTCACCTTGCCGACAGGTCCCTATCATCCGGCGCAGACCTCAAAGATCAACTCGCTGTACGAGTGTGCGCTGCCCCTCGACCGGAACGCCCCGCACAGAAAAGGCAAGGATCTGAGAGTTGGCTCGGCGCCGCGTGTATTGCCCTTGATCGTACAGGGTCCACTGCTCGTCGACTTTCGCCGGAGCCGGCAAGCCCTCCGGCCGGTGTTTGAAACCGGCGCGATTACGGAACCGAACCGGATGAGTTTGCACCGGCTCTCGCTCTGGAAACACGCTCGCGTCCAAGTGGCCGGGCGTCCGGATTGGCTGTTCGTGAAGCTGCATTGTCACGGCATGGATCCGACGCAAAAAGATGCGGTCGTCGGGCCCGCGGTCGAGAAGTTTCTGGAACAGCTGGTCGGCGGAGCCCGGGAGAGGAAAGAGACTTTGCACTTTGTCACTGCCCGCGAGATGAGCAACATCGTTCTCGCGGCTTGCGACAATAAGGACGGCAATCCCAACGATTACCGCGACTATCGCTTCCGACGCCTTCGGGATCTTCCGGTCTCCGGGGAACGTTCCGATCCGGTTCCGGTTGAGGTGAAAGGGTAGAAAATCGAGCCATGTGTGGAATTGCCGGGGTCGTAAGCGCGACGCGGGATAGCGACATCACGGAAGCTCTGGTGCATCACATGTGCCAGCAGATCGTCTATCGCGGTCCGGACGATGAAGGGCTCTACGTCGCCGATGGCGCCGGACTCGGGATGCGGCGGCTCAGCATCATCGATCTCGAGGGCGGCCACCAGCCGGTATTCAACGAAGACCGCAGCGCCTGGATTGTCTTTAATGGCGAGATCTACAACTTTCCCGAGTTGCGCCCGGAATTGGAGAAGCGTGGACACCGCTTCACCACCCGAACCGATACCGAAGTCATCATTCATCTCTATGAGGAAATGGGCGCCGAGTGCGTGCAGAAACTGCGCGGCATGTTCGCCATCGCGATTTACGATCGCAGCAAGCGCAAGCTGGTGCTGGCGCGTGACCGCCTGGGCAAGAAGCCGCTCTACTATGCGCTGCTCGATGACAAGCTCTACTTCGCTTCTGAAATCAAATCGATTCTGGCGGTAGCGCCCTCGCTCGCCGCGGTCAATGCGCAGGGGCTGCTCGAATATCTCTACTACGGTTATGTTCCCGACCCCATCACGGCCTTTACCGGAATTCAGAAGCTCTCCCCGGGCCATCTGCTGGAATTCGAGAAGGGCAAGATTCAGGTCCGCCAGTACTGGGATTTGCCGCAGTACAGCACGCACGTTCCGCGGAGCGAGGACGAGTGCCTGGAGGAACTGGAGCATCGGCTGCTCGAGGCAACTCGCATCCGTCTGATTTCCGACGTGCCGCTCGGAGCCTTTTTGAGCGGCGGCACCGACTCTTCCACGGTTGTGGCATTGATGGCGCGCGCCAGTTCCGCGGCGGTAAAGACGTTTTCCATCGGTTTCACCAAAGACGATTTCAACGAAGCGCAATACGCCCGCATGGTAGCCGAGCGGTTTGGCACCGACCACCACGAGATGATCCTGGAGCCGAATGTCGTCGAAACCGTGGAGCATCTGACCAGTTCGATGGAGGAGCCTTTTGGCGACTCCTCGATGTTACCGACCTATTACGTTTCGAAAATGGCGCGCCAGCATGTGACGGTGGCGCTTTCGGGCGATGGCGGCGACGAGATTTTCGCCGGATACGACCGTTACCGCATTCATGCCGATCGCCGCTTCTTCGAGCGCGTTCCCCAGTGGGCCCGCACGTTTTTTCGCGACCACGTCTTTCCGCGTCTGCCGAACGGCATCAAGGGCCGCGGCTTCGCCTACAATGTCACCCTGCCCTGGCGGGAACGATACGTGGATGGACTTTCCTTTGTGCCCGCCTTCGAACGGGAAATTCCCCTGCTCTCCCATGACTTTCGACAGGTGCTACGCCGCAGCGATGATCCGCAGAACGTCATGCTGCGCTATTTTGCTAAGGCGCCGGCGAACGATCCGGTCAGCGAACTTCTTTATGTCGACAGCAAGACCTATCTGGCGGGCGACATACTGACCAAAGTCGATCGCATGAGCATGCTGAACTCTCTCGAAGTTCGCGCGCCGATTCTGGATCACGTCTTCATCGAGTGGGTCACCGGACTGCCGCCGGAGTGGAAGCTGCGCGGAAGTACGCAGAAATATATTCTGCGCAAATTGGCCGAGCGCGTGGGCGTGCCGCTGGCGGCTCTCGATCGCCCGAAACAGGGTTTCGCCCTGCCCCTGGTCCACTGGATGCGCAACGAACTGAAAGATGTGCTCATGATCCTGCTCGAACCGCGCAGCTTGCAGCGCGGGTATTTCGAGGCCGAGGGCATTCGGAAGCTGATGAACGACCACCTGCAGGGTGGTCGGGTGCTGACGGGGCGAATCTGGCGGTTACTTATGTTCGAGCTGTGGCACCGGAATTTTCTCGAAAAGTTCACCAATTCACCGGGATTGCTCTCGCTGCCCATCGCGGCCAATTCTGCAATCCATGCCGTGTCGGCGCCGCCAGTTTCCCCATCTGCACTCGCCACCGCTCGAGCGGGAGAATAACTTGCTGAAATCGTGTGCCGTGGAAGACCCGGACGACAGCCCGCTGGCGGTCGCTCGTAATCGCTCGCGGGCCGGCCTTTTTCTGATGACCAACAGCTTTGAAACTGGCGGCTCGGAGCGGCAGTTTGTTCTGCTGGCACAGAATCTCGATGCTGATCAATTTCAGCTTCATACCGGCTGCATCTGGCGTTATGGCCCCTTTGCCGAGGGCTTCGGAGAGGTTCCCGAATTTCCGCTGGGCGGCAGCCTGTACGGGTGGAAATCGCTGCGCGCTCGGCTCGAGTTGAGCCGACATTTGCGGCGTAATGGCGTCCAGATTGCGCACGCCTTCGACTTCTACTCCAACCTTACGATGATTCCGGCGGCGCGACTGGCGCGCGTGCCGGTGGTGATCGGCAGCCATCGACAACTGGGCGACCTGCTGACACCCGCGCAATTCCGGGCGCAGGCGGTGGCCTTTCGCTGGTGCGATGCGGTGATTTGCAATTCGCTCGCCGGAGCCAATCGCCTCGCCGCCGCTGGTCTCGGGCGCGGGAAACTCTTTGTCGTCGGCAATGCCATGCCCGCCTCGGCTTTTCTCGCCGCAACGCCTGCCCTGCCGCGGCGTCCTGGTGTACTCCGTGTGGGCATGGTGGCGCGGATGAATGCACGCTACAAGAATCACTCCGGATTTCTTCGCATTGCGGCGCGTGTTCGCGAGCAGTTGCCGTCGGTCGAGTTCCTCCTCGCCGGAGATGGTCCCTTGCGCCCGGAGATTGAACAGGAAGCGGGTGCCCTTGGCCTCGAAAACAGCGTCACGTTCCTGGGAGATCGACGGGATATGTCTTCGGTGCTGGCTTCGATGGATGTAGCGGTGCTGACGTCCGACTCCGAGGGACTTTCGAACGTGATTCTGGAGGCGATGGCCGCCCGCCTGCCGGTTGTCGCCTACGACGTCGGCGGCAATGCCGAACTGGTGAACCAGGAGCGCGGAGCCCTGGTTGCGGCGGGAGATGAAGCCGGATTTGCCGCAGCCATCCTGCGAATTGTTTCGGACTCGGCGGCCGCATCTTCGTTGGGGCGGCAAATGGGCGGAAACGCCCGGCGGTTTGTCGAGGAGAACTTCAGCCTGGAGCACGTCCGCAGCCGCTACCTTGACCTCTATCGAAGCTTGCTGGAAGGCAAATCACAGCGGATGAACCGGCCGAAGGTCGACGCTCCGAAGGCCTCGACAGCATGAGCGTGGCCGCATCCGAAACTTCCGGAAGACGTCTCAAGGTCGCAATCGTTGCGCCCAGCCTGCGCTATGTTGGCGGGCAGGCGGTCCAAGCCGAGTTGCTGATGCGACTCTGGCGCAACGACCCGGAGGTCGAAACCAGGTTCATCGCCGTGGACCCGCCGCTGCCCCGGGCGTTGGCCTGGGCGGAGCGGGTTCCCGGCCTGCGAACTCTTTTGCGCGAGCCGATCTACTTCCTCGACCTGTGGCGCGGGTTGCGCGATGTGGACATAGCCCACGTTTTTTCCGCATCGTACTGGTCGTTCCTGCTCGCACCTGCGCCTGCCTGGTTTTTTGCCAGACTGCGCGCGAAGAAGGTGCTGGTTAACTATCGGAGCGGCGAAGCGCGCGATCATCTGCAGCGCTTCCGGTCCGGACCGTTTGTCCTGTCCCGCGTGGATGCCATCGTCGCCCCCTCGGGCTATCTGGTGGACGTGTTCCGCGAGTTCGGACTGTACGCTCTGGTTGTCCCAAACGTGATTGACCTGTCGCAGTTTCACTACCGGGAACGAAATCCATTTCGTCCGCATCTGGTATGTACGCGCGGATTCTCGAGCTACTACAGCGTCGATGTCGTGGTGCGTGCCTTTGCGGACGTCAAGAGCGTCTATTCCGAGGCCCAACTTGATCTGGTTGGCGGTGGCCCACTGGAGGCGGATGTTCGCAACCTGGTCAAGGAGTTGAAGCTGGCGGACGTCAAGTTCTCGGGCGTTGCTTCTCGCGACCAGATTGGAGAGTGCTACGATCGGGCCGACATCTTTATCAATGCTTCGTGGCTCGACAATATGCCGGTATCCATTATCGAGGCTTTCGCTGCCGGCACGCCGGTGGTGACCACTTCGCCCGAATCGATGCCTTACCTGGTCGAGCACGAGCGAACCGGCCTGCTTTCTCCGGTCGGAGACCACAGCGCGCTGGCGCGCAACGTGTTGCGATTGCTGGGCGACCCTGCGCTCGCCTCGCTCCTGGCGCAGAATGCCTATCAGGAATCGGCCCGGTACACCTGGACGGCAGCGCGTGGGCAGTGGCTGAAGGTTTATCGGGCACTTGTTCCTGGCTCCGCCTCGCGAACAGGTTGAGACATCCTGAGATTTGCGGGTAACCGCAGGCCGGCGCGGAAGCCGAAGAATTGGTCGATACTGCAACGGACAAGTTTTAGCGGTAGCGGAATTGACCGCAATCCACTCAAGGGATCCGCTGCTGCGGGTTATCGTAGAGTCCACGCAGATCCTGGAGGATAGCGATCAAAAAGCGGCGCATATCCCAGGTGTAACGTCCGATCAGCCTCCGCGGCTCATGCGCCAGCCGCCAGAACCATTCCAGATTCATCCGCTGCACCACCACCGGCGCGCGTTTCTTGACCCCGGCTTCGATCTTGACAGCCTCTCCCACGTTCAGTACCCAGCAGGCCGGAAGGCCGGCGCGGTGCGCGTAGGCGAATTTCTCACTCTTCGGTGCTCCCACGCCCATGATCAGAATGGTCGGTGCAAACTCTCGAATGCGGCCCACCAGCGCATCGGTGTAACCTCGATCATGCTCGAAGCGATAGGGCGGAATCTCGATCTCAAATTGGCCGGCAGGAATCTCCCGCCGTGCAGCCCAGTTTTGCAATCCGAGAGCGGTCGCCTCGCTGTCAGCCACGAAGAAAAGCCGCTGCTCGTGCAGGTCGCGGTTCCGCATCAATTCCGCCAGAATTGCGCAGCCCGTAACTCTCGGAACGCGGTCGCCCCTTAGCAGGGTGTAATAATGCACCAGGAATCCGTCCGCGGTCCGGATCGCCGCGTATCGGTACGCTCTGAGGAATTCCTCATCCATCGTCAGCCGTCCGACGTGGTCGCTGTTTGCGGTAACGAGCAGGTTGACGCGACGCGCCCCAGGTTCCTGGGGCCGCGTTATCTCATCCACAATTTCTCTTTCATTAAGTGGGGAGAAGTGAAACCCGAACATGAAAACCTCCAGGAGGATCCGATCCGGTGGAACCGGGGTAATCGGAATCTGTGAATCGGGAAGGGGCTAGGTCCAGTGACTCTCGGCGAGAGATAGGGCAGCCATTCAAATGGCGGGACGAGTTGAAGCTGGCGTCGGTAGCGCCGCGGCACCGAGGCCGTCGAAGACGAATTGCAATCCGTCGCACATGGCGGAGACGGTAAGATGGCGGAGATACCGCTGGCGGGCAGAGGCGCCGAGTTGTGCGCGAAGTTCGAAGGACTGCAGCAGGCGAAGGAAGGCTGCGGAGAGCGCGGCGGGGTCGCCCGGAGGAACAAGCAGGCCGGTGTCGCCATCGCGAATCATGTCGGGAATGGAACCGACCGGAGTGGTGACCACGGCCAGAGCGTTGGCCATGGCTTCGATGATGGCCATGGGCAGTCCTTCCTGATAAGAGGGAAGGGCGAAAATGTGGGCGGTGCGCATCAAACGGCTGATTTGATCGGGGTTGACCCATCCGAGGAAACTGACGCGACCGGCGATGCCCAATTGCCGGGCTTTTTCCCGATGCGCAGCGATTTCGCCGCTGCCCGCGATGGTGAGGTGCCAATCGTGCGTGCGCAGTGTGGGGCTGCCCATGGCTTCGAGCAGATCGCCGACGCCTTTGCGATGCCCAACTTCGCCGGCGAAGAGGATGTTGAGGCGTTCGTCGCTGCCTGGAGCGGAAGGCCTGGGGCCAGGATCGGGCACGCCGTTGGGGATGATGTGAACCTTGGCGCTCGGTTGATGCAGTTGCTCCACAAGATACTGCCGCCAGAATTGTCCGAGAACGATGATCGCGTCGGCCTGGCACAAGACGGCGAGAATTGCGGATTTTCTGCGGGGCGAGGCCGTCTCCCACATGGTGGTAAACTTGGCGCTGTGCATGTGGATCACGACCGGGATGCCGAGGGATTTGCCGAGAAAGGTGAGCAGGCCTTTGCGCAGCACGCTGCCGTACTCGGCCATGTGCAAATGCAGCACTGCGATGCGACGGAGGAGACCATTGGCCGCGATCGATATGGCAGCGGCCACAAAATAGAAGGGCATAGTCTTGATGTCGTTGAGGCTGGGGCCATAGGTGTTGACGAGTCTTATCTCCGGGGTTCTGGCGCTTGTTTTCCATTCTTCGAGCATGTAACGCGCCATGGTGGCCATACCGCCATGAACCGAGATGCCGCCGGGAGTGACCAGGAAAATGTAGCGGCGGGGCCGCGATGACGGTGGGCATGGAGAACTATGATTGTCGTGCGATTGGCTCACGTTAGGATTCTCCCTAGTAGAACAGCAACTCGACAAACCTTGGTGTTTTAGTGTTGCCTCGGGTTTCAACGTCGGCCAGAACCTTTCGATACTTTTGGTTCAAAATGGCGCCGTAGGCAAAGACCGTCGTCGACCCTTTGGGATTCCAAAGGCCAGAGAAACCGGCTACTCCGGCTTTAGCCCGGGTTTGATCGAATGGGACAGTGCTGTGGACAAATTCCTGGTGCGTTTTTTCCCCTTCCGCAAAGGGGGTGAGCCAGAGCAACGCTTCGCCAAGCGAGGAGCCGGCGGGACTTTTGAAGCCGAACCAATCTTCCGCGTGCTCATGCGCCGCGACGGCCGTCAGCAGAAGAGGTTCAAGATCATAGGTCGCGTAATCAAGCGCGTCCCGGGTGTGGAAGTCCAGGACCGAGCCGTCAGGATCGATGTTGATCGCTATGTGCCGCTCGAAGACGGCGCGGGCTCTCCGGATAAGTTCCTTCTCGCCGCTGGCGAAAGCGGCAAGGGTTGCCAACTTGATACGATGACTTTGAAAATTATTGATCCGCGTGGGATCCGGCTTTTGGGGGCTCTGGTAGACCGGGTTATTTGGATCCGCCTCGGGACTTCCCGGCTTGGGTTCCTTTTCAGCTTCTGCCACGTAGGTCTGTGCGAACTGGAGAATCAGTTTCCTGGCGGGCGCTTGCACGTTCGGTGGCAGCTCGGTATGGACCAAGTCATGGGTGATGAAGAAGTAAAAAAAGTCCTGATCGTCAATCGGGTCGCCGTGCGTTTGATAGGTGTTGGCCCAGGCTTGGATGAACCTGGTTGTGGCATCCAGGTACTTCTTGTCGCCGGTCAGGCGGTAGGCCAGGGCCAGGTCGCACATAATGGCCAGGTCGTTATCGGCGGTTTTGCTCTTGGCGTAAACCGGGTCGCTCGGCAGTCGGCCCTCGGTCTCAATCGTGGAGATGGCGTTTGGGGAGCGATTCAACTCGCTCATGGCGGCGGTGAGTGTAGCTTTGGCGGCAGGCGTATCCGCCTTGGAGGGAAGGGAACGGGCGACTGCCTCGGAGACCAAGGCGAAGTCTTCGCCCATAGCGATCGAGGATGTGAATGCAATCGATACGACGAGAGAGAGCCAAAGCATGGTTCGCATGGCGTTTGCTCCTGATGTGGAATGATGTGGAATGAGGAAGACGGCGATTACTGCAGGGTCTCGCGGTAACCGCTGAAAGACCGGGAACAGAATCAGAGTCCGAAGGCTAAGGCTGACGACTCCGCGAGGAGGCTCAAGCCGCGCACAGGTCCGAAGCATCTGCGCGAAAAAGCGACCGCGGTGCGATGGCTAGGTTGTTGCCATCATCCCGGATTGAGCCGCCGTTTAATGCTCCTCGGTTGCGGCGCAAGCCGGCATCAGCAATGGAGAAGCCCGGCGGGGCGCCGCCACCACCTCGTTCTTCAATGCAGCCAGTGGGCGTTCCACAAATTTCGCCATCGCCCAGCCATAGCCGAACACAAGCGGCGCGGAGATCACGCCCGCCCAGACCAAGCTCATACCCAATCGCTCGCTGAACGCATGAATGATACAAACGTGCATCAGATACATGGCATAGGATCGCCGTCCGATCCATCGTAGAGCAGGCTGCTCCAGGACGTCGACCACCCAGCTCTTCGGGGAAAGGAGCACATACACAAAGATCGGCGCCAGCGCCAGTCCCTGAATCGTATACCGCAGCGTGTCGGCGAATATCGGTACCCGGATCAGCATCGAAGCCATAATCCATGCCAGGCCGAGCAGCGCCAATTTACCGCTGTGCCTCTCGAGCCAATCCGGCATGTCGTCGAGGAAAGGATTCAGAGCGATCGAAAGCAGGCAGCCGAATAGAATCGAGTCAAAGCGTGAATCCGTTCGATAGTAGTTCGTGGTCGAGTGCAGCCAAAAAACGGCCACGCAACGCCACCCTAGCGCCAGCGCGCAAAGCCCTCCCAGAATCTCGGACATTTTTGCCCGCGACCATTGCCGTCGCAAAGACAGAAAGAACAACCATGGAAACAGCAGGTAAAAGTGTTCTTCCACTGCCAAGGACCACAGAACACCCAAGCCGCCCGGAATTCCATGCGGCGTCAGGAAGGTCACATAGTTCGCCAGATAAAGCGAAGCCACGACGACGGACTGCCAATGCACGGCCCCCACAAACAAGCCGGCGTTGGCCAGTACGATCCAAACCGCGACCGTGACATACATGGGAGGAAAAATCCGAAACGTCCGGCGAAGGTAAAACTGGGGGATGGAAATCCTGCCACTGCCCGCTGACTCGATGCGCAGCAGCGTGGTTATCAAAAACCCGCTCAGAAAGAAGAAGATCGTTACCCCGATGCCTCCCCGGCCGACAAACCGGTCCAGACCTGCATGGCCGAGATACACCAGGATGAAAGCAATGGCGCGGATCCCATCCAGGCCTGGAATGTAGGTTGTAGTTTTTGGCGACACCAGTTCCGGTGGCATACAGCCTCCCCTTCGATGGTCTGCTTAGAGCCCTGAGCGCAAATCGCTGACCGATCGTTCGACGCTCCACTTGAGGCCGTGCCAATCTTTCAAACTCGTAAACCCCTCGCGCCGCAACTTCCGCCAGGCGGCAACAAAAAGACCGCCACGCCGCATCCATCGCCTTCTTCGGGCCTGCGCCGGTGTTTCCCTACGGCTAAGCCAGGGAAACTCTTGCGCCCGCTTCGCCGGCGTGGGTGGCAAGGAGAAAATCATGATGTAGGCCAATCGCGCCGTCGGCGAGCGGTTGGGTCCAGCACTATGCAGCATTCGGGAGTGATGGATGGTGCAGCCTCCTGCCGGAAGTTCGCAGCTCACAAGGTTCTCCCTATCGAAGTCCGCGATGCACTCGAGCGCCTGCGACGTGGGATCGCCATTAGGTGGTCCGTGCTCCAGCACGTCGTTTTTGTGCGAGCCCGGCAAGTAGCGCAGACAACCGTTCTCCGCCGTGGCATCGTGTAGCGCCAACCAGATGTTCACCGTATGGTATTCGAGCGTGGGGTCGCGAAACGCATCGTCCTGATGCCACGGTGTTCCGGTACCCACGTATGCCTGTTTCATGATCGCCAGATCGCAGCTACACCAAGCATTCTCCCCCAGAATCTGTCTGGCGATCGCGAGCGCCTTCTTGAAACACTGTGTGCGGTGCAACTCCGGCAGATAGTTCACGGGGTTGATGATTTGCGGTGCGGTTTTCTTGACGTGGCGCTTCCGTCCCGCCAGGAAGTCCTCTTGCGCACCCTCTTTCTCGCCCACCCTCCACCGAAACAGGTCTTCGATGCTGGCCCGCAGTTCTCGGACCTCGTGAGGAGCGGCGATCTGCCGAATCGGCAGATACCCGTTCGTTTGAAAGAATTCTATTTGCTCGCGGCACAGAGGCAATCGCTCATCGTTGTCGGCTCTGACGTCCAGTTCGGCCCAAGCATTGAGTTTTCGCTGCGGATTCATAGCTCCATATGACCTCGTGTAAAAAAGGTGGTGTATCGCCTAACCTCAGATGCCCGCCGAACCCTCTACCGACCACGGTGCCACCTGTACCTTGGGATGAAACAACGCACGCATCTTTCGCCGGAACGCGGACCGGAAGATCCACATGGCTGCAAACAACGCGACCTCCATGGCCCCGGGCTTGCCGTGCCGAAACATTTCCCTGAACAATTCCGGCACTGCTCGCCACGCGCCCTGCATCGACGCCTCCGCGGCGAGTTGAGTGGAGATGAATCCCGCGTACGCTCGCGGCGTCATCCGCGAGCGATTGGATCGGAGCCACTCCAACGATAGGCGCCAGTTCTGCCGGTTGGTGATCGACTCCCGCGGCTGTTCAATGTACCAGCGCACCAGCAATTCCGGCACGAAATGAAACGCTACGTTCGGCATCTGGTCCACGCGCAGATACCATTCCGTGTCCTGATGGCGACGCAGCCCGCTGGTAAAGGGCTCCTGCTCGAGCAGAGCCTTCCGCGTAAGCAGCACCGAAGTCTGCAGCTGGCCCTCGCCCCGAAACAGGCTCCGGCGATTGAAAAGATATTCGCAGATCGGTTCTGCGGGTGCGGGGAACCTTCGCGGCCACGGGAACTCGGCCCCCGGACTGACCCCAAGCATCCCCGTGGAGACGATCGGATAGGGCTCCTTGGCCAGCATGGCAACGGCTATCTGTCTTTCCAGTTTCGGCGGCAGCCATTCGTCGTCGTCGTCCAGAAACGCGATCCATTCGCCGGATGCAGCGCCCACTCCCGTGTTCCGCGCGTCGGATCCACCCACGGAGGCGGGCAAAACGATGGGACGCAACCGCGGATCGGTCAATCCCGCTAGCATTTCTGAGCTCTTGGCGCACGGTCCATCAATCACCACCAGAATCTCCAGTTCCTGATAGGTCTGTGCCAAAACGCTGTTCAGCGCGCGCAGCAGCAGTTCCGGCCGACCACGCGTCGGAATGACAACCGAGATCAGAGGGGACACATTCTTGAACATTGCCGGAATTCCTGTCTGGGGGTCGCCGCTTCCTACGACGCATGGCGAGCGACGATTTGGGCATACGCTTCTAAAGTCCAGTCTGCGATCTGGGGCCACTCTAGGTTTTCGAGCTTCGCCTCTTGCGCCCTGGGTTCTAGGGACCAGGCCAACGCGCGCTCCAGTTTGTCCGCGTCCAACTCGGCCGGAAACGTGCTCACCCACTCCGGCCCGACACTCGCCTTGAGCTCTCCCATTGCCCCACGGCAGGGAACCAGGATCGGACGGCTGAAGGAGAGCGCCAATATGGCTGTCCCTGAATTCAGTATGTCGCGATAGGGTAAAACCACCAGGTTTGCAGCCCGGAAGAAGAACTGGACGCGATCCTTAGGAATATTTTCCAGGTGCAACCGGATCCGCGGATCGCCGGCGGCTTCCCTCCGCAACTGTTCCCCCACGCCTTCGGGCTTGGGCCGGCCGGCAATACACAGAATGGCGTCTGCGTCTGCGAGTTTCCGGAATGCCCGGATCAGTCCCGGAACATTTTTGTATTCGCGAATTTGCCCGAAAAACAGAAAGACTTTTGCGTCCTCTGCGAGGTTCAGTTCTTGCCGTGCATCGGCCTCGGTATTCACGGGATATTCGCCGCGATAGTGTCCGTGGGGTATGACGTAGCCGGGAACGTGTTCGAGGTTCACAAACCGCTCTGTGGCCGCAGTCTGGCCGGATGACGTCAAGGCGATGAATCCGTCCAGACGCCGGGTAAACGCCGGCCAGAACCATTGTTCCAATCGCGGATGCAGCCCCTCGTGCGCCTTCAGATTGTGAACCGTCCACACGATCCTGGTGCCCCGCGCGCGAAGCGCATCCATCAACGTCAGCTTCAACTTCAACCGCGCTGCCGCTTCGGCGACGCCCGGTATAGCGTTTAGTTCCAACTCAGGCCAGTGAATATGAAATATGTCGTACCGAGCGTCGAGGGATCGACGGTAAGAAAAATCCGTTACCTCCGCTGCCATGGCGTTGTACAGCAACCAGGTGTATGGATTTTCGGCCCGCGTGTTGAACGCTGGTTGAGCTAAGACCTTGATCATGAGTGCCTTGCCACCCGGTCTGTCATGCCTGGAAGTTGCCGCTGACGAACGCCCCTATGTGATATATCCCGGGAGGGCGCCGCCGATGCTTCCTTGACTCTCGCGTTCAACGCGGCCATCGTTATCGGCATCGTGCGGCAGCGCTGCACACGCACCAAGCCGTTCCTCAGCTCGCATGAGCGCCAGTGACACGTAAATCGTTACGTAGGGAATCCAGAGAAAGGTCAGGGGACGCAACAAGCTGCTTTCCGCCACATTGAAGACCGCAATAAACAGCAGCACCAACATCGGCCACTTCGCTCCGCGGATTTGGTTGGCTTGAAACAATGTTCCCGCGCGCCAGAAGCTGGTCAGGAAACTGCCAACGAAAACCAGCATGCCCAACAGTCCCATGGCCAGCAAAAGGTCCAAGTATCCGTTGTGAGCGTGCGGCGGTTGAAACCCACGCAAGGCAAACTTCACCTTGGCCAGATCGATCGTATAGCGGTTCCAGAAAATGTCATACCCATAGCCCAGCCACGGATGTCTGCCAATTGCGGATAGCACGGCGCTCCAGATGGCGGAGCGGCCCGTCAACGTTGACGACCGGCCCGTCGCCTCGAGAACGATGCCGAAGTTGGAGATCCCGAAAAGCAAACCCATGCCGAGCACCGGAACCAGAGGCGCCCAGAGCGGCAAAGTTCTCCTGCCGGAGAGCCGGAGGAGGTGAAAGACGGGATACATCGCGACGCACGCCAGCATTGCCACAATGGAGGTTACGGCATTCGAAAGCGCCAATAATAGGCAGGCGCACGCGAGCGCCGAGTTTCGCAGCCAAAGCGGTATTGCCTTCGGTTTTCCCAGCCACAGCGTCAGGATCGCGAAGCCCAGCTGCCGGCCCATGATGTTCTTATGGGGAAAAAGCCCTTTTACAGCCCCCTGGTGAAGATCCTGCGAAATTCCGTATGCGGGTACGAAGATGGCTATGCAGGCGCTGCCCACAATGGCAATCAGCGACAACCAGCCGAAGAGATTGATCTGCTGTTCCCAGTCGAAGCAAGATGCCAGGTAAATCGCGAACAGCGTCAGGGCGGAAAAAATAATTCCGTGGAGCAACGTAAACCGACGGTCAAATGCCCACGCCGCGGACGTGATGGCGAAGCCGCACATTGCGAAAATCCAGCCGGACTGCTGGACCCCGCGTAGAACTCTCCGCCAGTGAACGACCGCCAACGGCAGCAGTATGGCATAGATGATGACTTGCCCGATCTTGAATGCCATGTCCGGCTGAAGGCGTGCGGCGGGATCATCCTCGGCGACCATCCGCTGAATCAGACCGCCGGAAAAAAACAGCATCGAGACTACGACGTACGCTTTTTCAAGTTGCCGTAAGAGTTTCATATCTGCTCCGCCGAGAGCGCCGGGCTCATGCGCGCCTCTTTGGCCATGAGACAGAGCAAAATGCCGTACATTGCGATCGCCAGCGCCCCGTCCGAGGCCAAACTGGCCCACGCCGCGCCGCGCCATGAATAGACTGGAATCAGCCAAAAATTCAAAAACACATTCAACCCTGCCACCGACACCTGCGCCGCCGTGCGCAGACTCTGGTACCCGGCGCCGGTGACGGCGTCCGAGAGAAAATAGTGGATGGTCTTCAACAACGGCAAAACAGCCAACCAGCGCAGTGCCTCAACAGTTCGCGCGAACTCCTTGCCGATCACCAATGGAAATACAGGCGCCAAAAGATACAACCCCATAAATGCCAGCACTGAGTACCCGATCATGCGCGGCAAGAGGCTTTTGGCATACGCATAACTGGAGACGATCCCGTGCTGCCCGGTGCGAAAGAAGTTCGGGTACCCGGCATACAATACGGATCGCACCGGCGTGAAGGCCACCTCGATCAGGCGATACGCTGCAGCGTAGATGCCGGTGGCGTCGAGCGTGGAAAGGCTGGCCAGCATGGTCTTGTCAATGTCGTTGTAAATTGTCTGGGCGCTGAAGCCGACGCCGAAATAGATTCCTTCTTTCAGTTCCGGCTTAATGCGCGCAAGTTCCAGCCGCGGCCGGCCTAGTTTCCAGTTGGTCACCGAAACCGCAATCGCACAGGAGACGGCCGAACTGCCGAGATAAAACCAGCCCCACGTCGCGGCCGACGCACGGTGCCACACTAGAAAGACAATTCCCGCGGAACACATTCGCATTACGTAGGGCAGCAAACTGAAATTCGCCGTATACCCCAGCCTCTCCATTGATTGGAAGCATTGCGCGGCCACATCGTTGACCCGCGCCCCGATCAAATCCGACAAACAGATCAACACGATGAGCAGGGCGGGAATAGCCGGCGGCAAAATCCAATGCGCTACGAGCACGACGGCCATGGTCAAAGCGAGCCCAGAAACCACCAGCAAGAACAGCGCGTTACCCCAATAAACGGCAAACAGCGACTTGTCTCGCGCCACATTCTTGATCAGCAAGTTTCCGGCGCCGAGTCCGCCGAACGGTCCGACAATGGCGATGAGTGCGGTGGTTCCCACAAACGCCCCATACTCGTGCGGGCCCAGCGCTCGCGCGATCAGTACAAAATATCCCGCCTGCACGATGATGCGCATACCGTAACCTAGAAACATCCACACGGAATTCCGCAGCAACGTGCTCTGCTGCCGGCTAGCGACCCATTTCTTGGCAAGTTCAATCATTTCTTATCGGCACCGCTTTTCTCGACCGGGCACGCCAGCACGGCTGGCAACCGGCCTAAGCCGCACCCGAGCCTTTCAACACCACCGGTATCGTGCGCGCCAGTATCTGCAGGTCCAGCCAAATCGACCACTTGTCGATGTATTCCATATCCAGTTGCATCCATTGCTCAAAGGGCAGCAGGCTTCGCCCTTTGATCTGCCAGAGGCAGGTAATTCCCGGCGGGACACTAAAGCGCCTTCGTTGCCAGTCTTCATTGAACGATTGATAGTCGCGCACCGACATGGCCCGCGGCCCTACCAGACTCATGTCCCCCTTGATTACGTTCAACAGTTGTGGCAATTCATCGATACTCGTTTTTCGCAGAATTCTGCCAATCGGCGTGATGCGTGGATCGTTCGTAATTTTGAAAACCGGCCCACTCATCTCATTCAAATGCAGCAGTTCTTCCTGAATCTTCTCGGCGTCTGGCACCATGGTGCGGAACTTGTACATTGTGAATTGCCGCTTGTTGAGACCTACGCGTTTTTGCCCAAAGAACACAGGACCGGGAGACGTGAACCTAATCAACGCCGCCACCGCCAGCAGCAAGGGGGAAACGAGCAGTAACGCGACCAGGGACACCGACACATCAATCGCGCGTTTGAGCAGGTACGGCCAGCCCTCGCTGACCTGGCCCGGCGTGGCGATTTGCGGTTCGCCACCGGAAGCCACGACTCGCGGTTTGGCCAGTTTCAGATTGAAAATGTCGGGATCGAAACGCAGGATGATACCGTGTTGTTCGCAGAGCGAGGCCATCTGGGCCGCGTGCTGATAGTAGGTTCGTAATGGCAGATAAATTGCCACTTCATCCACCACATTATGGCGCAAGAAGTCGGCCACACCGAAGAAATCGCAGACCAGTTTCAGCCCGGTTGCCCGGAACTCTGACATGAGCGGCCAGTCGTCGTCGACGAAACCCACCAGACGGTAGCCTTGCTCCGGTGTGGAGGAGATTTTTCTCGCAAACCGGACGGCCCGCGGGTTGGTCCCGAGAATCAGGATATGGTGCAGGTTGTGGCCGTTGCGCCGCACACGAGCCAGCCAGTATCGCAACAGCAGGCGCGAGATCGTTACCGCCAGCGAAGTCAGGATCCAAAACAGCGCCAGGAAACGCGTCGTGGCCACCACACGCAAGGAAAACAGGATGGAAACCCCGGAAATACACAGGGTCGAGAGCGAGGTGGCCTTCACCCCGTCCACGATTTCGGCGCGCTTCGTGGACAGCCTCTTTGATTCGTACAACCCGCACAGCGAGTACATGGCGTGGCAAACGAGCAGCGTAAGGGCGAAAAGCACGCAGTTTGAAAGTTTCACCCGAATCGACAGAAATTGCTCGAGCGGGACGCCCTGTTGCACCGAAGCGACGAGAAACGCTGCGAGCCCGAAGCACCAGATTAATAGGCCCACGTCGAACAATTTCAGCGCGTTCAAAAGAAACCGACGATTGACTTCGCTCATTGGTTTTCTCTCCGTGCCGGGATTGGTTCCACTACATCCGTAACGGCGGGTCGGCAGCTGACGAGGCTGGAGTTGCTGAACAGGTATGGGCGGGAAAGGGGTACATTCTAAAGCGAAGAGATAGAAACGGGTTGCTGCCGCGGGTTCTTGTCCGCCAATTCCGCCGCGGACACAATACAACAGGGAGAGCGGGAGCTTTCCTTCTCGGTACAACGGTTACTTAGGCGGCTCTCTTCGGCATCGTCGCCAGCACGGGAATGTTGAGCATGTCGCTCACCTCATCCGGAGTGCGGAAGCTTGGATCGAGGTACTCCATCACATAGGCCGAGGCGACAGCCACAAATAACGCCGCGAACAGCCCGAGGAACATCACCAGCAGCGGACTGTATCGTGGCAGGACCGGTATCACGGCCGGAACCGCAATCGCCACATTGGCGATCCGCTTTAGGTCCAACGCATCCGAGGTACGCTGCTGTTCGCGCTTGCCCAGGTACAGGAGATAATTTGCTTCGTCGGCTTTCGCTTCGCGAATCAGCGCCGCCTGTGTGACGGCTTGCTCATCAAGTTTCACCAATTGGCCCTGCATGCCGCGGATACTACCAACCAGGGCGGCCGCCGTGGCCCGTTGGGACGCCAAATCGGCTTCCGTCTTGGCTTCGTCTTGCCGCAGATATTCATAGGTCGGGTCGCGGTCCGTAGTGCGATTGATGTAGTTCGAGTCACCGGCTTTTGTGATGGCCTTCTCGGTCTCGCGAATCTCTTCATCAACTTCCTTGACCAGAGGGTAGCCGGGAGCGTACTTCAGGAGCAACTGTGTGCGCTTCAGTTGTGCCGCGAGCAGGTCGGCCTGCAAATTCTGCATCAGCAAGTATGCGGCGTTGGAGGTTTCCATGGTTGATGAGCGTGCCGGTGTCCCCGCCATTTGCGCCCGGACGTTCTCGATACGCCTCCGGTCGGCCGCGATGGCTTGCTGCGCCTGGTAGAGACTGGCCTCGGAAACCGCCAATTGCTGGGCCATATCGGTGCGCAGCATATCCGGAGCCGCGACTTTTTCCCGCCGACTGAATTCCATCAATTGCTTTTCTGAATCCTCCAGTGCGCGTCGGTACTTCTCCGTCTCCTGGGCAAAGAAATCCGAGGAACCCGCCGGGTGCTGGAGTTGCAGATGTTTTTCGAGGTACAGCTTGCCCAGAGTCTGCAATACGCACGCAGGTTTCTCCGGCTCCCCGACCCTTCCATAACTCACGTCGATAACGTCGGAAGTCGTGGCTGCTTCCACTTTGATCTTCTTCGCCAGGCTGCGTGTGGCTAGCTCCTGTTTGACGGCCATGCGCTGCTGTTTGTCGCTCGGCAGAAGAATGTCGGTCGCCGACCAGGAATCCTCAACCAACTGGCAACTGCGGACCACGTTGCGCAACATATCCTCGCCCTGCAGCAGCGCTACCTCTGACGCAACCTGATCGAGAGTAATTGCCTTGTCATTATTTACGTTGGCCACCTGTGCGGTCGTGATCGCCGGGTCTGAGCGGTCCTGTTCCACGACGACCTGCATTGTGGCCTTGTAGTAGCGCGCCGCCCACGCCCAGGCTGCGACCGTGGCAACTCCGAAAATGCAACAAAAACTCACAATCATGATCCGCCGGTGACGGAATATGGGAGTCAATGCGTCCCTGAGCGTAATCGCCGGCATCGTGCCAGGCTGTCGATTGTCGCGATCGTTTTTCATCGTTGGTTTCCCCGCTCTAAACTTTCGATTCTTGCCGAAACCTCGACCCCTTGGTAAGGGCCTTCGCCCGCCGCCAATCTACAAGAACAAAGGTGCTAGAGTCGGCGATACAACGAATCCGGAATCGGAAACGTCCGTTTGTTCAGCACCGCTCCCAAGACTCGAACCTGTCCCGCCCGGAGATCCTCGGCCACGCGCATGGCCGCTTCGCGTCGTGTCGAATTGGCTTCCAGCACCAGAACCACGCCGTCCGAGAGTCGCCCCAATACCACTCCGTCGGAGAACGTGCTCAACGGAGGCGAGTCGACCAGCACATAATCAAATTCCTCTCGCAGTTCGACGATGCGCGCCCTCATCAGTTCAGAATTGAGCAGTAGCGAGGAGTCCGCCGCTAGCGACCCGCAGGAGAGCAGCCAAAGGTTGTCCGGCCGAACGGTCTTCGCGAAGTCTCGGATCGGGCTCGTATTGCGCAGAGAATCCGCGAGTCCGTAATGGTTCGTGGTTCCGAACAATTCCGGCAGCGACGGCGTCCGCAGGTTGGCGTCTACCAGGCAGACCGATCCGGTCACATTGCTAGCCAGGGCCGCCGCTGCCTGCGCACAAACCAGACTGCAACCGTTACCCGAATCGATCGCGGAAAACACCACCACCCGGGGCGAGTCAGCTCTAGAGGCGAGAAAGACATTTTGCACCAGCCGCAGTGCTTCTCCCTCGGTCGCTTGGTCTCCCAGTTGGCATGCGCGCTCGTTGCCATTCGCCTCGCGCGACCACCGGGGCGCGTTCGTCAGGTTGCTAGTCAGCTCCACTTGCTGCAAAATCTCGAGATTCTTACTCATCGACTTTGCCCCTCCAGGGCCGAAAATGTTTCTCGATCGTTCTCGGTGCGGGATTGGTGACTTCTTGTCCGGCTTGGCTTTTCGTCCAGTCTAGGGCGATTTCGCCAATCGCTATCACGACCCGGTTGTCGTTCTTTGACACCTACGGTGTTCAGGGCGCAGTGCTTGCTCCGCGCGGAACGAACGACCCGGGTTGCGTTCTGGTTTCGCCCTTCGAGACATCGCCGTCAAAGCGACGGAAGCGCCGCGGTTGGATATAAACCGGTTCCAATTCCGTAAGGAACGTACTTCCGGAAGTGGGTGATAGCCTTCTCCGGCACGAATATCATGTCGCCCGGCGACAGCCGTGCATCCTCATTAACATTCTTGCCGTGCAAGATTTCTTTCAGGTTGACCTTCTTCACTTCAACCCAATCCGCCGAAACGCGGTGGAAGACAAGAACCTGGGTCTTGGCCGTGGGCGCAAAGCCGCCCGCGGTGGCGATTGCTTCGGAGACGGTGGTATCGTGACGCAGATCGTACTGCCCTGGTTTGCCCACCTGTCCCGATACCAGAAAGAACGGCCTCTGGAAATCTGTAATGTCCACGCTGATGATCGGGTCGTGAAGCGTACCCGCGTAGGCCTTTTTCAGGGTCTCAACAATTTCGGGCCCGCTCAAACCTTGAACGTAGACGCTGTCCACGCCCTGAAGATTGATGTACCCGTCGGGCTGGACAACGACGTGGGGCTGGTTTAACTCGGGAGAGAGGGGGAAACTGATCGCGAGGAGGTCGTCGACGTGAACCCGATAGCGTGGGTTGCGACCTTCAAGCGCGGGTCGATCCGGGTTTGAACGGCTGTCGGCAGGGTCCGGTATCGGGCCACTCTGGCCGGATAGGGGCTTAGCGGCACTGGCGAACAGAACCAACGATAACAGGAGAGCATAAGGTTGGCGCACACGCAGTGCGGTCTTATGCTCCGCAATGGGTGTAGCCGACGATTGTAATTTGCGCGTCGCTTGATGCCTAAGGTCAAAGGTAGCACTCACGTGTTTCCTCCACGTCCTAACAATATTCAGAATCTGCCAATAGTTTCTCGCGGGCCGTGGCCCGGGTTAGCCTGAACCTGGCACAAATCTCCATGTGAAGCTTCAGAAGCAGCCGGATCACGACTCTCACGAAAATGCGCGAGTCTCCAGTCTCGGTCTGGCTACGCGGCCTCAACTCCATAACCATCGAGGCGAACGGCAATCGACCTCTGAACGCACTCCATTGAAACAACGAGACTTCGATCGTTGTTAACGGCCGTCAGAATTCCCAATACTCCGTCAAGGCTTCCGCCGCGGATGCGGACCTTCTGGCCGACATTCAGAAACGGATAATGAGTGAACGGGATTCGTTGATCCAGGATTCTTTGCACGGCCTCGATCTGTTCGTAAGGAATAGAGCTTCCCGCGCCGTGCGTTCCTACAAATGAAATCACGCCGCTGGTTCTTAAAATCAAAGCACGTTCGCTTCGATCGCCGTTGATCCGAACAAACAGGTAATTGGGAAACAGGGGCAGTCGAACTTCTTGCCTCCTATCGCTCCAGCGGTGCACAGCCGTATACAGCGGAAGAAAAACTACAACGTCCTTTTCTTCGAGTTCGGAAGCCACTCTCTTTTCGTGGCGGGGTTTAGTCTGGAGGGCATACCACTCTTCCGCGACACCCTCCGACCGCTGTGGCAAGACGATTTGTTCCTGGGATTGCTCCTGCATGGCTCCGCCCTCCTGGATCACAATGCCGATCCACCCAACAACGGTGCTGCGCTGATTTGAGTTACGTTGTGGACGCCGTGGAACAAGGTGGCCATCACGTCGGAGTGAAACCCCTTGGCTACATGGAAGGGAAAAGCAAAAAAGCGATTCTTATCGCTTGCGCGTGAATCATTGGCACGTATAGTACACGCCCTGGCGGTACAACAACCAATCGAAAATTTCGATTGATAGGATCGGCTCGTCTCAGTAATGTCGATCGAGTTACTTGTGTTAGGGGCGCGGGCGGGCGGCTGCTCCACGCTCGATTGCCGGGGTCGACAACCTGTAAACCGGAGAACCATAGTCAAATGCCCCAATTAGGGAGGGCCTCAGGAAGCGAGAGGCAGGATTAGTCCCTGCCTCTCAAATCAGTGCTTGTCGCCAGTCGGCAAAGAAGGGGATGGGGAAAACGCGAACCTTTCGAGTCACCCCCCCGCCCGGCCGAGTCCCGCGCAGAGGTTAGAGAAAAATCGCCGTGGTCTACCACAGCGTTCGCTTTTTATCGAGGGGTTAAGTCTGCCAATAGCAACTGCTGCCACGCAGAGCCTGGCATCGCCCAGTAGTAGGTCAGGTCAACATCGGCGCCGCCCTCGGCGACCACATCGACCTCACCGGTTGATCGTACGGCAATCGCCGGCGACGAGTAGGTTGTTCCCCTCCCGGCAATCGTTGCTACGGAGAATTGCGAACCAGGAGTTGCATAGTAGTAGAGCAGTTCACCGTTCGGGCCTTCGGTGACGACGTCCACTTCACCGGTCGGGTTTGACGAGCGAACCGCAATCGCCGGTGCCGAGAACGTGGTTCCGTGCCCGACGATCGTGTAGGGGGTCCAGGGAGAGCCAGGGGTTGCAAAATAGTACTGGAGCGAATGGTTAGGCCCTTCCGCGACGACATCCGCTTCGCCAGCCGGGTCTACGGTGCGTACGGCAATCGCGGGCTCTGAGAAAGTCGTCCCCGATCCAGCAATCGTTGTGGGGGTCCAGGGGGAACCAGGAGTCGCATAGTAATAAGTTAGCGAATTGCTCGGCCCTTCGGCGACCACATCCGCCTCGCCGGTGGAGCGCACAGCGATGGCCGGCGCCGAATACGTCGATCCATGGCCAGCAATCGTTGTGGGTGTCCAGGACGAGCCTGGAAAAGCATAGTAGTAGAGCAGGGAATGGTTGGGGCCTTCGGCGACGACGTCTGCCTCTCCGGTTGAGCGCACTGCAATGGCCGGCGCCGAGTAGGTGGTGTTTGGACCAGCGATCATCGCGGTGGTCCACGCCGACCCAGGAGTGGCATAAAAGTAGAGGAGCTCATGCTTCAGCCCCATGACGACAATGTCCACCTCGCCATTGGAGCGCACCGCCATCGCGGGTGCGGTGGTATAGGGTATGTCGCTGGTGATCACTACCGAGTCCCACGCGGAACCCGGAGTCGCCCAAAAATACTCCAGACCGATGTTGCCCTCCACGACCACGTCGACCTCACCGGTCGAGCGCACCGCAATGGCGGCTGGGTTGTCCGCGAGAGCGAGGGTTGGAACAAGGAGTGCGGCCATCAAGCACGTGCATAACCACATGAGCTTCATTCCGATGCTGTTTTTCATAACGACCTCCTTGTCGTCGGGTTGGCGTTGTTCAAGTGTCTGGTGTGGTTCAATGATGGTTTCAGAACGAGCTTGTTCGGCTCGCCGGCTAGCATTGCGCGTGGTAGTTGTCATGGCTGTTGTTCCTTTCGAGTTGCCTCTGTCTAGTAAGGCGGGAAGGAATAAGGAAAACCGCAAAGGAGGCAGGTAATAAATCAAAATAAAGGTCGTCCCTCCTGGACAAATGAGCTGGCAAGCGGGCGCTAGGTGTTTTGCCATCGTCCGGTGTACTGTATTGAAGCTACGGAGGCTTGATGCCTGCGCCTTCCTCTCATGAGGTCACCCAACTGCTCAAGGCCTGGACCGGAGGAGACGAGCGTGCTCTCAAAGAACTCACCCCTTTGGTCTATGAGCAGCTGCATCGAGTCGCCCAACGTTGTATGGCTGGCGAACGAACCGGTCACATCCTGCAAACCTCGGCTTTGGTCAACGAGGTGTACTTGCGGCTGGTTGACTGCAAGCAGATCAATTGGCAGGATCGGGTGCATTTTCTTGCCGTCTCGGCGCAGTTGATGCGGCGTATTCTGATCGATTTTGCTCGCTCTCGCGGTTACCAGAAGCGAGGCGCGAACGCCCCTCACCTGTCGTTGGACGACGCGCCGTACCTGTGCCAGGAGCTCGATGCCGACCTGGTGGCTCTGGATGATGCGTTGAAGGCGCTGGCTGTGGTCGACGAAAGGAAGAGCAGAGTGGTCGAACTGAAGTTCTTTGGCGGATTAAGCGCAGAGGAAACAGCCGAGGTATTAAAAGTCTCGCCCGAGACTGTGCTGCGGGACTGGAGGCTGGCAAAGGCATGGCTCCTTCGGGAGTTGAGTGAAGAGGATTTGCGTGGAGCCTGAACTCTGGCACCGAGTGGAAGATCTCTACCATCGTGCTTTGGAGTTGGACGAAGGCCGCCGCCCGGGATTCCTCGAACTCGAATGCGGGAACGATCCCGTTCTCCGACGGGAAGTGGAGTCACTGCTTTTCCATGACAAGAACGCGGAGGGCTTTATCGAAGTACCCGTGGTCGAAATGGCCGCTCGGATGGTGGCCCGACAAAGAAGTCAATCCCGTGAGGCAGGCGATGCGGCCATCATTGGCCAGACCGTCTCCCATTACCAGGTCATCGAAAAGCTGGGTGGGGGAGGGATGGGAATTGTTTATAAGGCGCGCGATACCAGGCTGCTACGCCTGGTGGCCTTGAAGTTCCTGCCCAAGGATTTCGCTGCGGATCCAACTGCGATCGTCAGATTTCAGCGTGAAGCCCGCGCTGCCAGTTCTTTGAATCATCCCAACATTTGCACCATTTACGACATCGGCGAGGAGTCTGGGCGAGGCTTCATCGCGATGGAATACCTGGATGGGGAGACGCTGAAACATGTCATTGAATCTCGGCCGCTCGCACCCGTCCGGCTGCTGCATTTGGCCATCCAAATCACGGAGGCCTTGGATGCGGCACACCGGCAAGGCATCATTCATCGGGATGTGAAGCCCGCTAACATCTTCGTGAGCCGACAGGATCAGGTGAAAGTCCTGGACTTCGGACTGGCGAAGGCGGCACGGACACGCCAGATACCAGCCAGTGGATCGACAGCCACCGGCTTCTTGCCAGGGAGTGAGGAGCAGCACCTGACTTCTACCGGCGTCGCCATTGGCACTGTCGCTTATATGTCTCCGGAACAGGCTCGCGGGGAAGCATTGGATGTCCGCACGGACCTATTCAGCCTGGGCGCCGTGTTCTACGAGATGGCGACCGGGCACGTGGCTTTTGGAGGAAACACGGCGGCGCTGGTTTTTGACGCCATCCTCCATCGTGATCCGCTTTCGACGGTGCGCCTGAGTTCTCAACTGCCGGAGGGATTGGCCCCTATCATCGCCAAAGCGCTGCACAAGGAGTGCGACCAGCGCTACCAATCGGCGGCGGAGATCCTGGTTGACTTGCAAGCCATCGCAAGCGGTAGGCATGGGCATGTGGCGGGGCGCTCCGCGTCACGTCGGAAGTTGTGGGTGACGGCGTCAGCAGTGCTGGCGATCATCGCGGCCATCGCGGTAGGTTTCGGTTTCCGCCATCGGCTGTCCCACAAGCTGACCGCGAAGGACACCATTGTTCTTGCCGATTTTGCTAACAGCACGGGGGACGCGATCTTCGACGACACGCTGAAGACGGCGCTTAATATCTCCCTGCGGCAGTCGCCTTTCCTGAATGTGCTCGGGGACAGCGTAGTCGTGAGCACTTTGCAGCTGATGACCCGTCCGGCCGGTACAAAACTCACGCCGGATGTGATTCGCGAACTTTGTCAGCGGACAGGTAGCAAAGCCTATATTGCCGGATCGATCGATAGCCTGGGCAAGGACTACGTGCTGGGATTGAAGGCAGTGAATTGCCAGAGCGGAGACACGCTGGCCGAGGACCAGGTGACGGTGGCATCCAAGGAGAAAGTGCTGGACGTGTTGGGCAAAGCGGCATCGCAGCTGCGCGGGAAACTCGGCGAATCGCTTTCGACCGTGCGGAAGTTTGATGTTCCGCTCGCACAAGACACCACCTCGTCGCTGGAAGCTCTGAAAGCCTACAGTTTGGGCGTAAAGGCCTATAGGGTAAAGGGCCCTGCCGCAGCCTTGCCTTACGATCAACGTGCCATCGAGCTTGATCCGAATTTTGCCATGGCCTACTGGGCTGTGGGCAGCGACTATTCCAATCTCCTCCAACCCGGGCGGTCCAGTGAATATTTGACCAAAGCGTTCGAACTGCGTGAGCATGCCAGCCAACGGGAGAGGCTGACGATCACCGCTGCCTACTACCACAATGTGACCGGGGAACTAGATAAAGCGGCCGCGACCTATCAGGAGATGATCGAGAGCTACCCCCGGGTATCTACAGCATACAGGGATTTGGGCGCCGTGTTCGCCCACCGCGGGGAGTATGAGAAAGCCGCGGAGATAACCAGGCAGGGCATGCGCTTTGAAAACGCTAGCGCGGATTCGTACGAAAATCTGGCCGTAAACATCCTCGCCTTGCAACGCTTCGACGAAGCGCGGCAGATTATTAAAGAGGCGCAGGCCCTGAAACTTGACGATGAGGACTTTCACGAGGCACTCTACGCTCTTGCGTTTCTTGGGTCGGACCGGGCGGCGATGGAGGCACAGCAAAAGTGGTATGCGGAGAGGCCTGAATACGAGCGGTTTGGACTGGTGCTCGCGTCCGACACCGAGGCTTACGCCGGCCATCTCAGCAAGGCGCGGCTCCTAAATAGGAGGGCAATGGATTCCGCATTTCGAGCTGACAGCAAGGAAACCGGTGCCATCTGGCAGACGCACGCGGCTCTGCAACAAGCGGCATATGGTAATACGGCGGAAGCCCGGCAGTCAGCGACAGAGGCTCTAAAGCTTGCTCCTTCGAATCAGGGCGTCGAGAGCGAAGCCGCTCTTGCGTTTGCCATGGCGGGCGACGCGGCGCGAGCCGAGATTCTGGCCCAGGAGTTAGCGAAAGGCTTTCCGCTGGACACGCAGACGCAGTCGCTTTGGCTGCCGGCCATCAGGGCGCAATTGGTGCTAGATAAAAAACATCCGGCTCCCGCCCTGACGCTACTGCAAAGTGCTTCACCGATCGAGTTGGGCTATGTCCCGTTCGACAACAGTACTTCCTGCCTCTATTCCGTATATGTGCGCGCCGGGGCATACTTGGCAGCCGGACAAGGCAGCGCTGCTGCCGCCGAGTTTCAGAAAATTCTCGACCATAGTGGGATTGTCTGGAACTGCTGGACGGGAGCCTTGGCGCATCTGGGAGTGGCCCGCGCCAATGCCTTGCGGTCGAGAACTTCGCAGGGCGCCGATGCCTCTGCCGCCCGCATCCGGGCGCTTGCCGCGTACCAAGATTTCCTCACGCTATGGAAAGACGCCGACCCCGGCATCCCCATCCTCGAAGAAGCCAACGCGGAGTACGCCAAGGTACAAAAGCTGCAATAGTCGTTCTTCGGAGCGAAACGACATACAACAAAGTGAAAACCGTGGTTGACTCACGTGACCACCACGGAGCACCAAAAGCGACTGGGATCGGCGTGCGTCCGGCGCGGATGCCAAGGGGACGTTCGGGCGTCGGCAATACCGCCGCCTCCGTGCTGCGGAATCATAGGCTTCGCAAAACGGCATTCCGGCGACCTATTGTCGCTGAAATTTCATTTCGACAATTTCTTTGGACTCCTGATTGGTTGGAACCCACTTCCACTTGTAGGCAGCGATCTCGGCAGCGCTCGCCAAAAGTGGGTGGCCACCGAGAATTTCCACGGATTTTACGCTGCCGTTGGGCGCGACAGTAACCAGCATCTTGACCGTACCCTCCAGGTTCAACTTGCGTGCCAGCGGGGGACTCGCGGGAGAGACTTTGATGAGGGCCTTGCGGGTGCTATTGGGCTGCGTGGCTTGCGCCCGTGCGATGGAGTCGATGATCGGGCCCGAGAGCAAGAGGATCAACGAGAGTGCAAGAACACGCAACATAGCTGAGGGTCCAATGTCCAGCATACAGATTCGCGAAACAAGAACATAAGATAACGGAGGTAATGAAATACGAGTCGACTTTTCAGCGATCACGAAGTACTTGCCTTTTTGCCTTTTAGCTCAAGAGAGTGCTGTTAATGGCGTGGCAACTCCCTTTACCTCTTGCAGAAGCTTTAAGGCACGGAGGATTCTGCCAGTCGGGAGGCATTCCTTGACGCGGTAGCCCAGGGCTGAACCATTTCTTGGCGGCACATCAAGCGGCTCGCCGAGTTGTGATCTCTGAGAGGAAAAGCTGCACGAGGTCAGCTCGCTTTTGAGGAGTTGCTCCGCCCTAACTTCGCCCAGATACAACCATCGGGTCTATCTTCACGGTATGGCGCACTTCAGTCGGCACCTCCGTCGCCCACCCGATGGCGGGCCAATCTGGGTGGTTGCTGCCAGAAGAGGGCGTCGGAAAAAGGTCTCTCGCGAAGGAGTGTTTAGCCGTCCGACTGGCCCGGCGCCGCGTAAGGCACTTCATTCGAATCGGGATGCGGCCCGGACTGGCCCGGCGGCAGGTCGGCGGAGACATCCAGCCATCCTACGGGGTGCACGACCGGCTGGCGGACCGTGTCGAGCACCGTTCGGGGATCTCCCTCGCCCAAGTCCCCCACGACCGTCACGCCGCTGCTGGGGGTATCCGTGATCGGCCAAGGGAACAGATCGAAGGCGTGGCACACAAGAGAAATCCTCGCTGGGTCATAGGCAAGCAAGATCGCGCCCACCCAATCCATGGCGGCGGCATTGTTTGCGCCGAGTAGGAGTCCCAGTGGCAGTGGATCGGGCGCGAGCGGTCCGTTTCCTTGGCCCGCAACCACGGCGTCGGCGATATGGATTACGCGGCGCTGAATGTCTGAGCTCAAGGTGGCGTCAGCTTGGCCATAAAGGAGGATGCGATTCAGATCGAGACAAGTTCTCCAGATGGTATCGTTTCCCGACCAGGAGCCGTCGGTACCCGTACGGTCTCCCTGGGCACGGGAAGTGCGGGCGAAAACGGCGAACAGAAGGCGCCACAGCATGCCGGCAGCATAGGAGGAGGTCAAGTTCTGGCGATCGCTCAGATACTCGAGGGCGTGTTTGACGAAACCGTTGCCCGGATAGCAATCGCCTCCGCTCTCGGAGCCGCCCAAGCGGTGATGCGGCAAGTATTCCTTGTTGCCGTTGATCCCAATCAGATTTTTTAGGGCGCAGGTGATACCGGCCTTGCGGTGAGTCTTCAGTTTGGGAACATTGATAATGACGTCGGCATCGATCACTTCCTTGGCGACCAGATATTGGTGAACGCCGGGGTGATGCGTCCTGGCCATGAGGCGGGGATCATACCATGCCACGCGAAAGCGGTTGCCGGTTTCGCTGATCGGCTCCAGGAGACTGTGGCGACCGAGATCGAAAAGCAGGAAGCGATCTTCCGATTGCACGCCCTCGCTGGCCACCCGCACACCATGAACCAGGGTGGCGATGGTGCGGCGGAAGTCGCGGACTCCTTGGAACCTGGGATCCTTGGCCTTAAGCGATTGCGCCCAGTTTCCGAGGCCAGTGGCCTCTACCAGGACGTCGAAGTTGCATCCCTGAATCGGTGCGTCACCGACTAAGACTTCGGCGGCATCGGTTTGCAGGGCTGCGTCGACGACTGCGCGGATGACCGAGAAATGGGTGAGCAGGCAGTCCAGGCCGCCGGGTCCTTCGTTCTCGTGGAGGACAAGATTCGGTTTGACCAACACCCGTGCCCCAGGCGGGATTACCTTGCTGAAAGGGCTGCGGTCCTTCGCCTCAGACCAATCCATGGTGCCGGCCAGACGGCGCAAGGCTTGGGAAACAGCGGTCCCGGACGGCTGCGCTTCCGCTGGTTCGGGCGATGGATACGAACAGGAAGGAAGGCGGGCAACGCCAACTTTCGGCGAGAAGGCCTGCTCCGATCGCGCGTTGGCTGTCATGGTCGGGTGGCTGGTACCGCGTTCGCCGCCTGTACGTCGGAACCCAGATCGGCATTCACATCGGAGCGGGTGAAGCGGTACTTTCCCGCGGAAGACAGCGGAATCTCATTCACTTCCCGCACCTCCACCTCGATCTCGTGGCCGGGGCATATTTGTTTGATCTGCCGGATCGAGTCGCGAATCTTGTCGGCGCGGCCCTGGCTGTCGCCGGTGCCGGGCACAATCGAGAGGATGATTTTATCGGGTGCGGTCTGATGGAACTGGAAGGTAACGATTCCATCGCTGCCATACATCAAGTGGGTGAAAAACTCTCCGTGAACCACGCGGCCATCGGGGAAGATGAAGTTGTCACTGGTGCGCGCAATTTCCAGTCGCATCAGCGGGAAATGATTGCCGCAGGAACAGCTTTCAGGTGAAAGAGAACCGCAGTCCTCGTTGCGGTAGCGGAGGAAGGGCATTGACCAGTTGCGCAGGGAAGTCAGCAACAGCGGCCGAGGACCTCGATCAACGGCCGGTTTGTTTTCCGCCGCTCGCTCGACCGCATCCTCTTCGACCACGACGAAATCGGCATTGACATGCATCCGGCCCTGGGGACATTCGGCGGCAATATTCTGGATTTCGCTCGATCCGTAACAGTCGAATACCTTGCAGCCGAAGACACGCTCGATCGCCTCGCGCTGCGGTTGGTAGAGCTTTTCCGCGGTGGTGAAAACGCCCTTGATGCCGTCGATCGACCGGATGGACGGGCGCTGGCGCTCGACAAAGGCGGCGAAACGCGCGATGGTCGAAGCGTATCCCAAAATTACCCTGGGCCGCACCCGCCGGAAGCGCTTGATCCAGTCGGCCATCTCCGCTTCTCCCGAGTAAAACGGGTCGAACTGGTAGCTACGCCGCAGGAACTGACGCAGCTCGAATTCCGGCCGCGACATGGCATAGAGCTTGTCGTTTCCACCCCAGAAAAAGGCGATCATCTCTCCCGGGCGCCAGCCACATTGTTCGAGGTTGCGGTAAGTTCCGGCATCGCTGGCGACCATGTAATCAGCGCTGCGGAAGAACTTCAGCGGCACGCCCGTCGAGCCACCACTGAAATGAGGTTGCAGTCGTTCGACCGGCACATCGTCCCGGATCAGCTCCGGTTGGTGTTCGCGAATGATGTCTTTGGTCAGGACCGGGAGCTGGGCGAAGTCGTGCCAATTGCGGATATCCTGACTGCGGATGCCCTGGGCGCGAAACAGATTGCGATAGTAGGGAACGCGCGCTTCGGCGTGGGCCAGAAGGGCACCCAAATCGCGGAATTGCTGGTCGCGCACTTCCTCCGGAGAGCGGAAGGGAGCGTCTTCGATCTCCTTCAGCACCTCGAGCGTGTTGAGCCCGCGCCAGCGATTGGTCAGAGCCAGAAGCGTACGTCCGAGCCATGGGCCGCGATCGATCGCCGGTCTCATCGCTCTGCTCCGGCGGTCGGCGCCAAATGGCGCAACTGGAAGACGCGGTGCATGTGAAAAAATCTTATCATGCACGGCAGAGAGGCACGAATTGCGGGTTACGAAAGTTACTCCCGTTATTCGACGCCCGCCAGAGCTGCGTCAACGGCATCGACGTCGGCGCCGATGTCTTTGCCGTCGGTAGCGGCAGCGGCTCCGGGAGAGGCTTTACTGCAGCCGGGGGAACTGGCGTGGCAGAGCCGCGGATCGCGGCTGACCCCGTCTTTGAAATCGCGGATTCCCGCGGCTTGGGGAGAAGACACGACGATCGTTCCCTTCGGCCATCCGCCTTTTTCGCCGATAATAATGTTCTTTTCGAACCTGTAGTTGACAAAGCAGGCGGCGAGAACCGCCGCGGCGCCCGCCCGCTGCGCCGGTCCGGCGCAGTTCGTCTTGCCGCCTCCGGCCGAGGAAAACTCCGCTCGCCTCCCACCCGCCATGAGAATGCTATTGGTCAGGCTGAAATTGGGAATGCCTTCTCCGGTGCGATTGCCCACGAAAAAAAGAGGGCCGGTGACAAAAGCGGTCACGTGATCGAAAGCAACGTCGTGCAGCATTTCGGCATTGGAATTCAGGAAGCCAAATGTGCCCTGGCCTCTCCAGCCTTCGTCGTGAACCGAATCCACGATCAGATCATGAATGCTGTAACGGCCGCCGTCGGAGGCCGATCCCCCGGTTTTTGCGAACCCATTGGCCAGTACAATGCCGCCGGCCACGTTCCGTATTCGGTTGTAGCGAATCGTGATATCGGTAACCGAGCACTTCGGGCATTTGTCGTTTTGGCTTTTCGGCGACAGCAGGATCGAATACCCCTGTTGCGAGAAGCCGCCCCAGCTGTTCTCGAGCAGGTTAGCCTCAATGAGCGCGCGGATGCCGCTTTTGAATTCGATGTGGTTTTTAACGATCGGTGGATTGCCGCCCGTCAAAGGGATGTATCCCGGCTCGCCTTCTTTCCAGAGCAGGGGCTTGAAGATGTGATTGCGGCGAATTTCGATATCGCTCGGATTGACGTCGGACTTGGCGCCGCCGAACAGAATGTTTTCCCCCGAAGCCTCAAGGTAGTTGTTATAGATCTTCAGCGTGCTCATGGGCCGTTCCCCGTATCCACCGCCCACGGCCGTGGCATCGGTGCAGGATCCAGTTCGAGCAACACAATGAAAGCCGCTGAGATAGGAATTGATGACGGCAATGAATAAACTGCCGTCGTGCATATTGATGCCCTTGCCCATCTCCGAGCCTTCATAGGGATGGAACCAGTTGCGGTCAAAAATTGCGTGGTCGGCGCCCTCCGTGGTCACCAGCGCGCCTTCACGGACACCCGGTTCAGAAACCCACTCGATGCCGATGAAGCGATAGTGATCTCCCAGATGTGTGGGCGATTTGACCACCAAGGTCGACATCAGCTTGGCGCATCCGCCTGGCGGCTGCGCGAAAGCGGGTCGGCCGGCAAGACTTGCGACCCCGGCCCAGGCCGGCGAAATACGGGTTCCTTCCGGCGGCAGTTTGGAATCGGCCGTGTCGGTGCGAATTGTGATGTAATGCTGATCGTCGCATTTCTTCGTCGGCAAGTCTTGCATGGCGAATGATGCGCCGGCGGCGAGCAGAAGCGTATCTCCACATCTCGCCGAGCCTACCGCGTCGCGCAGATCGGAATTTGCTGACACCTTGATCTGCTTTCCGGGAGACGGCGTGCCATCAAGACCCGTGTAGTAACACGACTTTGGAAGTTGCGCGGGACCGTCGTTTTCTCCGAAATTCGGCAAGTTCCCCTTGCCGCAGTAGGCGTTTTCTTCCATCGGAGGCGTGTTGGCAGAGGCCGACGAAAGAAGGTTAAGATTGGCGAGCACAATCGCTAAGCCGAGAAGGAAACGAAAGATAGCTGCTTGTTTCAGGGTAGGACGAGCAAAGAATACGCACACGATGTCAGCTTCTCCTAACCACGCGCGCGCCTTGCGTTGGACCAAAAGCAGCTCTCGCCGACGCGACAGCCAAATGGTATCACGCTGCAACAGACGCTTAATGCTCCTCGGGAGCGCACGTGGCAGCGGAAGAAAACGGGCGGGTGCTGCGACCAGGGACGTGCCAACTCATCGCGGCGGCAGTCCGGCATTCAAGCTAGATACTGCACCGCCAGCAAACTCTCCTTGAGGACATCGCCACAACAAGCGTCCCCCCAAAACAAACCATTGGCAGCTTGAACCAGATTACGGGGAGCGGACAGAGCTTTGCCGGTGATGGGAATGGTTTGCAGAATCGACCCGTTCTCAGGAGACAGCTCCACAATTCCCGACTCGTTTTGCTGTGTATAGGTCGACCACAGATTGCCACCGCCAGCGACAATCGGAACCGCGACAACAAACTCGGAAGGCAGGGCGCCAAACACCTGCAAATGGCTGCCGTCGAGTTCGACTTCGAATATTATCGAGCTGTTGCCGGGAAGATGCTCTAGAGTTCCGTAAAGATTTCCGTTCGCGCCGAGCACTAGCCCAAAGGCGAATTCCAAGCTCCCTAAGGTGGCTAATGTCGTGAAAGCACCTGCGGTGGTCGCGGGAAACAGCGGCGTTTGCTCGAGTGCATTGAAAGCTCCGTAGAGATTTCCATCCGACGCCAAGGTAAGTCCCAACGGACCGGCAAATCCATGCTGCCGTCGAGCACGGTCAGATTCTGGAAGGTCTGGGTGGATGGAACGAACTGAAACATCGTGCCGCAGCCATGAACGAAGCTGCACGCATAGTCATTCGAGCCGCCCGCGAAAGTTACACCATAGACATTGCCATCCGGGCCGTTTGCCAATTCCACCGGCTCCATGCCATCCGGACAACCGTTCTCGAGGCAGAAGGTGTGAAGCACCGTGTATCCGGTGCCATTCTTGGCAACGCGGAACAGAACGCCCGAGACATCCGATCCTGCGCTCGCCAGTGTCGTGCCATACAAAATTCCGTCTGCTGCTTCAATCAGAAGGTTGTTCTCCTCGAATGTCGAGAGCAAAGCCTCGCTGGGCGGCCGGAGATTCAGGGCGTGGAGGCCGGATTACAGACTGCGGGTGGGCTGAGCGGTGGGATCGACGGCGAAGGGGCGGCGATCGCTAAGCGGGCGTGGATTGTAACTCTGCTTACAGCCGCGGCAGAATGGTGCGCGCAGGATTACAGATGGGATTTGCCCCGGTGGGTGCATATACGTGAGATCACCTGCGAGCTTCGGGGTAGACGGCGCACCCTAAAGTCGAGGCTGATGGCTTGCGATCGGATATCTGACAGAATACACGCCACTTAAAACCTGGGCGAGTACGTCTTCCGTCGTGCATCTTTCCTGCCCCCTCGAACGTATGTACGGGTAGCATGAACGCCATAGTCTATTGCTTCCTGAATGCGATGGAATCCGAAGCCAGAGGTATTGCTCGCGGTCTCCGCCGGCGCGATCCGGACTTACTGGATCGTCTCATCGAGCAGTATCAGCACCGGCTCCTGCGTTATTTGGTCTACCTGTCAGGAAATCGCGAGCTGGCGGAGGATCTGTTCCAGGAAACTTGGATTCGTGTGCTCGAACGCGGCCATCAGTACGACGGCCGACACGAATTCAGCACATGGCTTTATGCGGTGGCGAGGAATCTGACCATCGATTATTTGCGGAAGAAGAGGCCGCTCAGCCTGGATGGACTGCTGGAGGACGAGAATCATGCAGCGGTCGAACCGCCCGATAGGGGTCCTACGGCATTCGAAACGGTCGAGCAGCACGAGCAGGCCGATCGAATTAGTGCGGCACTAGTCGGCATTCCGGCGGAATACCGCGAGACCATCGTTTTGCGCTTCCAGGACGGAATGGGTTTAGAGGAGATTGCTGCGGTGACAGGTGCGCCGCTCGGCACTGTGAAATCGCGATTGTATCGCGGGCTAAACCTGCTGATGGGACGGTTGGAGGGAATGCGGGCATGAAGAGGAACGCACATGAACGGGCCCGGGAACTCGTCGCGCTGGCTGGGGCTGAAGATGGAGAGTTTTCCGATGAGCAGCAAACTTGGCTGCGCGCCCATCTGCAAGAGTGCGTGGCCTGCGGTGATTACGCTGAAGCGGCTGGCCGGACCATTCGTGCCTTGCGCTCCCAGCCCTTGGCCGCTGATTCCGCCCTGGTGCTAGCCACGCAGATGCGGGTGCGTCAGCGGGCACTCGAACTGCAGCGCCAGCAAGAGCGGTTGTGGGTGATTTGGGTTTGTTCGTTAGCAGTAACGATGGGTACCGGCTTCACCACAGCAGTGCTATGGAGCGGGCTTGCGTGGATAGGCCAGCAGGCGCGGCTCCCCGGTCCGGTTTGGCAGATCGGCCTGGCAGCGCTCGGGTTGATGCCGGCAATTGTGGCGGCAATCCTGCTGCTGGCGCGGGGAACTTATCTGGCCGATCATAACGGGTCACTCCCGGACTGAAGCAACCGTGAAGTTTCGAGCGGATGGCAAGGGCAATACGAACGCCGGGGAATCAGGGGGCCTGAAATGCGACTCAATCACGAAACTTCGACGAGCCTTATGGATGAAATCCGCATAATTTCGCCTTGGGCCTTCTTTTTAGCAATCCTCGGCTTTTTAGCCGCGATTGCTGTGGTGGTGTACGCCTCAGTTTCCGGCAAACCTCCCATGCCCTTGGCGGCCATGGTGGCGATGGCAATTGTCGGAGGAACCATTGTAGGGTTTTACATCTTGCTGATCGGGTATGTGAACCGTGACGCCGGCCGCCGCGGAATGAGCCGCCTTGCCTGGACGCTGCTTGCCATTTTCATCCCCAACGCGCTCGGCATCGTGTTGTATTTCGTACTTCGGCAGCCTCGCTTCGCGACTTGCCCGCAATGCGGTACGCCCCTCGAGCCCGGGTTTGGCTTTTGCCCCCGATGCCGCTACCGCCTCGGTCCGGTGTGCCCCAAGTGCCAGCGCACGGTGCAGGCTGGCGACAAGTTCTGCCCCTATTGTGGGGGTGATCTCGGAGCCGGAGCGAACGAAATGGCGGACGGCGCGCAAAAATCAGGCGGGTCTTGAACCTGCGGCAATGTGGTCCCGGGAGTTCACGAACTGTGTGGGGCGTGATGTGGGGTACAAACGGTTCACCAGACACGGCCTTGACGAAGAGGCTTTAGGCTTCTGGAACCCCGATGTCAACTCGGCGAAACGAACAGGATCGGAGAGTTAGTGTCCAGTCTGCTTGTGGGAAACGAAGCAGTTTTGCGATTCAAGAAGCAAGATAGCCTGCCAGCCTATCGACCTTCCCAGAGAATGAGGAATAACCCTCAAGGGATGAACCTCGAAATGGCAAATCGTGCCTTCGGGTCAGCAGCGGATGGTTTTTCGCTTCTGACCGACGCGCCCGGCGGTCTCAACTTTCTCGATGCTCGCCGTGGCGAGCGGCACTCGGCACGCCGTGTCTCCCATTTCCACGGAAACGACGCCGATTTGGCGAGCCGTCGATTGGGCTTGTTTCGATAAAGGCCTGACGTAACTTCCGACCGCAATGACAAAACCGTTCATGGTGTAAGCGACGCGAGTGGGCGCTTTCTTGATCCCCGCGACGACGGCGTTGAGGAGGCCTTCGATCTCGGCAAGGTCCAGTGCCTGGTCGGGTCTGGTGGCAACCAGTCCGGAGTACGTGCACCAACCGGAAGACGCAATGTGTTCCTTCTTCGATCGAATCCATTGCATCGCCAGGTCGCGAGCGTGTGCATTTTCAACCGCCACCCAGGGGACTGTGTATTCTGCAATCATCTGCAAATTTGCCGCGCGCTCGACCCACGAATGCAATTGCCTGCGAGTCATTTGCGAGCCATCCGCCACCATCCCCGCGAGGTACATCGCATCCATATTGCCGGTCTCGTAGAGTTCGCAAGCGAGGGCATGCTGCCCTTTAATGGCTTTCGCTATGATCTTGAGATCGGCAATACTCACGCCAAACATATTGGCCGTGGTCATGCCATGGCGCGCATAGGTTTTGCGCGTTTTCTCAGTGCCTTTCTTTTTCAGTTCGCCCATGACGGACGTGATGGTGGGCATCAACTCCTCCTTCAGACTCGCGGCCTCTCTTGCCTCGCTGGCGTTTTACAATTTACCAGACAGAGCGCCTCGATTCCCCGATTGGTCTGACGGACGGTTTTCGCAACGGGCGACGGTGCTCGGCGGAGGGCGCCGCGTTGCACTCTTCCGGCCTGTTGTCCAGAACCGAACGGCTCGTAGAATCAGGAGGTTGAAGCGGGTCGTGGGTCATCCCCTCAGCCTACACTCCTGACCCATGGGTTCGCTGAATTGTGTGCTTCTGAGTGGACACGCCTGAATCGGCAGTGGCGGAACCGTCAGGGAAACCGCACGTGGACAGCGTTGCCGACGACGCTCACAGCCAGGTCCTCGTGGTAGTACTTCCCCACGCCACGAATGAGACCGGGCATAAGGGCCACCAATCGGCGAAAAGATTCATAATGCATGATTAAGAGGTTCTCTTCCTTCCACTCGTAACGGAAACGGGGCGGGCGGGCTGAATTGATCGATTTGGTCATGACCTCATGGATGTGGTCGAGATTCAGTAATAACTCGCGCGAATTCTTCGCGCCCAAAAAGTATGGACTGTAAACCTTCGGCCCGTATACTTTGGACCAGTACTCGCCGAATGCTTCCATCGTCTGTTCCATGGATAGCGAGAGGACGCTCGCTATGCCTCTCATGATTCTCATGACCTCGCTTTCGTTCACATCGCAGAACGCGGTGAAGGTCCGCGACTCTGCGATCCCCGTGTCGAGAGATTCCTTCCATTTCGCGGCGCCCGATTTTGCCCTGACCAGCTCTTCCATGCAGACCACAATCGTGCCCTTCATGAAGACGATCCTTCCCCGAGCCAGTTAAGGCGGTTATCCATCACCGGGCACCCCCCCATGGCACTCCACTCTCCCCGGCAGGACTCAGGCAAAAAGGCCGGGAGGCAGGTTAAAGGTCTCCTAGATGCCAAGCTGAAGTCACCGGGCACGATGCAATTCCCGGACCAAAGACAATTCGGATCAAGCCCGATGCGAGACGTCCTTCCTGGGCCTGCTGCCATCGATTGACGGGGTGTAGAAGTATCCTTTCGCCACGATCACGTGAGGTTGTTGATGCAAAATACTTTCCGGTAGCCCAGCTACCCGCTCCGTGGGCCACCCGCTTTCCTGATCAACTCCGCTCCCATTCCACAAACCGAAGCAGGCCGGCGGTTATTTCATTCATTCTTCGCGCGAGTTTGTGCATTAGATGGTACCATGGTACATTGGTACACACGAGAAAAGAGCTACCGGAAACGAACGGGTTCCCATGGGCATATGTCTCGAAAGGCGGCGCTGCAAGGCATTGCAAGCCCGGCCGAGCAAAAGGATTTCCGCAAGACCGGTCGGAGCAGGGGTGCTTCCTGCTTCGACGGCAAGTCCCGCGTTCTGCTCATAGACCGGGAAAGAAGTCGAGACCGATCGGGAACGCGGGTGACATGACGTACTGCATGTGCGAAAAATCGAAGGAGAACCAATGATCACCGCCGCGCTCGTCATCCTGGCATTGGCGATTTTCACCATGAACAACCTACCAAGCCCAAAAACGACTCCGGCTCCCGTTGCGCTAGCACACGTCGGGAACAGCTTTCAGTTTCTTCTCCGTGCTCCTCTCGCCCGAGCCGCAATGCTGTTTGGCCCGGAAGGCGAACGGAGTTGGGCAGGGGAGGACTGGAATCCTCAGTTTCTGTACCCTCAGCCGGGGCGAGACATTCAGGGAGCGGTGTTCACGGTTCAACAGGGCCAGCGTAAGAGCATCTGGATCACCACAGTTTTCGATGCCAGTAACGGAAGGATGCAGTACGTGTCCTTTGTGCCTAACGTCAGCGTCTCGACGGTAGATGTGCAACTGAGATCAGTCGACGCTTCAACCACGGGGGTCGAAGTAACGTATGTTCGAACCGCTCTGGATGCTACGGTCAATGCTGAAGTGGAGGGGTTGGGGCGAAGCGACCGTCAGAAAGGAATCCTCTGGCAGGAGGCGATCGAAACCTATCTCAGAAAGGGACCTGGCCAATGACTTTGAAACAATCAGACGTGAACACGCTCTTAGTCGGCAGGGGAGAAACCATAAAGCGAGTGCCTGACGCCGGACTCAAGGCCGCGATGGCGAAAGTTCCCGAATCCTTCGCAGCACGGCTTGCATTCATGACACCGGAACATCACCTGGTTCGCGACTTTGCGGTTCGGGAATTGCCCTATGAAAGCGGGAGGCCGATTAGCGTTGACCGGCTCGCAGCCACACTGGGACTGCCCACGACAAGGGTGCAGGTGATTGTGGAAGACCTCGAACGAAATCTCTTTTTCCTGGTTCGGAACGAGGCTGGAGACATCAGTTGGGCATTTCCGGTCACCACCGAGCCCACGCCTCATCGCCTGACCTTCAGCACCGGAGAACGCATCCACGGCGCCTGAGCAGAGGATGCTTTCGCCACGCCCTTCGTGCAAGGGCGCCTCCGAGGAGAGAAGCTTTCCGTTGAGCTCGAGTCCGCCTGCGCCCATTGCGGGAGGGTGCTGCATATCTCCGTGGACAGCGAGTTGAATTCCCGGGTAAGGGAAAAAGACGCTGAACCATTGCTTTTTGAGCCGGATGTCGATCGGAAGACTTTTAAAGGCGCGAACATCATCCATGATTATTGAAGGAAGTCCCTCTTCTTCTGGTCAGAAGAACACGCGAGGATTTATCGAGCGTCCCGAACTCAGGCGGACGGGGTCTACCTCACGATGGAGCAAAGCGCATATACGGAGAGAATTGCCCAATCCGCGCTCTTTGCTTTTCAGTCCTAATAACGCTGCCTCCGAGGTCCCAGCCGGCGCATCCCTTTGCATCTTGGACCTGCCCGCCAAGACCCTGGCAAGCGAGAACAATCAGGACTCCGCCACGATCCGTGTGTCGGTGTTGAACCGGTGAACGTCGGCCGGAATCCGGGAGCATGACGAGAACAACCCATTGCCAGTCTAGAGCCAGCAACCGAGGCCGCCGTGCCCTCTCTTCGAAGACGCGGTAAGGCTAACGGCCTCGCTCGCTGGCGGCTGGACCGGTTGCGCGGCCCGCTATTTCGGGGTGGCGACAAATCCGTGGACGGCATTGGTCTTATCCGAATATATGCCGGCGATCTGACCTTTATCGTTCAGGTGGTAGCCCAGCGTTCCGTTAGATGCTGGGTAATTGATGCTTTGGAAACTGCTTCCCGTCCGCAGGAAGCCGTGATTAACGCCGCTCGAGTCGGTGTAGTCGCCCGAGATTTGCCCGCTTTTGTTGACGCCTATGGCCGTGGTTGAGGTGGCTTTAGGGAAACTGAAAGTGGTGCACTTGCCGGACTTATAGACAAACGCGCTAAACGGTCCCGTGTCGGAGCTGCCGACTGCCCCGACAATCTCGCCGGCATCGTTGATGCCGTAGGCGAGAGTATTGGTAAATCCTGCGCAGGAGATGGTGGTGTAGGTTTCTTTGCTACCGTTGTAGAGAAAGCCCTGGGCATTATTGGCTGAGTCTATGTAGAAGCCGACGATCTCTCCGCTGTCGTTGACTCCCCGTGCGTCGGTATAGCTCGAGCCCAACGGGTCGACTATGTCAAAGCAGGAAGCGTTCCCCTGCAAAATAAATCCATGCACGCCGCCGAAATAGGTGTACGTTCCAATGATCTCGCCTTTGTTGCTAATGTCATAAACACGGGTCTCATTCTCCAGCGCGCACTCAATCGGGGTGAATGTACCTTTCACGTCGCTGAAGCCGCAGTCGGTTTGTGAACACGAGGCGCCGGTGTAATAGCCAACGGTTTCGCCCTGATTGTCGATGGCGGTACCCAGGGTAGCGGATGCGCCGGAGAAGTTGACTGCCGAGTACTTGTAGCTGGTGGCGGCTGGGCTCGTCTGGTCCTGCCCCAGAGTGAACTGTGAACAAGCGAGAACTGTCAAGAGCGTGAAAGCGAGGCTGGTGCGAGACAACGTCATGATGGAAATCTCCGTGCGATGTGGGTTGGCCTTGCATTTTGGTTAAAACGGGGGTTAATCCGGGACTTGGGGCTAACGACTTAGGCGCCATCGCGCTGCAGGATCGCCTGAGTCGGAATCTCCTTTTTGATTTCAGAATTCTACCCCCATCCTCTGTTCCCGACCTTGTGCAAAACCAAAGTTTTATAGATCAGTCTTTCCTCCGCTGGTACGCGCCCCATCGAGTAGAGAGCGTTACGTCTGTGAACCTGATCGCCTACCGCCAGCATCGCGGCGAGTTCCGCACTGGCGACCTGGACGAGATCATGAACAAGGCGAGTTGCCTCAGCCTGCTCTCGAATGCCGTGCTGGTTTGGAACACGGTGCGCATCAGCGAGATCGTCGAGCACC
>Ga0187847_10000133_pt1 | contig 86251 bp, 57 predicted proteins | sample June2016WEW_4_10_FD_132458 | JGI IMG/M metagenome (GOLD analysis project Ga0187847, IMG submission 132458) | Peatland microbial communities from SPRUCE experiment site at the Marcell Experimental Forest, Minnesota, USA - June2016WEW_4_10 | ecosystem: Environmental > Terrestrial > Soil >...
ATCCCCTCCGGTTTCGAGCGGGGATGGATTAGGTAGACATTACTGTGGAGTCCATAAAGAGCCCGTAAGTGTCCTTGAAGAAAGTTATAAGCAAGACGTGAGACTTATATTAGGAAGTTATAAGTATAAGCTTTTGCAGTTAATTCCTTGTCAGAATCTAGCGAGTTATTTGTTAATCAATTAAATGGACAAATCGTCCGCTTGCCGCGCGGCTCGCTGTCTCTATCGATTGTATACTTCAGCGCTTCTAACATGAAGATTGCCGTTTCGGCAATCGATATCAACCCGAGCAGGAGCGCGGGGTCGAATAAGTCCTATGGCGGGATCCGTAAGCCATCAGCGGCGAGCAGCCAAACAATCCTTTGGAGGAATGGGCCGGTTGGGGGAATCGAATTTGTCATTGACAATGCGAATGGCCTTCCCTGGCGCTGACGGTCATCACGGTTTGGACACAGGGCGCCGCGAAATCGTAGGGTCCTTTGGGAGTCAGATCGGGATTGCGGTGTCTGCCTCGGCATTTACCGGACTGCGTGTTTGGCGTTTTTGGCCACGTACATGGCGGCGTCGGCGGAGGTGAGAAGATCGTCTCTGGCATCGCCGTCCTCGGGATAGATGGCAATCCCGAAGCTCGCCGCGCTATATAGGGCTTGACCCTTAATCATGAATGGTTCTTCAAAAGAGCGTTCGAGTCGCTCAGCGATCTCCTCGACCTTGGCGCGGTTGTGAACCAGCGGCAGCATTACGGCAAATTCGTCGCCGCCGATCCGGGCCAATAAATCGACACTGCGTAATTGGCGCTTCATGCGCAGCGCCACTGCCTGCAGGTACAGATCTCCAAACTGGTGGCCGTAAGCGTCATTGATCTGCTTGAACTTATCGAGATCGATGTAGATCAGACCGAAGATGTCGGCATTCTGACTTGTTTCTGCGATTTGCCGATCAAGATGCTTGTCGAGCGAGAATCGGTTGTGAGTGTCAGTGAGCAGGTCGAACTCCGAACGGTGATGAAGTTCGGTGTAGAGGCGTCGCGTTTCAATGGCTAGAGCGGAAAGAGCGCTGGCCATGGACATAGCCTCCGACTCGTTGGCTGCGGGTTTGGCAAGCGGATCGAGCGCGACAAACATCGTGCCGAGCGTCGGTCCCGAGCGGGAAGGAATCTCATTCTGGACTACGCGAAGGCCGGTCAGCTTTGGCGGGCAGTTTCCCAGCAGAGCTCCATCGGCGATCTTGCACCAGCAAGGTGCGCCGCTCAATTTGAAGGAAACGAGTTCCGTGATCTCATCAATGATCTCGGTGAGTGGGCGGGAGCCGTTGATGTCCTCGAGGATGCGGCCGCGCCGCTGCTCGATGAGCGCCAACGCAGCTACTTGACGACGAACCTTGCGCTCAATGGCCCAACCTCTGGCTGCCACCGCGACGATGACTGCGAGCAGCAAGCCTACGAGGATCATGAGGTTGCGAACATTCAGCAGAGAAGGTTTGGCGACGACCATAATATCGTCGTATGAGCGGAGCAGAATATTGAAGGGCGGGTTATCCCTGGAGCGATTGGAGACCTCGGCTACACAGATGCCGGTCACACGAACCCCGGAACCTACTGGAATCTCTCGCAGGGGCGGAGGCTCCAGGTCCGAGTGGCGAAAAATCGCCGAAAACATGTGGCCATCAGTGGACAGAACATACACGTCCTGCGTGGCCTCCCGCGCCTCGGTCACTACTTGTCCTTCGATGGAAACCAGGTCGTAACTGTGCCCGAAATCAATGTTGCTCCTGTATGAAAGGTCTCGCCACGTCGCCTGATGTGGTGTGATGGGCGAGTATACTTCGCTATCTTGCACTTCTCCACCGGCGAGGTTCAACATGCCGTCATGCACATCGGGAAAGCCGGTTGCGTCCGCCTGATCGCCGATCCTTAGCGGTTTGGTAGTCGCTGTCTGGACCCACAAACTCCTTTTCCCGTCCTGAAGCACAACGGCAGTGGCTGGCTGGTAATAGGTGATCGTTCCATGAACGCGGACCCTGGCAGAGAGATTGCGCACCTGATAACCGGAGATAATCTCATCCATGGGCTGCAATGGGAGGGTCCACGGACTGCTTTTCGCTCGCTTGAGAATCTTCACATCGGCCATGGTGGAAGCGTGAAGCAGGACGCCAACCTGTTCCATCTTGCTGTCGAATAGTCCCGAAGTTACTCCGGTGATTTCTACCTCGGCATCCAATAAATCGTCCAATGCTCCTGGATCGGCACTTTCAATTTCAGCGTCGAATTCACCCGTGTCAGTGAACAGTTTCAGAAGCGCTCCGTGACTGTTTCGGCTTCGCATCGGATCGGCGGTGTGCACCGTAACGCGCACATTGACCGTCATGCAGTCGCGCTGGTTGTGTATCATCTCGCCGTAAGTGGCGGTAACGGGGGCGGGCCGGACACCATGATGCAACAGTAAAATATTGTCGCTGAGTACAATCGGGCGGAAGCTCGGCCGCATGGTTCCCCGCACCAGGATACGATCGCCTAAAGCCAACCGGGTATTTGTGGGGATGAACACAAAGACGGCAACATTATCGTCTTGCACAAATAGCAGTTGTTCGGACGCGCGAATGAAGGAGACGGTGGCCTCGAAAGCGACAGGGAGATGCTGGGCGGCCTCAGCGTTGCCCAGCGCATGAATGGCGCGGAGAGTTGTCAGCGGAGCGGGCGCGCCTGCCCAAGCAGTCGAGGCCCATCCGAGAATGATCGCAACCTCTAGAATCGGCCTCTTCATCGAAATGACCCAGCAAAACTCGTGTTGTCTGGCCCCTGAAAGTTCTTATCGGCAGGTCGGCCAAAGAATTTAACTCTGCGCGAAGGAAAAGCGTACGCCCTTTAAGTGTGCACTGCCTGGCTACTTATCGATCTCAGTCGCCTGCACGGTCTGCAAGCCGACTGGAGTCAACGTCAGACCGCTCTCAAACCGGAACGGCCGCCTGCACGAAGTAGCCTCCGGTTCGAAAGACGCAGCGTCAACTTCGCCGTCCATCGCCAGCCAACAATGAACAGAAACCGAGGCAACGCACTTCGTGCAGTCATACGGCGGCTCAACCTGGAAAGACCAATCTCCATCAGCGTCAATGCCGCCCAACATATAACTTTGTGGCTTGAGCAACGACAACACATCGGAAAGCGGATCCATTGCTCTGACACCACGATTTTGATAAGACTACGTTCATTCCAATCACGCCAAAACGGCCCAGCAATCAGGCGCGTTGAGATATTCGCCCATGAGATAATAAGTATGACGAGAGCCCTGAAATTCTTGCTTCATGCTGACAATGAGACGAAAGCCCTGCCATCGCTTCCTGTTTGTACGCAGAATTGATGCGCCATGTCCTCTCCGCGCCCAACCAGGAATTCCCGCTCCCCTCATAAGCTCTGTCACAAGATGCGCATTGAGCTTTCTAACCGTTGCGGTGCTTCTGGCTGGTCCCACCATGATTGTTACCCGAGCTCAGGTTCCCCCGGCAATGCGTTTATCGCAGCAGCAGCAGTCCGCCGCCGGCAAGAAGGCTGCGGATGCTTTAGTTCCCGCCAAATCCGCAATTGAATTTGAAAACATTATTGAATCTTCGAAGATCAAGTTCAAGCTCAAAAATAGCGTTTCACCTCAGCATTACTCTATCGAGACCATGATGGGAGGCGTAGCTGTTTTCGATTACAACAACGACGGCCTGCTGGACATTTTCTTCACCAATGGCGCGGAGATTCCCTCGCTGGAAAAAACCAATCCCAGTTACTGGAACCGCCTTTTTCGCAATAACGGCGACGGCACGTTTACTGACGTGACCGAAAGCGCCGGGTTGAATGGGATCGGCTATTCGATGGGAGTCGCGGCCGGGGATTACGACAACGACGGACTTGTCGATCTCTACGTTGCCGGCGTCAACAGGAACCAACTCTTTCATAACAATGGCGACGGCACGTTCACCGATGTCACGGATAAGGCTGGCGTAGGTGGCTTTATCCCCAAGCAGGGAAAAGCACTGTCGGTGGCCGCCGGATGGTTCGACTATAACAATGACGGATATCTCGATCTATTTGTCGTGAATTACCTGAACTACGACATAAAAACGGCCAAGAGTTGTCCCTCCAACGGAGTGCCGTCTTACTGCTCGCCCAATGAGTTTCAAGGAACCGCCAATATTCTCTATCGCAACAATGGCGACGGAACTTTTACCGATGTCTCCGAACAGTCTCATATCTCGCAGTACATTGGCAAGGGCATGGGCCTGGCATTTGCCGACTACGACGACGATGGATTTACCGACATTTTTATTACCAATGACACCTTTCAAAATTATCTACTTCACAACAACGGCGATGGAACCTTCACAGACGTCGCAATGTGGGCCGGCGTTCAATACAACGAGAGCGGAAAGACCGTAGCTGGAATGGGGGTGGATTTCCGGGACATCGATAACGACGGCAGGCCAGATGTTTTCCATACCGCCATGTTCGGCGATAGTTTTCAACTCTATCACAACAGCGGAGACGGACAGTTCCAGGATATTTCGGGAGCCTCTGGAATCACCCGCATCTCCAGTCGCTTGACTGCATGGAGCACGGGAATATTCGACTTCGATAATGATGGGAACAAAGACATTTTTACAGCTAACTCGGAAATTAACGATAACTCAATGGAAATCGCTCACCGCCCCTATACCCTTTCCAATGGCTTGTTCCGCAACCGGGGAGATCTTACCTTCGAAGATGTTAGTGGCACGGCAGGAAAAGGTTTTTCCCTTCCGGCGGCTCATCGTGGCGCCGCCTTCGGAGACCTGAACAACGACGGAAAGATCGATATTGTCGTGGCAGCTCTCAACGACACCCCTCAGTTGCTGATGAATCGCACCCGGACGCTCAACCACTGGATCATTCTTAATTTAGTTGGAACAAAATCGAATCGCGACGGACTCGGCACGAAGGTCAAGATCACAACATCGCACGGCAGCCAATTCAACTACGCCACGACCGCCGTGGGCTATAACTCTTCGAGCGACAAGCGAGTTCATTTCGGACTAGGTGATGCGACAGTGATCGACAGGATCGAGCTATCCTGGCCAAGCGGCATCAAACAAGTGCTGTCCAACGTGAAGGCAGACCAGATTCTTACCGTAACTGAGAGCCCGAAATGATCAATGCAAAAGAAACAATTTATGGTTGAGTTTAGGCTAGGATATTGCGTTCAGATGATTATGCGGGCTTGAAGGTATGAGATTCAACAGCATCCTGTTCAGTAATGCATGCACCTGTGGCTCTCAAGGTTTCGGTCTTCCCGCCAGCCTCTGCGCCAAGTCGGTTTGTCCATTGCGGTTCAGAAGGGCGATCAAGCTTTCCAGGAACTGCGGATCGTCGCGCGCATAGGCCGCCGCTATCTCCGCTGTCAGATTTGCATCTTTGACTTTGTTCAGATGAAAATAGGCGTCACAGAGCGGAAGCAGAAGAGCGGGCGTGCGTGTATGGGATCTCGCCAGCTGGTCGGCGGCCTCTGCCCATCGCTGCTGCTTATAGCGAACCACGCCCAATTCGGCAACGGCTGTTTCATAATTCGGATCGTTGGCAATCTCCGCCTGGAACTCCTTTTCTGCCTCGGCCAACTTTCCCTGCTGCATATCGTAGATTCCCAGATATGTCCGAGCGCCTCGCACCGTCGGCTCAATCTGCAAAGCACGATTCAGATAGCGCAGACCGTTCGTCGAGTCTCCGATGTATAGGTAAAGCGCCCCTATCAAAAAGTAAGGATGACCAGGAGTTGCGGATGTTCTTTTCGCATTCTCTACGAATAATTGCAACGCCTGCTCCTCGTGGTGATCGATTAGAAGCTGCCGGGCCTGGGCCCAAGCCGCTTTGTCCGCCTCCGATCCGAGCGCGGAAGCTGCAAAGGAAATCTGCTCCATCATCGTATGATGGAGTTCGGCTTGGTGCTGCGCCTCAGCCCGATCGCCTTGGCCCGCATAGGCTCTGGATAGATAGAAGTGCGCGAGAATCTTTGTCGGATCGCGCTGCAACAGCCGGTTCAACGTATCGATGGCGTTTTGGTATTGCTTCAACTCAAGTTCGCAATGGCCGAATCCCAGCAACGCATCAGGCTCCTCTGGTTTCAGCAACAGCACTTGCTGGAAAGCATCCTTCGCCCTTTGCCATTGAGCAAGTTTGACTTCGACGGATGCCAGCAATTCCCAGGCATCAAAGCTGCCCGGATATTTTCCGATTGCTGCCTGAGCATATTTCTCCGCGTTCGGCAGATCCATATTACTCAGACTGGCTATTCCAAGATCGAGGTCGATTTGTTCGAGTTTCGGATCGACTTGCTGAGCTTTCAGCAGCCATCCAATCCCAGTCTCGCTATCTCCGGTACTGCATAGTAGCTCCCCAAATTTCTGCAATGCCGACGGATTGGCCGGCAAATATTTCACACACTTTTGGATTGCATCGAGAGCCAGGTCGTTTTGTCCACTCAGGTGATAGGCCTGAGCAAGATAATAGAATGCGTCTCCGTCTCGCGGCTCATAGCGCAAGTGGCGGAGCAGCAGTGTAACGGCCTGGGATTTGTCTCCGGCAACGAGCCGCTCCACACCCACCTTGAAGAGCAGGTCGGCATCGTTGGGCGCCAGCTTCAAGCCGCGCCGATAAGACAGCGCAGCCTTTTCCGGTTGCCCTGTCTCTTCGAGCAGCATTCCCTGCAACTTCAGCGCGGGCACAAATTCCGGATGTTGCTCGACCACTTGATTGGTCAATATCAAAGCTTGCTCTATATCCCCATGCTCGGAAATACTGAGCGCTCGATGCAACCGCGCCCACAACGGGGCATCAGACTGGGACGCGGTCTTTTGCGCGTCAGAAGCAAGCGGCAATCCAGCGATGAACGCGACTGTTACAAGGCCAAGGCAGATCAACTTCAATCTGCACAGCTTCCTGCGAAAAAGCAAAGACAGTGTGCGCATAGCTTGAAGCATACTTCTCTCCAGTTCAAAGCACAGTGGCGGCTCTTACGCGCATGCTGCACTTCGTTTTTCACCGCTGCGTGGCGGCACTCGGCCTAAGCTGGGCTGCCGGAATAATCCCTTTCCCTTCCTCAACACCATAGATACGATCGGCGGGCAGGCTGCCGATCGTATCAACCTTTCCCGAGGGCCAGATTATCTCCGCCTTGTCGATGCGATCCGATGCACCGAGTCCAAAATGGAGCCGCAAATCATTTTGCGAGAGATAGCTTCCGCCACTGTGAACCTCATCGGACTGAACCATTGTTCCACTGTAAACACGCACCTGCGCATTTAGCGCCATTCGATTGGATTGCACGCCTTCCAATTCAAATTCGATCCAATGACCCTTGACGCCGCGCGGCCGCAGTATCATCGGCTTGCCCTGCAGGTTTTCCACGACGATGTCAATCGTTCCCTCGTTGAAGAGGTCGCCCATCGCCACGCCGCGGCTGCATTGCGGAATCTGCAATGCGGATCCCACCTGCTTGCTGATGTCTGTAAATGTGCCGTCGCCGTTATTCAAGAACAACAGCTTCGGCTCCCGGTACTTAACGCCCAGGTTGGCCTCGTCCACCTGCGGATAGACATGACCGTTGGCAATGAACAGATCAGGCCATCCATCGTTGTCGAAATCAAAGAAGCCGTCTCCCCAGCCGACATACGGCGTGGTGGCGCGCGCAATTCCGGAGATGTCGGAAACATCGGTGAAACTCATCGCTCCGTCATTCTGGTAGAGCGACGCATATTGCTCGTTGAAATGGCTGATGCCGAGTGAGGTACGCCCGGTATGAAGGTAATCGCCGCTGGCAACGCCCATATTCGACTGCTCGGCCCCGTCCTCACTGAAGGCTACTCCGGCAAGAAGCGCAACCTCGGAGAAGTTTCCATTGCCTTGGTTGCGAAAAAGAACATTCGGCCCGCCGTCATTGGCGACAAACAGATCCAACCGCCCGTCATTGTCAAAGTCCGACCAGAGGGCGGTCAAGCCAAAATAGTGCTGCGGGTTGTCCACGCCTGCTTGTTTGGAAACATCGGTAAAGGTTCCGTCTTGATTGTTGTGATAGAGGCTGTTAGGCGACCCCTTGAGGCCGCGCGGCCCGCATTGCACGTCCACGCCATGATATTTGCAACTCTTGCTTGACCCAAAGACGGGAAGATCGTGCAAATTGAAATCGACGTAATGCGAGATGAACAGGTCGAGCCAGCCGTCGTTGTCGTAGTCGCCGAAGGCGGCGCCTGTGGCCCACATTGTGTCTCCGCCCAGGCCAGCACTTTTGGTGACATCGGTAAAAGTGCCATCGCCATTGTTGCGGTAGAGCACGACGCCGCCAAAACAAGTTACCAGCAGATCGGGCCATCCGTCGTTGTTGTAGTCTCCCACCACAGCACCCATCGCCCAGCAGGGATAGCCGACTCCTGCCTTATCCGTCACGTCAGTAAAGGTGCCGTCTCGATTGTTGTGATAGAGCGCGCTGCGTGGAACCTTTCCCGCGAGCGCCGACTCAACGGTCTGCGAGTTGGTAAAGTAAAGATCTGGCCAGCCATCACGATCGTAATCGATGATGGCCACGCCACCGCTCATCGACTCGACAAGATAGCGCTGATCCGCCGAGGTCGTATGCTGGAAATCGATCCCGGTTGAAGCAGTAATGTCGATGAGTTGCGGCAGAGGAGAGGAGGCGTTGCGGTCTTTCGCCGCGCTGGAAACCGTCGAGGCGCGATGAGCGTCTCCGTCACCCATTGCCTGCCGAGTCTCCTGGCCGAGGGAATGCCTTCCGCCGCACAGACACAAGACAAGCAGTTGCGCAATTCCGAGAAGCTTTAGCTGCAAGTTACCTCGACTACTACCGCGCATCGCCATTGTTGCCCTCTTCATGGCCCGGCTCCATGCGCAATTGCCTATAGGTTTCTTTCAAACGATCCTTGATTTCTTTGTATTTTCTGTATAACTCCAATTCCCGTCGGGAATCTTCGGGCTTTCCCATCTGCCGGTAGAGAGCGCTCAGCCGAAAGTGCGCCACGTCGTCGGTCGGATCGCGCTCTACAACTTGCTTCAACAGCGCCAACGCCTTGTCTGGCTGCTTCAATGCGGCCAACGCCTTGGCCAGTCCCAGCGCTGCATCGGCATCGGCAGGCGCCAGGGCGATGGCGCGCTGATAGTGGTCATACGCAGCCTGCACGTCGCCGCGCTCGGCGGCAAACTCGCCCAAGCGGCACTCGGCTTTTTCTTCGTGGCTGTCGAACTTCAACGCCAATTGATATTCGTCTTCCGCCTGGCGCTTGACGGCCTGGTCAGTGGATTCGATCAGGACCTCGGCCAGTTCGAAATGAACCTCCGGAAGTTTTGGGTTGATCGCGATCGCCTTGCGAAACTGAACGATGGCGCCCGCCGGATCGCCATAGCGCAATGTCTCATGCGCCATCGCCTGATGCATTTCGGCCGAGTCTGGTTCGGCCATCGCAAGACTCAGAATCGATTCGCCAGCCAATTCGGTATGGATTCGATAGGCCATGTAAAGCACGCGAGCATCGGTCGGGCTGTGGGCGCGCAATGTTTCCACAAGCGACGCGGCCTGTGCCAGATCGCCTTGCGTCATCGCCAGATCGATCAGTTCCATGCCTGCTTCCATGCGAATCTTGTCTTCATCCAAATGTGGAAAAGCGCTCTCCAGGTCGGTACGGGCGCTGGCGGTATCGCCTTGCTTCCGCTCGCATATTCCAAGCAGAACCTGAATCCGCCAGAGTCCGGCACGCTGCGTGGTAGCGGCGTGCAACTGCGGCACGGCCGCAGCGCAGTCTCCCTTGAAAAAGTACATCACTCCAAGATTTGCGCGGGCCTCCGGATTATTTGGATCGAGCGTCACCAGGGCTTGTGACTCCGCCAGAGCCAAGTCGGGCTTATTCTCCCGCATGTATTGCTGAATCTTGCGATTGTGCTCGGCAATCTGCCGCTCGGTGTCGCCTGCCTGCGCTCTGCACAGGCCCATGCTCAACAGCAGCGCCGCTCCGATCCATCTTGTCGCACGCTTCAATTCCACACCCATTTTCTCGCCCATCTAAATAGTAACTGGAGAGACAACCAATCGGTTGCCTCTCCAGTTCGTTTCATTGCATTGCCAGGTTAGAAGTTGATACGTCCTGTGAATTGGACATCGCGTCCGCCCACGACCACGCTGTTAAACTCGTGGCTAGCGGAGCCGATCTGGGTTGCCGTGTAAGGTGTACCGGCGCCGCTTGAGCCAGTCAGATTCCCACTGGGCTCGCCAAAGCTGGCATGGTTGAAGACGTTGGTTGTGTCGATGCGAACCTGCATCTTGATCGTGTGATCCCAGGCATGCAGCAGCGTGAACTCCTTGTGCGCAGCCATACCAAAATCGTTGATTCCGGGACCATACAAAACGTTTCTACCCACGTTGCCAAAGGTTCCGTTGGCAGGCTGCTGGAAGGCCTGGGGGTTATACCAGGTGCCGGCGCGGGGGTTATGGTTCGCCTTGGGGCTGACGTTTTTGTTCCAGTTCGGAAATGATCCGCCGCCGTTGGCATTGGTGTAGTTTTGTGGGTTACTGCCTTGAGTACTTAAATTGAAAGGATTACCTGTGGAAAGGATGACCGTACCGGAGATCTGCCAGCCTCCAACGGCTTCGTCGAGAATCGCGCTATGGCTCAAGAACGGTTTGCCTTTGCCGAACGGCAACTGGTAGACCGCGTATCCCTTAAAGCTGTGGCGAATATCGAAGTTGGAGCTGGCGTAGTTGGCGTCCGGATCGTAGGAGTTCTGGTACTCAAGCGGTCCGGCGTGGCTGCCCCAACCGGAAGAATCGCTTGAATCCAGCATATGCGACCAAACGTAGTTGAAGTTGAAGCTTACGCCGGAGCGATAGCGCTTCGTGATCTGCGCCTGGAACGAGTTGTAGTTGGACACTGCGTTATTGGTATAACCCGTGATGGACCCGTTTGCCGAAGGCGAGGAGTAATTGGGATACGGAACAGCCGACCAGTTAGTGCCCGTAGACAACAGTTCGCTCTCGGGAATCTGGGTCAACACAACGCCGCCATTACCGCCGAATATCAGGTCACTCGCGTGGCTGGCCACGTAAGAGACTTCGGCTACGATGTCGGAAGTCAACTGCCGCTGCACGGCCAGATTCCATTGCATGATCTTTGGAACCGGAGTGTGATAAGCCGTATAGCTGACATTTTGACCGTTGTATGCAGCGGAAGAGGTGTTGTCCGAGATATAGGGCAACGCCGCATGTGTGACAAAATTTGTTCCCGCGCCATCAAACTTGGTGATCGGAGTAATGCCGCCAGTGCCGTCATTGGCGCTGCCCGAGCCGCCAAATGGCGCACCGAGACCCTGTCCATAGTTATCCGTGCTCCAGTTATAGGCGTAGATGCCATAGCCGCCGCGCAGCGTGGTTTTGGCATTGGGTGTCCATGAGAAGCCGACACGCGGAAGGATGGTATCGAATACATTCGCTTCCATCGATTTGCGTCCGTTGGCACGGGTTTGGCCGAACCACATCCCGCCCAGGGTGCCGTCGGCCGAATTGGTCACCGTCGGATCGAATGTGTCCAGATCTCCATAGATCTCGTTCCACCCATGATTGATCTGATAGCGAAGTCCCAAGTTGACCGTCAGGTTGGGACGGATCTTGTAGTCGTCCTGAATGAACATCTGCGGAGACTTCAGGCGCGAGCCGTACTCCGGAGTCACGGACGCGCTCCAGCCCGAGGCGTAGCCCAGCATGAAGTCGGCCATCGCCCAGCCGCCGCCAGAGAGGCTGGCTGCACCATTGCCGTTGGTCGTCCAATTCGCTGTGTAGTCGTGGTTGCAGCCGCAGGTTCCGCCAAAAGCCAATACGCCTGACTGCTGGCTGGAGCCCCAGACCTGCGAATCGTTGCGGTACATCAGCAGCTCGCCGCCGAAGTGGAGAATGTGCTTGCCCACGATCATTGTCACCACGTCGGATGGATCGAAGACATGCTCCTTGAAAAGATTGCTGCCGCTGCCCTGCTTGTTGATCCAGGCCGGATCCCAGTCGCCGTCCTCGAAATCGACGTCAGGGAAATCGTCCGTTTTCGCAAACTTCCAGCCCAGCTGAGTGGGCAATCCATGGTCCGCGCTGTCGTCGCCTTGCTGGCTGTACTGATAGGTATAGCCCATACGCGCTTCGTTGACGATGCGCGAGCTGATGGTCCATACATCGGTGATCTGCGCGTTGTTGTTGTCATAGTCCGAGGAACCGCAGCCCACCGGGCAGGCTTCCACACCGCTGCCATTCGCAACCGATGGATTGTCGGTCTGGACGTCGGACATTGTCAGCTTGTGCTTGGCGGAGAGATCGTAATCCAGGCGCCCAAAGTATCGAACGGTCGGATTAGGAGACGACAAGTCGGAGCCAAAGTTCTGATAGGGTTCGCCGTGCGGACCAAAGGAGGTGCAAATAGGAAGCGCTGGCGCCTGTGCCGCGGTTCCGCAAAGGAACTCGCCGCCGGCGATGTGATTGGTCGGCGTCGGATACCACTGAATGAATTTTGAGGCCACCGAATCCAACTCGGGAGAGGGGATCTTGTTGTTCGTATAGGCCTGGCGGACGGGGTAGGGGTTGCCGTTCGAATCGATAGCGATGGTCTGCGTGGTCGGATCGTAGAGGGTCGTCGTGCCGGCTATCTCGCTAAAGTCGCCGGTCATCATGGACGGGGTTGGAACGGTGTACTTGTTCAGGCCGCCGGCGAATCCGTCGTTGATGATGTGATCGTAGTTGAAGTAGAAGAACATCTTCTTCATCTTCAACACCGGGCCGCCCAGCGCGGCGCCGAAGTTGTTGTAGCGCAGCTTGGAGCGTACTCCCCCGCCGCCGACGGTATAAGGCGCCGCATCGTATGCGCCGTTCTGAATGAGGTCGTAGCCGGTGCCGTGGAAGGAGTTGGTTCCGCTCTTGGTGACCTGGTTGAAAACGACACCACCAATGCCGTACTGCGCCGAAAACGAAGAAGTGTTGATTTGCACTTCGGCCACGTCTTCGAAGGTGGTCGTGTTGGCATTCATACTCTGGCCCAGGGTGGTCGAGGCGCCATCGGAAAGAATGTTACTGTACGGCAGATTGCCGTTGATGGCCGCTTCCTGACCGGGACTCGAGCTTCCAGTTCCTGCCGCGCCCGGCAACAGAATCACGAATCCCTGCCAGTCCGGAGTTACCTGCGGCAACTCGTCCATTGACTTGGCATCCAGGATTGTAGACTGGCTGCCGCTTTCGGTGGTCAGCAGCGGCACGTCCGAGGTCACCGTGATCTGCACATCCGCCGAGCCGACCTTCAATTGCGCGTTGACGGTGGTGAAACCCACCTGCAACGTGATGGGACCGCGAACCAGCTTCTCAAAGCCGCTCTGCGCAAAGGTGATGGTATAAGTGCCCTGAATGATCGAATTGGTGTCATACAGGCCTTCCCGGTTGGTGGTGAACTCTTTTGCAACCTTTGTATCGACATTCAGCACCGTTACCTTGACTCCGGGAATCAACGCCCCCGTCGCGTCGGTCACGATACCTCGAATGTCTCCAGCATTGATGCTTTGTGCGAGACATGCCCCACTTCCAAGTATCGCCAGAAAAATGGGAAAAATCCATCGCATCGTATTTTTCATGAACTGCCTCCTGAAATTGGTTAGCATTGCAGATCTTTTCGAGTCAGAAAAGCTTTGCGCAAGTTTTCGTGCGTGATTATTGAAAGGAATCAACCGAACATCTTAGGGTGAAACCTTCACTCATCCAGTTCTTCGATCACCTCGTTATTGAAATCGGAACCAATTCAAATTGGCGATGCCGCTGGGCGATCCCGTGAATACGATGTACAGGTTATGCACTCCCGTTGCCCCAGAGACTGTGCCGGTGACGGTTTCCCAATTTTCCCAACCGCCTGTGACAGGAAGCGTGACTGAGGAAATTGGTGTGCCAGTTGGACTATCAAGGTAGAAAGCGAGCGTACCGCCGCCGCCGCCGCTCGCTTCGCGAACACTCACCGATGTAGGAGAACCGTCGCCGAAGTCGACATTGTTGTAGACGGCATCGGCGCCCACGGTCACGTAGCCCAGATCGTATTCGCCGGTAGAGTCACCGGTGTTCTCCGTTTCGAGTCCGTTTTCGCTGCTGTAGCTGGAGGCCTGGATCTGTGCGGTAGCCGCAACAGGTGGTACGCTGCCGCTCGGCGTTCCTGTCCAGGTAAACGTAGCGGCGGAAGTAGCCGGGAGGGTGTACGAGAACGACTGCGTTCCCCACTGAACCTGGAAGGTTTGGCTCGAAGTGAAACTATTGTATGCAATCAATGCCATCGAACCATCCGGATTCTCGAAGGCCACGCTGGCAATCGCAGGCGTGTTGCTTGAGTACACGCGCACCGCACCCTGCAACACGTATTTGCTGAAGTGGCCAAGCGTGTAGTACTCGATGTCCTTGGTCACCGCGCCCGTCGAGCTATTCACCGTCACAATCGGAGTGCACGTATTGCACCCACCCAGTCCAGCGTTCTGCGTCAAGTCCGGCCCAAGGTTCTCATTCAATGCAAGGCTCCACTTCACAAACGACTTGGCGGAGTTGCGTAGAACCTGCGTGATCTCCAGCATGTCGGTCGTGAACTGATCGCTCTCCCACGTACCGCCGGAGTGTTCCGTCTCCCAGGTGCCCAGTGTCGGAAATTCGTTCTGGACAACCTGCTGCGCGCCCGGCGTACCTCCATATCCATGCCAGGCAGTGCCTGCAACCTGAGTCAATTGCTGAGGTGTCAATCCACTCAACACATACTCCGGATATGACGGTGTATCCCAGTTGTGATCCCACACGAACACCTTGGTGGAAAGCTTTGCCGTCGACAGCGCGGGAAGCACATAGCCCTGCAGTAAGGCCAGCTGCGTCGTATCCGGCATCAGCATGCTTGGATAAGCCGTGGTCACATTTTCCGGCTCATTCTGGATCGAGAGGTAATCGATCGGCGCGTCCGCTGCTTGGTACGCCTGGAGGAATTTGACAACGTAGTTCGCGAAGGCCGTCTCGTTGGCCGAAGTCATCAGCAAATCGCCGCCAAGCATCGACACGGGGCTCATCGACGCAGGATCCTTCATCCATCCCGGCGGACTCCATGGATTCGCCATCAGCTTCATCTGCGGATTAAGCGTCTTGGCCTGCACAATCAGCGGCAGAATGTAAGCTTGGTCGTGCGCAATCGAGAAGTTGGTCAGATTCAAATCGGTCGTGCCCACCGGCTGATCGTCATACGAGTAAACAGACAGCGCGATATCCGTCGCGCCCATGGGAATACGCATGAAACTCAGGCCGATTCCATCGCCGTTTCGCGTAAACAAGTCGTTGAGCGTTCCCGGCAGATCGGCAGAAGGCTCGACTTTCATCAGCAAAAACGCGGCTGAATCGGTAAACGCCGCTCCGAATCCGTCGATAGACTGATATTGCTGCGTCGGATCGACCACAATGGTGTTTGTTCCCGCGTCTGCCGTGCTCGTGGTGAAGTTCACGTTGGGCTGCGCCGTAAGAAGTTGCGACTGGTCATTCGCGCTCAACACCACCGACACTGCCGAAGCCGACCCTGGAAATGTGTATGCCCCGGTGGCAACTGCACTGTTTGAAAACCCGGTCGCGATTGCGATCGCGTTGATCGTCGTAGTAGTCGAGACGGCGATAGGCGTCCCCGCCGTGAAGAGCGTCGAACTCGCGCTCGGTGTTGTTCCATTTGTCGTGTAGTAGATCGCGGCATCAGGCGTAAGATCGCTCAGTGAAACCGACTGCGCCGTTGTGTACGAACCTGGCAACGGCGAAAAGGTCGGCGTCGCGGCGGACGGCAGGTTGATGGTATAGGTGCCGGCAGCATCCGCGCTGTTTGAGTATCCCGCAGCAACGGCAATCGCGTTGATCGTTGTCGTCGAGGTCACCGCAATGGGCGTCCCCGGCGTAAACACTGCGGAATTCGCAGTCGGAGTCGATCCATTCAACGTATAATGGATCACCGCTCCCGTTGTGGTATCCGCCAGACTCACCGACTGGGCAGAAGTGTAGATCCCTGGAGCGGGCAGGAAGGTCGGCGTAGCGGCTGCCGGCAAATTGATCGTGTAGGTGGCCGAACCAACTGGGCTATTCGAATACCCCGACGCAACAGCTATCGCCTCGATCGTGGTCGTGGAACTCACGGCGATCGGCGCCGCCGATGAAAACAGAGTCGAAGCGCTCGAGGGCGTGGTTCCATTCGTCGTGTAGTAAATCGATGCACCGGGCGTGGTATCAGTAAGGGTCACGGTTTGGGCCGCGGAGTATGTTCCAGGAGTAGGGTTGAAGGCCGGCGAAGCAGCGGTTGGAGTTACCGGTTGTGTGCCCCCGCCGCCGCATCCGCTGCAGCCGGTGACGCTAAGCATAGCCAGGACAATCAAAGGAATTCCTCCGTGCCTGACAATCCGGCTCTCCCCGCCTTGCCGCGCGTGCCCCAATAGCCATTGCCGAACGAGCTCTGACCAGAACGTGAATTCCCGCCTCAAACCGAAACCCGAGCGCGCCTCGGTGGACCTAGAGCGTCCGCTACTCTCCCAACGCAAGCCTTGGTGCATGATCAATAGCTTCAAGTGCTTTCACCGATCCGCTCTTCACTTATTGAGGGAAGTGGCCCCTCTTGCGCTGCACAGTCTCTTGACAACTTGAAAAGCTGTTGAGAAGGTAGGCTTGCACCAATTCGAAGGTCATGAGGTTGTTCTGATGGATTTCCGATGTTAATCTGATGGAAATCAAACTGTAGGTTCTAGGGGATTTATCAGATAGACTATGAGACAGATGAACAGCAAATCGCCGTTCGTGCTGGACGACTGGACCGTAGAACCCGAGTTCAATCAACTGTCAAAAGGGAATACCAGCCACCGGATCGAACCTAAGGTGATGAGCGTTTTGCTCGAGCTGGCGGACCAGGCTCCGCGCGTCGTCTCAAAGGAAGAAATTCTAAGCGCTGTTTGGCCGGACACATTCGTGGGCGAGGATGCCCTAACGCGTTGCATTTCAGTATTGCGCCACATTTTAGAGGACGACCCCCACAATCCGCGGTACATCAAGACGGTTTCCAAGGTCGGATACTGCTTGCTGGTGGTAGGGCACCCCCCAGAACCTCTACCCGAAGATATTCCTCGCCGAGATGCGCTGGAAATGCAAGAGGGGAAGGAGCGCCCGGCACCACAGGAGCTTCGTCAAGGGGCCATGCCCACTGTCCCGCCTTCCGAGCAGGTAGCCGACAAACGATGGGCCGGAATCCGCATCGGAGCTGTGGTGCTTTGTCTGGCGTTGGCCGGCGGATTAGTTTTCTGGGCTATTCATGCGACGTTTCCGAAGCCTGTTCCAGCCCCAATTCGAACCTTTCAGTTGACCACGAATGCGGGGGAACAAAGCAGGCCGGCATTGTCCCCGGACGGGAAAAAACTTGCCTTCGTCTGGGCCAAGGAGGACGGCGGGCGCCAGCATATCTATATTAAGGAGCTGGGTAATGAGTCGCTGCTTCGCCTGACCGACCTTTCTGACGACGAGTACAGTCCCACCTGGTCGCCTGACGGGAAACAGATTGCCTTTCTTTCGTCATCGGAGGCTGGCCTCGGGCTCTACATTGCTTCACTGGCAGCTCCGCATTCCGTGCGCAAAGTGTACATCCCCGAAGAAACCACGCGCTGGGACCAGGGCGCGCTCTCCTGGTCTCCCGATGGCAAAAGCTTTGTGCTCGTCGATCACATGGGGGCCCAGCCGAGCTCGTCAATCTACCTGATCGATGTAGAGAGCATGCGTGCCCACACCCTCACCAGCTCTCCGCCCGGTTGGGAAGGAGATCTGAACCCGGTCTACTCTCCCGATGGAAAGAAGATTGCATTCCTGCGGGCCAGCGAGAGCTGGGTCGTCGACCTGTATTGGATTCCGACGAGCGGCGGAGAGCCCCGCCAGATCACGCGTGACGACAAGACGATCAATGGAATCACGTGGTCCTCCGATAGTCGATCCATTGTCTTTTCCTCCAATCGAGCCGGCCAATTTGCTCTTTGGAAGGTCGCACTGGACGGCGGCACTCCGCAGCGCATGCCGGTGGGAACCGAGGGTGCCACCCAGCCCGCCATCTCGCTCAACGGAAGCAATCTCGCGTTTGTAGAGGGTTCCGCCATCTTTGGCATCATGCGCGTCTCGGCGTCAAAAGACGAATCGCATGAGACGAGAGAGCCACTGATTGTCTCCTCGACCGCACAAGATTCAGCTCCAAGCATCTCTCCAGATGGCGCGCAGTTTGCGTTTCAGTCCTGGCGTTCCGGCAGTCAGCAAATCTGGGTGTCTTCCATCGACGGTCAATCGCTAAGGCAATTAACGCCTCTTGACGACAGATTATCCGTCACGGGCAGTCCGTCGTGGTCTCCCGAAGGGGATCTAATTCTTTTCGATTCGAGGATAGACGGCCATTCGCACATCTTCGCGATTGCAGCCACCGGCGGCAAGCCGCAACAAATCACCTTTGGCGAGGTCAACGATATCGTTCCGCGTTGGTCGGCTGACGGCCACTCCATATACTTCCGCTCCAACCGCGGCGGGCGCTGGCAACTTTGGAAGAAGCCGGCGGCGGGCGGAACACCGCAGCCTGTCACCACCGATGACGGAATTGTTGGCCAGGAGTCGTCTGACGGCAAATGGCTTTACTTCGCGCGTGGAGGCGAGGATGGCATCTGGCGCATGCCCGCTTCTGGCGGTCACGCAGTCCGCATTCTCGATGAGCCTGCTGCGGGCTATTGGGCTTACTGGGCAGTGACCCACAGTGGAATCTATTTTCTCAGCTCCAAACAGCAGACGCCTTCGATCAAAGTCTTCAACCCGGTCACGCAGAAGATTACCGTATTCTCAAAGCTGAATCGGCTTCCGCCGCTGTATTCGGGTTTGAGCCTGCTCCAGGACGGTCGAGAAGTGCTCATCAGTGACAAGCATGACGCAGGCAGCCACATCTCGATTGCACAGAGCGTATTTTGAAGGAGAGGTTCGAGCAGCCGGCCCAAGCTTCCCCTTCGCGTCGCATTAGTGTTCGTTCGATATGAACGACTCGCTGGCGGATCCGTTGATCGAGTCTCCTAGCGATCCCGGACAATTCCATAAAGTATTGATTTCAATGGTCGGGGAGAGAGGATTTGAACCTCCGACCCCCTGGTCCCGAACTGAAAATGTCATTTATAATCAACAACTTGCAAATCGTAATCGTGGCGCGTCAATCGCATAGGTCCTTCTGATTCTTGCAGATAGCTTTCAGTCATTCTCGATTGGGAACCCCACTGTGGAAGCCCTCTGGCGCCTCACTGGTTGTCCTCCCGATCAATTGTTTGGGGCTCTCTATTCCACGCCGAAGCCTTTGTAGAAAAAAGGATCGGTTCCAGTTCACGGCAGATGTGAAGGCGTTGCAGGGGCCTGCGGCTGGAAACTGGCGGCCCGCTGGCGTTGCTCGCGGAGCGCTTGGTCGCGTTGCGCATCCAACAGTGTGTGTGTTTGCCTGGCTTCTTGTTCGGCTTTGGAGTTCAGGCCTAGATGCGCATAAACCCTGCTCAACTGATAGTGGGCCGACGAGGATTTCGGATTCAGCTCAATGACATGCTCGAGCGCCTGCCGAGCTCGCGGCCAATTCTGTTCCGTCCCGTAGAGCTTACCCAGTTCAAAAAATGGATCCGGCGAGTTGGGTTCCAGCTGCGCTGCCTTTTCAAGCGCAAGGATCGCCTCTTGCTCGCGGCCCAAGCGACTGGCCAATAGGCCAAAGTAATACTCCAGCAGGTAATGGCTGGGGAGTTTCTCGCGCGCGGTTTCAAGGATGCGAATGGCCTCGACGTCATTTCTCTGGCGGGCATAGGTCTGCGCCATGCCGACATAAGCGGCATCGAGTTGCGGATCCGCGGCGAGCGCGGCGCGGAAGGCATCACGTGCCGCGTCGTAGTTGCCCTTGATCATCTCAACGGCTCCCAGACGCAACTGAAGGGGCGCGGTCGCGGAGGTCTCCCCCATGCCGGTCCTCACAATCTGGATCGCTTCGTCGTAACGATCCATGTCCATCAACAGACGCGTGTAATCAAGCGTTCGGTCGGGGTTGGAGGGATCGGCAACCAGAGCGGCGCGATAGGCTTCCAATGCCTCGGGCATTTTTTGCTGCATCTCGAATGCCGAGCCGAGGAACATGAGTGTGTCGGCATGCGCGGGCCGCTCGGCGTGCAACCCTGTCAAAAGCGTGGATGCTTCGGCCGGCTGGTTGTCATACAGCAACGCCAGCGCCAGGTTATAGCGGTTCTCCCAGGAAGGATCGAGCGTGGCAATTCGGCGGAAACAGTGGACCTCCTGGCGATAGAGCGAGTGTTGGCTAAGAAGCACGGCGATCGAATACTCGCGTGTAGTTGGGAGTTGGTTGGCTTCCTCCAGGCGCTCGATGCCGCTGGATGCCTCATCCACATGGCCCGTACGGATCTCCGCTTCGATCAATCCGGCGCCAGCTTCCGGGTCGTTGTCGACTAACTGGCCGGCACCCGATGCCTCCACCAGCGCATCGGTATCGTGGCCCGTGGCGAGCGCCAGCAACATGAGATAGTAATGGGCAAATTGATCGTTGGAATCCAGGCGCGATGCTTCGCGCAACTCAGGCTCAGCGCGGACAAAATCCTTCGAGTTAAGCAGATTGAAGCCGAGATTTCTGTGCGGCGCCGCTTGCGAGGAATCAAGACGGATTGCATTGCGATAGTGGCTATTCGCAATTTCGATGTGGCCGAGCCGGGTCTCTGTAATGCCCAGCAGGTTTTCAATAGTGGCGTTGCGGGGCGCAATGCGATGCGCCTCTTCGAGCTTGACCAGCGCTTTATCGAACCGCCCTTCGCGAATGAGTCGAACGCCCTCGTCCAGCACCGCAGGTTGCGCGCTCAACGAGAGAGCGAAAGCAACGAATGCAAGCGGAGACACAATCACCCAACGCCATTTCATTGTGTTGCTCCCTGGTCACGGGCGTCAGCGGCGGAAGGTGTGGCCATTCTTTCGTTGTTGATGGCCTTTACCTGTGCAAAGACCTGAGCCGCTTCCGCGGTTTTGCCTTCGGCGCGAAGGACCTTCCCAAGCTGAAAGTGCGCGGAGCCGTTATGGTCGTGCGCGAGAACACGCCTTAGCACCTCCTCAGCGCGCGTGTAGTTCTTCTGTGCCGCGTAGGCACGTCCCAGTTGCTGATAGGCAGGCCAAAGATCCGGCTTGCTGCGGATTGCCGACTCAAGATGCGGAATTGCCTCCGCGGAGCGATCTTCGTCCACCAGTACGGCGCCGAGTTCCCCGTTGGCCTCGGGATGTTCGGGATCGAGTTCCAATTGGCGTGTCAATTCAGCGAGCGCATGATCTGCGTCACCGTGCTTCCAGTAAAGGTGACCAAGCCAGAAGTGTACGTCGGGAAGATTCGGACGGGCTGCAGCCACGGCTTGATATTCGGCCAAAGCTTTGTAATCCTCCTCGCGGTCGGCATAAAGCTGGCCGAGAAGCTGGTGGATATGGTAGGAATCGGGCGCGATTGCGAGCAAACGGTTAATCTGCGCTATCGCGATTTGGCGGCGCGACCGAATCAACTCATAACGCGCGGAGAGATCGCCAGGATGAATTGTCAGCCAGCGAAGGAGCGCCGCCTCAGCGTCGTAATAGTGATGCTGGTGAATGGATCGCATCGCCTGGGCAAGAGAATTCGCAGCCGGCCTCGGGCTTTGCGGGACAGCGGCCAGTCTCTGGTAGCTTCGCAGTGCAGCATCATCGTCCCCCACCCGCGCATACAAGGCCGCGAGAGCGGTGTCTTTCGCAGGGCTCGAAGTCTGGTCCTCTTCCAGCCTGGCAATAGCTTCACGACAGATCGGAAGCAGGGCGGCGTCTGTTTCTCTGCGGTCAACCCCAATCTCAACAGGAAGTCCCAATGCATCGAGCGCTTCGTACCGGTCTGCATCTAGGGCTTGCTGAATGCGGGAAAGGCCCTCCTCCAACTGTCCCTCGATAATCAGCAACTCTCCGTTGCGGGCCAGGACGGCGGCGGAGCGCGGCATGAGCGCCGCAGCCTGGTCAAGCTGCTCTTGCGCTGCGGGTATCTTGGCTTGCTCTAGAAAAACATCAGCCAGTTCCAAATGCGCGTCGACAGAATGCGGATCGCGTTGAAGAGCGCGGCGAAGATGGCCTTCGGCTTTTATCCAATTACGCTCTGCGGAATACAGGCTTCCGTAAATCCGATCAGAGAGGGCAGTTCCCGAAGAGTCTTCAACAAGCTGGTCCTTCTGTTGTTTTGCCGCCTTGCCGTACGCTTCAGCGAGAGAAAACAGCAAATCGGGGTCGTCTGGAAACTGTGCAGCGACTTTCCGCAGTTGAAGTAAAGCTGCATCCATTTGCCCCGCATCCCAGAGCGCCGTTCCCAGCCAGCTTTGCGCTAACTTTTCTGTAGGATTCTGCCTGATCGCCTCGCGCAATAGCACTGCACCCTGCGCCGGCTGACGCAACTTCACATCGTCGATTCCAAGCCAAAGACTTACACCGCGCATGCCGGGTCTCAGCTTGGCGGCTGTCGATAGCGCCCGCGCGGAATCGTCAAATTTTGACTGCGCATAATAAACCAGCCCGAGGTTCACGTACACCTCGGCTATCCCCGGTTGAAGCTTCACGACAGCCTGGTATTCACTGGCCGCATCATCAAGCCGACCCTGCTGCTGTGCCTCCCGTGCAGCGAGAAAGTGTTTCTCAACTTGATCCTGGATTTGTAAACTGACAACCTGCGCGGCGCCGCCTAACGAGAGCACGCCCGCAATCGGAATCACTGAAGCGAAAATCAGAAATCGCCGTCTGCGGATGCGAAACATGGTTTGATAGTAGCGTATTTTCACGTCGCTGAATGTCATTGCGCGATCCTGTATGGTGTTGTTTGTAATAGGCCGATCAATTGCTGTCTGGATTGTGTCGCGCGCAAATGCACAATTCTCCCGGACCTCGACGAAGAGGTCCGGGAGAGTTGGGTTGTTTTCAAACGTCCGACGTAACAGGGCAGGTTCGCCCAGTGGCGTCAGAACTTGATTCGCAATGAGCCCTGGATGTTTCTCGGGCCATATGCAAGGCCCGAGGCCTGCCCCTCTCCTGAGGCGTCGCAGTTTCCCGCCGCCGGGTTACAAGTGATTGACGTGTTAAAGCCGGTGAAGCGGTGCCGGTTGAAGACGTCGAAGAACTCCACGCGGAAGTCGGTGTGGACCCGTTCGGTAAACATGGGGATGGCCTTGGCGACGTTGAAGTCCTCGCTCGTGTTAAAGAGCTCGCGTATGTTGCCGAGGGCGCGAGGCGCATCGCCAAAGGTGAAATTCGGCGCGGGCGTAAACGCCGCCGGGTTGAATCGTAGGCTTGTCCCATAGACGAATTTACCGTTACTGCCCACACCATTCGGATTCACCCCCGGAACGACGTTGGGACGACTGCCTGAACCGGTTGCGCCCTCGCCGCCGGCGAAGATGCCCGAGGTCCAGCCCGACGAAGTTACGGCGAGTGGGGTGCCGCTTTGGTACTTCTGGACGGCGGCAATCTTCCATCCCCCGGCCAGCACATTGACGGGTCCGCCGTGACTGGCGAACTTTTTGCCCTTTCCGAAGGGCAGATCGTAAGTCCAAGCCAGGACGACGCGCTGCGGAGTGTCGAACTGGCTGAGGGCCTTCTCGACCTTCAGATTGTAAGTGTTGAGCGCGCCGGAAGTGTCGTTGCCTTCCCAGGCGGCCTCGGTCGGATACTCCGAGTCGGCATTGGTGATGTTCTTTGACCAGCTGTAGCTGGCCAAAACGGTCAGTCCGCTGCTGATCCGCTTGGTTACCTGAGCCTGAAGGGCATGGTAGGTGTAATCGCCGAAGGGATCGTCCATGGTCGCTGAATCAACCGTGACGGTTCCATACTGCGGGTAAGGACGCAGGGCCTGAGAGACGGTGCCGCTGAATCCCGCATAAGGCGCCGCCACGGTCGGGAAGCCTGCGCATGGTGTTCCGAGGCCTTGCGCGTTGATGTTTTGCTGTAGACATGCGCCGCGCGACATGTTGGCGGGAAGTCCCTGATTGGGATCATGCATGAAGGCCTGCAAGTGGTCGCCATGAGCGCCGACATAGGCCACGTCAACAATGGTCTGGAAAGGCAACTGGCGCTGCACATCGAGGGTCCAGTTTTGGATGGTGCCCGGACGATCGACCTTCGACTCGAGGAAGAGGGCGTTGCCCTGGCCGTTCATGACCGTAGGGTCAATGAAGGGCGGCGGGGCGCCCGGATAGGCTGTGATCTGCGAGAGCACAACGACCGGGGTCTGGGGGCTGGCCGGGGTGGGGTACGTGTAGCTGGAGAAGAAGCCCTGGCTGTCGTTCTCGGCGAAGCCTCCGACGCGCTGGGTGGAGAAGTAAATGCCGTAGCCGGCACGAATGACAGTGTTGGGATCGACCGTATATGCGAGGCCGACGCGAGGACCGAAGGCCTTTTTGAAGATCGACTGCGGAGAGCTGCCGCCGAGACGTCCCGTGCCGCCGCCTTCGAAGACGTAAGCGCCGGGAAGGTTGCCCGCACCCGGGTTCGGCAGGGTTGGATCCACATAGGACATTCGGTCGTGCGCCTCGGTCACCGGGATTGGCATGTCGTAACGCAGGCCAAGGTTGACGGTGAGCTTGTCGTTGAGCTTCCAGTCGTCAGAGCCAAAGAAGGCGACATACTTGGCGCGCCATCCGTTGATCTGAGGAATGTCAATATATGCATTGGAGGCTGCGCCGCGATAGAAGCTGGCGAAGCCGAAGCCTGAGTTGCCGTCAGTCGGAGTGCTGGTGGGGCCCGGGGCAAATGTGAACTGGCCGGCGCTGCCGGTCAGAATACCGAGGTTGAATTGCGCGGCGCGGAATTCGCCGCCGAACTTGAAGCTATGACGGCCCTTCTGCCACGAGACCGCGTCGTCGTATTGAAAGACGTTGTCGTCGAAGACGCTGTCGCCATCGCTGGGGCTGTTGATGCCACTGCCGGGGTAGTTGTAGGTGAATTTAGGAAAAACCGCGTCGCCTACGCCCTTGAGTCCGAATTTGGTTGCCCAGTCACCGCCAAATCCTCCCTCGCCCGAGGTTTCAAGGCGATGGCGGCGAGTGAAGCCGGCGTTGAAGTGGTTGAGCATCGTGGGCGAAATGATAAAGTCATAGCCCAGACGCAGATATTTGTTGCCCTGAATGTTGCCGCCGGTGTAAAGCGGCCCGAGGCTTTCGGTGCTGATATAAGGCATGTTGCCGGTGAAGTAACTGGCTGAGATCTTATTGTGCGCGTTGATGTTCTCGTCCACGCGTATGGACCACATGTCGGCTTGCTGGTGGTTGGAACTGGAGTTTTCGATGTTGAAGTAAGGGCTAGTGGCGCTGGAGGGGGCGGAGGGCATCACCTTGGAAGCGGCGGCAAAGACCGGATCAGCAGCCTCGGTGATTTTGTTTCCCGGATAAGCCTGGCAGGTCTGTCCCTGGTTGGCTCCTGTGCAGGTCGAGTAATCGTAAAGGATGTGCGCCGGGAAGGTCTGGTTCTGAACTATTGTCGGAGTCAGCAATGCAGAGAAGTCGCCGCCGAGCATAGCCTGCGTGGGGGCCGACTGCAGCGAGGTGCCTCCGCTTTCTTGCCGGAAGCCCTCGTAATTGAAGAAGAAGAAGGTCTTGTCTTTGCCGTTGTAAAGCCAGGGAACACGCACCGGCCCTCCGGCGCTTGCGCCGAAGTCGTTCTGGGTGTCGATCTGCTTCGTGTCTAGGATCTTGCCGGCTTTCGCGTTAGCGAGGTCGGCGAGCCAGTTGTTGGCATCCAGAACGCGATTCTTGAGCAAGTCGTAAGCCGTGCCGTGAAAGGTGTTCGTTCCCTGCTTGGAGACGAGATTGACCACGCCGCCGCTGGCGCTTCCAAACTGGGCGTCGAAGGTGTTGGTCATCACCTTGAACTCGGAGACGGCCTCGACGCTGAAGTTATATGTGACCTGCATGTTGGCCGAGGCAAGCTCGGTGGTGGCGCCGTCGAGCAGGATGTCGATACCGCCCTGTTGTCCGCCGCTGAGCTTGAAGGCTCCGGCGGGCGGCGAGGAGGGGTTGTTGGACATGGTGCCGGCGAATCCGGGCGCGAGTGCCGTAAACGCGAGCGGGTTGCGGATCTCACCGTTGAATTGCAGCGGAAGCGATTCCAGTACCTGAGGCGCCATCGTGAAGCCGACGTCGGTAGACTCGGTCTGCAAGTGCGACGCATCGGCGAAGACGGATTCGGTCGTCGTGGTCGAGCCTACCTTCATGGTGGCAGTGACAGTTGTGGAGCTGCCAACCTCCACGACAATCCCGCTCTGAATGAAGGTCTCAAACCCTTGCGAGGTTACGGTCAAAATGTAACTCCCTGGTTGAAGTTCGGGAAAGGTAAACAGGCCTTCCGGGCCCGATACACTCGAAAAGGCGCTGCCTGTATTTGTCTCCTTCAGATCGAGTGCGGCTCCTGGTAGGACGGCTCCATTTGCGTCCGTCACGGTACCGGTTAAAGTACCTCTGTTCGATTGGGCCAGGCTTGGAATGCCGGCGAATAACCAGAACACTGCCAACAGCCAGACTGCATGGCACCACGTTCTTTGCGCGGTTCGATTTGTGTGGATCATAGTGTGTCTCCTGAAAATCATTGTTTTCATGCCTCCAAAATGTGTCCGGGGAAACCGGCGGCGGGGGAGGTGGTACCCGCCGCGTCCAGACCCCGAGAGATCTGGCCAGCCACCCGGATAGACAACAACTGCACCAGCGCTATCACTGGCAATGCGTACTTGAGCGCTGCATTTCCAGACCATCCGTAAGCGATGCCCAGAAATAGACCGCAACCCAGGCAGCGACCCGTAAAGAGTCCGAATTCGTGGTTGAAGATATAGGCGTACTCCTTCCGGCCCTCCAGGCGGGAGACTACATCGATCACCTGCAACTGGATCGGATAATAGGCAAGATCCAGCAGGGGTTTGGCCAGCAAAAGACATCCGATGAAGATGAGCACGCCCACGGCGTTGAAGAGCAGTGTGTTGGTGACCGCGCCGAGAAGGAACAACAGCAGCCCGACAGAAAAGACCATGATGCGATGCCGAGGTGCTGTCATGCGGCCAACCGTATACATGAGGCAGGCGGAGAAGACACCGCCGATGGCCTGCGTGGCGCCCAGGGTTCCCTCTTGGCCGACCAGCAGCATGATGAGCATGGCAGGCGCGGTGACTATGTATCCCTGGGCCAAACCCTTTAGAAGTGCCAGTTCGAGCATTCGCCGCCACAAAGGATGAAACCGGAAGAACACGAAACGGGTATGCTCTGGATTGCGGAACGCGCCGCGTTCAAGGATGCCGGCGGCCAGCACCGTGAGGCCAAAAACCGCCATCGCGATGATGCGGTACGCCCGGTCGGGAATCCCTCCGAGCCAGCCGTACAAAGTAGTGCCGCTGATAAACCAGCCGATGAGTGCGGGAACCGCGACGGCGTCTAAAGTGGCAACAAAATTCTCCAGGCCGTAGTAGTAGTTGCGGTTGGCGTCGTTGGTGGCGGTCAGCGCCAGGAATCCACGGTTGGCCCAGAAGATGCCAGTAGCGAGCCCCATGGTGAATCCCGAGGTCGCAACGCCGATGGGAGTTAGGATGCTCAGTTGCATCATCAGCATCATTGCCAGTCCCGACAAAATCATGCCGGCGGCGTACAGATGCTTGGCACTGACACGGCCCAGCAGTTTGCCATTCAAATAGAAGGCCAGCGGCGTGGCCGCGTAAATTGACAACTGATAGGTGACCACCTTGGCGACCGCGTGCGAGTTCCGCATGACATAGGCAGCCACGAAGATCTCGATCACAGGCAGCACAAGGCCATAGATCATGTTGGAAACCATCAATACCTGCATGGAGTGGGGGCAGTGAAAGAAGACTTCAAACTCTTTGCGCAGTCGGTTCATGCCATCCCTCCCTGCACCGGAACCAAACCGGCAAGAATGTCCCTGATGGAGAGATAAGCGGCACAGATCACGCTGTCGGCCGCGCCATAGTAGAGCGTTACGCGGTCGCCATCGACCAGGTGGCCATTTGTAAAGATGACCTCGCCGAAGAAGCCCTCCCGTTCGTAGGGAGCCAGCGGCTCCATAATGGGAGTCTCTGAGCGGGCGAGTACCCGCCAAGGCTTTTCGAGGTCGAGCAGCAACGCGCCAAGGCAGTAACGATTCTCTTTTGTCGCGCCGTGATAAATCTCCAGCCACCCCGCGGTGGTCCGGATCGGCGCCGCTCCCGCGCCAACCCGTGCGCTGTCCCAATGCCCCTCGCGGCTGTGCGCCAGACAACGGTGCCGGCCCCAGTGAACCAGGTCAGGCGATTCGGCCAGCCAAATGTAGTTGCCGCCCAGCTCCGGGCTGCTGGGCCGATGCAGCGCATAGTATTCGCCTCCAATTTGTTCCTCGAAGAGCGCGCAATCCTTGTTGTGCGGAGGAAAGATCATACCCTCGTGCACAAAGTTCTTCCAGTCGCGCGTGGTCCGCAGACCCACGCCGACGCCATGGCAGGAAACCTGCGTATAAGTCAGATAGTAGGTTTCGCCGATCTTAGCCACGCGGCAGTCCTCGATGCCGTAGGTTTCCAGTTCCCCGGCTCCCATCATTGGCTGGCTCTGCTGCGGCTCGGCGAAGTGGATGCCGTCGTCGCTGGCCAACAGGCGAAGGTGGGAGAGAGTGGTGAGATAGTCCCGCCCGTCAAAATGGATGACACGGGGATCGCTCAAGTCGAGCCGTGGATCGCCAGAGTTAAATTCAAGCACCTCAAGCCGGCCGCCAGGACTCAGGATGGGGAAGGATGTTTTGCCTGGGACCTGCGCCGGGCGCTCCGCCACCCTCACCAGCAGCCAGGTCTTTCCCTGGTAGCGAAAGACGCCAGGATTCAGCAGGCATGTCACTTCCATGCCCTCTACGCTCGGATGCAAATCCCGCGGTGAGAGAATGGGGTTCTGGCCGAAGCGCTGCGCAAGATCGTTCATAATAAGCCCTTCGCAATTCGGGAAGACCGGGTTATCTCGCCTGGGTTTTGCGACATAACGAGCCGGACTTTGAAAGCCGTTGATAAGCCTCTTGGAAAGCAGGTGCCAAGGAAAAGGGACTTACTGCGAAAATCTTTGATAGCCCGTGCGATTTACATGTGATTCGCGTCAAAACATACAGAAAGAGGCCATAAATGCAAGGCGCGGGACGCCTGGTCGGGATTCCCTTGGGGCGAGCGCCATGAGAGGCCGGCGCGCAAGAGGTCCGCTCCAGCATTTTTGAAGATTGTTAGTAATTGCCGGAGAGATTTGCTATCTCGGAGAGACCTTTCCATGGTGCGTGCGATGTGCTAGTATGCGTCGAGAAGACGTTGCCTTCCGGGCTGTGTACTTAACTGCGCGCAATCGGAACTGAGTCAAACGGAATGGAATTACACGCGGATGATGGAAGCGGATTCGGATCTTCGGACAGACCCAAGGTGGCAGTTGATCGAAAGGATCACAGCCAGCAGTTCCTTCCAAAAGTCGGCCAGGCTCAGGGATCTCTTACGCTTTCTGGCGGAGAGAACGCTGCACGGCCAAACCCACGATCTGAGTGAACACAGCATCGGCAGCGCCGTCTTCGGCAAGGCCCAGGATTACAGTGTCGTCGAGGACAGCTCAGTTCGCGTGCATGTGCGGCAGCTTCGGCTCAAACTGCATGAGTACTTCGACGCCGAAGGGCGCGACGAAACTTCCATCGTAGAAATTCCGAAAGGTGCCTACACCACAGTCTTTCGCCCCGCAGAGCCGAGATCTGCCGGGATACCAGTGCTGGCTGCCGTACGCCACGGCCTCAAATTCCGTCTTCAGGCGCTGCCCTGGGCGCTGGCCGCGCTCTTTTTGTTAACGACCCTTGCAGCCTGGTTTCGCCGTCCAGCGGTCCCATTGCCACCTCCGCCGCCCTGGCCTCTTGCCACGCTCTTCGACGCGGGCAACAGACCTGTTTATGTGGTGGTCGCCGACATCAACTACGGCATGACGCGGCTTGTAGACGAGCAACCGGTGACGCTTGAGCAGTATCTTAGCCCTTCCTACCGAAGCGGTGGGACACTCGCAAATGCTCATCCCACGGTCCGCGAAGCGCGGGTGATGAAATACTTATCCGGCTCGCTGCTGACCTCGTATGCCGACCTGGTGGTGGTCGAAACGCTCCTGCGCTTGAGCGGGAATTCGAGCGACCGGCTTGCCATTCGCTCGGCGCGGGAGTTGCGCCCCAGGGACCTTGAAGAAGGAACTTTCGTCTTTGTCGGCAGTCCAAGCTCCAACCCCTGGGTCTCTTACTTTCAGGCCAAACTCAGTTTTCAGGAACGCGAGGGCGTAGTCGGCGAAAGCCTCAAGTTCTTTCAGAACCTTCATCCCAGGGTGGGCGAACAGGAGACTTACCACGGGCTGGCATTCACCGGCAGCTCCGGTGAGGACTATGCCACTATCTCACTTCTGCCGCTCGGCAACGGCCGCGGCAGCGTTCTTATCCTGCAGGGGCTGCAACAGGAAGGCACCGAGGCTGCCGGACTCTTCCTGGCCGACGCCAGCAGCCGGCAAAAGCTGCAGCAGGCTCTGGGCATCTCCGACAAGCCCGGCCAGCCTGTCTACTTCGAGGCGCTCATCCGCACCCAGGCCGTCGCCGGCGCACCCAATGCCACTTCCATCGTCGCCACGCGTGTCGTTCGCCCCTAGCCTGGCGCGGTGAGTTACACGGCAATGAAGCTCGCTCAGATAACCCACAACGTCCTGGTCCTCAAGCCATGCGTTCTTTTTCTGACGCAAGGACAAGGAACTTTGCGCGCCTCATCTGGCCGCCGGAGCAGTCGCAAGACAGGTGTAATACTCGCTTCCGCCGTAGTACACCCACCACTTGCCGTCGTGGCGCGTGAGGCCATTGAAGAATATGCAATCCGCAAAACTGGACACCGGTTTGTGCGGCGCCTCCGCGGCAAATCCATTTTCAAACGGATACTTGACTTCCGCAAAGAGCGGGGAGCGGGGAAGATAGCGGACAGACTTGGTTACATCGGCTTTTGAAATCAGGATCTCTCCCACCCCATAGAAATGTCCGGTGTGCGCTCCTCCTGTGAACAGAACAAGATTGTCGGGATTTGCAGCATCGTAATCGCCGAGAGCGAAGCAGCATTCACCGCCCGGCATCGCATTTGAATTCTCTGCCGACTCCCAATGAAGCAAGTCTTCTGAATATGCAATCAGCCCATCGTCTATGTACATTACATATTTCCCGTTCACCTTGATGGCTTCATTTTCCGGGCTTTGCAGGACGACGCCATTGCGATGAATACGCTTCGAGTTGGGAAATAGAATGCCGTGCTTGGTCCAACTCAACAGGTCGGTGGAAGTAGAGACAGTTATCCCGTTGACGCTTGTGTCGCCCTGCCGCTCCCAGAGCCACTGGTTGCAATAGAGATAGTACGTATCCCCGCTGCGCACCACATTCACATCTTCGTAGCTGTAGACCCGGTCGGCACCCTTTCTGAAAAAGGGACTATGCGCGTCGTCCTTCGTAAAATGAATTCCATCCTTGCTCGTTGCTACTCCTATATCGCAGATATAGTCGATCTCACTGTTCTGCTTGATGTCGATCGGTCTTTCTCCGCGGTACAGGTAGTAGAAGATGCCGTCTTTCACGATGATCGAGCCGTTATGCACGCCTCCCGAGAAATGTCCCGAGTCCCATGCGCCCGGAGTCGGCGCCAGCACCGGATTCCCCTTGTGTTTTGTGAAGGGGCCGATTGCCCACGGGTTATCCGCGAACATATCCATCTGATCGGGCAGGTCATGGGGAAAGTCCCCCCACCACCTGTCGATGCTGAAGGACTGATTGCGCCAGGTAGCTTCATTGTCGGCACTCGGAAACTGCCACGCAAACATACCTTTCGCGTCCTGCGGATTGTTGAGCCTCTTACTCGCGTCAGGCGCTTGCTGAGAAGCACCGGCAAGGGGAGCGCAAGTAGCTGCCGCGGCCGCCGCCACGACAAAGGAACGCCGGGAAATAGCCTGAGCTGATGGACGTTTCATGGAGCCTGCAATTATCGTCATCGACACCTTCCTTCAATGAATCATTTGGATTGAGGGGAACCGCGTTTGGCTTACTCCCGGATCTCGATCACGCGCGACTCTTGCGAGCCCAGCGTCAACTCCAGCTTCCCCTCCCGGGGTTCGAGCATTTGTTTTCGCGTCAAATCGTGGACACTTCCTTTGCCCGCCCCGGTCTCAACCAAGATGCGCTTCTCTACCGGCCACGGATTGTAATAGAGGAATGCCGGAGGCAGGTCGCGATTCAGAAAATTCGTCCGGGCCAGATCCCACCGCAACAGCCACGGATCTCCTTGCGGCTGAATCATCTTGTCCAGCCACATAACGTACGCGCCGCCATAGATTGAGCGGTGTCCCGCGAAGTCACCCGTCGCATAAGGACTGTGGCCCTTTTCTTCCCGGCTCAACCGCTCGTAGGGAATCATCGATGGCAGATCCGGGCGACTCTGGTCCCCGCGCGGCAAATACTCCGGATAGAACCAGCGCAGGTTCGCCGCAGCATTCAGCGCATACCGCGCTACCTCGCCTGCCAAGTCAGGGCGGAATCGAACTGCCGGCAAAAGATATGGCAGCGCCACCATCGATTCCATGCTGTAAACCTGGCCGGTGGGCTCGGTGCGGAAACCGGCCAGCAATCCGTTCACCTCGCGCCCACCCCATCGCCCCGTCGCCATTAGCCCGACCTTGGAGTCAAATACAAATCCCAGCGCCTTTCTTGCGTTCACCGGATACCCCATCGCCTCCAGTTGCGCCGCCGCCATCACACCCATGGCTCCGCTTGGAACTTCGTACCATGGATTGCTGGCGAAATCCATGTAGCGATCGATTCCGATCTTGGCTTCTGCCAGGCAAAACTCCTTTCCGGTCAACTTCCACGCCAGCAGCATCACGTAACTATATCCGCCCACTGCATCGGGCTGCCGGTAGATATCCTGATTAGTGAAGGCCGCCGCTTTCTCGAAGTCGTAGCCCTGGCTGTTGAAGTCGTAGCGAATCTGCCATGCCATCTGTTTCAATCGCGCCGCGCTCTTCTCCACTCGCGCCAGCCACTCCCCATCCTGAGGGAAGCGCAGCCGGATCAGCGCGTAGGCCAGCGCGGTTACATTCATCAAGTACCAGTACTCGCACAGTGTTCCGCCGGCGCTGTCAAGAAACAGCCCATAGGGCTCACTGAAGTAGCCCTTGAGCGATGCTGCCAGCTCCTCCAGCCCCTCTCCGCGCAATTCCTTGCCGAGCGCCATCGGCCCGTAGGTTGTCAGTCCCCCGTCTTCCACGCCCTCCAGTGCCGAAGGAAACACCTGCCGGCCGTCCTTTGCGCGCAGATTCACCCCATGAACAGGATTCATGACATAGGCGTCAAATGCATTGGCCAGCGCATGAAAATCCAGCGGCCGCTCTTCAGGCCTATCCGGCAGCCCGCTCCAACTGTATGGCCCCGCAGGCGCGCCGATCGCGTGCTCTGTCCAACCGGCCAGCCCCAGGGCCGCCATTCCCGCGAGAAACTCACGACGGCTTGGCCGCCAGCCCTCACTGATTATCCCGCTCTCCTTGATTATCTTTACCCTTTGCATCCACTCCACCTCAATTCAGAAATCCTGTCAGTCAACCGGCAAAAGACGCACCAATAAACCGTACCAAGATGAACAAAATCTAAGTCTTCACGCGAATGCCGGAATCTGGCAAGGAGTTAACACGCGAAACACACCACGAACACAAACTTTACATGTGATTATCAAACCCACCACCAACAGAATCGCCTTCCGCGTACCGGTTTCTCTTCATCAAGTGCTCCCTTTCAATTCCCGAGAGAACTCCAGTTTCCACTGTTAGAGTTTCGAGGCCAGGTCGTTGACTTTCACCTCATCATTTCTTACTCTTTGCGGGGAGCGAAATGGTGCTCGATAGGCAGAGAAGGAGTCGAACATTTCTCAGCATCCCCTTCAGCGCCACCCTTGCCACGCGCCGAGATGCCGTTATTAATTTACCTTTTCCTGAGAGGAACCGCTGCGACGCGCCGGTGCATTCTCCAAATGGTCACCATGACATACCAAAGCGAACGAAAAGGCATTGCTCTCAGCAACTCCACTCTCTCTCACTTTGATGGGTCGATTGCTCGGCCATCGTACGGCCGCTGCCACGTGGTGCCAGGGCTTGTGCACATAGGCGCGGGGGCATTCAACCGGTCGCACCTTGCGGTGTACCCGGACGACCTGCTCGCCAATGGCTCGGCAGCCTTGATCCACTCTTCGATGCGGTGCGGGTTGCAGAGCTTTTGAAGGTTCCAGAATCCTGGGTGTACTCCAACGCCGATGAGATCCCCGGCGTGCTCCGCCTGGGCCGATACGTGCGATTTCGCCCGGCAGTCATCCACCGGTTCCTCGCGGGCTCGGAGGCTGTGCAGTGATGGCCTTTGATGCTACAAAGAAACCGCGATTGAAGCACCAAGGAAGGAGGACCGTGGCGCAGCAGGAACGTTATCAGCGAGCGGAATTGGCAAAGAGTGGGAACCCACTTGGGGAACCCAGGCTGTTTTGCCTGGCCATAAATCAGTGTAAGTTATTGAAGTTAATGGTCGTGGAGAGAGGATTTGAACCTCCGACCCCCTGGTCCCGAACCAGTTTTCGTCTTCTGCATTTCGACTACTCACGTTGCAGTTCCCGCTCGCGCAGCCATGTGAAGATGACCGGGGTCACAATCAAAACGAGGAGAAGAGAGCTGACCATTCCTCCCAGAACCGGGGCGGCCAGCGGCCTCATGAACTCCGCGCCGGTACGTGTGGACCACATCAATGGCAAAAGGCCGGCAACCACAGTAGCCACGGTCATCACCTTCGGGCGAAGCCGCAAGAGCGCGCCTTCCATCACCGCTGCATGCAGGCTGGCGCGGGTAAGGAGGCCATCTGCGGCCTTGCGCCGTGCAACGGCTTCTTCCAGGTAGATCACCATCACCACAGCGGTCTGGACCGCGGTTCCAAACAGCGCAATGAAGCCGACCCAGACGGCAACGGAAAAGTTCAGCCCCAGAGCCTTCACCATGAAGACGCCGCCGGTCAGCGCAAAGGGCACAGCCAGCAGCACATGCGCGGCTTCTTTCGCGGAACCGTAGGTGCGATAGAGCAGGGCAAATATCACCAGCAATACAAGCGGAATCACCAGCTCCAGTCGCTTCCGCGCGCTGATTTGATTTTCATATTGGCCGCTCCACTCGACGTAATAGCCCGGCGGCATCTTCACCTGCTGGGCTACCGTTCTTTGTGCCTGTTCGACGAAACCTCCCACGTCGCGGCCTCGCACATTCAGCAACACCGAGCCACGCAGCAGCCCATTCTCGCTGCTGATCATGGATGGCCCCATCGTTGTCTTGATGTTCACAACTTTGCTCAGCGGCACCTCAGCGCCGTTGCTTCCCGCTACCAGTACCTCGCCAAGCTGCTCCGGGTTCTCGCGGAAATCTCGCGCATAACGCACGCGCACCGGAAATCGTTGCCTTCCCTCGATGGTTGTCGTCAGGTCCTTCCCCCCAATCGCTGTTTCTATTGCGTCCTCCACATCGGCGACATTCAGGCCGTACCGGTCCGCGGCTGCGCGATCGACGGTCATCTCCAGATAGGGCGAACCGGTCGTTCGCTCAGCATAGAGATCCACCGCGCCGGGAACCTGGCCAACCACCTGCTTGATCTCTTCCGACTTCTGTTCGATAACACGCAGATCGGGCCCGAAGACCTTGATGCCGATTTGTGTACGGATTCCGGTCGAGAGCATATCGATGCGGTTACGAATCGGCTGCGTCCAGATGTTCGTCACGCCCGGTATCTGCAACTTCTCGTCGAGTCGAGCCAGAATCGCATCCTTAGTCAGGCCTTTGGGCCACTGCTCTCGCGGCTTGAAGGTGATCGTGGTCTCACTCATGTTCACCGGAGCCGGATCGGTAGATGTATCGGCGCGGCCCACTTTTCCAACCACCATGGCTACGGCCGGATCCGCGGAGATTATTTGGTCCTGTTGGCGAAGCAGCTTCGTGGCCTCGGTGAGCGAGATGCGCGGATCGGTAATAGGCATGAAGAGCGCTGTCTCTTCGTCCAGCGGCGGCATGAACTCGGAGCCGATAGTAGTCGCCGTATAAATAGCAGCGCAGAATAGGGCCAGCGCAACGCCGAGCGTAATCGCCCTGTGCCGCAGCGCCCACGCCAGTACCGGTTTGTAGATGGCCCGCAGCGCCCGCATCACGGGGTTCTCTTCTTCGCGATGCAGTTTTCCGCGAATCAAAAACGTGCACAGCACAGGCACAAGCGTAATCGCAAGAATGGTGGAACAGGCCATGGCAAAAGTTTTGGTGAAGGCCAGCGGATGAAACATCTTGCCTTCCATGCCGGTCAGTGCGAAGACCGGAACAAATGCAAGAATGATGATGACCATGGCAAACGAAATCGGGCGGCCCACAAGCCGCGCCGCGCTGAACGTGATTTCCCAGATGTGTTCGCGATAGTTGCCGTGCTCCTCCTCGTACCGCTCCGCCTGGCGAATTACGTTTTCGGTCATCACAATTCCGGCGTCTACCAACACGCCGATGGCGATGGCGATTCCGCCCAGCGACATAATGTTCGATGAGATGCCCGCGCCCTTCATCAACAGGAACGCGCCGAGCACCGCGAGGGGCAACGGAACAGTGACGACCAGTATGCTGCGAAAGTGCCACAGAAACAGCACGTGCGCCAGCGTGACCAATATCAGTTCTTCAATCAATGCATGGCGCAGCGTGCCTACTGCATGTTCGATGAGAATACTACGGTCATAGAACGGAACAATTGTCACGCCCGCCGGAAGGCCTGGTTGAATCTCGCCGATCTTCTTCTTGACTGCCTCGATCACTTCTCGCGCATTGGCCCCATAGCGGATTACGACCACTCCGCCCACTGCTTCCTTTCCGTCTTTGTCGAGAACGCCGCGGCGAAATTCCGGGCCAAGCTGCACACTGGCAACATTGCCAACCGTGACAGGTGTGCCGTTATATGCGCCAAGCGAAATGTCATCGATGTCCTTCAAGCCGCGAACCAGGCCGATGCCGCGCACCATTTCCTCGGTGTCGCCAACCTCCATCACTTTTGCGCCGACATTGTTGTTGCTCCGCTCCACCGCGGAAATAACGTCCTTGAGCGGAACATTGTAAGCGCGCAGCTTGATCGGATCTAAATCGATCTGGTACTGTTTTTCGAATCCTCCCACGCTGGCTACTTCAGCTACGCCGGGCACTGAGTTCAACTGGTACTTAACGAACCATTCCTGAATGGAATGAAGCGTGCCACTGTCGTACGGACCCTCGACCGTATACCAGAAGACCTGGCCCACTCCGGTCGCATCAGGACCCATCATCGGCGTCACTCCGGCTGGCAAAAAACTGCTCGCAAGACTCAGCCGTTCCAGCACGCGTGTGCGCGCGAAATAGATGTCCACCGAATCCTCGAAGATCACGTTCACCATCGAGAAGCCAAACGCGGAAGCCGAGCGGACAGTGCGCACGTGCGGCAGCCCTTGCAGGTTCACTGTCAGCGGATAAGTAATCTGGTCTTCCACTTCCTGCGGACTGCGACCCTGCCACTCGGTAAACACAATCACCTGGTTTTCGCTCAGGTCGGGGATTGCGTCGATGGGCGTGTGCATCATCGCCCAATATCCCCACACAGCCAGCGCGGCATAGACGGTCAGAATCAGCCAGCGGTTTTTCATCGAAAATTCGATAATGCGGTTGATCATGTCGTCTTCTACCTCGCGCTCAAATGAGTGTGAAAGGAAGCAATCACGTTGCCGTTTCTGCGCGCCTCAACCAGCACGCTCCACGATCCAGCCATCGGTGGCTGGCCTTTGCCCATATACATCTGGTGGGCTGCCATCCACGGCAAGTCAAACGAATTTTTCATCTCTGGCATACCCATCGAAGGCATCGCGGGCATGATGAGCGAAACCGTCACGCGCGCATCGGGGATCGGTTTTCCACTAGCATCGGTCAGCTTCACGTGGAACAGATTGTCCGCGCCTGCTTTCAGCGGTTCGGAGTCTGCATGGAATTCGATCTTCGCCGCAGCCGCCTCCGTGTTCTGGTTGGAAGCGGATGAGGAAGCTGGCTGGCCGGCGCCGAACTCTTTCGATCCGCCATAGAGACCCGACATTCCCGAACTCAAGTGCGCTTGCGAATCGATGAGGAAGTTGCCATTGAGCACCACCTTGTCACCCATCGCCAAACCGCTTGTAACCGGGTACAAATCTTCATTGGGCGCGCCCACCTGCACCTCGCGCGCCTCGAAGACGCCGTTGGGCCTGGACAGATACACGATCTTGCGCGTTCCGGTATCGAGCACCGCAGAGCGCGGAACCACGATAGTCGGTGTCGCTGCACGGCTCACGAATGTGGCGCTCACAAACATTCCCGGTAGCAGCCTCATCCCCGGATTGGCAACATGTACATGCACGGGCACAGTGCGCGTCTGCGGGTTCGCGGAGGGTTCAATGAGGTCCACGTGCCCATGCAGGGTGCGCCCCGGAAGCGCCTCTGCCGTGATTTCCACTTCCTGCCCGGCGCGAATCTGCGGCAACTGTTCTTCATACACATCCGCCATCACCCAAACCTCGCTGAGGTCGGCTAGCGTGAACAGCGTGTCGCCTGCGTTCACATACTGCCCCTGCGTCACCTTGCGCTCCACAACCGTTCCGCCCGCATATGCGTAAATCGTCACGTGCGGGATGCCGCTCGTTTCCGGCGCATTGATCTGTTTGGCTGAAATGCCCCATAGCTCCAGCTTGTGCTCGCTCGCTTCGACAAGCGCGTCAGCCTGCTGGCGCTGAAAGGCATCATCCGATTGATGCAGTTGCTTGCTGTTTTCCGCGGCCAGGCGATATTCTTCGACAGCCGTCGCCACTTCCGGGCTATATAGGTCGGCCACCGCCTGGCCGCGCCGCACGTGTTCGCCGGTGAATTGCACATAGAGCCTGTCCACGCGGCCGCCGATGCGCGCGCTCACTGCGGCAAGTTGCGCCTCAGGCTGCGCCACTCTGCCAAAGGCTGTAATATCTGTCTTCAGCGCTACGGCGCGAACCTCGGCAAGCTGCACTCCCGCGGCGGTAATCTCAGCGGGAGTCAGTTCAACAATTGTGCCAGGCTGCGTCCCCGAGTTTTTGGCTGCACTGACCTCAGGCTGTGCGCCTGGGTTGGAATGTGTGGCCGCCGATGTCGGCTGGGCCGCAAATGTATGCGTTCCCCGGGCGTCGAACAATCCGACAACCAGCGCGGCAGCCAGCACTCCTGTCCCAACTCCAAACGCGATCAATTTTGCTTCTTTTGCAGTCATTTGCTTGTCCTCTCTGTTCCGGGAAGTTGTGTTCCGATGGCGCGTTCCAATCCCGCGATGCCGGCATCCGTGGCCGACAACGCTTTGTAATAAGCGGTCTGAATCTCGAGCAACAGGTTCTGGCTGTCGATAAGCATCTGAAAGTCTGCGCGATTGTTTTGGTAAGCGGCCGTTGAAGCCTTGAATGCGGTCTCGGCCTGCGGCAGCAGCGTGTCGCGATACACTTTCACTCGCTTCTCGGCGGCGAGAGTCTCAATCTGCGCTTGCCGCACTTCGAGGAACACGGCAGAGGCTTTCGCGTCGAGTTCAGCTTGTGACACCGCGGTTGCCGCATCAGCCTGTTTCGCCTCACCTTCATGGCGGTCACGATTCAGCCAGGGAAGGTTCATCGTCAGCTCCGCCATATACGCGTTGCGCGATGCGGAGCCGGAAGGCATCACCATATAGCCGGCGCCTGCCGTGAAGTCAGGCTTCATCGCTAGCCGCGTCAACTGCCCCTGGTCACGCGATTTCGCCAGCAGTTTGCGCTGTGCCGTAAGTTCCGGGCGGTGTTCGATTGCCAGTCGCTCCAGTTCTTCAATGGGCGGAAGGTCCGTAAGTATTGCGTACTCGCCCGTAATCTCTACTGGCTCGTCAGGGGACTGTCCAAGAAGTGTATTCAACCGCGCACGAGTGCTGTCCCGTTCTTCTTCAAGTTCAATAAGGTGTTCGCTTAGCCGCGTCAGCGCCATTTGCGCGCGAAGCACATCCGCCTCGGGAACCTTGCCCGTAGTGTATTGCGCAAGCACCGCGGCCAGGGCCTCTTTCAGCAGCGCCGCCTGCCGGTCATGCAGCTTCATTTCGCCCGCGTTGAGCTTCAGATCAGCACATACTTCACGCACGTCTGCTGAAACTTCCTGCCGCAGCGTTTCCAACTCGCTCGATGCCACTTCCACATCGTCGCCCGCGATCCTGGCTCGCGCGTCCCGCTTCTCTCTGCTCAGGAAAGTTTGTTGCACGCTGAGCATGAGTTGCGCCTGGTTCATATCCCACGGCTTGCGCAACGGAGTATCCCAGTCGCGCATCATAAACATCGGATCATCGAGGCTGCGAGCGGTTGTGGTTTTGAGTTGAGCCAGCGAGAGCCGACGCACCAACGCATGAATTTCAGGATTGGCCTCAAGAGCCTCTGTGACGGCCTCATCCACCGACAGAGGCCGACCGGCCGGAACTGGCATTGAGCTGGCAGGCGACTCAGTCTGTCCCAGGCAGAGTACAGACGCCGCTAAGATAAGCGACGCAACAACATAAATTGGTTTCACTCTTAAACTCCGCGAGTTTGGGCAAAGGAAATACTTCAAGGCGTAAAAATGCACACCCTGAGCGGCCACGGCGGAAGCGAAGTTTTAGATTCTTAAGTTAAATGAGCCGGTCGGCGGAGAGAGCGGAGGAATTACTGCATGCACTGCGAATTCACCCCGCGCGGAAGATTCACTCACTGGGATGAACGCGTGCAAAGCGGTCAATGGCGCAGAACCGGAAAGGACCGGCGTAACCACGACTGCGGTCAGAGGGATGCTGCCGGCGCAGCAATTCGTCCGGACCGATTGGTCGCACCCGGATCTATGTAAGCAGCAACTGTGTGCGACCTTGGGGGTTGATTGCAGGCACATTCCAGAAGGCGCAAGCAATGAACCCATCAATATGATGGCCACTGCCGCCCATTGGAAGACACATCGCACCATAGACACAGCCTACCATTCATTCCGCACTTTGCGGTGATTTGTATCACATAACAGCCTTAAAAGGGCAGCCGCCCGCCTATCTTGCGCCCGCTTCGACGGTGATATTCCACGGTCGAAGGAATCAGCCAGCTGTCCTTGTCAAAAAATTCCGACCTGATGTTAAATCAAACAGATGGGCACCGTATCGAGCTTGGGTGTTTGGGTGTAAAGCTGGATCATATCTTCCGACTGTAGATTTTTTTAGATGTTGTTGCATCCAAGATTCGGCGAGAAACCTAATACTGACGCACCTTCCGGCACTAAAGCACCTGGGCTAGTATCAGATAGCTGGACTCGCTGATTTGCAAATGATTGAAACGAATGGTCGGGGAGAGAGGATTTGAACCTCCGACCCCCTGGTCCCGAACCAGGTGCTCTACCAGGCTGAGCCACTCCCCGAACATGGGTTGCAGGAGCGTATCTCTGGGGCGCGGCCTGGCGCGTTTGACCCCTTGATTACGCTTGAATCAGTGTAGCAGAATCAGGGGTGTTGCGGGACTTGAGCAGCTTCGGCGTTCAACGGGCAGGCGGGTGAGCGGCGGTGTCGGCAAGTGGCGGAGGCGGAGGAAGTTCGAAAACCTGGATTGCGCCGCCACTGAGCACGGCCACGCGGCGAGCTGAAGGCGAAATGGCCACGTTTCCGCCCGCATCGAGGACCGGGGTGGCTGACGCTTGCAACGCGATCCTGCCGTCAACAGCATCCAGAACCTCGACCAGTTGTCCTTTGATGTCGTCCTGGCTGACGGGCTCGCGGGCGCTGACCGGATGATTAATTGAAAGAGCCTCCCGAACCAGCCGCGAACCATCCGGCGACCTGACCACCAGCGGCCAGAACGACTCATCGGAGGTCTGCGCCTCCCAGAGACGGTGGCCATCGGTCGTCAAAGCCACCAGTTTGCCGGCGCCCGAGTCAGTGCAGGTGGTCACCAGCACCTCCCGCTCGGAAAGAAAATCGAAGAGCGGCGAACAGGTGGAGTCTATCCGGCCAAGAATTCTACTGCCACCGCTGAAGTAGTTCAGATCCAGCAGCCAGGCGTCTGCGCTCGAGCGCAGGCTTCCGAGGTAGCCGTCGGAGTTGATGGGGAGATGAACGGTCGATGGAGCACGGCTGACCAGCATCACCTGGCCTGAGTCGCGGCGCAGGACGCGCACCGACAAATCGGAGCCGGCAGGTTTTCCCCCGTCCAGCTCTTTGTCGGCCGAAGCCGCGGGTTCGCGCGAGTCGGTCACCAGAAACTTTTGCGCGGGGTCCATCTCGAGCCAAAGCAATGGCCCTGGAAAGCGCAGGAAGGGTTTCAGTTCCAGCGTGGCGTCACCCATTTCGAGGTTGTCGCGGTCGCGCAGCAAAAAGCGGCCGCCGGCGAGCATCCACAGGTAACGCTGACGGTCGTGAACTGTCCAAAGGCTCTCGGCCTGGACCACGCCTGAAGGTAAAGCCAGGACCACGGCACGAATCTGGCGCGCGTCTTCCTCGCCAGCTTCGCGGCGGATTAGTCCGGGCACGCGAAATGTGAATAGGAGCCGGTCTTCATCGAGGAAGTCGAGCGAAACGAAGCTGTTGCGCTGGCCCAGATAAAGTGGTCCCGGCGCGGAAAAGCCCAGAGGCTCGACTGGAATTTTGAACGCAGGGGGCTGAGAAGGTCTGTCGGGGAGCCGGCCGGGCAACTCAGGCGCGCGGATCTCGCGGGAGGGTTTCGGCGCGTCGAGCAGACTCCCCTGCGCCAGCGCCGATGGAAGCGCGCCGAGCGCCATTCCGGCCGCGGCCATCAACAGGCCCGCGCGCAACCGCGCAACCACACCATATCCCGATCCAGCCAGCCACTTTGTCATTGACCATTATTCTCGCCGATGTGGCTGGTCCTTGGCAGTGATGCGGGGCTCCCGGCGCGTGTGCGACAGTAGGAGAAGGATGAGAGAGAACGCAGCAACAAGCCGGCGCATCAGTTTTCTCGGTTACGGCGCATGCTTTGTGGCCGGGTGCCTGTGGGGCACGGGCTTCTACTTTGGCAGGTTGGCGCTGAATGAGATGAGCGTGGAGCACATGGTGCTTTATCGCTTTCTGTTTGCCTGCCTGGGCATGTTGCCGGTGGCTCTGATGCATCGCAGGCGAGTGCGGCTCACCGGCAGCGAGGTGCGCCTGCTGCTGATTTGCGCGTTTCTCGGCGTGCCGGTTCAGTTTCTGATCCAGTTTCACGGGCTGGCGCGAACCACGGTCAGCCACGCATCGCTGATGGTTGGCGCCATGCCGGTGCTGCTGGCCGCGGCGGCCCCGCTCTTTGCCGGCGCGCGGGCGGCCGAGGAACGGCTTGACCGCTTCGCCTGGCTGGCCCTTTTCGGCTCCACTGTGGGCGCGGCACTCATCACTTTGGGGGGCAACCGGGGCTCGGTAATACAAGGAGAAGCGACACTCACCGGAGACCTGCTGATTGTGGCCTCGCTCTTCACCGCGCTGGCATGGATTCTGCTTAGCAAGAAACTGATGGAGACGCACAGTCCGATTGTGGTGACGGCTTACACCATTTTTTCAGGAACCATGATGCTGGCAGTCTGGGTGCTGGGTCCGTGGGTGTTGAGTCCGCTCACTCACGCCAAAGTCGCGCCGCTGCCCATTGCCCATGTGAGCATTACCGCGTGGATAGCGCTTGCAATCAGCGGTGTGCTGTGCACGGCCACCACTACGCTCTTGTGGAATTGGGGCATCCACCATGTGCCGGCCTCGCGCGCCGGAGTCTTCCTGAATATCGAGCCCGCGCTCGGTTCCTATCTGGGCGTCAGGCTTCTCGGCGAGCACCTTGGACCCTTCGCGTGGGCAGGCGGCGGACTTATTCTTGTGGCGGCGGTCACCTTGACGACGCGCGGCCAACCACCTGGATCCGTTGCAGAACCGGCAATTCTGCTCGAATAAGCATTTGAGATGCGTCTAACATCCTAAATGGCGGGCAACATGGCTTCCATTCCGGAAAGAGGCGACCTTACCGCGGCGAGGAGCCGGCGGCGCGAGATAGTAGAGATTGCCGTTGGCTATGGACTCATCTTGCTCGTCGTGTGGGCGCCGCGCCCGTGGCAAAAAATGCTCTGGTGGGTCGCGGCCATCTCGATTGCGGTCATCGTTGCGAGATCGTTCGAGGGCCTGAAGTCGATGGGGCTAAGCACGGAAAACTTTTTTCGCTCGCTCTGGGTTGTCGGACTAGCGCTGCTCGGAACCGCTGTGGCCGTCGCCATTGCTGCCGCGCGACACACGTTGCACGTACCCGGCACCCCGGTTCTTTTTGTCAAATCCTATGCGGGCTATGCCCTCTGGGCCTTCGGGCAACAGTTCCTGCTGCAGTGCTTTTTCCTGCCGCGATTCCTGCGCCTGTTTCCAAACGCGAGACTCGGGGCGGCTGTGGCGGCTGTCGTCTTTGCGATGGCGCATCTTCCTAACCCTATTCTCGTGCCCGTTACTTTGTTTTGGGGTTTCGCCGCTTGCCTTGTTTTTCTCCAATACCGCAACCTCTATACGCTGGCCATAGCGCACGCCATTCTGGGTATCACCATTGGCCTCACCGTTCCCGGACCAGTGGACCATAATATGCGCGTGGGGCTGGGCTACCTGACTTACGCGCGCACGCACAGAGCGGCGACCTCAGCGCAGCCATAAGGACCAGATTGCGTCCACCGAGGCGTGGGTGATGGCCGAGGCTCCCACGCGGCGCTGGCTGCGCCATGCTCGGCCATAGAATATGCCTGCTATGGCGGCCAGCAGAACGTAGCGCCAGTTGAAATAGACCGCGCGCTTGTTGAAGTGCGCAAGGCCAAAGAGAATCGCCGTCAGAAACAGCGCGGCATTGCGGCCCACGCGGCGCTCGAGGAGATTCTGAAGCCATCCGCGAAAGAAGAGTTCTTCGGGAACGGCAATGAAAAAGAATGTGAAAATCCACGCACCGGCAATTGGCATAAACCCCGGCCACTTTGCGTGAAGATGCAAAAATCCCAAACCCAGGCCAAGCGCCAGCCCAATGGGCATGCACCACGCCAACTCTCGCAAACCGATGGCTGCGTCGCGCAAACGCAGGCGCAGGTCGAAACCTGTTCCCTCCAGTTGGCGCAGCGCAACGAAGCCGTAAATTCCGGCATCGAGCAACAGCACTTTGTTGAAGATGGCCAGATGAGCCGGCCATGCGCCCTCGAACCAGCGCAGATCGACCGCCAGACCCAGCACTGCGAGAACCAAAAAATCGCGCCAGTTGCCGTGCTGTTTGCGATCAATTTTCTCCGCCGGCCAAAGCAAGCTCGCGATGGCCACCGGCAACAACGCGTACAACGCGAGCCAGCTCCAACGGAAGATGCCGCCGGCGACAGCCACTAGTAGATAGGGCACGCACAACGCGGCAGGAGAGACGAGTTGCGCCCACACCGGAAGCGCGCGCACTCGCCCAACTGCCCAGCGAGGAAAGAATGCCGCGGCCAGAAACGGCGCGAGCGTAAGCAGGACGGCGATGAGATTTGCCGGAGTAATCATAGCGGCCACTTCCATTTTGCGCCTCTATTGCGAAAAATCAGCAGACGCACAGGACTTCCCGGTAAAGGAAAAGCCCGCTTGCCCAGGCAAGAAACTGCCCGCGCGGGCGTGCCAGGCCAAACCTTCGTCACTGGGCCACGCAGACCGATTGAAAATTCGGCTGGTCGTGACCGATATGCTTCCCAAGCGATTTACGGAGGCTCTTATGGCCCTATTATCTTTGAACCAAATCGGCAGCGTTGGCGTAAGAGCAATGGATGACCAACACGGCATTCTGATGGATACGATGGTCGAGCTTCGCCAGGCAGTAGCGCATGGCGATTGCCGGGAACAGATCAGCGAGGTGCTGGACCGGCTGATCGAATTCACGCGGATGCATTTTGTCAGTGAAGAACAATTGATGCAGACTTATTCCTATCCCGACCTGGCCACACACTGTGTCGCGCACCAGCGCATTCTGGCTCTGATTCTCCAGTCCTCTCATCGCCTGCAACACGGCGAGAAGATACAGACGCGGTCGCTGCTCACCATGCTGCGCGAATCGTACACCGAGCACATCGAGTACATGGATCAGGAGTATGGTCCGTGGCTCAATGAGCACGGCGTGGACTGAAGTTTTTGTTTCGTTACCAGAGCCCGGGCACAAGCCGGAATCGCGTCAGGGCAGAGTATTCTTGATAGCCGGGCAACTCGCGCCGGAGAAAACTGTCCTCCTTTGCCGTGCGCCAAACGACCAGAATCAGCATCAGCGCCGCTACCGCCATGGCCCATCCTGAGCCCAACATCAGTGCAGTCGCCGGAGACATCAGGATGAACCCCACGTACATGGGGTGGCGCACGACGTGGTACGGTCCGGTACTCACTACCGTTTGGCCACGATCCGGTTGAATGCGAACCGTAGCCTCCGCAAAAGGGTTGGCCAGAAGGCTCCAGGCAATCATCGCCATCGCCGCCACAAACAGCACGATGCCGGCAAGCAGCGTCCACTCGGGCAGCGGCAACGCATGGAGTCGGACCGCATCTAGCCCGGCAGCGGATATCTGAATGAACGTCAGAGGAAAGTAGATCCACAGAAAAATCCGGTCAAACGGCGCGGTATCCTTGTGCATGAATCTTGCGCGCGCCTCTGCCAACTCGGGATTGAGCCGCTTTAGCAGTGTGCCCATCGTCATCATTACGAGCGCATAGACGACCAAGAAGACCCAGCCGCGCACCCAATCGAGCCGCCCCGCGCCGGCGAAGACCGCGACGACCCAAAGCGTCATCGCCAACATGCCCTTGCCGAGCATCCAGATGTTGCCAAAAGGGCTTTTGGCCGCCTTTGCCTCTGTTGGTTTTACGAGCGAATTGGGCATCTCATTCTTCTCCTTGAAAATCCATCTCGCGGAGTCATTAAGAGAGACGAAAGAACTATACCTCGAAGGAGAGCTGAGTGGGCGCAAAAATGGGCGAAACTAGCTTTGGCTCGGAGGCAAGTTCGTAGACCAGACGCTCCAGCACCAGGCGCTTGTCCGGCGGCGAAGAGCGCAATTCAAGATCGGCGCGGGCAATCAGCCGCAGAGCGCGGGTCAGATCGCGGCGGCTTTTGTAGCGGCGTGCCTGGCGGATCAGGTCATCGGCGGCAAAGGGCGGCATACGGAAGCCCTGCCACAACGCTTGCCAAATGGCGCGCGAATCGCGGACATTCTTCTCCAAAATCACCAGCATCTGGCGGAAGGTCCGGGCCAGCATATAGAGGTGGCCGATGGCCGCGTCCTCGCCGGCATCGGAGCTGTTCAGAAGGCCCTGCAACAGCGCCAACGCGCGCACGCGGTCGCGAGCGCTGATGGCGTCGGTCAGCTCGTAAAGCGAACGCTGCTTGGCCGCCAGCACCATGGTTTCCACGTCGCCCAGAGTGATGCGCCCACGGCCCAGGGTAAAAAGCAGCAGCTTTTCCAACTCCGAAGAGATCAGCATCATATCCGCGCCCAGCGCGTCCACCAGCTCGCGGGCCGCGTCAGCCTCCACGCGAGTGTCCTGCTCCTGCGCGGTGGCCGCCACCCAGCGCATCGCGTCTTCTTCGGTGACCCGCGCCAGTTCCACCATGCCGCAGTAGCTTCCCAGGGTTTCCGTTAGCCGCTCAAAGCGGTTCTTGTCGTCCATCTCCATGCGCCGCACGTCGGAGGGGATGCGCACGAAATCAGCGACAAAGATGATGAGCGCCTGCGGATTGGGCGAGCGGAAATAGCGCTCCAAAGCGGCAAACTCATCCTTTTTTGCGCCACGGGTATAAAGCTGGCGCACATTGCGCACAAAAATCGCCTGAAACGGCGCCATCAGCGAGGGGGTCTGCGCGCGATCAAGCACCTCGAAGATCGAGGTACTGGAAAGATCAAGGTCGGAGAGGCAGAAATCTCTCAGGTCCGGCGGCACAAAAGCCTTGAGAACGGCGGCTCGGCAGCGGTCCAGGAGAAATGTCTCGTCTCCGGCCAGCACGTAGCCGGGCTTGAGCGCGCCTTGGCCGGCGGCTGCGGCTTCGATCTCCGCCACAAAGCGGCCTGTCGCGGAGAATCCAGCGCCCCAGCGCGCGGCGGTCATCGGGCAAGTCTCCGCGGGAGCTGTCTTTCAGGGGCCATTCTCGGCACGGCGCGGCTCATGGATGCGTGGATCACTCGGCTCCAGAATACCTTCCCCAGCGCGCCAAAGCCAGCCTCTGGAGAAAGAATGAACCAAAACAGGTGCGGAAAGTTGCAGAAAGGCGCTTGAAAGGCGTTGTCGAACGAATCCGACTATTGGCCGAGAGGGGTAGCCTGCCAGGGTAATTATCCCTACAACGCAGGTCGATGATGGCATCATTCATCGTTTCGGAAAGACGACGGGGCGAATGCCGAACCATGATGGGATCGGTGTATCGTGTTTGGGAGAGAGATATGCCCCGAATCGATGACGCCTTCGCCGATTGCTCGATCTACCTGTATGCTTCAGAGCGCGCCGCTAGACTGGGAGAAGATGCTGGCGGTTCTGGTTTTTTGATCCACGTCCCATCATCTGTCGATCCCAATTGGGGACGCGTTTACGCCGTTACGAATAGGCATGTCATTGAAGAAAAATTCTGCACCCTCCGGCTCAATAGAAAGGGAGGCGGCACTGACGTTGTGGAGACGGAGCGGGGAAAATGGTTTATCCATGAAGATGGCGACGATGTGGGAATATTTCCCATTGATATAGGGGACCATTTTAAGCGATGGTCTGTTGGCACAGACAAATTCCTTGATAAAGAAAGCCTCGGCATTTACAAGATCGGCTACGGCGACGACGTGTTTATGGTTGGGCGTCTCATCTCGCATTCAGGGATTCTAAAGAATACTCCAGTTGTGCGCTTTGGAACGATTTCTTTGATGGCAGATGAGAGCGAACCGATCAAATACGGAGGCCGTTCGCAAGAGGCTTTCTTAGTGGAATGTCGATCTATTAGCGGATTCAGCGGATCGCCCGTGTTCTTAATGAGTGACCGCGTATACCGAGCGCAAGACGCGGAAAATGTCACAGACCTTCGGAAACGGAAAGCAGGGTTTGCCAGGCGCGAGGGTTCAATTATGACCACGGCGAATTTTAAGGTGACGATGATCGACGGCACAGTCGGTCCGCTTCTGCTGGGGATTGACTTTGGGCACTTGCCTCATTGGGATGAGGTTCATCAGGGGAAGAGGAAGACTGATTATCGATCCCTTTCAAATAGCGGAATTGCTGGTGTGGTGCCAAGCTGGAAGATTATGGATTTGCTGGATACGCCCGCGCTGGTTGAAGAGCGCAGAAAAGGGGATGAGGAGTTGAAGGAAAAACTTGAACGGGACGCGGGCTCCATTGCGCTTAATTCCCAGCAGGATGCCGGCTCGCCAGAGCTCAATCAGTAGGGTTTTGAGCAAGCTTCTCGGAAGGCGTCTCGCCAGATTCAGAATTCTAAATCTGATGCAGGAACGAAGTGAACATCTAATCGGGATCAAAGTGCCCGTTACGGCGGGAGCTTTATTCATACAAATAGGCTCACATATGCTTCTTACTCACCAGGGGGTAAGCCTCACCAATACCACGCTTTACAAGACTCCAGAAGCCGTCGATTTCATTCGTAAGCATCTGACCCATGACGTAGATCTCTTGGGCGTAATCAGCTCAGGCTACTTCAACCAGACCGTGAGATCTCCCGGCGTCTTTCAACAATTCAGTTCTCCAATGCCTCTGATTTTTCTTTATCGTCTCACTCCGTTCCTGCTAGACTCTGGAGCAACTCAGGGCTCTGAGCCGCGCGATTCCCCTCGCTGGCAAACCTTGTACTCCCCAAACGCCGCTGGAAGGCACGGTTCCCCGTCCCTGTGAATTCCCCATTGCCAAGGAGAAGTGCGATGAATAATCCACGCCGGTGCTTGATCCTGGCCTCAATGATGATTCTCGTCTCTAGTCTTGCTCTCTCAGCCGCGGCCCAGACCGCCTCCGCCTCCAACGCCCGAATTACCGGGCCAATCAACGATGCTGTGCAGGTGACACTGGCGGGCAACACCCGTCCGGAAGCCACCCCCGCCAACGACCTCGGCCCGGTAGACGACGGGCTGGCGCTCGGCCACATGCAACTGCTTCTTAACCGCGCTCCTGAACAGCAGGCGGCTCTGGACGCTTACGCCGCCAGCCTTACTGATAAAAGTTCGCCCAACTTTCACCAGTGGCTCACTGCCGAGCAGATTGGCGCGAAATACGGCGTGGCACAGGCTGACATTGACCAGGTGACCGGCTGGCTGACGGCGCACGGGTTCACGGTCAACGGAGTGTATCCGAACAAGGTGTTTATCGATTTTTCCGGCACGGCAGCCCAGGTCCGCGAGGCATTCGGCACTGAGATTCACAACTACCAGGCCAAAGGCGCGCACCACATAGCAAACTCAACTGACCCGAAGATTCCCGCGGCTCTGGCGTCGGTGGTCGCCGGCATTGTTTCGCTGAACGACTTCAGGCCCCGGCCCATGCACGAGGCCAAGCCTAAGCCCAACTACACCTTCACCTCGGGCGGGTTTCCCTATTACGCTGTTGTTCCGCCGGATCTGGCCACCATTTACAACCTCAACCCCGCCTTTGCGGCCGGCATTACCGGCAAGGGCCAGACCATTGTGGTCATTGAAGACACCAATGTCTATTCCACGAGCGACTGGATCAATTTCCGCAATACCTTTGGCCTTTCAAAATACACTTCCGGCTCGTTTACGCAGGTGCATCCGGGGGTAAGCTGGCCAGGCAACTGCGCCGATCCCGGGGTGAATGGCGATGACGTGGAAGCGATTATCGATGCGGAGTACGCCTCGGCATCCGCGCCCAGTGCCGCCATTGTGCTCGCCTCATGCGCTGACACCCAGACTACCTTTGGCGGATTGATTGCGCTGCAGAATCTGCTGATTCAGCCCGACCCACCCCCTTTGGTCAGCATCAGCTATGGAGAGTGCGAGGCCTTCAACGGCACAGCGGCAAATTTCTCCTACCTGATTACCTATGAAATCGCCGCTCTCGAAGGCGTATCGGTATTTGTCTCCTCGGGAGACGAGGGCGCAGCGAGTTGCGATGCCGATCAAAGCATTGCCGTGCACGGCATCGGGGTAAGCGGATTCGCCTCAACGCCGTTTAACGTGGCAGTGGGTGGAACCGACTTTGGCGATACCTATCTGAACGAGAACGCCACTTACTGGAATGCGACCAACACAGCGACTTACGGCTCGGCCATCTCTTACATTCCGGAGATTCCCTGGAACGACTCCTGCGCGGGCACGCTGCTGTCCAATTTTGTTACCGGCTCGCCGATAGGCTATGGACCGAGCGGTTTCTGCAACACTGCTTTTGGCGAGGAATTTCTTACCACCGCTTCGGGCAGCGGAGGACCGAGCGGCTGCGCCTTCGGCAATCCCTCGATCTCCGGAGTGGTAAGCGGCAGTTGCATAGGCTACCCGAAGCCTTACTGGCAGTCGCTCGTCGGAGTACCACGTGACGGCGTGCGCGACATTCCCGACGTTTCTCTCTTTGCCGCCAACGGACTCTGGGGCCACTACTACCCCATCTGTTACTCCGATCCGGCCGGCGGAGGCGTGCCCTGCACCGGCGCACCTGACACGTGGCCAGGCTATGGCGGCACCAGCTTTGCTTCGCCCATCATGGCCGGCATCCAGGCTCTGGTTAATCAGAAGCACGGACGCCAGGGCAACCCCAACCCCACCTACTACGCGATTGCAAACGACGAGTACGGATGGAAAGGGAGCGCTGCCTGCAATTCCAACAACGGCAATACTGTTGGTTCAGGCTGCGTTTTTTACGATGTGACCCTGGGCGACATGGATGTGAAGTGCACTGCTACCCAGGTCCAGGAAGGAAAGAAGACCGTTACCGCCGCCTTCAGCTGCTATCTGGATGGCGCTACCAATGGCGTGCTCTCGACCTCGAATAAGAGCTACAAGCCGGCATACACTTCGGGAACCGGCTGGGACTTTGCCACCGGCATCGGCACGGTGAATGCCTACAACCTGGTGCGCAGCCCCTGGTGGTTCTAGACCAGTTTCTCGCTTGAGACACTAAACGGCGCGGAGAATCAATTCTCCGCGCCGCTTCTCATTTTGCAAACAGACTCTCGCTGCTCAGAACCCTTCCAGCACGTCGGCCACCAGCTGCCGCGCGAACTCGCGCGATAGCCGCTCGACCGCTGCCGGATCTTCCTCGAAGAAGCTGGAAAGATTGGTAGTGGATTGATACTGCTGGCGGTAGACGTAGTTCTTGTTCTCGTAAAGGACCTTGCCGTCGCGGCCGGTGAGCGTGACCGAAATGACCATGGTGATAAGGTAACTGGACGACTGCTGCGTTGTGGAGTTGTAGGTGAGCGGCGTGATCACCTCTTTCAGAATCGTCCCATGCAGAACTGCGTCCGGATCTCCATTCACGTCAGGCGTCACTCGCAGCCGAGTACGCGTTGCAAACTCGCGGATTACCGCCTGGGTCATCACCGTCTCGGTGTGATACGCCTCGGTATGCGTGGCAAACAGCGGCACAGCAAGCGTGCTCATGCCGGGCGGCATATGAGTGGCCGCGCCCAGCGTGTGATACCCGCAGCCGGAGAGCGGTAGAAGTACAAGAGCGAGCGCAAAAAATGCAATCGGACGCATGACTTATCTTATCGCGCAGCTCTACACCCACGCAGTCGCCAACATCCCCAGCTTTACGGCGGAGAGTTTGAGGCCGTCGGCCCGCTGCTTGAAGTAGAGTTCGTTCAGTTGCTCTGAATCCAACTGTTCGATGCGCTGAAACCCAGCGCGGCGCAATTCCGATTCCATTTTCTGCGGCGTAAAGAAGAGTTGAAATGGCTCTCCGGCGGCGGCCACGCGCCCACTCAGCGCGTCGAAAGCCGTGCGGCCCACTTGGCTCAGCGTCTCTGGCGCCAGCGCGTAATCAAAGCTCACAGATGTTCCGGCAGGCATTTGCGCAATGACGCCGAGCGTCGAGCGAAAAGCTGTGAGCGTCAGATACGGCACCACTCCCAGCCAGCCGAAAAATGCGGGAGCACTGCTGTCGAATCCCGCCTCTCGAAGCCCTTCCTCCAGCGTGTGACGTTCAAAATCCAGAGGAACAAAGGTAAGCTCCGCGGGCAACGCAATATCGGCGTCAGCCAGCATCGTCCGCTTCCACTCCTGCGTTGCAGGAAAGTCTACCTCGAAAACGCGCAGCGACGGGAAGGGATTGCGATAAGCAAACGTGTCCAGCCCCGCGCCGAGAACCACGTACTGGGCCACGCCCACGCTGACGGCTGCCGCCAATTGATCTTCGGTATAGCGGCTACGCGCCGCCATGAACGCGCGAAAATCCCGCCCCACCGGGTGCGAGGCGCGCCCGATTTTCCCTCGATAGCCCGGCCCAATCAGCCGCACCGCGATGGGATCGTCCAGCACCGGCGGCTGATCCATCAGTTGGTGCGCGGCGCGGCGAATCGCCACACCGAGAGCTGTCTTGCTGGCTTTGCCCGTCTCCATGAATTCGAGTTTAGAGCACCGATTCACAAGCCTTCATCGCCCAATCAAATTCGGGTGCCCCATCCTTTCGCGTTCTTTGCGAAAGGTTGGGATAGCACAAAGGCCGTCCGCCCCATGAACCCGACTGTCCATCTTCGGCGATTCGCATCTTTTTCGAATCGCCGAAGATTCGGTGCGGCGTACCATATCTTCCATGAGCTGGATTGGATGGGCAATACTCTCCGCCGTCTTTGCCGCCGCCACAGCGCTGCTGGCAAAGGTGGGCGTGGCGCATGTGGACTCGAACCTGGCAATGGCGCTGCGCACCAGCGTCGTTGTGATCTTTGCCTGGGCCATCGTATTCGCGCTGGGAGAGCGGGGCGTCGGCGCCCTGGCGGAGATTCGCATCCTCGACCGCCGCACCATCCTCTTACTCACGCTCTCCGGCCTCGCCACCGGCCTCTCCTGGCTCTGCTACTTCCGCGCCTTGCAACTGGGCCCAGCCTCGCGCGTCGCGCCGATTGACAAGCTCAGCGTTCCGCTGGTCATCGTCTTCGCATGGCTGCTGCTGGGCGAAAAACTCACCGCCCCGGCCGTGGTCGGCGGCCTGCTCATCACCGCCGGAGCCGTGGTCATCGCGCTGGGTTGAGGCGGATATTTTAAGTTGGATGCTCGATATGCCCTGGGCTATTTCCAAGAAGCAAATCCTGCTCCTAACCTGTCTCGCCCAGCGCGGTAGCCTCCAGCTGTTTGCCTCTCATTTGTTAGTGACTATGGGAATACGGGCAGGCTACTCCTTGTGACTCTGACCCTGCTGTGTACCGAAGATGTAGCCGAACAGGGCTGTCAGCAGAGGCAGCAAAAGGTTCAGTAGAATCAGTTGCGCGGCCTGCAACCAGAATGAGTGAAGGCTCTGCCGTTGTTCGTGGAGTTCGGCAGTCGCCTGGGCGATCAGGGCGGCACTCGACGCGCCGGATGCTTCCTTGATCGCCAGATTCCGGATTCGTTGGAGATCCTCCGAACACTGGTCCAGCTTCTCGTTCCGGGATTCGTTCGCCGGGGGCGGGGGAACACAAGCCTTTAGGTGTTCCTTCTCTGCGGTCGTGACCCCAGGCACCTTGTCAACGAGTTGCAGTGCCGCTTGCGCATTGCGAAGGGAATCCGCCGAAAACGGTGCATTGCCATCCCTGCGAGCAGTGGCGAGATCACCAATCAGTTGTTCCAGCTGGCCAAGGGACTGAGATTCGCCGCTCGTCGAATTTGTTGTCAGGGCATGATCATAGAGTTCATGTATGTCTCGCCCAATAGCGTATTCGCCCCAGACCAGGTAGGTGATGAGGAGGATGATTGACCCTGAAATAATGGAGAGAACCCACTTCGACAGGGCCGCGCCGTGTCGGACCTGCGGAGTGTCTTGTGCCTTCAACCCCGGTGGTTCCACTGCCCTTACAACGTCGAACCCCGGAAGAGACTTGGGCACAACCGCTTCGAGCGGAGGCGGCTTCGGCTTGTCTTCGTCCATCGCGCGTCCTGCGCGCGGGAGCTACCGCGCGCTATGTTAAGGAATTACCCACGTCCGGTAGCCTGAGCGTTGTCAAGCGATGTCATCGCCAAACGTGACATCTTCTCAAGATCTTCCGTACCTGACAGAATCAACCTTCCCTTTGCCCGTTCCTCAACTGCCCACTTGAAAAGCGTGATCGCGTCCTTGGCGATATCCGTCGCCTTGATGTCCGTGCCGATCTTTTCCTGAAGGCCTGTGATCACATTGTCCGGAATCTGCAACCGAATTTCCATATCCACCTCTACTTGTTTCTTGTAGCCGACTGAATTCAAGCGAGGGTCACTTTGGACACACTTGCCACGTTCAATACGCCACGTTGCCAATTATAATCCATATTTACTCCATATAAAGTCCGTTTTTTCGCCTCAAAAAAACCAAAAGTAACACCAAACTCTTGAAAGTTATCGGATACAACACTTATAACACAAGGAATCAACGACTTACATCCATAGGCCGCATCGTAAATTGTCGATCCTCTCTCCAGCGCTCTCAAGAGGAGATGGAAGCTGACGGCAGAAAACAACGCTACAGGGTCGCTTCTCGTGCGATGCCGGAGTTTGGGTCTGCCCAGATTTCTTGCACCGTCGCCCCATCCAGGAACATGATCAGCAGCAGAGCTTCGTAGGCATTGACGATGGAGGGCTTGCCAGGTTCGCTGCCGCCATGCTGAACAGCTTGCAATATCTGGGTGACCGCCTGTTTGTTCCCCGTAGTGATCGCCACATAGGCATTGTTGTAAAAGGTATCCACAAACCGTTTCGCAACTGCGAAGGGATTCGACACGTTCCCAACAAGTCTTTGCAACTTGAGTTCGATCAACTTGGCGATTTTGTTCTGGTCGGCCCCTCCTCGCTGGTTCAGGTATGTGTCCAGAAGGTACTGGACCGCGCCCATCGGACCGGCCATCTTCTTCACAGCTACCAGACGCTCGCGCAGTTCATTGCAGCCTTCAAAATAGCAGCTTACGCGGATCTCTTCGCAGTGCTGGTCACCTGTCGAGGAAAGCCAGCGGTGATAGGCGACTGTTTGCCTTAGCTGTTCCAGGAAAATCCCTTCAAAGTGGTGGAAGCAGTCAGAAGACAGCGACCACAGCTTGGAATGCGCGGGCAATTCGTTAATGGCGATAGAGGCTACTGCATTCCACCAGTCCGTTTCGCACTCGAGGGGGGTACTCTCGATGGAATCAAAATAGCGATTCAGATCGCCACCGTATTTATGGAGAATGGCTTGAGCCTTGCGGACACGGCTCAACTCCAGCGCTGTCGCGCGGATTGTGTTCCACTCGAAGTCCTCATTCGATAAAGAGGGCGTCGATAAAGACAGCGGCGGTAAAGTTGGAGGCGGTAGTGATGGAGTTGGTTGAGGCACATGCGATTGCGGTGAAGGCGATGGAGACGGCATAGACATGGCATTCCCTCCAAACATCTCGATTAAAAGATGTTGTAATAGGGAGTTCACAACGCCAAAATCAACAACGGGGAAATAAGGTCATGCACTCCCTGAGACGGTTTCCTGCACACACGGACCGCGTTTCGACTGATCGAATCAAGGAAACGACGACGTTATCTTAAGACTGGTTTTTTCCACTGTCAAGACTGTATAAGCGCCACAACGAAACGTAGCCCACAAATCGTTGCTCCGGAACGCCGCTTCCATAGACTGCGAAGAGAGGACGCCGCTTGACGGACAGCAAAAAGGGCGGTGCCAGCCATCGTCGGCGGCTTGATCATCACCGCCGGAGCCGTGGTCATCGCACTGGGATGAGGCCGAGATTTTGGGATTCCTGCGCTCCGGCAAACAAAAGCCAACACTCCGGGAGTAATGCTGAAGAGGACCAGTGACGAGCAGTGAGCAATAGGTTATTCAAATTTCTATTCTGCTCGATGTATGCGCTTCAAGATTCAGTCTGTAATCAACTCTGCTGTCCATTAAGGCGAGATGGGTATTTAGGCAGGCAGCAATTTGAGGTCTCAGGATCTTTCTTCACTATATGTCTGGAGCGAGACCGACAAGATACCCTTCCGTGTCCTAATCCTTAGCTGAATTGGTGCTCGCCCTGGGCATAGTCAACCATTGTCCAGCCATTTTCCATGCAATCTCGAAGAAGAGATGCCGGTAAGTTGCAGACGCATGCCTTCCCCTTTTGCACGCCGGGCGACCTCTGCAACCCTGCGGAGGGCCCTGCAATGGTCGATCCAATCAGGTCAACATTCGATGTCGAAGCATTTCTGACAACTAATGGACCCGGACGAAAGCTTGTTCGTTGGCATCCTAAAAAGGCCCTGTTTCTGCAGGGCGATTTAGCGGACTCGGTCTTCTACTTGCTGGACGGTTGTGCCAGAGTCGCCGTCGATTCGGCCGCGGGCAAAAGAGCAACCATCTTGATCGTCAACAGAGGTCAATTCATCGGGGAGGAAGCACTCGCGCAGGTTGGCGGAGTGCGCGCCGCCACTGTGATATCCCTTACTGCCTGCAGTGCGCTCAAAATAAAACGCGAAGAGATGATTCGCGCGCTACGCGAAGAGAGTGCCTTCAACGACTTCTTTTTGGAGTTTCTTCTGGAGCGCATCATCCATACGCAGGCCAATCTGACCGACCAGCTTTGCAACTTTGGCGAAAAGCGTCTGGCCAGGGCTCTATTAATGATGGCGGAGTCTGGCAAGCCGGGGCAGGCTGGACGGGTCATTCCCAAGCTTTCTCAGGAGGCGCTGGCCGAGTTGATTGGCACTACCAGGTCGCGGGTTTGCCACTTTATGAGCCGCTTCCGTAAAAATGGATTCATTGAAGTCAATGGCCACATCGAGGTTCGTGAGTCATTGCGGAAGGTGATGTTGGGCGATTCAATCGAAGCTGGCATTACGTCTATCTGGCGCGAAGATAACCTTAGGAGATTCCCTCCGCCCATGATGCAGCGCGCTGGCTGATGCTTTGCGGTTGGTTCCAGCATGCCTTGTGTCTCAGGTGTATTTGTCTCGGACCTCATGTGCCCAGACTGCCGCGTCCCAACCATCGTTGCCGAAACATTTCACACCGCAAGGGAGATGCCCAATGCGTTCTGACCTTGTATTTGTCGCAGTTTCTCATGCTCCCAATCGCTATCAGTTGTGTCAACTGGCGAGTAAGGCTACTCGGAGAATGCATAGGCCGAATACCCGCATTCCGGACACCACCAATCAGGTGCTAAGCGGCTTACGCGAATTCATGCTTGGTTCCATGTATGCCGTCAAGCCTCCCGGGGAACAAACAATCGAAAGGCGCCGCGCTGCCTGACGTAACCCTTTGCGTCGTGAGTCATCCGTCTGGCGAGTCCCGCGGCAGGGTAGCTGCCTGCACTCGAATCGATCTGCGTAGGGTCCCGGAAATGGTCCCAGCCTTACCACGTGATTGGCTCATCACGTGGTAAGGCCTATAAGAGTGTAAAATTTAGATATATTTGGATTCGCAACGCTGTCCGCTCTCTTGCGCGTTTGGGTGCGGTGTTCCACTGTACTACCTCACCCAAGGAGCCGCATGAAATCCCTCTCTGTTCAAGATCATTACAAAAACTGTGTCCTGGCGTCATTCCCACTCGACGAAATCACCCGCATTGCACCCCATCTTCTGCCCCTAACACACAGGAGTGGTCAAATCCTGCATGAAGCTGGGAAGGTTGTTGAAACCATTTATTTTCCCGAAGATGCGATCTGTTCCCTGGTGACACCGCTGGAAGACGGAAGCATGCTTGAAGCGTGCATCATCGGACGAGACGGCTTCGTCGGCGCGGCAGCTTTGCTGGGAACCGGTCACTCACTGCTCCAAAGCATGATCCAATTACCTGGGCAAGGCTTTAGCATCAGCGCGAAGATTCTGCTGGACCCATCTTCTCCTTCACACGAAGAGGTCCGCAAGTCGCTGAACCAAAGTGTTTACGCGATGCTTACCCAGACAGCTCAGACCGCGGCGTGTAACCGTGTGCATGGGCTGGAAGAGCGATTGGCAAGATGGTTGTTGATGTGCCAGGACAGGACGCAGACTGACGAGTTGTCCATTACCCATGAATTTCTGGCCGTGATGCTTGGCACAGGGCGCACCACCGTGACACAGACCGCAGCGCTTCTGCGTAGAGCCGGCCTGATCGAATATTCTCGTGGGCGCGTGACGGTCAAAGACCGCCCAGGGCTTGAGGCTGCTGCATGCGAGTGCTATGCGACCGTTCATGATGAATATGCCCGCCTCGGGCTTCTTTAGGAACGCAGGAGCTGGACTCGCTTTTCGCTTCAAGAGCGATAATTCACGAGTGTAGGGTCGTCGCCGCATATTTTGGCTTTCATCGAATCAGGAATGAAAAACACCCATCTCGTCAGGACGGATTCCCGAGTGACGCAAATTCGCCTTGCCGCCGATGGTCGGAGGGGCCAGTCTGTTGCAGAACATTCTCCTCTCCCGGAGCACAATGGAAGCAGTCAAGAGGAGCGGGTCTTTACTGACCCCTGAACCCTGAGCGAGGCACCCCACCCCCTCTACCCCTGGGGGTATAAATATCCCTCAAGACCTTGCAGATTATTTTTAACCTGTTTGAAATCAACGCCGCTTGAAAGACGCACAGCCAAAATTCTCCCGCATCGTGAGAATTAGCCTCTGAAAATCGCCGGAAAAATCCGTATTTCGGCCAAATAAAAGGCCCCAAAGCATCGCTCTGGAGCCTTTTCACTGACTTGCTGACTTTCCGACTTACCTCAAATCCCTTCGCCCATCGAGACATATTGCCGCAGCCGCTCCAGTTCCTCGTGGTAAGCGGCGCGCTCAGCCGCTTCGGCGGTGAAGGGTTCCAACGGCCACGCAACCCCGCCCAACTGCTTTTCCAGCTCTTCCACTCGGCTCGACAGCGCAATCAGCGCGTCGCTGAGCGGGTCCTTCACGTCATGCGGATCGGTAATCAGCACGCGCTCGCCGTTGCGATAAACGATGTGCGCCGGAACGCCCACGACAGTCGAGTTAGGCGGAACGTCGGACAGAACCACGGAGCCCGCGCCCACGCGCGAGTTTTCGCCGATAGTCACATTGCCCAACACGTTGGCGTTGTTGCCGATGAAAACGCCGTCGCAGACCGTGGGATGACGCTTGCCGTGGCCTTTGCCCGTGCCGCCCAGTGTCACGCCCTGATACATGGTCACGTCGCTGCCGACAATCGAGGTTTCGCCAATCACCACTCCGGCAGCGTGATCAATGAAGAGCCGCCGCCCGAGCAGTGCGCCGGGATGAATATCTACGCCGGTGAAAAAGCGCCCGACCTGCGAGAGTAACCGCGCGGCCAGCCGCCACTTCGCTCGCCAGAGCTTGTGGGAGATGCGATGAATCCACACTGCCCACAGTCCCGGATAGCAGAGCAGCACCTCCAGCCGCGAGCGCGCAGCCGGATCGCGCTCCAGCACGGAGTTGATGTCATCGCGTATGCGTTCAAACAAGGCCATAAACCAGTGGATCAGCAGCGAGGCATTCAGAGGCAAAGGGCAGCAGCGCTCTGAAAAGGCAAGCCGTGATGCCCTTTCAAAGCATAATGCCTGATATCCGTATGCCTACACTGCAACCGCTTCGACTTGCAGAGCCAGGGCCTGTTGGCGCAGCGAGTCGAATAGCACGCTGGTCAGATAGCGCTCGCCGAAATCAGGCAGAACCACGACGATCAGCTTGCCGACGTTCTCCGGCCGCGCCGCCACTTTGAGAGCCGCCGCCACCGCTGCTCCAGAACTGATGCCCACAAACAACCCCTCTTCCTTGGGCAGCCTGCGTGCCAGTTCGATGGACTCGTCGTTGGTGACCTGAATGATCTCATCCACAAGCTTGGTATCCAGCACTCCGGGCACAAAGCCCGCGCCCAAGCCCTGAATCTTGTGCGGACCGGGCTTGCCGCCGGAGAGCACCGGACTATCCACCGGCTCCACGGCGATGGCCTTGAACCCAGGCTTGCGCTCCTTGATGTACCTGGACGCACCGGTGATGGTGCCGCCCGTTCCCACCCCGCTGATGAGAATGTCCACCTTGCCGTCCGTGTCGTTCCAGATTTCAGGTCCGGTGGTGGCGTAGTGAATGGCCGGGTTTGCTGGGTTGTCAAACTGCTGCAGGATGTAACCGTTGGGGGTCTCGGCCAAAAGCTCGTTGGCCTTGGCGATGGCGCCCTTCATGCCGTTCGGGCCGGGGGTCAGCACGATCTCCGCGCCGAAGGCCAGCAGCAGCACACGGCGCTCCAGGCTCATCGTTTCCGGCAGGGTGAGAATCAGCCGGTAGCCTTTGACGGCGGCCACAAAGGCCAGAGCGATGCCGGTGTTGCCGCTGGTGGGCTCAATCAGCACGGTCTTGCCGGGCGTGATCTTGCCAGCTTTTTCCGCGGCCTCAATCATCGCCAGGCCAATACGATCCTTCACGCTCGAAACCGGGTTTTGGCTCTCCAGCTTGGCCACAACGGTCGCAGGCAGACCGGCCGCCACACGATTCAGCCGGACCAACGGGGTCCTGCCAATGAGTTCCGTAACATTCGCAGCTATGTGCGCCATGACGATCTCCTTTTCCGGGATGCAATCCCAGATGGTTCTGTGTTGTGGGGGTGATGGTCGAGCTACTCGATGGGGAAGACGGTGCGCGAAAGAGGCGCGCGTCTGCATCGCGGTTGACACCAGGGCGGTGTTAGCGACATCGACGCATGAGTCAAGCATAGTACCAGAGTGCGGTTTGTTGCAAGGGGAAGTTCCGGTATCAGGCCATTTGCCATGAGCGATAATCAGTTCATTATGCCATCTCATCCACGCAAGAAGATAGGAAGAAACGAACCCTGTCCTTGTGGCAGCGGCAAGAAGTACAAGCATTGCTGTCAATCCAGCGGGCCCGTGGCCATCAGCGGCGCGGCGTCCAGTGACAGTCCCTGGAGCCGCCAGCGCGACGCATCGGACCGGATCACCAAGGGGTTGCTGAAAGTCGTTCAGCGAGAGTTCGCGGATTCAGTCGTTGAGGCATGGCAGGACTTCAACCAGGAAGAAATTCCAGAATCGATGGAGAAGATGCCGGATGAAATCAGCATCTTCAGCCCGTACTTGATCTTTGAATGGGATCCGGGGAGGAGCGCGCGTCGCCATGGAGCCAAACCGACAGCTGGAGCGGTCCTGCAATCCTATTTGGATAAGAACGCTGGCCGACTCACGGAGTTGGATATGCAACTTTTGGAGCAAGCTGTCTCGCGTCCGGTCAGCTTCTATGAGATTGTCCGCAGCAATCCTGGGCGCGGCGCGGTCTTACGCGATGCGCTGATCGGCGAAGAAACGGAAGTTGAGGAGCATACCGGATCGATGACGATGCGGCCGGGCGACATTCTCTATGGGCAAATCTGGATTCTGCCCGAGGTCGCCACGCTAGGCCGGCTCGCCCCTACACCCTCCCCGCCCGGCAGGAAGGCGGAGATTGTAAAACTTCGCGCTCAACTGCGGAAAAAGATCGCGAAGCAGAACCGCGAACTGTCCGCAGCCGATCTGGTTCGCTATACCGACGAGATACGCACCGTTTATCTGGACATTCGAGACGCTCTCCGCAGGCCGCCGATACTCCAGAACACTGACGGCGACCCGTTTGCCTTTCATACGCTCACCTTTCGCATCGGCTCGGCGCAATTGGCCTTCGATGCGCTTGCTCCACTGGCGTGGGGTATTACAAAGGAAGACCTGCTCGACAGCGCGGAGCAGGGCGGCGACGGCGTGCTCCAGAACGTGGAGATTATTTGGAGCAAGAAGGGAAACAAGTTGCACACGACCTGGGAGAACACCATCCTTGGCAACCTGAAGATCTCCGGGCAGTCGCTCATAGTGGAGGTGAACTCGGCAAACCGCGCCAAGAAGATTCGCGAGGAGATCGAACGGCGGCTGGGCCTCCACGCGACACATCTTAGTACCACTGTGCACACTATGGAGGAGTCGCTCAAAAGACAGGATCGTCTCAATAAGCCCGCGCCGAGCGAAGTCAAGGCGGAGGAACCATCCATCGATCCCGAAGCCCTAAAAGAGTTTGCTGCGCAGATGCAGCAGGAGGTTGAGGGGTGGATTCACAAGAAGATTCCGGCCCTTGGAGGGCGCACACCGCTTCAGGCCGTAGCCGACCCCGATGGAAGAGAGATTGTTGAGGGCCTGCTGCTGGGTTGGGAACGCCATTACGAGAAGCCGGGAGCGCCAGGAACGATCCGCCCAGACATCGATGCAGTCCGACAGCTACTGAACTTACCTGTCAAGTTGCATCATCACCACTTCCCACTCAGCCGTGAGAGTAGCTAACTCTGTGCGCAACTCCGCAGCCAGCGTGGTCAAACGCCCGGTCTCAGCAGCCGAGACATAAACTCCTAACTTCTCCTCGATAGCGCGTACAGGTTTCCTTAACCTGTATTCCTCAGCCCCGCCGCAATTCCGCTGATGGTCGCCGCAATGGCCCGGTTGACCTCCGGCGTGTCTTCTCCCGCGCGCTTGCGTCGCAGCATATCCACTTGAATTAAGTGCATGGGATCGACATAAGGATTGCGTAACTTGATCGACCGAGCCAGCACATGATTCGATTCCAGTAACTCCTTCTGCTGTGTTATCACCAGCAGCGCGCGCACCGAGCGATGAAACTCGGCAACGCACATTTCGTAGATGCGTTCGCGCAGCGCAGCATCCTCCACCAGCGCGGAGTAGAGCCGCGCCGTGCCCATGTCCACCTTGCCCAGTGCCAGTTCCACATTGCGCAGCAGGTCAATGAATAACGGAAACTCGCGGGCCATGGTCTGCAACAATGCCAGCGCGCCGGGCCGCTCTAGAAATTTCTCCAGCGCGTACCCCACTCCAAACCATGCCGCCAGCATCATCCGCGATTGTGTCCACCCAAAGACCCACGGAATGGCGCGCAGGTCCGCGAGCCGGTTCGACCCACCTCGGCGCGAAGGCCGCGAACCAATCTTGGCATGCTCCAGCTCGCCCACCGGAGTGGATTGCTCAAAATATGTCACGATACCCGCGTCTTCGAGAATGTGTTTTCGATAAAAATCGAAGGCAATGCCGGAGAGTTCGTCGAGCGCCGCTTCCCACTCCGGTCTCAGAACGCCGGTGAAGTGTCCCTCTTTGTCACGAGCATTGGGCCGCGCTAGCGCATCCAGTGAGGCGGCAATCATCAACTCCAAACTGCGCTCTGCCAATACCTCGTCAGCATATTTGAAATTCAGTACCTCGCCCTGTTCGGTAATCCGCAACTGCCCTTCGAAGGAATCCATCGGCTGCGCAATGATGGCGCGATGCGTGGGCCCTCCGCCGCGCCCCACCGTGCCGCCTCGGCCGTGAAAGAGGCGCAGTTTCACTCCAACTTCGCGCGCCACCAGGTGCAGGTCGCGATGCGCGCGGAAGATCTCCCAGGTGCTGGTCAGCATGCCGCCGTCCTTGTTGGAGTCGGAGTAACCCAGCATAACCTCCTGCCAGTTGTCCCAAGTGGCCATCAGCTTGCGATAATCGGACCGGCTCCACAACTCGCGGCAAGTGGATGGCGCATTGCGCAAGTCTTCAATGGATTCGAAAAGCGGCACCGGCATCAAACCGGGGTCGCGTCCAGCCCCTTCCAACTTCACGCCGCCCAGGCGAGCCAGACGCACCACGGCCAGCACATCTTCCACTGTGGATGCGCCGCTGATCACATACTGGCGTATTGCCTCTGGCGAGCAGCCGTTCTTGACCTCCGCCACCACCCGGAAAGTCTCCAACACGCTTGCACTCTCCGCCGACAACCCGCCCGCCAGCGACTGCGCCGCTGTGTCGGCAATTGCCTCCTGCAACGCCAATGCATGCACCCGCGCATGTTGGCGAATGTCGAGAGTGTGCAGATGAAATCCAAATGTGCGTACCTGCAAGATCAGCGGATCAACCAGCGTCCTCGCAATGCGCAATCCGCGGTTAGCCTCAAGCGACTCCCGCAGTGTCTCCAGATCGTCGAGGAACTCCTCAACCGAACAGTACGCCGGCAGAGCCTGCGCCAGCCTATCCTGACTGCGCGCCAGCGTGTATCGCATTACTGGCAGCGTGGCGCTCTCTCGGCTTGGTTGCTCCGATACTTCCACCGTTCGCTGGATGCGTGCCTTCAGACAAATTGCGAAGCGGCGATAGTATTCGAATTCATACTGAGCGCCGAAGAGCTGTGCCTCGGGCGTGTGCACCTGCTCCACGTATGCTCCCAGCCGCTTGAGCAGTGCCTCGCTGATGCCAACTTGCTGTGTGCTTGCAGTCAGCAGATCGCAAATCTCATCGAGCTGCCCCTGGTAATAAAGCAGCAGCTGACCGCGCGCCAGCTGAACCGCATCGCGCGTCACCTCCGGTGTGACAAAGGGATTGCCATCTCGGTCGCCGCCGATCCACGAGCCGAAGCTGAGCACTTTTGGCAGCGCGTGCGCCTCAATCTCCAAACCATAAGCCTCGCGCAGCGAATCGGCAATCTCGCGATAAAGGCTGGGCAGCGTGGCAAAGATCGAGACGTCGTAGTAATCCAGCCCCATCTTGATTTCGTCGTAAACTGTGGGCCTGCGCGAGCGCACTTCGTCGGTCTGCCAAAGGCCGGTAATCTCCGCGCGAATCGCCTCTTCCAGCTGCGCCATCTCCTGATCGGGAATCGGAATCCGGTCCAACTCCGCCAGAAACTCGCCAATGCGCCGCCGCTTGAACATCACCGTGCGCCGAGCCGCCTCCGTGGGATGCGCCGTAAAAACCGGCACAACGAGCACGCGCCTCATCCACTCCAGAGCCTCGTCCGCGCTAATCCCCACGCGCCGCATTGCGCACAAGGTTCCGGCAAGCGACCCGCGCTGCCGCGTAGCCTCCCCATTCAGGTGCAATGCATTGCGCCGCCGCTTGCGGTGATTGGTCTCCGCCAGGTTGATCAGCTCAAAGTAAAATGCAAAGGCCCGCGTCAGCTGAATCGCCCGCTCCACCGGCAGAGAGTGCGCCAGTTGCAGGGCCTTCGTCGCCTGTTGCGCTGCCTCTTCATGGCATCCGCGCGCCTCTTCGTCCCGGCGGCGAATGGTTCCCTGCCGCAGCGCCTCCACCTGCGCAAACAGCTCCTCCCCCGCCTGCTCGCGCAGTACCTCGCCCAGCAGCACACCCAGCGAACGCACATCGCGCCTGAGCGGAGCCTCCTTCAGCTCGCCAACCTGCGCCTCAAGCTCCGCCAGCCGCTGCGTCCAACTCTCGAGGTTCCACAAAAGAGCCATAATCTCTTGATTATGCACGAAAGGTTTATATAAACAGCTTCAGGAGACAATACTTTGTCCATCCAACTGCATCATCAGCTCTTCCCACTCAGCGGTGAGCGCGGCCAACTGTGCGCGTAACTCCGCAGCCAGCGCGGTCAGTCGCTCGGTTTCGGTGGCAGAGACATAAACTCCCAGTTGCTCTTCGGTATAGGCAATCGCGGCTTCAATGCGCGGGGTCTCTTCTTCCAAAAACGCGCAACGCTCCTCCATCTGTTTTTGCTTGATAGGATTCAGTCGGCGCGGGCGGTCATTGACCCCTTCGGTAGAGGGCAAAACGATATTTGCGGACTGGATTTCAGAAGCTAATGACGCATCTCTCAGGCCGGCTTTCGGTGCCACCAAAGTCGAGCCCTGACTCAAAACAGCTTGCGCTTCCTTCCACCTAAGATAATCTTCGTAATTGCCTTCGTGGCTGGTGACCTTGCCGCCGTCGACTTCGAGTACGCGCGTGGCAAGCCTGTCAATGAAATAGCGATCGTGCGAGACAAAAACCACAGTGCCGCTGAAGGCCGCCAGCGCGTCGAGCAACACGTCCTTGGCGCGCATGTCGAGGTGATTGGTGGGCTCGTCAAGCAGAAGAAAATTCGATGGCGAAACGAGAATCCGCGCCAGCGCGTAGCGATTGCGCTCGCCGCCGCTCAGCACGCCCAGCGGTTTGAAAACATCGTCGCCGCTGAAAAGAAAACAACCCAGCAAAGACCTCAGTGCCTGCTCCGGAACCTTGAGCGCAGCGCGGCTGATGTCGTCGAGAATGCGCGCATCGCCGTCGAGCACCTTATATTGGTCCTGCGCAAAGTATTCGCTCACAACATTGTGGCCCAGTTTGACCCGTCCGCCCGTGGGTGCTTCGGCCCCAGTCAGGAGCTTGATTAGCGTGGACTTGCCCGCGCCATTTACTCCCACCAACGCCACTCGGTCACCGCGCTCGATTCCAAAGCGCACCTTGTCGAGCACTAACTTATGCCCATAACTCTTTGATAGTTCCTCAGCTTCCACAACCATGCGCCCCGATGGCGGCGGCTGGGGAAACTTGAAATGAATCGTAGATTCCTCTTCGGGAACCTCAATACGCTCAATCTTCTCTAACTCCTTGATGCGGCTCTGCACCTGCTTGGCTTTGGTGGCCTGGGCGCGGAAGCGGTTGATGAAGGATTCGAGGTGCTCTATCTGTAATCGCTGATTGCGATAAGCGGACTGTAACTGCGTCCGCCGTTCGTCCTTCTGGCTAAGATACTTTGTATAGTTACCTTGATATATATTCAGCCGCTTATTCCAAATCTCCACTGTGCGGTCGATAGTTACATCGAGAAAGTACCGATCGTGCGAGATAAGTATGTAACCGAATGGATAGCTCTTGAGATAGTCTTCGAGCCAGTTGCGAGTTTCCAGGTCCAGGTGATTTGTAGGCTCGTCCAATAACAGCAGATTCGGTTTAGCCAGCAGTAACTTGGCCAGCGCGATGCGCATCTGCCATCCGCCGCTGAATTCATCTGTCTGACGCGACCAATCTTCCTTGCTGAAGCCCAGCCCGGTCAAAACGCCGCCCACCTGCGCATCCAGCGCGTAACCGTCCAGCGCGTGGAAGCGCTCCTGGAGCATCGAGTAGCGCTCGGCCACGGCTTCGTACTCTGGCCCCTCATGGTCCAGCACGCTCAACTGCCCGCCCAGCCGTTCGACTTCGCGTGCCATCTCGCGCAGTTCGTCGAAGACCGTCAGGCATTCCTCGAAGACCGTCCTGCCGGCCAGCGCCAACCCCTCTTGTGGCAGGTAGCCTATGCTCATGCCGCGCGTTTGCTGCAAGCTGCCGTAATCCAGCGTCTCCAGCCCGGCCAGCACCTTCATGATTGTGGATTTACCTGTGCCGTTGGCGCCCACGAGCGCGGTTTTCTCTCGCGCACGGATAAGCCAGTTGGCCTCCAGAAACAGAACTCGCGGTCCAAACCGCTTGCCGGCATTTTGCAGGGAGAGCATCTACTTCTATTTTCGCAGAGCACCTGCGGTGCGGCCAGCGGCTCGCTATTCGCTCGCAAAGGATTCTTGACGCGGTCGCCTGCGGTGGACCAACTGCCTCAGCTTGAGAGATGCGCTTACGGTCGGATTTCGACCGGCGTGCCCACAGGAACTAGATTCCAGATCTCGTCGATCTCTTCGTCAGTGACGGCGATGCAGCCCAGCGTCCAGTCGTAGAGCCGATGCGCCGCTCCCACCCAGCCCTTGCCGTTTGGCAGGCCGTGAATCATGATCGCCCCGCCCGGCAAGACACCCAGCTTTGCCGCCCGCGCGCGGTCCCCGGCGTTGGGATAGGAAACGTGCATTGCCTTGTGGTAGTGGCTGACAGCGTACTTTGCATCGATTGTGTAGTGGCCTTCCGGCGTGCGTCCGTCGCCCTCGCGCTCCTTGGGCGCAAAGCCGCCTTGCCCCAGCGCTACCTTATAGGTGCGAATCACTTTACCTCCGGAGAGCAACTCCATCACATGATCTTCTTTCAGAATCAGAATCGAGTCGGCCCGTTGTGGAGCAGTTTGCAGCGTGGATTGCAGAGCCCAAGCCGCCGCACAGAGAGCAAAGCAGGGGCATGCGCACGCCATGCATACGGCGAAACCAATGCGAAGTTTTCGTGAATCCATGCGTTCACTCTACACAATCCACAGGTACACCTGCCAGAATTCATCTCCCTTTCACATGGCTCGTTTATCCATTGTGTGTCCGAGTTTCGCTCCCCCGGCGCAACTGAACTTTTTTTAAATCCGACTTTCCGGAGCCCGTCGATGGCCGATCTGGCAGCAACTGTTGATGAACTGTCCCAGGGAGCATCGCTTCTTGACAAAAAGATGAAGAAATCCCACGCCGTAATTAGCGGCGGGGTCGTTCTTTTGGCGCTGGTGATCGGCCTGGGATTCATCGGCTTCAACATCGCCAAGGACTTCAATGGCATAGCCATCGGCAGTATCTGGCCCTATGCGCTGCTCGTCGTGGCACTGTTGATCGCTCTTGGCTTCGAGTTCGTCAATGGCTTCCACGATACCGCCAACGCCGTGGCCACTGTCATTTACACCCACTCACTGGACCCCAACATTGCCGTGGTCTGGTCCGGGCTGTGCAACCTGGCCGGCGTGCTCGTCTCCTCCGGCGCTGTGGCCTTCGCGATCATCACGCTGCTCCCCGTTGAGCTCATCCTGCAAGTCAGCGCCGGCGCCGGCTTCGCCATGGTCTTCGCGCTGCTGATTGCCGCCATTATCTGGAACTTAAGCACCTGGTGGTTCGGACTTCCGGCCTCCAGTTCGCACACCATGGTCGGTTCCATCATCGGCGTTGGCATAGCCAACCAGTTGATGAGCGTTCACACCGGCACCTCAGGTGTGGACTGGGAACAGGCCACCAAGGTCTTCAAAGTGTTGCTGATCTCTCCACTGATCGGCTTCGGCGCAGCCGCTCTGCTGCTGCTGATTTCCAAGTTTTTTATCGTCACGAAATGGGCCAAGAGCACGGCCCTCCACTACGACGCGAACCATAAGAAGCCCTTGTGGGCGATTCCCACCATCGCGATCACCGGCACCGGCGGATACTACTTGATGAACCTGGTCGCTCCGCTCATCCTCGGCCTCTTTGGACCCTTGGGAACTCCCCTCTGGCAGCCAGTAGCGTTTGTCGAGTCGTGGAGTTACCCCCTGGGCATGATCTTTGTCATGCTTCTGGTAGGCATCGTTGGACTGTTCTTTTTAGCCTTGTGCGCCAGAATCGTGATCGAGAATGCCGACGTGCTTTTTACTGCGCCCAAAGGCAACACGCCCCCACCCTGGCCCATCCGCGCCCTGCTGGTCTTTACTTGCTCCGGCGTCAGCTTTGCGCACGGCTCCAATGACGGGCAGAAGGGCATGGGACTGATCATGCTCATCCTCATTGGCACTGTTCCAACGGCTTACGCGCTCAACCACGCCGTAACCGCTCATGATGTTCAGGCCTTCATCGCCGCCTCCGAGCAGGCGGGACAAGTCCTCGACCAGCACGTAAACAAGAGCGGCATCCTCGGCGAGGACGCACGCGCCGAGGTTACCGATTACATCCGCACCAAAGAGATCAAGCCGGACACGGTTCTGGCTCTCAGGGAATTGGTCAAGGATCTTGAAGGGGACGTGGTCGTTTACAAGGAGTACAAATCGGTTCCGGCCAACAAGCAGGCAAATGTCCGCAACGACATGTATGTGGTCAGCGAAGCCATCCGCCTGATGCAAAAGAACCATAATCCGTCCTTCACCGCTGCCGAGACCAAAACTCTCGCCACCTACAAAGTAACTGTGGACAAGGCGACCAAATTCATTCCTGCCTGGGTCAAGGTCGCCGTTGCTCTGGCGCTCGGCATGGGAACCATGGTGGGTTGGAAGCGCATCGTCGTCACCGTGGGCGAAAAGATCGGCAAGGAGCACCTCACCTATGCCCAGGGCGCCTGTGCCGAGTTGGTCGCAATGTGCACCATCTCTGCCGCCGACAATTTCGGCATGCCGGTTTCGACCACGCACGTACTCAGTTCGGGCGTGGCCGGCACAATGGCCGCCAACGGCAGTGGCCTGCAGCTTTCCACCATCCGCAATATCGCGATGGCCTGGGTCTTGACCCTTCCGGCCGCGGCGCTGCTCTCCGGTTCGCTTTTCTGGCTGTTCCGCCAAATCGCCGGCTAAGGCGGCTTCCCCTCGCCTTTTTCGGGGCGTCCGGTAATCGCCGGACGCCCATCTTTTGCAACAAGACCTAACTAAAGTTCGCGTCAGACGTGAGTATTGTGGGTTATATTGGCTCATCGCCGGAAAAGCAAACTGGGAGTTCCGGGCGAAAGTTCACCCACAAGGAGATCACCGTGGCAAGCTTCTGCGCTAAGTGTGGAGCTGCATTTTCTACCGGGGAGCAATTTTGCAAGTCATGTGGCACTGCGGCTGTGGCGACTGCCACACCGGCCGCCACCCAACCAATTGGAGCGCCGGTCAAATCCGGCGGCAATGCACTCAAAATCATCCTGATTATCGTCGCTGTCGTTGTTGGGCTAGGTATTCTCGGCTTGGGCGTGGCGGGTTACGCGGTATATCGCGTCTCGCGGGCCATCCATGTAAACGGCCCGGGAGGCCAGGTGACGATGGAAACGCCCGCAGGCAAAATCACAGCCAACCCGTCAGAGAACTTCAGCGCATCCGATCTGGGCACCGATCTCTATCCCGGCGCGCAGAGCACGCGCGGCAGTATGCGCATGCAGTTACCGACAGGCTCAATGGTGACGGCCGTGTTTCTCACATCGGACTCGAAGCAGCAGGTGATCGATTTTTACAAAAGCAAGCTGGGTAGCGCCGCTTCCGTCATGGAGATCTCCGACCGCGCGATGATCAGCATCAACAGGGGCCAGCAGGAAAGTGTTGTGGTGACAATTACCCCCAACTCGTCACAGGATAACGGCAAGACGAGAATCACCATCATGCACACCATCAGCACCAAGGCCTCCTGAAACCAGTTGGAATCTTATGCAAAAGGCGTCCGGTACTCCCGGACGCCCTTTTTGCAGCCATTGCGCGGGCAACAGCACCTCAATCAGTGCGCAAGTCGCGGCGTCTTCCGGTACCATAACTAAAGGTACATATTGCAGAATGAGTCTGAAAGCCAAGTTGGAAGCTGTCATCTACGCCGCGGAGGAGCCGGTCACACTGGCCCAGCTCGCCGCCCTCTTTGCCGACGAGGCCTTTGAATGGAAGGCGCAGCAGGAAGCCGCGTCTGCTGAGCAGACCGCCGAAGCCGCCCAACCCGCGATGAACGAGCAGTTCGCTTACCTGGGGATGGAGCCCGACCAAACAGAGTCCGCCTCGACAGAGCCAGTCTTCGCTCCCGCTGCCGAGCAAGCCGCTGACGCTCAACCGGAAGCCGACCCTGAGCCGCATGCCGAAGCTACTGCTGAAACCGATCCTGAGGCCGATCCAGCCGGTGACACTTCCGGCCTTGCCACAACGGAAGGCGCGGCTACCACAGACGCCGTAGCCGATCTCGAAGCCCGCCGCCTGGCCCGCCTGCGCGATCGCGAGGTCCGCGCCATTCTGCGACCGTTAATAGATGAGCTGATCACCTCTTGCGCCTCCGACGACCGCGGCATTGAAGTTCGCGAGATCGCCGGCGGCTATCGCATGGCCACCAAGCCCGAGTGCCACGATGCCGTACGGCTCTTCGCCAAGAGCCTCAAGCCAGCTCTCAGGCTCTCATTGCCGGCTCTGGAAACCCTGGCCATCATCGCCTACAAGCAGCCGGTCACCGCCCCAGAAGTGAATGAAATTCGCGGCGTGGACACATCCGCCGTCTTCGGCTCGCTACTGGCCCGCAAGCTGATTTCGACGGCCGGACGCAAGCAGGTAATTGGCCGGCCTATTCTCTACAAAACCACTCGCGAGTTTCTGCTCCGCTTCGGCCTGAGAGACGTTTCTGAACTGCCTTCCATGGAGGAGTTCGAGAAGCTGGCCGCCACTGAACTCGAAGAGTCTGAGTCCGCAGAAGGAGATGACTCCGAGCGGAAATCAAACCCTGCCCTCGGTCCCGAATTCGACGAAGCCGCCAGTGAGGATATGGAAGACTCGCCGGTTGAAGATATTGAGCCGGAGACAGAACCCTCTGAATCTACCCGGACCGCCGTGATGGCGGTCAGCAACGAACCCCCCACCCACGCAGAGGCCGCTCCTGCTGCGTCTTTCCACTCAGAGCAGGCAGAAACCGAGATCCTTCCCCAATGACGAAGAAGAAAAGCAAACTTCAACCCGAATCCGCCGAACCCAAGATAGAAACCGAAGCCGCGATCGAAGCGGAAGTCGAAACCGCCGAAGTTATAGACCCAATTGGAGACACCACCGACGGCGAAGCCAAAAATACGGTCGAGGCAGGAACGGAATCTGAAATCGAGACTGAAGACAGCACTGAGACTGAAGGCGCCTCTGATCCCGAGTTCAATCCCAAGCCGCGTCCCCCAGCCAAACTCGAGCGGTTGCAGAAGATTCTTGCCGCAGCTGGCGTGGCCAGCCGCCGCAGCGCCGAAGCGATGATCGAGCAGGGCCGCGTGCAGATCAACGGCAAAGTGGTCACCGTGCTGGGAACCAAGGCCGACGCGGGACGCGACCACATCCGCGTGGACGGCAAGCTGCTTCAGGGCGCCGAGCGCCACCGCTACTTCGTCCTCAACAAGCCCAGAGGCTTCGTTACCACGGTCAAGGACCCCGAGGGGCGGCCCACGGTGATGCAGTTCTTCGACAAGATGAAGGAGCGCCTCTACCCCGTCGGCCGGCTCGACTACATGAGCGAAGGGTTGCTGGTGGTCACCAACGACGGAGAGCTGGCCAACCGGCTCACCAAGGCCTCTTCCGGCGTGGAAAAAACTTACCTGGTCAAAGTCGCTGGCCAACCCACCGAAGGCGAGCTGAACATATTGCGCGGCGGCGTCGCCATCGAGCGCGGCAAACCGGGCTCGGGTCAGGTGCGCACTTCCCCGGCCCGCATCCGCCAGGTTCGCCAGGGCGACAATCCCTGGTATGAAGTGGTTCTCATTGAAGGCCGCAACCGCGAACTACGCAAAATGTTCGAGGAAGTCGGCCATTTTGTCGAAAAGATTCGCCGGGTGGGCTACGGCCCGCTGGTTCTCGACCAGGAGCCGGGCAACTTGCGCGAACTGCAACCGACCGAGGTGGAAGCCCTGCGCCGAGCCGCCGAAGGCAAGCTGCGCACTCCAAAATCAAAGGAACTCCGCCGCCGCAACGCAATGGATGCCGCCATGCTGCCGACCGTTTTGCCCAAGCCAAGCGGCCGTCCGCGCGCGGCCAAGCCGTCGGACGAGGTTGCTCCTCCGGCAGAGCGCGTCGGCGAATTTCGCCCCAAGAAATTTGGCGCAGACCGGACAAGCCGACCGGCAAGCCGCTTCGCCAGTGGCGAGGCCAACAAGCTCTTCCGTCCCGCACGCCCCAGCGCTGAAGGATTCCGCCCCGCCGCCGGTCGAACTCCAGATCGCGGCCCAGCTCGCACCGACGACCGTCCTCGCCGCGCAATCGGCGCGGGTCCAGCTAAATTTGGTGCCGCACGGCCCGCGGGTCGCCCAGCATGGAAGAAAGACGATCGTCCTGCTCGTCCGCCAGCGCGATTTGCCGCAGGCTCAACCGGCGAGAGCCGTCCGCCCACCGACCGTCCATTTACTGCCAAACCCGCATGGAAGAAGCCGGAGCGCCCGGATCGGCCAGAACGAAATGCGCGTCCAGAACGAAGTGCCCGGCCAGAACGCGAAGCCCGGCCGGCCTACAAGCGCCCCGTTGCGCCACGCCGCGAAGTTCCTGCACGTGAAGCACGGGTTTTCGATGGGGACCTTGGCCCAGTTCGGCCGCCCAATCTTCACATTGAAGAGATTACCGGCCCAGAACGTTCGAGTACGTCCCGTTCGAGCTCACCCCGTCCCAGCGCGCCTCGCTCCAGTTACAGCCGGCCCGCCTCCAGCCGTCCAAGCCCGACCCGACCCAGTTTTGATCGGCCTCGGCCCAGCCGTCCCAGTTTCGATCAGCCAGCTTCTTCGGACCGTCCCGCCGCAGCCCGGCCCTTCCGCAGCGAAGGAGGTCTGGCTCGTCCATTTACGACCAGCAGCGGCAAACCTCGAGCGGGCGGCGCGCGTGCAAGCAGTAAACCATTCAGGCCTGGGTCCAGCCCGCGCACCGGGTCAGACTCCCGTCCCAGCTACGGCGCCAAGCGGCCATTTGGAGCAAAGCCCGCCGGCCGTTCTTCCAGTTCGCCTCGGCCCTACACTCCGCGAACGGAAGGCGCATCCACTTACCGCCCCACCAGCGCAAAGCCCTATCCCGGCTCAGCCTCCCGCGCTGAGAGAAAGGCCGGCCCCGGATGGAAGCCCAAGCCCGGGGTCCCCACAGACAGGTCTAAGTCTGTGGGGTGGAAGCCCAGCTTCGGTGGCCCAGGCAAGCCTGCGTTCGGCTCGCGCTCGAAACCCAAGCCTGGAAGCTCCGCCAAACCCAGCCACAGGGTTAAACCCGGCGGAGGCAAACGCACCGGACCACGTCCCGGCGGCAAACCGCGCGGAACGAAACGCGGATAAAAATAGCCCCACTGCTTTCCACAGTGGGGCTTCTTCATGTAGCCCGTGATACTCTTTCGGACGAAGGAGCCTGCATGGCAAACACCTTTGGCACCGACATTCTCATTCAAGCGCAGGACCCGAAGAAGGCGGCTGCTTTCTACGTCGACCATCTTGGCTTCGAGACCACCGGCGAAGAGCCTCATATGATCAGCCTTCACGGCAAGCACATCAATTTATTCATTGAGCGGGGTCCGGCGCTGGGGCCGGTCCTGGAAGTCACGGTGGATAGCGTCGAAGCCGCTAAGCTCCGGCTCGTGAAAAATGGATGCGAAGTCGTCAAGGATGAACCGGATTTTCCGAGATGCTACATCAAGGACCCGTTCGGCTTGATTTACAACCTGACGGCTTAAGTCGTCGCGCGTCGGATTCACTCATCGCGAATGGAAACCCTGCACGTGTCCTATAGTTGTAAATCCGGTTGCGGCGACTATCCCGGATACGCGCCTGTAATGTAGCCCTCCAACGCCTGAATTGTATGGGCCTGATCGGAGATCACCCATTTCACAAGGTCGCCGATGGAGATCATTCCCACCACGGTGTCGCCCTGCAACACGGGCAGATGGCGGAAATGGTGTTCGGTCATCATGTTCAGACATTCATCCACAGTGTGCTGCGGGCTGACGAAGACCACCGGGCTTGTCATGATCTGCTTCACCTGGGTCTCCTTGGCGGTGTGGCCCTGCAGGATTCCTTTGCGCGCGTAGTCGCGCTCTGACAGGACGCCGGCGAGCCGATGGTTGGAGAGCACAAGCAACGCGCCGATGCCGTGCTTGGCCATCATTTCGAGTGCTTCATAAACCGTTTGCTCAGGCGCAATCGAAAGAACTCGGTTTTCGTCCTTGCTCTTCAGCACTAATGCAATTGTGTCGGAAACTTTCATCAGAACCTCCTGGCGCTTGACGGCGCGTGCCGGGGAACGTCCAAGGCTCAATCGACCCATTCTCGATTCAGCCAGTAGACAATATAGCCCATCCGCAATACGCCAGGACAGTGCGGGAGCCGGCCGCCCATGGGATTTTCTTTCCGCGCGACGGCTGGACCGATAAAACTTTTCAGGTGGAATCCGGATCATCGGAATCCAGAGTCTCCACTTCCGCGCCATCCACTTCGACGGCCACATCTTGCCGGATGAGGTCCGAGGTCAGAACCACGCGCAGGTTGTTCTTCCGCTGCACTACCCTTTCAGAAAAGAGGGAGAGCCTATTCGACGGTGACTGACTTGGCCAGGTTTCTCGGCTGGTCCACATCGCAGCCGCGGCGAACAGCAATGTAATAAGCCAGCAACTGCAACGGCACAATCTCGATGAGCGGCGAAAGCAGCTCGGGCGCCGGTGGAATGGGTATGACGTGCTCCACCAGGCCGCCGATGGTTGTGTCGCCCTCGGTGGCCACAGCGATTACGCGGCCAGACCGAGCCGTAACTTCCTGAATGTTCGATAAAGTCTTTTCGTAGCGCAGCTTCGAGGCTGGGTCGGATTCGTCGCGGGTAACCAGCACCACTACCGGCAAAGTTTCGTCAATCAAAGCGTTGGGTCCGTGCTTCATCTCTCCCGCCGGGTAACCCTCGGCGTGGATGTAAGAAATCTCCTTTAGCTTCAGCGCGCCTTCCAGGGCGATGGGGAAGTGGATGCCGCGGCCCAGATAGAGAAAATCGCGGGCTGTCGAAAATTCCTTTGCCAATAGCTCGCACTGTCCGGAGCAGGAGCGCAGTACTTCTTCGATTTTTGCCGGAATGCGGCTCAACTCCTCGATGAGGCTTACCGATTGCGCCTGGTCGAGCCGGCCGCGAAGCTGGCCTAGCTTGAGCGCCAGCAAAAACAATGCGGTAAGCTGCGCGGTGAAGGCTTTGGTCGATGCGACGCCAATCTCCGGGCCGGCGTGCGTGTAGATGGAGCCGTGGGCCTCGCGGGCCACCATGGCGTCCACCACGTTGCAGATCGCCACGGTCTTTGAACCCAATGAGATCATCTCCCGCTGTGCTGCCAGGGTGTCGGCGGTTTCACCCGATTGGGTGATGAGCAACCCGAGGGCATTGCGGTCGGGAATGGGATTGCGATAGCGGTATTCGCTGGCGTAATCCACATCGACAGGCAGCCGCGCCAGCCGCTCTATCATGTATTTCCCAGCCAATGCGGAATGCCAACTGGTGCCACAGGCGGCGATGTTGATGCTGGATGCCATGGCCAGCTCTTCGTCGGAGATCTTCATCTCGCCTAAGAAAACTTTTCCGGAATCCAGCGAAACGCGGCCCATGGTGGTGTCGGTAATGGCGCGCGGCTGCTCCCATATCTCCTTGAGCATGAAGTGCTTGTAGCCGCCCTTTTCCGCTTGAATGGGATCCCACTGGATGTGTGTGATGGCCCGCTCGATCGGGTTGCCGTCAAAATCCGTCAGCTTGACGCCGGCCAGCGTGAGAATGGCCATGTCGCCGTCGGCCAGAAAGTATATGTTTCGCGTGTGATGCAGAATGCCCGGCACATCGGAGGCCACAAACGACTCGCCTTCGCCCACGCCGATAATCACCGGAGGACCAAATCGCGCAACCACGATCTTGTCCGGTTCGGTAGCCGACAGCACGCCCAGCGCAAAGGCTCCAGTGAGCCGCTTCACCGCTCGGCGGACGGCCACTTCGAGAGGAATCGGCTGTCCGGCTGCGTCCGCTTCCGTCTGCACTTGTTCAATAAGGTGCGCGATAATCTCCGTGTCTGTCTCGGTGACAAACTTGTGTCCCTGCGCGATGAGTTCGCGTTTCAGGTCGAGGTAATTCTCCACAATGCCGTTGTGGACCACGACAATGCGGCCCGTGCAATCGCGATGGGGATGGGCGTTCTCTTCCGTGGGCCGTCCGTGCGTAGCCCAGCGTGTGTGGCCAATGCCAAAGCTGCCCTCAAGCGGATGCTCGCGCAGCACTTCCTCCAGATTGCCCAGCTTGCCCGGTGCGCGCCGCACCTCAAGAGTAGAGCGGGATGGACTGCCCACGGCGATTCCCGCCGAGTCGTAGCCACGGTACTCCAGCCGCCGCAGCCCTTCGATGATGACCGGAACTACCTTCTTCTTGCCGACATAACCGACGATTCCGCACATGCAATGATTCTAAGCGACATCCGGGCGCATCCGTGAGCGAATAGACATGTGCCCTCGTCATCCGCGATGATAGTAATCCCGTCGTATGACGGTGCCGCGCAGTTTCCGGTTCGTTTTTCCAGCGCCGTGTCAATTCCCCGAGGAGAAACAAACAAAATGGTCAATTATCTGGAGTTGCCGATTGGCGACCGATCCCCCGAAATTTTTCGGACGGTCATCGAAATACCCAAGGATGGAACCCAAAAGTTCGAGTACGACAAGCAGTTGCACGTCTTCAAGCTGGACCGCAACCTGCACTCCCCGGTCCACTATCCCGGCGACTACGGCTTCATTCCCTCAACGCTGAGCGACGATGGCGACCCGCTGGACGTGCTGGTGCTTGTGCCCGGCCCCAGCTTTCCCGGATGTGTGCAGGAGGTGCGTCCCATCGGCCTGCTGGAGATGATGGACCAGGGAGTTCTGGACGAAAAAGTGCTCGCGGTGGGCAATAACAATCCACGCTTCGCCAACATATGGAACTACACAGACATTTATCCGCACCTGCTCAAGGAGATAACCCACTTCTTCTCCATATATAAGGATCTGGAAGGCAAGCGGGTTGAGATCAGGGGATGGCACGATGCGGCCTATGCGCGCGACCAGGTGGTGCACTCCGCAAGACAGTTTGAAGAGAACAAGGCCAGGCTCGCCGCGGGAAAGCAGGCCAGCTAGTCGCAGAGTCGGGCCGGGCCTTCAGAACGCTGAATCGCTGCCGCGAACCGGATTGCAACGCACCGGCAGCGCAACTTCGGATATAATCCCTTTCAGACGCGGAGAGATGGCCGAGTGGCTGAAGGCGGCGGTTTGCTAAACCGTTATACGGGCTAAAACCTGTATCGGGGGTTCGAATCCCCCTCTCTCCGCCAGCTTACAATGGATGATCTTGACCATCCTCATAAATTGATGATTTTAAAGGATATTATTGGAATCATCTCATTCTCTATAGTGACCATAATCTCCGCAATTCCGCCCTCTCAAGCCGAAAAACCTTACAAAATTGACTCCATATTACATAGGGTTCTCCACCCTAATTCCACCGCTCCAAGTCACTGAGCGACGATTTCCTCTTCAACGAAGGCTCAGGCGCTCAGGCTGTTGTGGCCCAACTGCCCGACAGTTGAGCTCGAAAGTTCCAATCTCCGGTCTGCCACTCACTCGCAGGTCGACGCAGCAGATCAGTGCGAGGGTGTCAGCGTGACTGCGCCATCACTGACCTAGAGATACTTGCGTACTTGCTTCCCAATAATTGTCCCCACCACTGTAGAGATGTCCTTCGCGATCGGAGCGAATGGCGTTGCTACCAGCCCACCGAGCAAGCCCAGCCACAAATCGGGTGTACCCAGGAAATTCGAGGAAAACCCATAGAAGACTCCCCAAGGAGCTAGAACCCCCAAAATGACGCAAACCACTGCGCAGAGAGCGCGCATACCATGCCGGTACACACCCTCTGATCGGTAAAAGGCAGAATCGAGCAGGGTCGATACTACCAACTCGAATCTCTTGTAAAGGTCACGTTCGTTTGGCAGGAATTCAGTTCCGGAAGCGAGCTTGGCCGCGATTATCTCTAACCCGGGCAAATCAACCGAAGTTACAGCGGCAAGGCCACCCGCAGTGCTTGGGCTCAAATATGCGTTGACAAGTTCTACCGCCTTTGCCTTTTGCTTCTCCAACCCCACGCCAGCAACCCAGTTAGCTTTGATCGCTTCCAGAATCCGCAACCGCGAAAAGGGGCTGTCAAGGCCCGAAGCGGGGGGAGGCGTTAACTCATTGACAGCAGCCTTAATGTGACTGAAGCCGATAAGGTTTATTCCGCTGAAGAATGATTTGGCGGCATCTACAATACCGAACGCCGCGATTCCAATCCCAATGACGGCGCCGATTTTTTCTTGCCAGGTCAAGTCCAGTAATGAATGGACCATTGATCCCCCTAATGGTCTCCTAGGACCCAGTCAATCCAGTCTAGCCCTCGATGACGCTGGATTTAAGGCTGATGAACCCGAAGTGATTTAGATCATAGAGCATAATCGTAGCCAGCATCCGGTCTGAGTCCGGGAGGGCAGCGCGCGGCAGCCGACAAACTCTGCCGGAGTGGTCACAGACAGTGCGAATAGGACGCTTGCGGCAACACGTTCACCAAGCAGGGCACCACGCCCAACAACTAACCCTTATGGATAAAAAGGGCTTCCGCGCTGCCAGGATTTCGCAGTTGACAAGCGGCAATAGCTGCGTTTCCTGCCATTAATCGTTCGCCGTGGCAGAAACCTCGTGCAGCCAGCCGGGCGCTTTGAGCAGTTCACGCGGGCGTGAGCCGTCTGCTGGGCCAACCAATTCATCGCGCTCCATCAGGTCAATCAAATGCGCGGCGCGGCCGTAGCCGATGCGGAGACGACGTTGCAACAGGGAAGTTGATGCCCTGCCAAATTCAAAAACCAGTCGCACCGCGTCGTCAAAGAGGGGATCGTTTTCGTCGGGGTCGGGGTTCGAGCCGTCCACGCTGGGGCGCTCGTCCTTGGGCGATTCGAGGAAGCCGTGAACGTATTCGGCATCGCCCTGCTCCTTCCAGAATTCAACCACTGCCGCAGTCTCTTTTTCTGTGACTAGCGGCGCGTGCAGCCGCATGAGGCGGCTGGTTCCGGGCGGCAGGAAGAGCATATCGCCGCGACCGAGCAACGCTTCAGCTCCGTTTGTGTCAAGAATTGTGCGCGAGTCCACCTTGGTGGCCAGGCGGAAGCTGATGCGCGTGGGAATGTTGGCCTTGATGAGCCCGGTAATCACGTCCACGCTGGGCCGTTGCGTAGCCAGTATGAGATGAATGCCTACGGCGCGAGCCATCTGCGCCAACCTAGTGATGGATTCCTCAACATTGGCGCGGTCCAGCATCATCAGGTCGGCCAGCTCATCAATGATGATGACGATGTAAGGCAGCGGCTGCTCCTCTTCGCCTTCGTCAAAGAGCGAGGGCATGATGCCCTCGAAGAGTTTGTTGTATTGGTCGATATTGCGCACGCTCCGCGAGGCCAGCAGCTTCAGCCGGCGCTCCATCTCGCGAACGGCGTTACGCAGGGCGTTGGCGGCCAGCTTGGGCTCGGTGATGATGGGCGTAAACAAATGCGGAACGCCCTCGTACATACCCAGCTCGACGCGCTTGGGATCCACCAGAATGAGGCGCACCTGCGCGGGCGTCGTGCGATAAAGCAAGCTCATGATCATGGCGTTGATAGCCACTGACTTGCCCGAGCCCGTAGAGCCCGCGATTAGCACGTGGGGCATTCCGGCCAGATCCGCAGTGATAATGCGGCCGTTGATGTCTTTGCCCATGGCGATGGTCAGTCGCGATTTGGCCTTGTGAAAGACCTCCGCCTCTAGGCAGTCGCGCAGGTGGATGGTCTCGCGACGGTGGTTGGGCACCTGGATGCCGACTGTATTTTTTCCGGCCATGCGTTCAATGAGAATGCTCTCAGCACGCATCGCAAGGCAAAGATCGTCAGCGAGGCCGGTGACGCGCGAATACTTGATGCCCGCCTCGGGCTTGAACTCGTAAGTTGTGACCATGGGTCCGGGATTGATCTGCACCACTTGGCCGCGCACGTCAAACTCGGCGCATTTCTCCACGAGCACTTGAGCCTCTTCGCGCAACTCGTCCTCGCGCACCGCCTGCGGTCCATCGCCGGCGTTGAGCAGCGTACTGGACGGCAGCTTGAAGCCGCTTACGTTCTTGGGCGCGACGGTGCTCGTGTGCGTCTCAGCGTCGGCGCGCAAATGAATGGCGATTTCATCGGCTGGCCGCTCGTGGGCGGCCGGCACAAAATCTGTTTGGGCAGCGGACTCCGCAAATCTATTGACTCCCAAGCGCGCTTCCACACCTTGAAGTCCCACGGGCACTGCGGGCTCTGTTGCCACCTGAGCCGTTACTGGAATTGCTTCGACAGGTGCCGGAGCAGGTTCCCCGTCGGCCCGTTCCCAAATGCTCAGTCTGATATTTTTCTGCTGCGCTGAAGCCGTGCTCGCATCTTCGCTTCCCGTGGGCTGCATTACGGCGCGTTGAAAAGCGGGAATATCTTGCGGGTCGGTCTCGGGCGCGCGCCTGCGGCGGAAGAGGCGGGCAAACAGACCGGGACGCGCTTCCTCCGAATCCATCTCCGGCATGGGAATAAGCTGCGCAGGAATGGCTTGCGGCGGAACGAGTTGCGGGCCTGACGCTTCCCGGTCTTCCCTCTCAAGTTGGAATTCCTGCTCGGCGATTTGCTGCTCTTTGCGCTCCGCGATTTCCTCGCGCCAGTTGCGCCAGCGATCATTGAGCGAGACGAAATTGCGCCAGCGGTTTTCGACGGCCTCCTTGATAGCCCAGAAGCTCACAGCCGATGCAAAGCAGACTCCCGCGGCAGCCAGCACGCCTGCCACCAGCCATGCGCCCTGAATATTCAGGTAGCGCACCAGCAGATCTTCCACCAGCATGCCCACCGTGCCGCCCACAGGAATTTTGCCCATCCAGAGCCAGCGCCACGGCAGCAGCCCCAGTACGGCGGGAAGAAAGACAAGCGCCAGCACAGTGCCCAGCCAGCGCAGCCATGCCGATCCGCCGGAACGCGAACGCATCCACGTCCAGCCCAGTCCGCCCAGCCAAAACGGAAGGAAAAACGCCGTAATCCCAAGCACTTGCAGCAGCAGGTCGCTGAGGTACGCGCCGAAAGGACCAGTCCAATTGTGCACGGCGTGTGGTCCGGTCGCTCCGGAGGCCGTGTTCAGCGATGGGTCAGTGGGTTGGTAGGTTGCCAGCGCGAGGAAGACGAGCAGCGCGGCCAATACCAGTATCAACCCCAGCAGAATATTCCAGGGCCGGCTGCGCGTTGGCGCTAAAACAATGCGAATGGGCTTCATGGCAAGGGCGCTCCGTCTCGATGGCCGCCCTGGAAAGCTGCCGCGAGCGTGCCGGTGGAGCGGTCGAAGAGTCCCAGAGCAGTCTTTATTATCCCCGCCAGGAGGCCGGATTCCGGGCAAAAGAAAGCGGGAGGAACCTTGCTGTGGACCCCCGTCGGGCACACGGTTTAGCGGTCCAACGAGAAAATAGAGTCTTTGAAAGGACACGACTTCACGCTCTGCGCAAAAACTCAGCCGGAGGCGATGTTTTGAAAGGGCACGACTTCAGTCGTGCCGCAAATGCCGCAAAATCAACGTGGCCTTTAGGCCCTGCGGAATGCTTTCCGGGATCTCGGACGAAGCGCAGGTCTTTTTCCGCAGCCTGTCTAGCTCCCGATATATTTCGCTCCCCAGAGCAGCAGCGCGCTCCCCAGCAGAATGCGATAGATGGCGAAGACGGTAAATCCATGCTTGCGTACCCAAAAGAGGAACCACTCCACCACGCCCCAAGCCACGATGAAAGATACTCCAAACCCGATGGCAAGCACAATCCAGTTATCGGTGGTCATTACCACGTGCGCCGCGCCGCCGCCGCTGGGAAAAACCTCTTTCTTCAGATCCCATATCGTCGCGGCTATCATGGTGGGAATCGAAAGCAGAAAACTGAATTCCAGCGCGGACGGCCGGTCCATCCCTACCAACTGCCCCGCTGCGATGGTGGACATGGAGCGAGAAGTGCCAGGAAAGATTGCCGACAGCGTCTGGCAAAGGCCAATCCAGATGGCCTGCGGCAAGCTCATCTCCTCCACATGAGTGGTGGTGGCCTCGCGGCGGTTGCTCCAGGCGTCAATGATCCACATTGCCACGCCGCCAATCAGCAGCGCCCAGGCAATCACATTCAAGCTGCCCAGGTTCTTCTCGCTCCACTTGTGCAGCAGCAGCGCCGGCGCCGACGTGCAAGCAAAGGCGATGAACGTGAGCGAGATTGGATGGTTCAGCCAGGTGCGCTCTCCGTTCTCTCCCTTCGGGAACGTGCGGACAAAATTCATAATTCGGCTCAGGAACAGCAGCAGCAACGCCAGTATCGCGCCTAACTGAATAACAATTGTGTACATCTTCCAGTAAGCGTCATCCAGCGGAATCTTCATCAGCGCTTCGGTAATGCGCAGGTGCGCCGTCGAGCTGACCGGCAAAAACTCGGTCAAGCCTTCCACAATGCCCAGCAAAACGGACTGAATATATACGTTCAAGAAGCCTCCTATGCCATCTTCTCAGGCAGCCTGTCAGTTTCTGCGAATCTCAACTCTCGATAAGTATTTCGGCCAGCATCTCCGGCGCAACATTGCCTCCGCTCACCACAGCCACGGCTTTTCGGTAAGCGGGTAACTCCGCCGCGTGAAAAAGCAGGGCCGCTGCCGCCACCGCTCCGCTAGGTTCTGGAACCAACCGTGTCGCGGCCACAATCGCTCGCATGGCCGCGCGAATCTCCGCCTCTGTCACGGTAACAATGCCGTCCACGAAAGCCTGAATGTGGGCAAAGTTGCGCACCCCCACGCTTTGCGTGCGCAGGCCGTCGGCTATCGTCCGGCTGGTCAACTCGGCTCCCCATGTGACGATTTTGCCGGTGCGGAAACTTTCCGCCGTGTCGCCGGCCAGCTCCGGCTCCACGCCGAAAACCTTCGCCTTGGGCAGCAACTGCTTCACCGCCGCGGCAATTCCGCTCAACAGGCCGCCGCCTGAAACCGGCGAAAGAACCAAATCCACATCGGCCATCTCTTCGGCAATCTCCAGACCACACGTCGCCTGTCCCGCGATAATCTGCTCATCATCGTACGGCGGCACAATCACGTAGCCATGCTCGCTCACCAGCTTCTCGGCCATCGCCAGCCGCTCGCTCGAAGCCACGCCCACATCCACAACCTCGGCGCCCAGCGCCAACGTCCCTGCACGCTTGATAGCCGGCGCGTTCGAGGGCATCACGATAACCGCCCTCGCTCCCACCGCGCGTGCCGCGTAGGCCACTCCCTGTGCATGGTTGCCGCTCGAATAGGTAATGACTCCGCGCGCGATCTCTTCCGCCGTCAGTTGCAGAATCTTGTTGGCCGCGCCGCGAATCTTGAAGGCGCCAATGGGCTGAAGGCTCTCCGCCTTGAGCCAGATTCTCTTTTCGGTTCCGTAACCCGAGAGACCGGGAAATGCCGCCTCCACCAGCGGCGTTTTCACTGCGATGTATGCAATGCGCTTGGCCGCTGCGCGAATATCCGCAACGGAAATCAGTTCACTTGCCATGCTGTAATTATCCACCACCAGTGCGCCTAGCACCGATGGGTCCTCTTGTCGAATTATGGTATCGAGACGAACAGTTTTTTCGATTCCAGGTCGCAACCGCGGGATTAGCCTGCATTATGCATGAACGAATATCCGACGAGGTTTTGCGGAGTACCGGCGGGTCTTTGCCAGGTTAGGAAGTGATTTTGGCGATTGCATGGCTGCCGGAGTTCTGGCATTGGGGCAAGATAG
>Ga0187847_10000136_pt1 | contig 86073 bp, 77 predicted proteins | sample June2016WEW_4_10_FD_132458 | JGI IMG/M metagenome (GOLD analysis project Ga0187847, IMG submission 132458) | Peatland microbial communities from SPRUCE experiment site at the Marcell Experimental Forest, Minnesota, USA - June2016WEW_4_10 | ecosystem: Environmental > Terrestrial > Soil >...
GAGCTGTGCCGCAACCCCAGCAGGTGCCCCAACTCGTGGACGGCGGTCAAGAACAGCTCATTCGCGGGCAAGGAGACTCTTGGATTGAAGGCGATCCAGCCCTGATATGCAGGAAGCCCGGGGAACTGGGCGCGGGCGACTTCGCCTGGCCTGAAAAGGTCGGGATAGCCGTCGACGGCTTGAATCGCACAAGCCCGGCTATCCTCCTCGTGCCAATTCATTTCGAGGATGCCGGCCCAGAAGCTCATGGCACGCGCAAACTCCGCTTTCAGTGTCGGGTTTGACGTAGAGAACCGGACGCCTAGGTTCATGGGCTCTCGCTTCAAAACCTCGGCGCGACCGTCACACGGGGGATAAGGCCCGGTCCACGCGCCAGGCCGCTCGCCCGCCCTCACGGTGCAAGCAATCACCAGGCACAACGCGCACTTCGGCACGCGACGTCGATTGAAGAACCCCAGCATCGGATAGGAAATCCTATAACCGACGCCGTTGCCCCCGCGACTGCAGCCGAAGAACCGCTCGACGTGGCGGTAGACCCTCGAAATATCCCAGAGCCTCCAGATGCCGGCGCGGCAACCGCGGTAGAGAGCTGTTTTTCTCCGTGGCACTAGCGAAACACCCTCACTCTCTCTTATCGGCCGAGAAGGGGCCGGCTTCTAGCGACAGTGCGGGAGCCGGTTATCGGCGGCTTGGCGTTCAAGGGCTTCCCTTGCTGGCCTGGCCTGCCAACCTGACGGAAAACGCCTAACCCGCGGATTCGCACGAGCCGCCGCGCGCTGGCAGTGGGGATTTGGGAATTGACGTAGCCCAGGGGTCACGGGGTCACGCCGACAGCGGCACCGTCCACGGAGTCCGCGGGTTAGACTGGAGCTCGCATGCTTCTTTTCCAATTGGGATTGCTCCTGATCCTGCTTGTGGTGTGCAGCTTCGCACCGGGGTTTTACTTCCTCCGCAAGCTGCGGTGGAGCCCGCTGGAGAAGCTTTGCGGTTCGGTTGGCCTGTCGCTGATCCTGTTGTACCTGGCTTCCTGGGCAGTCTACTGTTTTGGCGAGCGTGGTCATGACATGCCTGTCCACGCCGCGCCTTTCGTCGTGGTGTCGCTGGCTTGCTTAGCGGCGGCGGCTGTCTGCTGGAAGGACATTGACCGCCTGGCGCGGGCAAAATCCGTCCGCCAGGTGCTAGCGGGCTTCGGTTTCCTGACGATCTGGACCGCCGTTCTGATGGCCACGATCCGCAACTACTCCGGCGCCGGGTGGTACGGCGACTGGTTGGAACATTTTCAGCGGAGCCTGTTTTTCCTGCGCCATTTCCCCGCGGACACGCCGATTTTCTCCGGCTATAGTCTACCCGCCAGGCCGCCGATGATGAACGTGCTGGCCGGGTTCTTCCTGGCGCAGACGGCGGACCGCTTCGAACTCTTCCAGGTGGTCTTCGCGTTCCTGAACCTGCTGCTGTTCCTGCCGTGCTGCCTGATCATGCCGGTTTTCGGCGGGAGAGCGAAACGGCGCACCTGGCTGCTGGCGATGCTGTTCGCGGCCGGCCCGGTGGTGATCGAGAACATCACTTATTCCTGGACCAAGGCCCTGGCGGCATTCTACGTGGTGCTGGCGCTGTGGTTCTACCTGGCGGGATGGAGGAAACGGAATCGCGTTCGCACCACGGCTGCTTTCGTAGCCTTGGCCGGCGGACTCCTGGTTCACTACTCGGCCGGCCCATACGTGGCCGTCCTGACGCTGCACTATCTGCTGTGCGTTTTCCCCAAGCGGCAACAGAAATGGCGCGAGCTGGCGGGAATTGCCGCGATCTGCGGACTGTTGTTGAGCACCTGGCTGCTCTGGTCGGTGGCGGTATATGGCGCGGATGTGACGTTCGCGTCGAACACCAGCGTAACGTCCAGCCAAAAATACACGGGGAGCACATGGTGGAAGATCGCCTCCAACCTGTTCGACACGCTTGTCCCCGCCGTGGCGCGCGACCCCGCCTTGCTGCGTCAGTTCGACCAACCGAACTTTGCCGGCAGACTTCGCGACTGGGCCTTTCTGTTCTACCAGGTGAACGCGATTTTCGGCATGGGACTGGTGGGTGGGCCGCTCATTCTCTGGCTGATGTATCGTGCCTTTCGGTGGGAACGGAAGGAACCCGATGCGCGGCCGCCGGTGCGCGCCAAACGGAGAGTTGGCGAGGCTTCGGCATTTCGGCGGAAACGGAAAGAACCCGATGCGCGGCCACTGGCGCGTGGCAAAGGGATGTCTGGCGAGGTTCCGGAGCGGACCGCCGGCGCACCCGAGTTGCGATTCTGGCAGATCCTGATCGCCGGTTGTCTATTCTTGGGCGTAGCGGTGGTGGGTGAACGCGACCTTTTTGGTTCCGCGCACCTCACCCTTCTCTCCCTGCAGGCGCTGGGATTGTCGATGCTGGCGGCTGTCATCCCCTGGCGGCGCCGGTCTCTCGCCATCCTGCTGCTGGCAGGTTGCGCGGTGGATTTTTCACTGGGAGTTCTGTTGCAAGCGCGAGTGGAAAGCTTGGAGAACACCGCGCAGCGCACCGTGTTTCCGCCCCTGGTCGTCGTGGGTGGGGCGCTTCAGATCGCCGCTCCCGGCGCCGAGGGACTCTCCGATTTAGCCTGGTACAACTGGTATCGCAAGCACCAGTACGCGCTCGACCAGTCGTGGTTTCGGGAAGTCGATCGGCGGTCCGGCAAAGATCCGACGCTCCAGAACATACTGCCGCGAATGAGCGATTTGCTAAAGCGGGATCGATCCGAAGACGCCAGCCTGTGGCAGGGCTGGTACGGGCGCCATGGCGGAGAAATGGAGTTTCTGGGAGATCACGCGGCCGGCTCATCCGGCGCGCGGACGACCGTAGCCACGGCATTGCTGTCGATGCTCTTCCTGGGTATGGCCGCCACGGTTTTCCAGCGGACCGGCTAGCGTCCCTCGCCGGCGGGAGGTGCGTGGCGCGAAACCTTCTTCAGCGTCCGGCTTCGGGATCGCCAGTTGGCGGCGGGGCATGATCCACGGTGGCGGGCGGCCCCAGCAACTCCGTGAGGACCGGTTTCAGAGCGTCCGCCCAGATCTGATACGCCTTGACGGTCGGATGGAGCTTGTCTTTTGCGTTCATCATCCCGTCGAGCAGCGCTCCATCGTGGTCGGCCAGTTTGTCATTGATATTCAGGTATCGAACCTTCTCGCCGTTGGCGAGCCGGGATAGCTTGCCGTTGATCCTGTCGATGACGGGCATCCACGCCATATTGTCGTTTCTGGGGAAGATCCCCATCACAACGATCGTCGCCCGCGGCGCCTTGGTTTGGATCACGCGCACGATCTCTTGAAGACCTCGCGTGACATCGTCCGCTTTTGCGTTGGCATCGCCCAGGAACAGCGGATCCCCGACATTGTTCGTGCCGGCGAGCAGAACGACGACTTTCGGATTGACTCCGTCCAACTCACCGTTCTCCAAGCGCCAGAGGATATTCTGCGTCCGATCGGCGCCCCATCCGAAATCTGCCGCGTTCCAACCGAAGAAGTTCTGTTTCCAGTTGATGAGCAGGTCGGGGTAGTCGGTTGCGCCCCACCGCCGCGCAATCGAATCGCCTTCGAAATAGACATCGATCCCGCCCTGCTTGGCCTTCGCAAGAAGCTGCGCGTGAGCCACCAGCGAATTCGGATCGGTGCGAAACACCGGCTCATCGCCCGGAAGTTTCCATGGCGCCGCGTGATAGTTCAGGAACCTGTCCGCCCAGGGGATGAAATATTTCCAGTTCGGGGCGTCGGTGTGTCCGGCGTCGTGCTGGCGCCACCCGAGTTGGCCGTCGATAAGCCCCTGATTGACCGGCGGCATCTTCGCGGTGTGATAATCGTCCGTCACGCCCAGACCCTTCGCACCCAGCAACTCGAACACAGGCTGCGCCGCCACCGTTGCCATGAAGCTGCCTTGCTGGTCCAGCCATTTTGCATCGCCTTTTTCAGGGACTCCGTAGCTGACAAAGGTCAGCCGGGGTGCGCACAATGCAATCAGCTCGTTCGAATCGACCGGCAAATCGCCGGTATTCCTACTTCCGAACGAAGCCTCGGCCGCGCCGTACTTCAAAAAGTTGCCCGCCATCCAGTGGTACTCGCCGGACCCAGTGAGATTTTCCACCGCCTCTCCGAAATTGCGTCTGTGCGGTTTGGCGCCGCCCTCACCGGAGGAGCCCACCAGCACCACCGCGAAGCGAGAGTCGAACGCCATCGTCACCAGCGCGGCCTTCCCGTAACGGGAAACGCCTTCGATGCCGGCGCGACGGGCGTCTACCGCCTGGTCGGTTTCCAGATAGTCGAGAGCGCGGGAAGCGCCCCACCCCCACGCCCGCAGCGCGCCCCAGTCGTCGGGCTTTCGTGCCTGGCCTTTATTGGTTAGACCGATGATTCCCCTCGTGAGGCCTGCGCCGTTGTCCGGTTGAATGCTGCCCGGGTCAAGAAGGGCATAACCCCATCCTCCGGCGATCAGTTGTTCCATCGCTGGAGGATCGGTACCCAGCATCGCCTTCAATTCGGGACGGCTGGCGAACATATCCGCCATCCGCTTCAGAAATGCCGCGCTGCCGAACATCACCATCACGGGCACCGGCCCTTTTGCATGAGCCGGCGTCACCAATGTCATATCGATATCCACGCCGATCGCCGGGCACGAAGAGTTGTCCACGTGCCCCACCAGATGCTTTTCGATAACCGGGTAAACGCCGGTTTTCGAATTCGCCATGCTAGCCACGGTCCAGGTCACTTTGGGCACATTGGGCGGGATGCGGCCGACCACTTCGCGCTCGAAATCTTCCACGATCTCCGGGCGCCGCTGATGCCACCACTGGCTCGCCGTCGTGACTTTCTGCCCGCTCTTCAAGGTGAGCGAGTCGGGCAGATCGGGAAACGGATTGGCCTTCGATTCATCGAAGTTGGCGTGATCGGGAGCTTTCTCATTCCCGTTCGCCCCTGGACGGAGGGCCTGGATGCCCAGTTGATCCATCATGTTCCGATGGTCCTGTTCCGCTGTCCAGTTCAGCGGGAGCGCGCAGCCGCTCACAGGCGAAGCGGGCGCTCCTGCGGGCGCGCTGGGAGTTTGCTGCCCCATGGCCATTTGACAGGTGAGCGCCGCCAAAGCGCCCCATGCGGCGACCATCGATATTGCTTGTTTCGAGCGCGCGGCTAGAATCATGTTCGACCCTCGAACAAAATGTTAGCGAATAACGATCAAGGACGCCAGTCGCCGGCCCCCGCGTGACTGCGAGGTCCCGGGCACTGCGACTCGGCCCTCGCCGGCGACCTGACCATGCGGATCATCGTCGAGATATTAATTGTCGCGTTTGCCGCCTCCAACAATGTGCCGCCGATCGATCGGCTGATGATGTTGTTGGCTAACCAGAGCAGTGTGCTGATCAGCAGCACGGATCGAAACGGAACGCCGCGCATCGTGAAAATCGCCATGGTCGCTATGCAAGAGCCAACGATAGGCAACCAGCCGGCTGGACTTCTCACGAACGCCCCGCCTACACCGACGTTCGCCATCACAATCACCACGCCGAGCACCCATGACCGATACCGCAGCGCCAGGAACGAACGCAATGACGATATGAGCGAACTGGCGGACGCGGGAGAATTCCCTAACAGAACGAAGTGCAGAGCATAAGCCAGGCCCTGAGTCGCATTGAAAAACTTCAGACGATCATCGCTCTTCTGCAGAAAAGCTGTTATGCCGAGAGTGAGAGCGATGTATCCAACCACCTGTGCCGGAGAGAATAGTCCCATTTGTGCGGCGTTCCGGCCCGATGGGTGTCAAAAGGACGGCCGATAAACAGTCTATCATTCCACTGCTTTGGGCCGCCGCTCGCCCGTGCCCCTGCCGAATCGGCACTTGTCCAAGGCTGTGCGTGGCGGGTGGACCGCTACTAATCGTCTTGCGGGCGGTGTTACTTAGTGTGGGGTCTGTCCGGCTCCGGCAAAGCGAAACAGTCCCAGCCCGGTCCGCGCGGGCGGCTTGGGCGCCTTGGGTTCGTCGGCGATGCCGAGGAAGCTCGAAACCATCTGCCGTGCTTGCTTCGTCAGTGGCAGCCGCTCATCGAGGAATTGGCCGTTCCCATACGCCTCGTGCAACTCGCTCGTGTAATCGCCAATCGTGGCCGAAACCGGACGGCCGAGGACGCACTCCAGATCACCGGTGGAACGCGACACACCCTTTGCCAACCGGTTGAGAATGATCTGAATGCGTCCGCCGGTGATACCCGGCTCGAGCAGCTTGGCCAAGACCCGGCCGGCCTCATAGAGAGATTGGATTTCGGGCGTGGTGACGACAAACAGCTCACTCGCCTCTTCGGTCAGGCTGAGGGAGACTGCGTTGAGGCGTCCGAGATCCACCACGATGTAACCATAAAGCGCCCGCGCAAACCGCAGCACGTGGCGAACGCGCTCGCCGTTGAGGGGATCGGTGAACCGCATCGCGCCGGGCGCCTGGAGGACCGAGACCCCGTGCGAGGTGCCGCACACCAGGCTGTTCCAGAAGTGCGCATCCAGGCGGTGCAAGTTCATCGACGCCTCGGCGGTGGTGTACTCGGAATGCACATTCATCAGGAACGACGCCGAAGAGGAGCTGACGTCCAGATCCACCAGCAAGACCTTTTTCTTGGTTTGCCGCTGCAACTCGATCGCCCAATGGCATGCGATGGTAGTTACACCTACCCCGCCCTTGGCGCCGAGGATGCCCACCACGACAGCCATACGATCCTCTGCCGCAGGGGCATTGTGGCGCCGTAGAGTGGCGTATTGCAGAGCGCGAACCAGCAATTCCGCTTTCAACGTGCCCTTCGAAAGGCAGTCCTGGGCGCCTCGCTCGACCGCAGCCAGGGCGGTCGATTCATTGTCGAGCCCCGTGAGCGCCACGATTGGCAAGCCCGGCGCGTGCCGTTGCACGGTCAACAGGGTCTCCAGCCCGTGGGAATCCGCCATACCGAGATCGACCAGCGCCACGTCGAACCTCCGCTGCGCCATCGCGTTTAGGGCTGTCACCAGGCAGTCGGCGGTGTGAACACGAAACAGGCTGTTGGCGGCGTTGGCCAGCATCTCGTGCACCAATCGGGCATCGGCGAGACTTTCTTCCAGAAATAGAACCTTGCACTCTTGCATAACCCGTCCCTTCGTCGCTACGCTGGTGCACACTTCACGGTCATGCCTAACGAGCAGCCTCACCGTCTTTCGACGAGAATGCTGGCAGCCGCATCAAGAAAGCGACGTGCCGCCTAGTCCGCTGCCTGGTCATGATCCTACCAGCTAGGATAGTGTCATCCGTCGTTCTGCACACCCCAAGTTAGCGCTGGAACTTCCCTGATCCGGGGTCGAAAAGGTCCTTAGAGTATCGGATTGGTACTGGCGGCTTCAGCCTAAGGCGGTCCGTCAATCTTCGTGAGCCCGGAGGGCGAAAGACAGTAGCCCAAGGCGTGAGCCTTGGGAACGGCATGAAACGCGGGCAGCCCCGGAACGGGGCGGAAGACGGTCTCGCCCACGGGACTCTTACGCCCCGTTTCCGGGGCTGTGCCCGGGATGCCTCGGACCCACGGCTTGCGCCGCGGCTTGCGCCGTGGGCTACTGTCTTTCGCCCTCCGGGCTCCCTGAGGCAGCGCCGAGTTAGCGCCAAATGCGGACCTGCCCCACCCCTTAGTGTCCGGATGGTCTTGGCGTGGCATCGCCCGCGGTCAGGCCGAGCGTCCACTTTACGGCTTCGATCCACATTTTCTGGATGTCCGGCATGTCCCAGACTTCGTCGCGATGGCCGAGCGAGGAATAGAAGACGCGGCCCTTGCCATAGTTGCGCACCCAGGTGACGGCGAAATCCTTGTCGGTGCGATGCACCTTCGGGTTGGTGAGATCCACCGAATCCGGGTCCACGCTCATCAGCACGCGCAGCTTGTCCCGCGAGTAAGGCGCCTTGAACTGATAGATCTCGTCATAGAAGGGGAACCGGTCGGGGAAATGCGCGGTGGCGGGGAAAGTTTTATCCTCGGTGCGAATGATGCAGTGCACCTGCATCCAGGGATGTTCGTTGAAATAGGCGCCGATCAGGTCGCCATACTCGAGCCAGTCGTAATAAGTGTCGGTGGCGCTGTGGGCGCCCAAAAAGCCCTTGCCATCGTCGCGCACGAAGGAGAGAAGATCCGCCTTCTGCTGATCGGTGAGGCCGAGGTCGCCGGTGGTATAGAACCACACGGCGTCGAAATAGTTCAGGTTCTTCGAATTGTTGGCGAGCTTGGCCTTGGTGAGAAGCTCGGCGTCGGTGCGGATGTAGGTATCCCACAAGCCGGTCTGGCGGCCCAGCTTTTCGATGGTGGCCATGGCGTGCGATACCGAATCATGCTCGTATCCTTTCACCTCGCCGATCACCAGCAGCTTCTTGGCGGGCGGCTGGACCTGCGCGAAAACGCAGGCGGAGAGCGACAGGCAAACGAAGGCGGACAGGGATTTCGTTTTCATGGCTACGATCATACCCCCTGGCGGAGGGGCCGCGCCGGCCTGCGGTACGCTGAAGGTGGATCATGATCGCGATGGCGGCGGCGTTATTGGCGGGGGCATTGCCGAACGCGGTGGTGCCGCGGCAGGTGGCGAATATGTATGCCAAGCCGTCGGAAGCGTCCGGCGTGGTATCGCAGGCCATCTACGGTTCGAATGTGGCCCTGCTAGGGCAGCGCGCGGGATGGGCGCAAATTCGCACTGCGGACGAATACGCCGGCTGGATGCCGCTGGCCGCGCTGAAGATCGGCCCACCCTATGCCGCCGCGGGGCAAGTGGCGATGGTCTCCAGCCTGTTCGCGCACATCTATCGCGAGCCCGATGTCACCATGCACGCGCCTCTGCTGACGGTGCCATTCGAAACCACACTGGAAATCGCCGGCAGCGACCACCAGCGCTGGTACCAGGCCCGGTTGGCGGACGGGCGACTGTGCTGGGTGCAGTCCGGCGACCTGACCTTCGACACCGCGCCTCTCAGCACGGCGGAGATGCTGACGCTGAGCCGCCGTTTTCTGGGGCTGCCTTACACTTGGGGCGGAACTTCCAGCTTCGGCTACGATTGTTCCGGCTTGGTGCAGATGCTGGAACGGCGCCATGGCGTGATGCTGCCACGCGACGCGCAGCCGCAGGCGGATTGGAGCGGACTCCAGCCGGTGAGCAGCCGCGCGGATCTCGCGCCCGGCGACCTGCTGTATTTCGGCGCCTCGCCACAGCGCATTACGCACACGGGAATGTACCTGGGCGACAGTCGATTCATCAGCGCGACCACATACCAGACGCCCACAGTGCGCATCGACAGTCTAAACGACCCGCATTGGTCGCGCCTGCTGGTGGCGATGAGGAGAGTGAAATGAACCGGAGAAACTTCGTGACGATGGCTGCTGCGGCCAGTCCGCTGAGCGGGTTGGCGGCGGCAAGCGGAGGCGCGGAGATCGAAGCCAGGATCGTCCGCCTCAACCTGCGGCACACCTGGACCACCACCATGTCGTCGAGCCAGTTTCGCGACACGCTGCACTTGCGCTATACGCGCGACGGCATCACCGGGCACGGGGAAGGCGCGCCGATCGTCCGGTATCACGAAGATGCAGAAGGCGCGCGGCAGGCGGTCGAATCCGTGCGCGGGCTGCTGCTGGCGGCCAATCCGATGCAGTTCGACAAAGTGATGGCGGCGGTTTTCGCGCGGGTGGAAGGCGCCTGGGCGGGCAAGGCCGCCATCGACATTGCGCTGATGGATTGGGTGGGCCAGAAGCTGGGGATTCCGCTCTACTCGTATTTCGGACTGGACCCCAAGGACGCGCCGGTGACCACCTTTTCGATCGGCATCGACACGCCCGAAATCACGCGGCAGAAGACGCGCGAGGCCGCGGAGTATCCGGTGCTCAAGGTCAAGGTTGGCCTGGCCACCGACGAGCCGACCATCGAAGCCGTGCGCAGCGTGACCTCCAAGCCCATTCGCGTGGACGCCAACGAAGGCTGGACGAACAAGGAAGAGGCGGTGCGCAAAATCAACTGGCTGGAGAAGCAGGGGGTCGAATTCATCGAGCAGCCGATGCCGGCCGAAATGCTGGAAGAGACCCGCTGGGTGCATGAGCGCGTGCACATCCCGATCATCGCCGACGAGGTCTGCCGGCACGCGTCCGATATCCCGAAACTCAAAGGCGCATACGACGGCGTCAACATCAAGCTGGATAAGAGCGGCGGACTGCTGGAGGCCTGGCGCATGATCGCGGTGGCGAAATCGCTCGGCATGAAAACGATGCTGGGCTGCATGGTATCGAGCTCGGTTACGGTCACTGCCGCCGCGCATTTGTCGCCGCTGGTGGATTACGCCGATCTTGACGGCAACCTGTTAATCGCCAACGACCCGTTCACGGGGGTGCGGGTGGAAAAGGGTAAGTTGATTTTGCCGGAGGGGGCGGGGTTGGGGTTGAGGGCGGCGTAGGCAAGGTAGGACGGCGACGGCGTTCGTGATGGTCAGGCCCAAAGGCTCGATACACTGGCGCAGCACAAAACCTCCAGGGTGAGGGGGATTCTTTATAGGCGTATCGAGCGGATCATTCGAAGCCGTAATGCGTAATGTAACGCATGTCAGCCACAATTCTAGCCTGATCGGTCCCACGGGCCAAGAAAGGTCGAGATGAGTCTCGACCCTGCAGGCAAGAGTGCGCGCGCCACGGACGGCTCAGGCGGGGTGGGCGGTCGATCGGGCGGCGGCGGAGGGCTCCGGGTTTAAGAAAGGTCGAGATGACTCTCGACCCTGCAGGCTTGACAGCCTGCGCCACGGACTCTCAGGCGGGGCCGAAGGCTTGTTCGTAGGTGCGGCGGCAGAAGGCGTCGGTCATGCCGGCGATGTAATCGCATACCACGCGGTGGGGCGGATCGGTTTCGGCCAGTCGGGCGTAGGGATCGGGCAGGCGGCGCGGGTCCTCGACGAAGTAGCCGAACAATTCCGCGATCATGGAGACGGAGCGGCGCCGGTCCTCGGCCAGCTCGGGTGCGGCGTAGACCCCGGCGAAGAGGAATTGCTTGAGGGCGCGGCTCGAGTCCGCGGTTTCTTCGGTGAACGCGGCCACGCGGCCGGGCACGTGGCGCACAGCCTCCGCATCGGCGACCGCGGCGCGCGTGGCGTTGGCGACCGTTCCCTCTACCAGGCCGGAAACCAGCGCGTCGATCAATTGGCGCAGCGCTTCGTGGAACTGCTCGCGCGCGCTGGCGCCGGGGAACCGGGTTTCCACGGCTTCGAGAATCGCGCCGTATTGGGGCACACGTTCGGCGACTTCGGCGGCGGTGAACATGCCGGCCGAAAACGCGTCGTCGAGATCGGCGGCGTTGTAGGCGATTTCGTCGGCCAGATCGATCAATTGGGCTTCCAGCAGGGGCCGCAGTCCGGGCAGGTAGGCGTCCAGCTCGGGCCGCTCGCCGGGGCCGAAGTCGTGCGAGTGCTTGACCATCCCCTCGCGCACTTCGAAGGTCAGGTTCAGGCCCGGAAAACGGGCGTAACGCTGCTCGAAGCTTTCCACGATGCGCAGCGCGTGCAGGTTGTGATCGAAGCGGTCGCCATAGCGCTGCATCTGGCGGTTGAGTTCGTCCTCCCCGGCATGGGCGAATGGCGGATGGCCGATATCGTGCGCCAGCGCCAGCGCCTCGGTGAGGTCTTCATCCAGGCCAAGCACCCTGGCCGCGGTACGGGCGATTTGGGACACCTCGATCGAATGCGTCAGCCGGTTGCGAAAGTGGTCGGAGATGCCGGGCGCGAACACCTGCATCTTGGCTTCCAGGCGGCGGAATGCGCGCGAGTGGACAATGCGGTCGCGGTCGCGCTGGAACGGGTTGCGATAGGGGTGGGGCGATTCGGGATATTGCCGGCCCCGGCTTTGGGCAACCGGGAACCGCAGGCGTTCGAGCATCCGGCAGCCGTTACTGCGGCGGCAGTTGGCCGTACAAAGACAGCACCAATTGTCCCACCGGGCCGGCCACGGTCTTCAGCGGATCGAGCAGCTTACGCGCCTCGGCCGGCCGTTTGATGATGAGGTAACGGGCCAGCGTGATGGTGGCCTGGTCCTTCGAAACCAGCGTGGTCGGATGCGCCATCAGATCGCGGAGAGTGGCTTCGCCCTGCGCGTCGCGGCCGTCGGCGTAATAAATCTGAGCCAGCGAGAGCTTGGCCAGCGACGCGAAATCGGCATTGCCCTTCTGTGCCACTTCCTGAAAGCGCTTTTCCGCCTCGGGCATCTTCGACTCGTCGGCCTCGATGGCGCCCAGGTAATACTGGGCGACTTCGCCTTCGGTGGTTCCGGAGTATTTGGCCGCCAGGCTGGAAAAGGCCCTGGTGGTCGCCTCATCCTTGACTGCCTGGGTGGGGAAGGTGAGGGTGCCGGGACGGGGTGCGGGATCGACGGGCGCTTCCTGCACCAGGATGGCGCTGGCCAGCGCTTCCTCGCGTACCGCCCGCAGGTGCTTTTGATAGACCAGCCAACCGGCGATCAGGACGGCCACGCCCAGCGCAATCGCGCCGTAGCGGAGAATTTCTTGCCTGTGCTCTTCGAAGAAGCTTACCGTCTGCCCGACTTCGAGGGCGAACTTGTCACTTTTTAACTCTTTACGGGTGATTCTAGCCACGAAAACCTCAGCTTGGTGGAAAGCTACATGGTATCACGCGTGCAGCGGCAAAGCGGTTTCGCTCAGGCTGCACGCGACCATGCGGGAGTGGCGGACAAGTCCGCCGGGATCACTTTTTCTCGTCGGCCGGTTTAGCGGGCGCGGCAGGCGGCGCGGCTTTCAACTTGGCCAGGGCCTCGTCCACGCGGTTCTTGAAATCGGACGCATCGTCGTGCGCAACTCCCCGGTAGGTCGACTGGACCACCATCTCACAGCCGCTTCCCTGCACGTTCAGGTGGACGGAGTTGGTGCGATGGCGGACCGCTCCGACAGTGTAGGAGGCCATCATTTCGGTGTTGTCCATCGAAACCACGACGTAGTTCCCGGAGTTCTTGACGACGTCCTTGACGGCGGGCCAAAGGTCGCTGCAAGCGACCGGATAGGTGTCGCTGTGCTCCTTGGCGAATGCCGGCGCGGCCAGCGTAAGCCCCGCCAAGGCAATCAATGCATACTTCAGCATGATAGGTTTCTCCCGATTAAGACTAAAGATGAGTTTCACTGAGAGTATACGCCCAGGCGCGTCCGGGGGCAATTGCCAGCCGGGCCGGCGGGCCGGCTCGTTTTAATCGGGGAAGTCGGTAACCACCCCGTTAATATGTTCCCACCAAGTCACCACCGCCACTACGGTCATCAGGATGCCCACCAGAATCCACAGAAGGGTGCCTTTGGCCTCCCGCAGCAGCACCGCGTCGGAAGGCTTGCTGGGGTTATAGAACACCACAACTTCCGAACCCGGTCGATACCGTTCCAGGTCCGCCTGGATGAAAGCCGGCCTCCTGTACCATCCGCCGAACCTGAGCCGTTTCCCTTTGTAGGAGACGCCGTTCACCGAGTAATCGTACTCCACGGCAGCCTCAACGTCCATGCCATCGCTGTCTTTCATGAGCGCGGCATTGGCCACCTTTCCCATTACCTGCGGCCAACTCTGGCTGGCCCGCGCTTTGATCCGCAGGCGGAGTCCGACAAAGATCATTCCCGGACCAATCGCCGACAACATCACCAGGAATATGGTCATTATGACGTCGAGAGCAGTTCGCAACCGGTCCTCCCTAATGAATGTAACCGACGCCGGGCCAACGTGACGAACGGGAAATCCCGCTACACTCAAGGTAGCGAGTCCGACTTTTGCCGGACCCCGTGCGTCTACACACCAGGAGCCAAGGCTTGATCTTCCGGGCGGTCGAGGATGGCGATCTGATTCGCCAGGCTACCCGGGGCAACGTGGAGGCGTTCAACCTCCTTGTGTCCCGGTGGGAGAAGCGTGTCTACAACTATCTCCTGCGGCTGACCGCCAATCGCGAAGACGCTTTGGATTTGACGCAGGACGTGTTTCTGAAGGCGTACCAGAATCTTCGCAAGCTGGATGACGCGGCGCGTTTCGCGCCGTGGCTGTATCGCATCGCCCATAACGAGGCCTATTCCATGTTTCGCAAGCGAAGGCCGGAGAGCGATGTGGCGGATTTGCCGCCGGCGGCGACGGAGACTGGAATCGCGGTGGGAGGCAGCCCGGTTTTTCCCATCGAATTGAGCCTGGCGGTGGCCAGCGCGCTGGAACGGTTAACGCCCGAACAGCGCGAGGCCGTCACGCTGAAGATCTACCAGGGGTTCAAATTCGAGGAAATGGCCGAGATTCTCTCCTGCCCGGTTTCCACCATCAAAAGCCGATTGTATACGGCGCTGGAACTGCTGAAGATCGAGCTGGCTCCGATTGAGGCACGAGGTGTGTCATGAGTTGCTCGCCATTCGATTTGAAAGATTACTTTTTCGATGAGCTGGACGGCGCCGGGCGCAAGCAAGTGGAAGCGCACGTCACCGGCTGCCGCGCTTGCCGGGAAGAACTGAGCCGTCTGCGGCTGACCGGAACCACGCTCTTGAGCCTGCGGGAGGAAGAGATTCCGCGGCGGATCGCTTTTGTTTCCGATCCCGTCTTTGAGCCTTCGGCCTGGCGCCGCTGGTGGAGCGCGTTCTGGAACACGCCGGCGCGGCTGGGCTTCGGCTCGGCGGCGCTACTTTCGGCGGCGCTGGTGGTGTTCGCGCTGGTGCGGCCGGCGCCGGTCCAATTGGTACGGCAGGTGCAGGTGCCGGCCGTGCAGACTGCGCAGACGGCGCCGGCGGTTTCCGATGCCGCCATCCAGGCGCGCATCGACCAGGCGGCCGACCGGGCCGTGACGGCGCGCACTCAGCAGCTTGTCGCCGAGGTGGCCGCCGAGCGCCAGAAGTTGCTGACGGTGGCGGCGGAGCTGGAGGTCGATAACAGCCGGCAGCACGCCTTATACATGACGGCGTCCCAATACGGTCCGCCGCGGCAGCCCGCCATGGAGGCGAAATGAGACCCGTACTTGCCATCCTGCTGACTTTGGCGCCGCTTTCGGCACAGGTGACGCGGCCGGTCTCGGCCAACGCCCGCGTGGGCGCCACGATACCGGCGGCCCCGGTGCGCGTAACACTAGCCTCGCTGGCGGCGCTCTCTCACGGCTTCGACCGCAGTCTCCGCATGTTCGCGGTGACCGACCCGATCGACGTGCTGGGCAACACCCGCGGCGTTTACCTGGATGGTTACGGCGCGGTGTTCACCACCGAGCTGAGCCCCGTCTTCACGCCCGGGTTGAGCCCGTTCCAGCCCAACATCAGCGAGCAGGACAAGGAGAAGGTGCGGCAGCGCAAGCTGGCACGGCTACCGGTGGTGGAGCGCTTGATGAACTCCATGCTGCAATCGGCCGCCAAGGACCTGACGGTGCCGGACGACCAGCAGATCGTGGTGATGGTGAATTTCGTCTACCTGCCGTATGAAGACACCAACGGCCTGCCCGGCCAGATGGCGGTGAAAGGCACACGGCGCGCCATCCTGAGCGGCGCGCAGATCCAAGCCACGGTGACCAATCAGTGACACCCGAGCATCTCGCACCCCAGGCCAGTGCAGCGCCCCCGGTGGGAGTACTGCGCTTTCAGCGGCTGGGCGAGATGCTGATCGAGCGCAAAAAGATCGAAGCCGAAGAACTGGAGCGGGCGCTCGAACTGCAGCGCGAACGCGGCGACAAGCTGGGCAAGATCCTGGTGGATATGGGGCTGGTGGCGCAGCGCGACGTGCTGGCGGCGCTGAGCGAACAATTGGACGTACCGCTGGTGACGATTGACGGGCCGCCGCCGGTGGCGCCGGAAATCGAAGGGCTGTCGTACCGTTTCCTGCGGCAATCGCGCGCGTTTCCGGTGGCGCTGAACGATTCCGTGCTGACGGTCGCCATGGCCGATCCGATGGATTTCGAAACCGCGGCCGCGATCGGATCGTTTTCCGGCCTGGAGATTCGGACCGTGCTGGCGGCCGAGCAGGAAATCCTCGATGCGGTGGACAAGCATTACGCCGACGGCGAGCGCCAGGTGCTGTCCGGGGACGGCGGAGACGAAGAGGCGCTGGCCGATCTCGAGCACTTACGCGACATGGCCAGCGAAGCGCCGGTGATCCGGCTGGTGAACGCCATGATCGCCGATGCGCTCGAGAAACGGTCAAGCGATATCCACATCGAACCGTTCGAAAAGGAATTCCGCGTGCGCTTCCGCGTGGATGGCGTGCTGTCCGGCCAGGAAACGCCGCCACGCGAGCTGAAGGCCGCCATTGTTTCCCGCCTGAAGCTGATGGCCAAACTGAATATCGCGGAGCGGCGGCTGCCGCAGGACGGCCGCATTAAGATCAAGATCCTGGGGCGCGAGGTGGACTTGCGCGTTTCCACGCTGCCGACGCTGTATGGCGAAAGCGTGGTGATGCGCCTGCTGGACCGCTCGGCGGGCGATTTTTTCGACCTGCGCCGGCTGGGCTTCGACGACCGCATGCTGGCGCAGATGGAGCATTTCACCAGCCTGCCGCACGGCATTTTTCTGGTGACCGGGCCCACCGGCAGCGGAAAATCGACCACGCTCTATTCGGCGCTGAAGCGGATCAACCTTCCCGACAAGAAAATCATCACGATTGAAGACCCGGTGGAGTACCAGATGGACGGGATCAACCAGATCCACGTCAATCCGCAGATCGGGCTGACCTTCGCCTCCGGGCTGCGGCACATCGTACGGCAGGACCCGGACGTGATCATGGTGGGCGAAATCCGCGACCGCGAGACCGCCGATATCGCCATCCGCGCCGCGCTGACCGGCCACCTGGTGTTTTCCACGCTGCACACCAACGACGCACCGAGCGCGGTTACGCGTCTCGCCGACATGGGAGTCGAGAGCTACCTGCTGACTTCGTCGCTGGTGGCCGTGCTGGCGCAGCGGCTGGTGCGCGTGATTTGCCAGGATTGCAAGCGGCCGGCGGGCGAAGCGGTGGCGCCGGATGGCACGCGCGTGAAGAGCTACCGCGGCGCGGGCTGCGCGGTCTGCAACGGCAGCGGCTACGTTTCGCGCGTCGGCATCTTCGAGATGATGCAGCTCAACGAAGAGATCCGCCGCCTGATCATGGAAAACGCCGACGCTTCGCGGCTGACCGAGGCGGCGCGGCGCAGCGGCATGAAGAACCTGCGCGAGGACGGCTGGCAAAAAGTGCGGGACGGCGTGACCACGGTGGAAGAAGTGATGCGCGTGACGCAGGAGTTCTGATGGGATTCGACGAGTATTCGAGAGCCCCGTGGCGCGGCTTGCCCGTGCACCATCCGGGGCAGTCCTGCCTGCCGTGTCGAGATTCGTCTCGACATTTCTTCGCGGATGCGCGCGACAGTTCGTTTCAGAAAAGGAAAGTCGGCACGACTGCCGACGCGGCAGGCAAGACTGCCCCGGATGGTGCACGGGCAAGCCGCGCCACGCCTAGAATGGAGCCGGAAGCCCTCTGATGGCGGCGACGTTTTTTTTTCGCGCGGTGGCCTCGGATGGGAAGATCCGCACCGGGAGCCTGTCCGGCAGCGACGATAAGGCGATCGCGCGCGAGCTGCGCAAGCAGGGGCTGACGCCGGTTTATGTGGGCGCGACGCCTAAGAGCGCGTCGTTCGAAATCAAGCTGCCGAGCTTCGGCGGCCGCCGCCGCAGCGACGTTCTCTTTTTCACCCAGGAGCTGTCCACGCTGTTGAACGCGGGCGTGCCGCTCGACCGCGCGCTTTCGATCACCGCCGAGCTGACCGACCGGGCGCAGTTCCGCTTCATCGTACTGGACGTGCTGCGCGTGCTGAAGGGCGGCCGAACGCTGGCCGACAGCCTGTCCACGCATGGCGAGTACTTCTCCGATCTCTACATCAATATGGTGCGGGCGGGCGAAGCCTCCGGCGCCTTGGCGGTTATCTTCTCCAGGCTGGCCGAATTTGAACGCTCGCGCGACGATCTGCGCAACTTCATCGTCTCGGCGATGATCTATCCGGCGCTGCTGGCGGCGGTGGCCGCGGCCTCGGTTTTCATCCTGCTGAGCTTCGTGGTGCCGCGCTTCGCCGTCATCTTCCAGGATGGTCACATGAAGATGCCGGCGCCGACGCGCATCATGCTGGAAGCGAGCGACCTGGTCAAGACATACGGTTGGTACGCATTGGGCGGGTTGGCGGCGATCGCCATCCTGTGGCGGGTTTACACGCGCACCACTGCGGGGCGGTTGTGGTGGGACGGCGCGCGGCTGAAAGTGCCGCTGCTGGGAGTGGCGTTGCTGAAGGCGGAAACGGCGCGGTTCGCGCGCGCGATGGCCACGCTGCTCGAAAACTCGGTTCCCCTGGTGCAGTCGATCGCGATCGGCGCGGCCACGCTGAACAACCGGATGATCGCGAATTCGCTGGTCGGGGTCGCCACCGGAGTGAAGCGCGGCGAGGGGATCGCGGGGCCCACGCGCAAGGCGGGCGTGTTTCCGCCGCTGGCCGCGCACCTGCTGACGGTGGGCGAAGAGACCGGCCGGCTGGACCAGATGTTTGCCCGCATGGCGGATATCTACGAAAATGAAACTCGGGCGGCCATCCGGCGCTTCACCAGCGTCTTCGAACCAGTGGTAATCCTGGTGATGGGCATAGTGGTCGGTGGTTTGGTTTTGAGTATGCTGCTCGCGATCACGAGCATCAACGATGTGCAGGTGTGATATGAAACAGACGGCGAACAGGCGGAAGCGGGGCGAGGGCGGCGTTACCCTGATCGAAATGCTGGTAGTGGTGACGATCATCGGGCTGTTCGTGGCCCTGGTTGGCCCGCGGCTCTGGAGCAACGTGGACAAGGCCAAAATCACGGCCGCGCGCGCGCAGATACAGGATTTCATGGGCGCGCTGGGCACCTACAAACTGGACAACGGGAATTTCCCCACCACCGAGCAGGGCCTGGCGGCGTTGCGCGTGAAGCCGGCGGACGCGGCCGAATGGAACGGGCCGTATATTCCGCAGGAGATTCCGAAAGATCCGTGGGGCCACGATTACATTTACAAGTTCCCCGGCGACCACGGCGATGAGCCGGATATTATCAGCTACGGCGCCGATGGCCAACCCGGCGGCGATGGAATCAATGCCGATGTCGTCAGTTGGAAAAGCCAGTAGGGCAGGGCGGACGAGCGGGTTTGGTCGTCTGTCAATGTCAGGCGCTTTGGCCGGCGTTGACAGACCACTAAGAACGATGGTCTGTCCTACCATGCCATGCGTTGACAGACCACAAAAAACGATGGTCCGTCCTACCATGCCATGCGTTGACAGACCACAAAAAACGATGGTCCGTCCTACCATGCCATGCGCTGACAGACCACGAAAAACGATGGTCCGTCCTACCGCAGGCGCAGCTCCGTGGCGTTTGGGAGCCCGGAGGGCGAAAAAAAGTAGCCCACGGCGTAAGCCGTGTGGAATTTGGATGTGGTCGCCCAGAGCCCCGGAACGGGGCGGAAGAGGCGTCTCCGCCCCGGAGGCCGCACGCGCCGCTGTGACGCATCGACTTACGCCCCGTTCCGGGGCTGCGCCGGCGAACGACGCGCGCCGCACGGCTTGCGCCGTGGGCTATTCTCTTTCGCCCTTTCGGGCTTGCCGCCGGCGTGGCCTCGCAAGTGCCAGACGCGGCGTGACGCTGATCGAGATGCTGGTGGTGGTGGCCATCGTCGGGATCCTGGTGAGCGTCTCCGTTCCTTCGGTTTCGGCCGGCCTGGATAGCGTGCGGCTGGCCTCCACCGGCGACGCCATTGCCAGTTTCCTGAACGGGGCGGTGACGCACGCCGAACGCAGCGAACACCCGGTGGTGGTGGCCATCTCGCTCAAGGACGGGACCATTTCCGCGGATGGCGCCGACGGCTACGCGCGGCGATTCCAGGTGCCGCAAGGCATCACCATGGACAAAGTGCTGCCGGAAGTCGACTCCGAAAGCGGCGACTACCAGATGCTGATCGTCCCCGGCGGCACGGCGCCGGCCATCGGCGTCGAGTATTCCAACCGGCACGGCGGCCGCCGCAGGGTGCAATTAGACCCCATGACCGGCTTTCCGCACGTGGAAACCGTCCATACAGAGTGAGGCGCACGCACGGATTCACGCTGCTCGAGATGATCGTCGCCACCCTGATCATGGCAATCGCCGTGGTGGGGTTGCTGGGGGCCATTTCCGGCGCGGTGCGTAACGCAGCGCGGCTGCGCGACTACGACCGCGTGGCGCAGTTGGGGCGCCTGCGGATGAATGACATTCTGGCCGATCCCGCTACGCCGCTGAGCGGAACGTTCGATACCGATTTGACCGGCGGGCTAACGGCGGGATGGGAGGCGCAGATCGCCCCATTTGAAGCACCGCCGGCGCCGGCCCCAGGAGCCATCGCGCTCGACCACGTGCGGTTGCAGATATGGTGGATGGCAGGCAGTCAGCGCCGGACCTATACCATTGAGGGACTGCGCCGCAGGGTGCTGACGCCATGAGGCGTCCTGTTTTGTGGGGCGGACGCCCTCGTCCGCGCGCGACCCCCCGGTCGCGCCTCGCCGCACGTCCCCTGCCCCCAGAAGAGCGGGTCCAGGGGGACCCGCGCAGACCAGGGGGTCTGCCCCACACAGCGCGAAGCCGGCGGGCCGGCGTGACGCTGATCGAGGTCCTGATCGCGGTGACGCTGCTGAGCGCGCTTACGGTGGCCATGGTGCTCTCGCTCGAAGTGGCCCTGAAGGCGCTGCACAAGACGGACGAAAAGCTGCTCGCCGACCGGCGGGTGGCCGGCGCGCAGCGAGTCCTGTTGCAGGAGTTGGAAGGGCTGGTTCCGGTGCAGCCGCCGTGTATGGGACGCCCCGAGCTGGTGAATTCCTACTTCGTGTTTTTTCAAGCCGAGCCGCAGGCGATGCGGCTGGTTTCCACATTCTCGTTGCAGCAAGGCTGGCGCGGGCCGGCGGAGATCCTCGAGATGTTCGTAATTCCGGGCGAGGAAGGCACGGGAGTGCGGCTGGTGGTGAATGAGACTCCTTACACGCGACTGGGTGCGGGCAGTGCATGCGCCGATATGACACCCGATCCGGTGGCCGGGATGATGGTGCATTTCACGCCTGCCGTGGCCAGTCCGAAGTCGTTTGTGCTGGCGGACCAACTGGCCTACTGCCGGTTCTCTTATCTGGTGACGCCGCCGGGGCCCCCGAGGCAACCCCAATTCCTGCCGCCGCAATGGACGGCCAGCGCGACGGGAACCGGCTGGCCGGTGGCGATTCGGGTGGAAATGGTGCCGCTGGTTGCCGATCCTTCGCACTTGCAGCCGATCACGGTGACGGCGCCGATCCGCATCCACCGTTCGTGGCAGATCCACTATGACGACTTCTGATATGACGTGGCGCACGCAATCTTGCGTGCCGCGTCGGCACTCGTGCCGACGCCCGGCATCCAACGCGCGAACGGGTGTCGAGAAAAGTCTCGACACGGCACGCACGAGTGAGTGCGCCACGGGCAAGCGAGCGCGCAGCGGGAGCGCGCTGCTGGCGGTGCTCTGGCTTTCGGCGGCGCTGGCCGTGATCGGGTTTTCGCTGGCGACCACGATTCACGGAGAAACCGAACGCACGGCCACCGCGCTCGACGGCTTGCGCAGCTATTACCTGGCTACGGCGGGCATCGATCGGGCCGCGGTGGAGGCTCTGTGGGGCATCCAGAATCCGGCCGTGCGGACCATCCCGGAATGGGCCACCGAGATGACCTACCAATTTGCGAGCGGCGAGGTGCGGGTGGAGTTCATTCCCGAAACGGCCAAGCTGAACGTCAACCGAGCCAGCCTGGAAGATCTCACCCGGCTGGGAATGGCGCTGGGGCTGGACGCGGCCAGGGCGGACGGGCTGGCGCACGCGATCGACCAGGCGCGCTCCGGCGCGAAGGGCCCACCGGATCTGACGCAGGCGCCGTCTTTTCAGCCTCCGGGTGCGTCCTTACAAGAGATTGAGGAGTTGTTGTCGGTGCCCGGCGTAACCCCCGAACTGTTTTACGGAACCTATGCCCCTCGGCAAGACGCGGCCGGCGGCGCGCATCTGGCCCGCCGCTCGGGGTTGGTGGACTGCCTCTCGGTCTACGGGCGCAGTTCGCTGGTGGATGTGAACACCGCGCCTCCGGAGGTGCTGGCCGCAGTGGGGATGAACCCGGCCGCAATCGCCGCGGTGCTGGCGCGCCGCAGCGCGGGTCCCATCGTGCGGGAGCAGCTTGGGGACGTGACGGCCATGGCCGGCGAAGCGGCCGGCAGGCTGCGCGTGGGCGGCCGTTCGATCATCACCATGCGGGCGACGGCACGCCTGCGGCTGGACAATGGGCACTTCTCCGACATGCGGCGCACCGTGGCGGCGATGATCAAGTACATGCCGCCGGGCTATGACGCGCCAATTCACATTTTGCGCTGGTACGACACGGCGTGGAGCGAATGATCGCGATGCCTCTCGCAATTCCCAAGGATGTGCGCAAGCTGCTCGAATTCGGCTCCGGCGTGGGCATCGCCATCGGCGCCACGGATCTGGAGGTGGTGGTGGCGCGGGTGCGGCCCACCGGCGTGCGCGTGCTGGGGCGGCTGGTGATCGAGGGTTTCGCCGGTCGGCCCGCGGCGGAATGGGGCGGCGAGTACAGCCAGTTCTTGAAATCCGTTGGCGCCGGCCATCTGTGCGCCACCGTGCTATTGCCGCGCCGCGAAGCGATTGTCCGCCAGTTGGCGTTGCCGGGGGTAGCGGCCCGCGATACGGAAAGCGCCATCCGGCTGCAAATCGACACGCTGCATCCCTACGGCGATGACGAGGTGGTGTGGGGCTGGTCCGCGCTACCCGATGGGGCCGTCCTGTTGGGCATCGCGCGCCGCGCGGCGATCGAACATTACATGGAGCTGTTCACGGCGGCGGGAATCGCGGTTTCCAGTTTCACCTTCCCCGCCGCCGCGGTTCACACGGCGGTCCGCCTGAATGGCCATCGCGACGGGGAAGGCTTCGTGGGGCTCGGCCGCACTCCGGCGGGCGCGCTCGAAGTGTACGGCGAAAGCCCGTGGCGGCCGGTGTTTTCGGCTGAGTTCGAGATGCCGGCGGAACGCGCCGCGGCGCTGGCGCTGGCTGAATTGCGATTGCCGCCGGAGACCCAGCCATCGACGCTGGAGGACCTGCTACCCCGGCCCATCGCGAATCCGGTGGAGAACGATTTATCCCGCAACGCACTGCCGTACGCCACGGCGCTGGCAGGGGCCTGTCCCCGGCTGGCGCCGGCGGCGAACGTTCTGCCGCGCGAGTACCGGCGCTCGCACACGCGCGCCATGGTGGTGCCCACGGCGGTGCTCGCCGGGCTGGCGCTGGTGGCGCTGGGAGCCATGATTCTTTGGCCGAAGTTCGAGGATCGCCGGTATCTAAAGACACTCGAAGCCCAAATTGCGAGCGTCCAGCCCTCCGCCGCCCGCGCCGCGGCGCTCGAACGGGAGACCGACCGGACGCGCGCCCGCACGGGGCTGCTCGACCAATACCGCGCCCGCACACGCGCCGATCTGGACACGCTCAACGAGCTTACCCGGCTGGTAGAGCCGCCGGCATGGACCAATGCGATCGAGCTGACCCGCGACGCCGCGCGCATCAACGGGGAAGCGCCGCAGGCCGCGCCGCTGCTGAAGATTCTCGACTCTTCGCCGCTGTTCCGGAATTCGCAAATGGATATGGACCAGCACGCGGCCACGGGCGCCGGAGAGGTGTTCCAGATTCACACCAGCCGGGGGAAGTCATGACGATCGGGAACCTGGACCGCCGCTCGTGGGCGTGGCTGGTGGCGGGCGCGGCGCTGCTGATTCCCGCCGCGGCCTGGCGGTTCGGCCTGTTTGCGAGCTTTGACACCGGAGCGGTTCCCGCCGCCCAAGCGATTCCCGTCGCCGAGCACCGGCTGGAATCCTTGCGCGTCAAAGCGGCGTCCGTTCCTTCGAAGGAAGCGCGGCTGCGGCAGGCGCAAGCGGAGTTGGCCACGCGCGAAAAGGGCATCCTCAAAGCCGACACCAAGGCCCAGGCGCAGGCCCAGTTGCTCGAACTGGTGCAGGGTGTCGCCAGGGCCAACGGCATCGAGGTGCGCGGGGTGGAGCGCATGGGCGAAGCGGTGGTGAGCGGCGACTACGGCGAAGTCAGCGTCGAGGTGGCCTTCGGCTGCGGCATCGAGCAACTGGTGAACCTGATGGCGGCGCTGGCCGATCAGCCGCAGATCCTGGCCACCAATGAGCTTCGCATCAACGGCGGCAACGACAAGAAGAAAAACATCCAGGTGCATCTCACCGTGGGCGCGCTGGTGGCGCGCAAGCTGCTGCCCGAAAAGAAAGGGGGGCAGGGAGCGTGAACCGCAAGCTTTGGATCGTCCTGAATCTGGCCCTGTTGTGCGCCGTGGTATGGACCACGGTGGAAGTGCGGGACGCGTGGCGCGCCGCCAAGGCGCACCAGGCCGCGACCCTGGGCCGGCGCGCGGCCGCTCCGCCGGCGCCGCCCTGGCAGCCGTTGCCCAACCCGCCCGCGGTGCTGCCGGCGGCTTACAAGGATGTGGCGCAGAAAGACCTGCTCGACCGCTCGCGCGATCCCAACGTTCCCATCGAACCGCCTCCGCCGCCGCCCCCACCGCCGCCGGTGCCGCCGCTGCCGGTCTATCACGGATACATGAACATTGGCGACGGGCCGATCGCCATCCTCAGCGTTACGAAAGCGTCGGCGCACGAGGCGGTGCGCCCGGGTCAGGCGATCGGCGAATTCACGCTCGTCAGCGTCAATACAAGAGAGATCGAATTCACATGGAAAGACCGGTCGATTCACAAACTGGTGGACGAACTGGAGGACAATACGGGAGCGCAGGCTGCCGCGGCGCGCACCGAAGCGCCCGTTCCCGCGTACGCGCCTCCTCCTCCGCCGCCCCAGCCCGCGTCACCCGCGGCGCCAGGACCCGGCGAGGAGACGCATTTCGGCGTCAAGCTCTGCAATCCGGGCGACACATCGGCGGTCGGATCGGTGGTGGATGGCTACCGCAAGGTGATGAGTCCCACCCCGTTCGGTTCGTCCTGTCTGTGGGAACCGGTGAAGTGAAGATCGGGCGGTACCGCCCGATGTCCGCGCGAAGAAAGTAGATCCAGGAGAGAAGCAATGAAAACATTTTTGATGCTTTTGGTTTCGATGATGGCGCTGAGGGCGGCCCAGCCGGCCGCCGGGACGGGTCCGCTCGCCATACCCGCTGGCGCGGTGGCGGTGGAGTCCAACCTCTACCAACATACCGACGCGCAAGGTAAGACATGGATTTACCGCCGGACTCCTTTCGGCATTACCCGGGCGGAAGCCCAGTCGGTGGCTCCCGTGCGCCCCGAGGCGTGGGACAACACCAGAGCCTGGGACGATGGCGACGCCGTCCGCTTCGAACGGCCGGGCCCCTTCGGCGTTTACCATTGGCGGACCGGGAAAGCGGAGCTGGATGCGGCGGAGCGGGCGTGCTGGGCGCGCCAGCAGGCCGTCAAGGCAAGCGGGCGGGAGTAACCGATGCGCCGCCATTTCCTCCTTTCGCTCGCGGCCGCCGGCGTAATGACTCCGGCGCTGTTGGCGCAGGCTCCGTCGAGAACCATCGAAGACATCATGCAGCAGCAGCAGCGGCAGGCGCAGCAGCAGCCGCAGCCAGCGCAGCCGGCGCCGGCACAGCAGCCCGCGCCCGCCAAGGCCACCGCGCCGGCGCAGCAGCCGAAGATGGCCGACCAGGGCCTGCTCTCGATGGACAACGTGAACCTCCTCGACATGGTCAACCTGATCTCCAAGATGTTGAAGATCAACATCCTGATCGATCCGCGGGTGAGAGGCTCGGTCACCATTCACACCTACGGCGAAGTAAAGCCGGTGGATCTGATGACGCTGCTCGAAACCATCCTGCGGGTGAATGCCAGCACGATCGTGAAGGTGGGCGACCTGTACCGGATCATACCGGTCAATGCGGTGTCCCAGCTTCCGCTGGAGCCGATCATTAACGCGGACGCGAAAACCCTGCCCGATGACGAGCAGATGATCCTGAACCTGATTTTCCTCAAGTACGCAACCGCCGGGGACATGGACAAACTGCTGGCGCCGTTCTACGGCGAAGGCGCCACCCATTCCACCTACGATCCGGCGAATCTGCTGATTCTCGAAGACAACGGCCGCAACATGCGGCGGACCATGGAATTGATCGGCCTGTTCGACAGCGACACCTTCGCCTCCAAGCGCGTCCGCCTTTTCGACATCGAGAACAGCCGCCCCACCGACCTGGCCAAGGAACTGGAGACGGTCTTCAAAGCCTATTCGCTGTCCGAGAAGACTGCGGCTGTGCGGTTCATTCCGGTGGACCGCATCAACACTCTGATTGCCGTGGCTCCCAATCCGGGTATCTTCGCGGAAGTCCAGAAGTGGATCGAAAAGCTGGACATTCCGGTCAAGGTGACGGCGGGATCGACGAGTAACTGGGTATACCGCCTGAAGTACGGCCGCGCCGAGACGATCGCCATGGCGATCATGGCGCTGTACACCGGAAATCCGATGGCGCTGATCGGCTTGGCGGCGCAAGCCAACAGCAGCATGTACGCCTCGGGCCTCGGCTTGAATGGCACGGGTTACGGCATGGGCGGCGGCTACGGCGGCGGTTCCATGGGTTACGGCGGCATGACCGGCAGTCCGTATGGCGGCTCCATGGGGATGGGCTACGGCAACATGAACGGCGGCTACGGCGGCATGGGCGGCGCCTATGGCGCCGGTTATGGCGGCGGTTACGGCGGGTATCAGACGCAAGGGAACGCGATGGCGGTGCAGGGTATGGCCGGCGGCGCGGCGTCATCGGGCACCGCCGACCGCACCGGCAGCTATTTGGGCCAGGGCAACGCCGGCAACGGCGAACCGCCCGTCCATATGCCGCACGTCATACCCAATCCGTTCGATAACACGCTCCTGATTCAGGGCACGCCGCAGGACTGGGAGGAGATTCAGAATCTGCTGCGGCAGTTGGACGTGGCGCCGCGGCAGGTGCTGATCGACTGCAAGATCTACGAGGTGGACCTGTCCAGCAGCTTCGGGTTGGGCGTGCAAACCACCCTGGCGAATATCGGAACCAACGCCACGGGCACGGTGTTTGGCAGTGGTTCATCGACCTCGACCACAACCTCAACCTCGGGCACGACGTCAAGCGTGATCACCGGGACAGCGACGCAGGCCCTGATCGGCGCGGTATCGCCGGCGGGCTTGGGGCTGACGGCCGGCATGATCGTCGGCAAGAGCAGGCAACTGCTGGGCCTGCTCCAGGCGAACGAAAGCACGACCCGCGCCAAGGTGATCTCTTCGCCGAGCATTATCGCCACCGACAGCGTGCCGGCTACCATGAACGTGGGCAGCCAGGTTCCGGTGGCCACCTCCAATTCTCTTTCGACCGTGGGCGGTTCGCAGGTGATTCAATCCGTCAGCAGCCAGAGCACGGGAACCACGCTCAGCATTACGCCGCGCATCAACTCGAGCGGCGTGGTGACGATGGAAATCAACCAGCAGGTGAGCGCGCCGGTGTCGGGATCGGCGGCGAATAACCCGGGTAACACGTCGTCGTTCTCGAACCGCTCGATGAGCACCCAGATCACCGTGCAGGATGGCGATACGGTTGCCATCGGCGGGGCGATTCTGGAATCCAAGTCCGAAACGCTGGGAGGCGTCCCGTTTCTGGACCGCATCCCATTGATTGGCCCGGTGTTCGGAAACAAGCAAGTCAGCACGCAGCGCACCGAATTGATCATCTTCCTGACCCCGCGCGTCATCTACGACACCAACCAACTGATCGACGCCACTGACGAGATCAGGAGCAATTTGAAGCGCGTGAGCAGGCTGATGAAAGACGACCACCCATAGCGCGCGCAGGCAGCGAACGCCGCGGCTGCCGCCGTGGCGCACGCACTCTTGCGTGCAGCGTCGAGACTCGTCTCGACGCTTTTTGTCTTCGCAACTGCCGGCGTCGGCAGGAGTGCCGGCGCGGCACGCAAGAGTGCGTGCGCCACGGGCCTTTACTCGCGGCCTTCAATCAAGCGCCGCAGTTCCCGCTCATCCACCACGGCGATGCCGAGCGCGCGGGCTTTGTCGAGCTTCGATCCGGCGTCTTCGCCCGCCACCACGAAGCTGGTCTTCTTGCTGACCGCGGCGGCCACTTTGCCGCCCGCGCGCTCAATCAGCGCCTTGGCCCGGTCGCGGCTCAGGTTGGGCAGCGTGCCGGTGAGCACGAAGGTGAGGCCTTTGAGCGGGCCGCCGGCTGGACGCACCGGGACATAAGTGAAATCGAGATTGGCGGCGCGCAGCCGATCCACCAGCTCACGGTTGCGCGGCTCGCGAAAGAACTGCACGATGCTTTCGGCGACCTTGGGCCCGACCTCTTCCACGGCCTGCAACTCCTCGGCGCCGGCCGCCGCCAAGGCGTCCAGGCTGCCGAAGGCTTCGGCCAGCAGGGTGGCCGTCCGCTCGCCGACGAAACGGATCCCCAGCGCGGCGATCACCCGCGGCAGCGGATTCAGCTTGGAGCGAAAGATATTGGCGAGCACGTTAGCGGCCGACTTTTCGCCCATCCGCTCCAGCGACAGCAGTTGTTCGGTGGTCAATTGATAGAGATCGGCGACGCTCTTGACCAGGCCGCGGTCGACCAACTGATCCACCAGCGCCTCGCCCACGCCGTCGATGTTCATCACGCCGCGCGAGGCGAAATGGAGAATCGATTCCTTCAATCGCGCGGGGCAGTCCACGTTGATGCAGCGCCGCGCGGATTCGCCCTCCTCGCGCACCACCCTGCCGCCGCAGACCGGGCAGTTGACGGGCATCGCGAACGCCGTGCGGCCCTTGCCCTGCGCCCAGACGCGGACCACTTTGGGGATGACGTCGCCGGAGCGCTCGATGATCACTTCGTCACCGATCTTCAGCCCCAGGCGCGCGATCTCGTCTTCATTGTGCAGCGTAGCGCGGGAAACCGTGACGCCGCCCACCGCTACCGGCTGCAAGTGCGCGACCGGCGTGAGCGCGCCGGTGCGGCCCACCTGCACTTCGATCGCGAGCACCGTGGTGCGCTCCTGCCGCGCCGGATATTTGTAGGCGATGGCCCAGCGCGGCGCCTTGGCGGTGAAGCCGAGCGCCTGCTGCTGCTCCACCGAATCCACCTTCACCACCACGCCATCGATCTCGTAAGCGAGATCCTGGCGGTGGGTTTCCCAGTGGGCGCAGAATTCGAGCACCTCGTCCACGCCCGAGCACAGCTTGCGATGGGGGTTGACCTTGAAGCCCATGCGGACCATCTCATCGAGCGAAGCCCAGTGGCTGGGCAGCGCGAAGCGGCCGCCGGTCATCAAAAAGTAGGTGTAGTAATCCAGGCGGCGCGAGGCCGTGACGCGCGGCTCCAGCACGCGCAGCGAGCCGGCCGCGGCATTGCGGGGATTGGCGAAGCGCGTCAGCTCCTGCTGGTCGCGCTCGGCGTTGAGGCGATCGAAGGCGCGCCGGTTCATGACGGTTTCGCCGCGCACCTCGAAGGCCGGCCACGGGGCGTCCACACGGAGCGGCAGGGAGCGGATGGTGCGCGCGTTTTCGGTGACGTCCTCACCTACCGTGCCGTCGCCGCGGGTCACCGCCTGGCGGAAGCGGCCTTGCTCGTATTGGACGGCCATCGAAAGGCCGTCCAACTTCAACTCCGCCACGTAGGCGTACGGCGCGCCCTCCAGCAGCTCGCTCACACGGCGGTCGAAGTCCCGCAGTTCGCCTTCGTTCAGCGCGTTGTCGAGGCTGAGCATCGGCGCGCTATGGCGGACCTTGACGAAGCCCTCGCGCGGCTTGCCGCCGACCCGCCCGGTGGGCGAATCCGCGGAATCCAGCTCCGGGTGGGCTTCCTCCAGCTCCCGCAGATGGCGCATCAGGGCGTCGTATTCGGCGTCGCTGACCTCCGGCTGGTCCAGGACGTAGTACAGATGTTCGTGGCGCCGCAGCTCTGCGCGCAGCGTTTCGGCTTCCCGCGCGAAATCTTTCATCGTGCTCTCATCTATAATCTAACCAGGAAGTGGGAGAGTCCACCATAACCAGCTACAGCAAGACCGTTCTCATTTATAACCCATGCGCGGGCCAGTTCGGGAGGAAGGGAAGCGCGTTGATTGCGCGCGCAGCCGAAATCCTGGAACGGGACGGGCACCGCGTGACGTGCTGCCCCACCACCGCCCCGCGCACCGCGGGCGCGCTGGCGCGGGAACAGATCGAACGCGGCGCCGATCTGATTCTGGCCGCCGGCGGCGATGGCACGCTCAACGAAGTGGCGGAGGGCATGGTGCATTCCGATGTGCCGCTGGGAGTGCTGCCGGCGGGCACCGCCAACGTGCTGGCCATGGAGATGAAATTGGGCGGCGATTTGCTGCGCGCCGCGCGCCGCCTGGGCGAATGCCGGCCGCAACGCATCTCGATCGGGCAGGTGAGTTCGGAAGCCGGCGCCGTCACCCGGCATTTCCTGCTGATGGCAGGCATCGGCCTGGACGCGCATATCGTCTACCACGTCAGTGCGCCGTTGAAGGCGCGCATCGGCAAACTGGCTTATTGGGTTGCCGGCTGGAGCATGCTGGGGCGCCGCCTGCCGGAATTCTCGATCGAAGCCGATGGCGTGACGCACCGCTGCTCGTTTGCCCTGATCAGCAAGGTCCGCAACTACGGCGGCGATTTCGAGATCGCCCGCGATGTCAGCCTGTTCGACGACCATTTCGAGCTGGTTCTGTTCCAGGGGCCTTCCACGCTGCGCTATGTGCGGTACTTCGCGGGCCTGGTCGCCAATCGCGTCGAGGGCATGGAAGGCGTCGTGGTGCTGCGTGCCCGGCGGGTATCGGCGCCGAAGCCACTCGATCAGCGCGTGTTCCTGCAAATCGATGGCGAGTTCGCCGGCCACCTGCCGGCCGAGATCCGCATCGTCCCCGACGCCTTGACGCTGCTGGTGCCGCCGGAGTACCGTCCCGAACTGCAACAGCAGCGCGCCGCGCTGTGCCAGGGGTAGGACAGGGGATCGCTGGCCTGCCTGTGGCGCGGGCCGTCCGGCCTGCAAGAGCCGAGAGTCTTCTCGGCTTTTCTTCCCGCGGCGCCGCTCTCGATGGCGACGGCACACCGAGTCATCTCGGTTTTTCTTTAGACCCGCACCAGCACTTCCCGCAGCCTTTCCCGCGTGAGGAAAAACTTCACCGATTGGAAATCGCTAAACAGCTTCTCCAAAGCGCGGTTGTTGAACAACTGCACCGCCGGACGCGTGCCGCGCTGGGTCAATTGCAGCGAACTCAATTCCAGGATGCGGAACGTGTAACAGGGGACTCTTTCGAGTTTGTCGTCCGACTCGAAAAATGCCAGCATCTGGCTTTTCTGCCGCGCGATCTTATGCACCCGCCCTACCACCGCGTGCAGCAAAGCCGGCGCCAGGTATTCGAGCGAGTCCCACAGCAAGACGCCGTCGAAATGGTTTTCCGGATAGTCCATCGCCTGCCGCAGAAAAAAATCGATGCGGCCGGGATTGGAATGATCGCCGGTGCCTTCGGCGCCGAACGTCTCGTTCAGGATCTGTAGGAAATTCTCGGAATAGAGCCGGTGCCCCAGGTTGGTGATGAAGTTCACGTTCTCTTGCGATGCGCCGCCTAAATCGAGAATCGTGAGACCGGACTGCCCGCGGATATCCAGAAAGAACTCTTCCAGCGCCCGGCTGCGCCGCGTGGTGACCACTTCGGGCTCGTCGGGTCCGCCATGGCGAGAGCGGCCCGGCGGAGAGCCGCCGCCGGACGCGGAACTTCGGAGTTGGCCACGCAAAAAATTCTTGAGTGGTCCTGGCAGCGGCATTGGCTACGTGGTTTGCCTCAGCGTTTCACTTCGGCGGCGGCGGCAACCGGCGCCACTGGAGGCGCCGCTGGTGGGGCCGGCTGCACCTTGACTGCCTGCCGGACAGGTTCCGGCTTGATGATATCGATGCTGCCCTTGAAGTACGCGCCGTCCTCGATGATGATGCGCGCGGTGCGGATATCGCCCACCAGACGCGCGTCCTTGCGGATTTCGATCTTATCGGCCGCTTCCACGTTGCCCTGAATGGTGCCCAACGCAATCACTTCCCGCGCCTTGACGCCGGCATGGATGTTGCCATTGGGGCCGACTGTCAGTTTGTGCTCCAACAGCTCGACCGTGCCCTCCAGGTCTCCATCGACATACAGGTCTTCCCGGCTGAAGATCTGGCCGACGATCTTTACTGCTTTCCCGATGCTGGCCATGCCGCTACGGGCGTCCGCATCGAATCTTGCGCTAGGCGTGCTGGACACTGGTGCTGCCTCCTTCTTCGATTCTGTAAAACTGGGAGCCGAGGGTGTAACCACCGGACTTGGCGGGTGGCTGGCTGGCGGGACGGCCGGCTTTGGCGGCTCGTCCTCCCGGCGCTTATTCCACATGCAAACGCCCTCCTGAATTTGGGATGATTTCGTGCATGATGCTGCCCTTCCAGTCTAACAAGGGCCGCACGCAAAAAGGCAAGCGGGATTCCGCAACCGCGCCCCGGAAGTGAATAAGGTCACGCCAGGCGCCCTCGAAGGCCTTTGGTGGGGCATGCTTCAGCTTGCCAACGCCCGCTTGCGGGCGCATGTTTCTTGGCGGCTCCGCGCAAGCCTTGGGAGAATCGTCAACCCGAAGAGCCCCGGAACGGGGCGGAAGAAGATCGCCCCGGAAACGCCCGCCTGCCGCATAATCAAACCATGGCCGAAGGTTTGCGTTTTGCCTGCCAGCCGGGCTGCATCGCCTGCTGCACCGAACAGGGGTTTGTCTATCTGACCGAAGCCGATGCGCAACGCATCGCGGAATACCTGGGCCTGAGTAGGCAAGCATTCGAGAAGCGGTATTGTTACCGCACCCGCCGCCAGCTTCGTTTGCGCGTTCCGCGCGAAGCGCAGTGTCATTTTCTTCGCGAGGGCGGGTGCTCCATTCACGCCGTCAAGCCAACCCAATGCCGCGTCTTTCCCTTTTGGCCGGAGTTGGTCGAAAAGCGCGCCGAGTGGCGCAAGGCCGCGCGATATTGCCCCGGCATCGGCCAGGGCCCTCTCATTCCAATCGAATCCGCGCGCGCCCAGGCGCAAGAGATGCGTGAATCCTATCCCGCCATGTACCCGTAGGCCGCCAGAGGCGGGCGGGTTCGTACGCGACGGCTTCTGCCTGGCGCTGGTACAATTGCTTACGGTATGGAACTCGCGATTCGGATTCAGATTGAGGAATTGCCGGAAGGAGTCTATCTAGCGACTTCGGACGAAATGCCCGGTCTGGTGGCGCAGGGGCGCACAGTTGGGGAAGCCCTGGAGATCGCGCGCGATGTCGCCCGCAAGCTCATTGAAGCGCGCCGCGAACGAGAAGGCGATATCACGCTTCCGGCGGCCTCCGGCCGGCGCGACTACACAATCGTGGTGGCTGCGTAGGTGGGCCGGCTTGCCGGCTTTCGTTATCGCGAGGTCGTTCGGAGGCTTAGGGCCTGTGGATTCCAGTTCGATCGGCAAGCTGCGGGTAGTCATGAGATCTGGTATAACCCCGGCAACGACCGCTATACGACAATCCCGAATCATCCTGGCGACATGCCCGAAGGAACGCTCCGCGCGATCCTGAAACAGGCTGGCGTGGACACTGGCGACTTTCTCGATCTCTGAGATGTGCGCAAGCGGGGCCTTCTTCAAAGCTCGCTGTCGTGAAGGCCGTATTTCTCTTTGAGTGCCGCGACCGCGCTCGCGACTGCATCTTCCGGCGCGCTGTAGCCGCGCAGCAGCACCTCCAGCTTTCCCACTCCGTCCGGATATGTGTCTCCGGCATAACTCGCGCTGTGCCTGAGTTGCTGAAACTCGGTCGCCGACTGCTCCAATAGCGCGCGCATGTCCTGCAGCCGCCGCTGCCGTTTGGTCAGTTCGGTGGTCAAGTCGTCGCGGACTTCCCGCGGATATTCCTCTTTGAGCGTCTGGCCGTCAATCGCCTGACGCACCTGGCTCAAGTGTGAGCTGACCGATTCGGTGTATTTCGCCAGTTCCGCCGCCACCGCGGCATTCTGATCCAGTTCGGCTCCGCGGCCGCCCCCGTTTGCCGTGATGCCGCCGCACCAGGCACGAGCGTTAGCCACCAGGTCTTTTTCAGTCGTGTTCGCGCTCGCGAAGTTAGCCCCAGTTCCGCGGAGCGCCTTGGCAAATTGGACCGCTTCCATGCGCTCTTGCTTGCCGCATCCCGCCATGCATGCGACCGCAACCGGCAGCCACCAATATCGCGAACTTAGGATTCTCATATCCGTCACCTGTCAACGACCCAAGTGTAGGCCTTTTTCCCGCGGACGTCCATCCGTCTGAGTCCGCGCGCATCCGGCACGGGGGCCGCAACTGGCGCCGGATTGCCGGCCGCGCCAGGGCTCGATGTAGGTCTCGCTATCCTCCCGCGATCGCACCCACAATGAGCAATGGCTCCGCCCCGCTCGCGACTGCTTCAGGCAGCGGCGCATCCGGTGCCTCGTGAGACAAATCCTCCGCGCAAGCGAAGAACCGCACGAACGGCCGGCGTTGTTCGGTGACCTGGTCGCGGAGGGTTCCGCGCAGCATAGGATAGCGGGCTTCCAGAGCGTCAAGAACGGAGCCCAGCGTCGCTTTCCCCTCTACGGGAAGCTGCACCTCGCCCGCGACGTGCGCCAGGATACGCAGATGCGCCGGAAGCTCGACCCGGATCACTGGAGTGTCTGCACCTCGACGGATAGCACGGCCGGAAGATCGCGGACAATCGGCGCCCAACTGTCTCCAGCATCGGCCGAAGCGTACACTTGCCCGCCGGTTGTCCCGAAATAGACGCCGCACTGGTCGAGCGAATCCACCGCCATCGCGTCGCGCAATACGTTCACGTAGCAGTCGCTTTGCGGCAGGCCCTTGGTCATCGGCTCCCACTCGTTGCCGCCGGTGCGGCTGCGGTACACGCGCAGCTTGCCATCGGGTGGAAAGTGCTCCGAGTCGCTCTTGATCGGCACCACGAAAATGGTTTCCGGTTCGTGCGTGTGAACGTCGATGACGAACCCGAAATCGGTCGGCAGGTTGCCGCTGACCTCCTGCCAGGAGTCGCCGCCGTTGTCGCTGCGCATCACGTCCCAGTGCTTCTGCATGAACAGCACACTCGGCCGCGAGCGGTGCATCGCGATGCGGTGAACGCAGTGGCCCACCTCGGCATCCTGGTCCGGGATTTGCTGCGAGCGCAGCCCGCGGTTGATCGGCTGCCACGTTGCGCCGGAGTCGTCGCTGCGGAAGGCGCCCGCCGCCGAGATGGCGATGAAGATGCGGCCGTTGCCGCTCGGGTCGAGCAGAATCGTGTGCAGACACATGCCGCCGGCGCCCGGCTGCCAGTGCCGCCCCGAGCCATGCCTGCGCAGCCCGGAAAGTTCCTGCCATGTCTGTCCGGCGTCCGTCGACCGGAACAAGGCGGCGTCTTCCACGCCGGCGTAGACCGTGTCCGCATCGGTCAGCGATGGTTCGAGATGCCAGACTCGCTTGAACTCCCAAGGGTGTGGCGTACCGTCGTACCACTGGTGCGTGCCCGGGACGCCGTCATACACGAATTTGTTGCCCACCGGTTCCCAGGTCTTGCCGCCGTCGTTCGAGCGCTGCATTAACTGCCCGAACCAGCCGGTGGACTGCGATGCATACAGGCGGTTCGGGTCCACCGGCGAGCCCTTTAGATGGTAGATTTCCCAGCCAGCAAAGTACGGGCCACTGACATCCCACTGATCGCGCTTGCCATCCGACGTCAGCACAAACGCCCCCTTGCGCGTGCCAACCAATACGCGTACGCTACTCATCTTTCACCTCCGAACGGAGCCGCGACCATAGGGAGCGGTCCTTTTTCACCCTTTAACTAGCCTCCGAACGAAACCGCGACCATGGGAAGCACCGTGGCGCGGGCCGTCCGGCCTGCTGAGCCGAGAGTCATCTCGGCTTTTCTTCGCCGCCGCGCGGGCTCGATTGTTGAACGGAGCGGTCGCCTCTATAGCAGCGAATCTGCCGGTCGATGACCTCGCTGATAACTCACTGACCGCTCCCTATGGTCGCGGCTCCGATCCCTAACAAGCCCTAACTCTTCGGAAAGCCCGGATCGGCCTTCACTTCGAGAATCTGTTTGGTGTGTCGCTCGCTGTGCGCTCCGATATAGAGCAGCCATTCGTATGCATCGAGCGGCTGGCCCAGCGGGCTGTCGGTGACATGCTCGCGTAAGTCCGGGGTCGATTCCATGAACGCGATGGTCGTGGCGCGGCTCTTCAGAAAATGGTCGAGAGTCTCCGCTGGAGTCCAGTTACCCGTGGGCACCAGCGGCGCCGGCGCCTGGACTTTGTGGCTTCGATCCGGAATCCTGGCCAAAACCAGGGCGTCTATTTTCGCCGTATCGCGGCCGGCAGGTCCGGCGGGCGCTTTCATAACATTATCCGTGACATTCTGGAAGATAAAATCTTCGGACTTGGCAATGTGTTCGAGCGTTTCCGCCACTGACCAGCGGTCCGGCGCCGCTTTGAACTTCATCTGCGCATCTGAAAGTCCCTTCACGGCCTCAACAACGCCGTCGCGTGTTTTCTGTAGATACTCGACGCCCCTGTCCCGATCCGCCTGAGTAAGTCCCTGGCCGAATGCCACGGCGCCCAATAACAGCAGCGCGCTTGACAGTACTGAAAGTCTCTTCATGTTGTTCGATCCCTCCTCATCTCTCTCCTAAGTGCTGTTTTACTGCCCGTCGCCACCCTCGAACTTTGGTATCAGTGGAGTCGAGTTGCGATCTCGCCAGCGCCGCCGGGCTTCCGCTATGACTGCTTCGCGATTCTTAGCCATTCGCTCAATCGCCGCGCACGGCGCTTCTGTCTCTTCGTGCCGTGCCCCCCAAATCAGCAACTCCAGAAGTACCGGCGCCAGGTCAATCCCTTTTTCCGTCAGCCGGTAGTTTACCTTTCTTCCATCCTTCTCGTCCGCCTCCGCGGCAATGATCCCCGCCGCCTCAAGCTTCTGCAGACGGTCCGCCAGGACGTTCGTGGCAATCCCTTCGCCCGCTTCCTGAAACTCCTTGAATGTCCGCAGTCCGCGCACCATCAGATCGCGGACCACCAGCAGCGACCAGCGATCCCCCAGCATCTCCAAGGAGACGCTCACCGGGCAGCCAGACCGCCGTTTTGACTTCGGCTCCCCTGGCATTTGCCATAAATTATCCGAGTCGCTTGCAAAACACAAGTTAAATTTGCGAATCAGTGTGTTGGCCAATACGAAAGTATTGGTAGGGCATGTTTCTTAGCTTGCCGGTCGTTTGGATTGACACCGCCCGTCATTTCTGCAAAAATCAAGTAGGCGAACAAAAGGCGAAATTATGAACGCCGCGGTGCTCCGGAAACAGTTCGAATCGTTGCTCGGCGGGCATCTCGGGTGGCAGGCGAAACCGGCTGCCGAAACGGTTCCAAGCGGTATCCCGGAAATCGATCGGGCGACCGGCGGGCTGCCGCGCGGATGCCTCACGGAGATCTTCGGCGCGCCATCTTCCGGCCGTGCCAGCCTGCTGGTTTCGATTCTAGCCGGTGCCACCGCGCGCCAGGAATTCTGCGCCCTGGTGGATGCCGAAGATGCGTTCGATCCGCTTTCCGCCGCCGCGGCTGGCGTGGATCTGCCGCGCCTGTTGTGGATCCGCTGCGGCCACAACGCCGGGCACGCGCTCCGTGCGGCGGACCTGCTGCTCGAAGGCGGCGGCTGCGGCGTGGTGGCGCTGGATCTGGGCGATACTCCTGTGCGCGTGGCGCGCCGCATCTCGCTCACTTCCTGGTTCCGTTTGCGCCGCGCCGTGGAGCACACACCCACCGTGCTGATTGCGGTCGCGAGGCAATCGAATGCCAAAACCTGCGCCAGCCTGACGCTGGAATTGTCGCGCGAGCGAGCGCGCTGGTTGGGCGGCGCGCTCGATTCCGCGCGCCTGCTCGGCGGCATGCGCGTGACGGTGGCGCGGCGCAAACCGGGGCTGGCCCTCACCGCTGTTTTCGATCAGGGACTGACACCACTGTCCCAAGGCGCCGCCTTTGCGCCGCGTGGACAGTGGTGTCTGTCCCTGGGCACTGAAGGGAGGCAGGGGACAGACACCACTTTCCACGCGGCGCAAAAAACGCGCCTTGGGACAGTGGTGTCAGTCCCCGTGTAAATGTTCGCCTGTTTGCATGGCACGGGTAACCTGGCGGCGGTAGCGTTCGATTTTTCGCCGCTGGTCGAGCGAACCGCGCCCGATACCGTCACCTGCGACGTAGCTGGCCTGGACCGTCTTTTCGGCGCGGCGCAGGAGCTGGCCGCGGCCCTCGCGCGCCGCGCCGCCGAAACCGGTGCGCGGGCATCCATTGCCCTGGCCGCCAATCCCGATGCCGCCATCAGCGCTGCCCGCGGATTTTCGGGCGTCAGCATCGTTCCGCAGGGCGATGAAGCCAAGTTCCTGGGCAGGCTGCCGGTCGCGCTGCTAGAGCCTTCCGACGAATTGCGGGAAACGCTGGACCGCTGGGGCATTCGCCGCTTTCAGGATCTGGCCGCGCTGCCGCCGCTGGGAATTGCCGAGCGGCTGGGTGCGGAAGGGTTGCACTTGCGCGAGCTGGCGCGCGGGGAAGCCGGGCGCAAGCTGACGCCGATCGAAGAGCCGGAGCAGTTTGAAGATGAGCTCGAGCTGGAATATCCGGTGGAGCTGCTGGAGCCGCTCGAGTTTCTGCTGGCGCGCCTGCTCAACGGCCTCACCACGCGGCTGGCCACGCGCGGGCTGGCCACCGATGAGCTGCGATTGCGCCTGCATCTCGAAACCCGCGCCATTCACGAACGCACGTTGCGGCTGCCGGCGCCATCGCTCGACGGCAAATCGTTTCTGAAATTGCTGCGGCTCGATCTGGCCGGCCATCCGCCCGCCGCGCCCATCGAACGGATCCAGCTCGGCGTGAATCCCGTCAAGCCGCAAGCCGCGCAGGGCGGCCTTTTCGTGCTCGCCGCGCCGGAACCGGTGAAGCTGGAGCTGACGCTGGCGCGCATTCAGGCGATTGTCGGCGAAGGCCGCGCGGGCTGCCCCGAGCTGCTCGACACCCACCGTCCCGACGCATTTCGCATACAGAAACCGGTGACAGGCTACGCTGTCCCCGCTTCTTCGATGCATTCGAAACTGGCAGAAACCGGGGGACAGACACCACTGTCCCAAGGCGCCGCTTTTGCGCCGCGTGGACAGTGGTGTCTGTCCCCCGCACCTTGTGGTGTCAGTCCCAAGCTTATTTTCCGCATGTATCGCCCGCCCCGTATAGCCCGCGTCACCCTGGCTTCCGGTCAGCCCAGTTTCCTTTCCGCCGAAGGCATCCGCGGCCGCATTCTCGAACGCGCCGGCCCCTGGCGCACCTCCGGTGACTGGTGGACCATCGACCCCTGGTCGCGCGACGAATGGGATATCGCGCTTTCCGATGGCGCCCTCTACCGCATCTATTGCGAGATCAGAGGCTGGTTCGTGGAAGGAAGCTATGACTAACCCGGGGGACTGACACCACTGTCCCAAGGCGCCGTCTTTGCGCCGCGTGGACAGTGGTGTCTGTCCCCCGCACCTTTTTCCATGTACGTCGAACTGCACGCCCGCTCCGGTTTCAGCTTTCTCGAAGGTGCTTCGGTGCCGGAAGAGATGGCTGGAACCTGCGCGCAATCGGGCGCGCCCGCCATGGCGCTGGTGGACCGCAATGGCTTCTACGGCGCTCCGCGTTTTCACATGGCGGCGAAAAAGGCCGGCATCCGCGCCCACATCGGTTCGGAGATCACTTGCACCAACGGCCACTCCTACCCGCTGCTGGCGGCCACTCGCGAAGGCTATCAAAATCTCTGCCGGCTAATCACCCGCATGAAGCTGCGCGCCAAAAAGGGCGAGGGCGCGGCCACGCTCGATGAGTTGGCCGAATTCGCGCGCGGCCTGATCTGTCTCACCCGCCATCCCGAGGCGCGCCTGCTCGATATCTTCGGCCGCTCCAACGTGTACGCCGAACTCCAGCGCCACCACCTGCGGGAAGAGGAGGCGGCCAACCAGGCTATCGTCGAGCGCGCGCGGCCTTTCCACATCCCGCTGGTCGCCACCAACGGCGCGGCTTATGCCGAGCCAGCCCAGCGCGAGTTGCTGGATGTGTTCACCGCGATCCGTAACCATGTCACGCTCGCCGCCGCCGGCCGCCTGCTGGAGCGCAATGCCGAACGCCACGTCAAAACTCCAGCCGAAATAGCACGCCTGTTCGCCGACCTGCCCGAAGCGCTGGCCAATACACTTGAAATTTCCTCGCGCCTGGAATTCACGCTCGACCGTCTCGGCTACGAATTTCCGCACTATCCCGTGCCTGCGGGCGAAACCATGGCCAGCTTCTTGCGCGCGCGTGTGGATGAAGGCGCGCGCCGCCGCTATCAGCCGTATCACGAGCGCGCGCGCCGGCAGATCGAGCGCGAACTCAATCTGATCGAAAAGCTCAAGCTGCCCGGCTATTTCCTGATCGTCTGGGACATCGTGCGCTTCGCCAAGGAGAACGGCATCCTGGCGCAGGGCCGCGGCTCGGCCGCCAACAGCGCGGTCTGCTATGCGCTCGAAATCACCGCCGTGGACCCGGTCGGCATGGACCTGCTGTTCGAGCGCTTCCTTTCCGAAGAGCGCGGCGAATGGCCCGACATCGATATCGATCTGCCCAGCGGCGATCAGCGCGAGCGCGTCATTCAGCACGTCTACCAGCGTTTCGGAAAGCTGGGCGCGGCCATGACCGCCAACGTCATCACCTATCGCGGCCGCTCCGCCGCGCGCGAAGTGGGCAAGGCGTTGGGCTTCGAGGTTACCTCGCTCGAAAAACTATCCAAACTGGCGCACACGTGGGAGTGGCGCGATCCCAAGGACACCACAGACAGCCAGTTTCGCGAGGCCGGCCTCGATCTCGCCCATCCGCGCGTGCGCAAGTTTTGCGAGCTCTACAAAATGGCGCAGGACATGCCGCGTCACCTCGGCCAGCACTCCGGCGGCATGGTGATCTGCCAGGGACAACTGGATTCGGTGGTGCCGCTCGAGCCCGCCAGCATGCCCGGCCGCGTGGTCGTCCAGTGGGACAAGGAAGATTGCGCCGACATGGGGATCATCAAGGTGGACCTGCTCGGCCTGGGCATGATGGCCGTGATCCAGGACAGCTTGAAAACGATCCCCGGGATTTACGGCGAGCCGGTGGACCTGGCGCGCCTGCCGCAGGACGATCCGGCGGTGTATGGGGCGCTCCAGAAGGCCGACACCATCGGCATGTTCCAGGTGGAAAGCCGCGCGCAAATGTCCTGCCTGCCGCGCATGAAGCCGCGCCGCTTTTACGACATCGTGGTGCAGGTGGCGATCATTCGGCCGGGGCCGATCGTCGGCAAAATGGTGCATCCCTATTTGAACCGGCGGCAGGGCCGGGAAGCGGCCGATTGTCTGCACCCTTCGCTCGAACCGGTGCTGCGCCGCACGCTGGGCGTGCCGCTGTTTCAGGAGCAGTTGTTGCGGATGGCGATGATCGCCGCCGGATTCAGCGGCGGCGAAGCCGAGGAACTGCGCCGCGCCATGGGATTCAAGCGCTCGGAAAAACGCATGGCGGATCTCGAAGTGCGGCTGCGCGCCGGCATGGCGGCCAACGGCATCACCGGCGCGGTGCAGGATACCATCGTGCATTCCATTGCATCCTTCGCGCTGTACGGCTTTCCCGAATCGCACGCGGCGAGCTTTGCCTTACTTGCTTACGCCAGCGCGTATTTGAAGTGCCACTACCTGGCGGCTTTCACCTGCGCCATGTTGAACAACCAGCCGATGGGCTTTTACTCTCCCGCCGTGCTGATCAAAGACGCGCAGCGGCACGGCCTGCGCGTGCTGCCGGTGGATGTGATGGAATCGGACTGGGATTGCAAGGTGGAGACGCGCGCGCCGCTGCTGCAAAGTGGGGCAGGCGCTATCGCCTGCCAACCTGACACTTTCGACCGCGCCGCTGCGCCAAGTCGCGCGAATGGCTTTCCTCTGCGTCTCGGCCTCCGCTACGCCCGCGGCCTGCGCGAAGAAGCCGGCCGCGCCATCGTTCGCGCCCGCCCGTTCTCGAGTATCGACGACCTGGGCTTGCGCGTGCCCGAGTTGCGCAAGGATGAGATCACTCGCCTGGCGGAAATCGGCGCGCTGAATTCCATCGGCGGGAGGTTGGCAGGCGGAAGCGCCTGCCCCACCTTGCGCACAAGTGGGGCAGGCGCTTCCGCCTGCCAACCAGATCTCTCAAAGCTTCCCGCCCGCGGTTTCCACCGCCGCGACGCGCTCTGGCAGGCGCAACGCGCCACCCTGCCGGTAGGTCCGCTGCTCGCTCCGCAGGAGGAAACCGGCGAGCCTTCGCCGCTCGCGCCCATGGATACCGAAGAGCGCCTGTGGGCCGATTACCGCGGCACCGGCCTCACCATCGGCCGCCATCCCATGGCGCATCGCCGCGAGCAGATGGACGCGCTCGGCGTCACCCGCGCCGCCGCCCTCGCGCACATGCCCAACGGCCGCCTGGTACGGATCGCCGGTTCTGTGATCGTGCGCCAGCGCCCCGGCACCGCCAAGGGCTTCGTCTTTCTCAGCATCGAAGATGAAACCGGCGTCTTCAACGTCATCCTCGATCCGAAAACCTTCGATCGTTTCAAATTCGTGGTGCTGAGCGAGCCGTTTCTGCTGATCGATGGCGTGCTGCAAAATATCGATGACGTGGTCTCGGTAAAAGCCGCCAGAGTCGCTGCCCTCCCCGAAGGCGCCGCGGCGGAAGTGCACAATTTCCGGTAGCAGCTCTCTTCAACCTCCCTGAGAAGCCCGAGCCGCGCTCCGGGTACATGCTAAAGTGAGAAGCATGAAGTATCCAGTGGCTTTAATGCCGACAGAGGAAGGTTACAGCGTGTCCTGCCCTGGCCTCCCTGGATGCTGGTCGCAAGGCGCCACCGAGGAAGAGGCATTAGAGAATATTCGAGCCGCAATCCGAGAATACCTCGCAGTCGCCAAACAGCTCGCCGGTGAACAATATCTGAGGGAAGTCGAAGTCCCAGCGTAGCGAATGCCCAAAATATCCGGAATTCCCCACCTCACGGAGCACCGATTTCGCCAACTTCTGTGACGGTATCGGAGAAGGCGCAACGCGCCACTACCGGCCCAGCCATCGTACGCTCAGGCACGGCCAAGGGCCTCGTCTTCCTCAGCGTCGAAGATGAAACCGGCGTGTTCAATATCATCCTCGATCCGAAAACACTCGACCGCTCTAATCGGAGCCGCGACCAGAGGGAGCGGTCACGCCTAAAGCGCTGCGTCACGGCGATCATCATCGGCGAGTTAGTCGACAATAGAAGCTGTCCCGCTAATGTCACGCGTGCCCGAGCCCGTGATGGTGAGAATCGCTCCATAGCGCTTGCCCCGCCCACCCACCGCCCTCGCCAGTCTTATACAATGTCCCGCATGATCCTCGATCGCCGTGGTTTTCTTTCCGCCATGCCCGCGCTGCTGGCGCCGGGCGCGATCTCTGGCGCCGAAGCCGAGCGCAAGACGCGCTTCTATGTGGTCGATCAATACCAACTGGAGCAGGGGCCGCAGACTTCCCGCATCCACGATTTCTTTTCCAAGGCGCTGCTGCCGGCGCTCGACCGCGTTCATCCCGGGCCGAAGATTTTCCTCGAAGCGCTAGCCGCGCCGCACCTGCCAACAGTTACTTCGATCGTCGGCGTCGAATCAGTGCCCCAAATCTGGGAGATCTCGCAGCAGCTCTTCGCCGACAAGGACTTCAGCCGCGCCTTCGATCAGTGGGAAGCTGGCGAGGAGCCGTATGTCACATCGAGCGCGACGCTGCTCGAAGCCACCGCCTATTCGCCCGAAATCGTGCCGCCGGAGAAAGCGCCCGAGTCGCCGCGCATTTTCGAGATGCGCACTTATCACTCGCCCACCGTGCGGCAGCACCGTGCGCTCGACGCGCGCTTCAGCGGCGCTGAAATCAAGATCTTCCACCGTTCGGGCATTCACCCGGTGTTTTACACATCAACTGTTTTCGGCGCTAACCGCCCCAACCTGACTTACCTGATTCCGTTCGACAATTTGGCCGCGCGCGAAAAGGCGTGGAGCGCGTTTGGCGCGGACGAAGAGTGGGTCAAGGTGCGCAAGGAATCCGTGGAGCGCGATGGCCAGATCACCGCCGTGATCGACCTTTCGCTGCACCGCGCCACGGCGTATTCACCGGTGCGGTAGTGAAACGGCGGGGCAGACTCGAAGCGCCTGCCCCTTTCGTCGCGTCGACGCCGCTTAGGCGGCGATCAGAACGACAAGTGCAAATCCATCTGCAGGAAACGCGGGCTGCCGATGGTGTGTTGAATCATCCCCAAACTGCCGGTCGGCGGAATCGAGGGCGGTCCTTCGTAGTAAGGAAAGAAATCGACGTCGTTGTTGGGCGCGTCGAAATTGGGGTGATTGAACAGGTTGAATGCGTCGAAGTTGAATCGCAGCCGGAAACGCTCGCCGACCTGAAATTCCTTCGCCAGCGTCGTGTCGATGCGGAACTGGAACGGTGCGCGGAACAGGTTGCGTCCGGTAGTTCCATACAGCGACTCGTAGTTGTCGCATCCCGATGCATCGCAGGGAGGGACACCGCCTTGTCCGGGAGCCAGGAACTGCGGCCCGAAATCGGCGGCGTTCAACACCGGTTGGCCCGCGTTCACGCCGGTGGTTCCCTGTAACTCGGCTTGCTTGGCGCTGACGCCGGGCACCATCGGCACGATGGGGTTCGTGATGTAGTCGCTCGATCCGTAGTATTGGCTCGCGACCGATCCCGAAAAGTCGTAGACGCTGTAAGGCTGGCCGCTCTGCGCCACGATCTGTGTGCCTATCGTCCACCCGTTCAGGAAATAGCCGAGAGACGGATTCGTCGTCAGTTTCGGAATCGTGTAACTCAGGTTGATCAGAAAAACGTGTGTCTGATCGAAATCCGACGAGGCGTAGTTCGAGCGCGGGTAAAGCGGATTGTTGCCGGTGAAGAACAAACCCAAGCCGCTTTGTTCGTCGAGCGAGTGAGACCAGGTGTAAGAAGCGGTGAGCTGCAGGCCGTTCGCCAGCCGTTTGCGGGCTTGCAGTTGCAGCGCGTTGTAGTTCGAAATACCGTCGGTGGTGTACAACACAGAGTTCATGTCATAGCCGATGTAGGGCACGCGAACCGGCGCATTGCCGGCATACTCCGGGCCGGGGCATATCGTTTCCAGGTCCAGTCCCCCGTCGTTGCATGAGCTGAGCGGAGCCACTCCGCCATAGGAATAGATCTGGCCGTTGATGGGGTTTTGCGGTGTCGCAATCCCCGGCTGGTTGAACGGAATCGGCAGTACCTCATGAACCCCATGATTGCCGACATAGCCGGCACTGAAGATCCAGCTATTGGACAATTGGTACTGCAAATCGAGCGTCCAATTGAGCGTGTAAGGCAGCTTGTTGTTGATATCGTACCCACCCATCAGGAAAGGTCCGAAAGCATTGCCGGTCGGATAACTGCCGCTGGTGGTCTGTGCGAGGTCCGGCAGCAGGGCTTGGAACGCCGCGGCGCTCGCCGGCGGCGCCGCTAGCGCCGTGCTGCCGAACGGCGCAGCCAGCGTGGCGCCCTTGGTGGCGAAGGCGGCCGACACGAACGGCTCCTGGAGGGTCACTCCCAGCGGGCCATTGAACCCGAAACCGGCGCTGGGCGAGAAATCGCTGAACAACTCGCCGCGGTCGTAATACATGCCGAAGCCCGCGCGCACCGTCAGCTTCGACCGCGGACTCCACGCAACTCCGATGCGGGGTGCGAATCCCCATTGATGTTGCTGCAGGAGTGTGTCGCTGGCGCCCGGCGTCCCGAACGTCGCGTTGTTTCCGGCTACTTCAAGGCCGGAGTTTGTAATCGTGCCGTTCGACGCGTCATAAGCATATAGACTCGGGTCGAAATCCGTTAGCCTGCCGTACTTCTCCGAAAGCGGACCATCGAAGTCCCAGCGCAATCCCGCCGTCACCGTGAGATTGCTGAGAACCTTGTAGTTGTCATTCACATAAACGCCCGCGGTGTCCGACCGGTAATAACGGTTGGAGTTGCCGGCAAACGCAACCGAGTACCTGCCGGTCCGCACGTTCCCTTCCACGAAGTTCAGGAAGCTGCTGAACCCGAGGTTATCCGTGCCGCTGCTGGTGGTGTTATTGATGACATTGAGCTGCGTGTGATCCCAGTTACCTCCGATGGCGATCGTGTGACGGCCTTTCACCCAGTTGAGAGAGGATCCCAGTTCCCATTGGTTCTGATACATGCCCGCATTGGCGAAACTTACGCTGGGCCCGAACTCGATGCCGTAACTGCTCAGGGAGTCGGAGATCTGAATCTGCGGAAACGAGCTTGATCCCAGCAGGTTCATCCCAAAGGAACTCGGAGTGAATTGCTGCCCGGTATTTGCGTAAGCTCGCAGCCGCGTGAATCCGGCGTGTTGTTGCCACGTCAGTGTCGGACCCAGAATCAGAGTGTTGTTGATGGCGGCCACCTGGCTGCCGGCCTGAAGCTGCTGCGAGAACCCCAACAGATCGCCTACCGCCCCATACGGATTTGTCGTCGGGTTGTTCTGCACATAGTACTTCCCGGTCAGCCGGTCCATGTCGCTCACCACGTAGTCAATGTTCGCGATGCCTTGATCGACGTCGGATTTCGCGTTTGGCCCCTGCACCACCGCGTCATAGCCCAGCGCCTTCGCCGTGGTTGAATTTGTGATCTGCGCACTGGGGAACAGGAACTGCCCATTGGGCAGCGTCGCCTGCAACATGGCCGCCGCCACGGGGCTGATCTGCGTCGTGGTAATCGTCTTGCCGTAACTCGTCGCCATCGCATTCACGATGCCCTGCAAGCTGCGATCGTTGGTAAGCCCGATCGGCACGCTGACGTCCTTGGACGCATCCGCCGCATCGGCGATGCGGGCGCCCTGGTAAGCCAGAAAATAAAACACCTTGTCCTTCTTGATCGGCCCGCCGAAGTTAGCCCCAAACTGGTTGCGGCTCAGAAACGGGTCCTTGACGGTGATGGCCGGCGAGGCGTTATAGAAAAACGGCGCCGCATTCCAGAAGCTGTTCTGGAATTCCTCGTAGAGCATGCCGTGAATCGCATTGGTTCCCGACTTGGTGATCACGCTGACATGGGCTCCGCTATGGGCGCCCTGCGTGGCGTCGTACATCGCCGCGTTCACTGAAATCTCCTGAATCGCTTCCGGCGGCGGCGTGGGCAGCGCCTGGCCAATCGCGCCGTAGACCGAAGTGCTGGTCTGAATCGCGCCGCCTGAGCCGAAGTTCTCTCCAATGTTCAGCACGAAGCGGTTCTCGCCCACCTGGCTGGTCGAGTTCCCATTGAACAGATTGTTGGTATCGACGCCGTTCATCGAAAAGCTGTTGCTGGTGTCGCGATTCCCATTGGCGAAAATCGCCTGGTTGCCCAGTCCCGCGTTGCTGCCGGCCCCGCCCAGCATATCGGCGTGAACGCCGGGCGTGAGGATCGCCAGTTGCGTGAAACTCCCGGTTCCCAGCGGCGTTTCCTGGATGGTCAACTGATCCACCACATAGCCGTTCGTGGTGTCCACCTGGTTCATCAGCGGAGTCGCCGTCACTTCCACCGTCGTGCTCACCGCGCCCACGCGCAGGCTGCCATCGACGGTGGTGGTGCGGTCCGCATTCACCAGCACCTCGGTATGCGTCTCGGTTTCAAACCCTTCCTTGGTGATCGTCAACTTGTAGGTCCCCGCCGGCAGATTTGTCGCCAGGTAGGAACCGTTGGTTTGCGTCTTGGCGGTCACCGCGAAGTTGGTCGCGATATTGAGCGCCTTCACGGTCGCGCCGGGTACAGCCGCGCCCGACGCGTCTTTAACCGTGCCGGTAATCGCGCCTAGAATCTGCTGGGCGCGCAGCGCGGGATAGGCGCCGGCGCAGATCAACACCGTCCAGCAGACAGCTTTCTTGAGAAAATCCGTCGGTAAACTTTTCATGATTTTTCTCCACGAGAAACAGAATCGTTCATCGCTAACAGACCCCTTATCTGTGTTGCCCCCCCGGCCCAACGCCGGTTCATGCGCCGGCGGTAGCCAGGCGCAACTCCCAATCGAACGAGACCGTGCCCGGAGAATCAACGAGGTTACCTGAACCTCGATTACGACGTGGTGAAACCCCGGTTTTGGGAAAACCTCAGATTCCCATTTGTGCGAGTATAGCAGGCCCGAAGCGCCTTCGCTTCGCTGCCGGGATGCCCCGGATGCCCCGCGTTCCGGGCGGCAATGGCAGCCGCTCAGTGTATCGACACGGGGCGCGCGGACGAGCCGGCGGGTGAGCTTGGCTTGAAATCGGCGCGGGCCAAAGGGAACGCCGGGACGGCTAGCGATCGAGCGGGGCGGCCTGGTTGCCCAGGCGGCGGAGTTGCTGTTCGCGCAGTTGGGCGCGCGCTGCGGCGAGCTGCTTTTCGAGCTTCCGGCTGCGCTCGATCTCCGCGTCCAGTTGCGCTCGCAGGCCGGCTGCCTTACGCGACATTTCTTCGCGATCTTTCTTCGCCTGGGCGAGTTCCTTCTGAGCGAGGTCTTGCTGAGCGGCGTTCGCGAGCGGTGCGGCGGGCGCCGGCGCAACCGGCGCAGGCGGCTTTTGACCCAGGAAGCTGGTGACCTGCCGCACCTTGGTTCCATTGGGCTGATCGAGCGCCAGCGTGACGTCCACCCGCTCGCTGCGGCGGCCGTAGGTAAACACGCCGGAAGCCAGATGCCGCGTATCGAGAGCAACCACACTCGGCGCCGCATCCCCATCCACGATCTCCAACGAGGCGATGAAGGCGCTGCGCACCGGGGCCGAGTTCGGGTCCCAGCGAATCTGCAATTGCCCGGCTTCATCCATGGTGTTCAGGCCGATCGATTCCGCACGGGCCGGAGGGGGAGCCTGGTGCACTGGCGAAGCGGCAGCGCGATACCAGACTCCGCGCGTGGCATATGCCGCGACGCCCGCCACCACCACCAATCCTGCCACCAGCACCAACTTCGGCCACGCCCGCGGGCGCTCTGGGGCTTGCTCGAACAGGCGCGGGATGGGTATTTCGGAGGCGGCGGGCTCGGCTTTCGGCGCGGCCTCGGGCATGGCAGTTTCAGGCACTGTGGTTGCCTCTGGCGCAGATTCCGATGCGGGCTCGGCGCGGATCTCGGGCGCGGGAGGAGCCGGCGCTGGCGGCGGGGCTTCGGGCTCAGCCTGGACGTCGACGATGGGCGCAGCCGTCGCCGCGGGAACTTCCGGCTCGGCGCGGACATCCACGATGGGACCGGCGGATGCGGTCCGCTGCGCCGGTTGTGCCGCCTGATCCGCGGCAACGGCTCTGGGAACCTGCTGCATCGGCACCGGCTCGATCGTGAACTCGCGGTAGCTCGCACTGCAATGAATAATGCCGCCGGGGCCGCGGAAGAAGAACCCGCCGCGCATCGGTTCGAAGGCATGCGGCTTCACCACCAGCGCCACCTGCCACGGCTCGGGGAAAAAACGGTTGTGGATAGTGAGATCGGTGTCGGAGAGAAGGACGCCGCTCCGCGTGTGCGAATGATACCAGCCCACCACTCGGCCCGCGCCCGCGGCGCTGGCAACGCGGATCAGTTCCTGCAGCTTGGTTTCGTCGCCTAACGAAAGCGTGAAAGAAGGGCCCAAAGCATGTTCGCAGTCGAGCGCCGCGCAACCTGAGATGGTCAGCCGGCCATCCTCAATGTTTCCCATCAGAATGCCGCCGATTTCGGCGCCGCCGCGCGGCAGCGAAAAGAACGCGTCATTCACCGCCAGCCGAATGTCGTCGAGCACGCGGCTGCCGCACTCGATCGAAAAGGGGCACTCCGGCGTTGACCAGGTTACGGTTGCGCGATCCGGCTGGGCTACCATCCTATATCTACGATTGTAGGCGATTTTGTTTCCGGCACGGTAAATTTCGGAGTCCATGCGGCGCGGGTGACGCCGGCGATCGGTTTGTCGCAGGTCTTCGCGTCGTGCCTCGGCCTGAGCGGGCTTCCGGCCCGCGCCTCGGCGCAGCGCACGCTACAATGCGATTTCATGCGGCAGCGCTCCCGCCTCCGGAACTGGGTCGAATACACGCTCGCGTTGGTGGTTTTGAAGTCGCTGCAGTGGACGCCGATCGGCGCAGCCGATTTGCTGGCGCGCTACTACGCGCGGTTGCTGGACCGCTGGGTTCCGCGCCTGCGCCGCGTGGCGGAACGGAACCTCGTGCTGGCCTTGCCGGAACTCGATGCGGCCGCCCGCGGGGTGATCGTCGACGGCGTATTCCGCTCCATCGCGCGTTTGCTGGTCAGCCTGGCCAGGTTTCCCTCCATCGGACACCACAATCTGGACCGCTGGATCCGCATCGAAGGCGCCGAGCACATCGACGCCGCCCTCCGCCAGGGCCGCGGCGTACTGTTCGCCACCGCGCACCTGGGAAATTGGGAGCTGAGCGCGTTCGCACACGGGCTGGCCTCCGGGCCGATGAGCGTGCTGGCGCGGCCGCTCGACAATCCGCTGATCGACCGCCTGGTCGAGCGCCGCCGCGGCCTGTGCGGCAATCGCGTGATCTTCAAAAAGGACTTCGCGCGTTCGATTCTAAAAGCGCTGGCCGCCAATGACAAGGTCGGCATCCTGATCGATCAGAACGCATCGCTCGATTCCGGCGTGTTCGTCGATTTCTTCGGCGTGCCCGCCTGCGCCGGCTTGGGCTTTGCCAAAATCGCCGCCCATAGCGGCGCCGCGGTGATTCCGGCTTACGCCTTGTGGGCGGAAGAAGAGGACCGTTACGTGCTTCGGTTCCATCCGCCGCTCGAAATTACCGGCGATGCCGCGCGCGATACCGCCTCGCTGCACGCCGGTCTGGAAGCCGCCATCCGCGCCAATCCCGATCAATGGCTGTGGATCCATCGCCGCTGGAAGACCCGCCCGCCCGGCGAGCCGTCGCTGTACGAAGAGTAGACGGCCCGGCTGCGCCGCCGGAGCCAGGGCCTCGCACGCGAAGTCCGAGGCCGGTTAGTCCGCGTCGCAGCCCAGCGAAAAACGCAAGGCGGCGCGGACCTCCTTCATGCGCAGTGGAGCGAGGTGAGCCACCCGCTTACCCAAACGTTGTTGCGACACCGTTACCGTATTGTGCAGGTTCACCGCGCAAGGCCTCTTCATGCCATCTTCTTCGTCCAACCTCACCTCCGAGGGAACCCCTCGGATGCTGGACGTCACCGGCGCAACCGTCGCCGTGGACAAGTATTGAAGGGCACTGCTGCGGGTCAATACTACGACTGGCCTGGCTTTGTCCGGGGGCGCAAAACGGTAAAGCCGAACGTCGCCCCTGGCTATTCCTCCGGCCAAATCGCCTCCGCTTCCCAACCGGACACATCCTCTGCGTCTCTCGGGCCGGCTTCATAGCCTCTCCGGTCGCGCAGTTCCCGTTCCCGGACCTCGAGGGCCTTCAGGTGCGCCCGGAGGGCCTCACGAATCAGCGCGGAGCGATTCAACTTCGTCCGGCGAGCCGCCGCTTGCGTGGCGCGCAATAGCCTGGAATCGAGCACGACCTGGATCGTTTCCATATGTGGACTCTACTCCACAGTATACTCCACAGTGGATCGCTCGCTCCTTTCTTCCTGCTAACCTCGCGGAACGAAATCGGAGCCGCGACCGGAGGGAGCGGTCAGGCTTCAAGATTCGAATACGGCCATTCGATCGGCACAACGTGCAACCGCTCTTACAGGGCGCGTCCTCCATTTTACGATGGTCCGCGGCGAATCACGTTGGTTTGACCGGGTGCGGGCCTGTTAAAATGAAGCGAGATGTTGAAGCGCTTCATCCTCTGGGACTACGCGCGCGCCAGTTGGCAATACGACGTGATGGTGGGGATCATTGTTGCTTTCATCTTCCTCACTCCCCGCGACTGGTTCCGCGACCAGCCGCGGATTCCGCACGTCGCCGCCATCGCCCGGCCTTCGGAAAACGGCGGCAACGTGTTGTTCGTGGACTCCGAGGTGCTGGCCGGCGTGCCGGAGCCGCAACGTCTCAATCGGCTACGGGCGTTTCTCAAAACGCAGCCCAGCACGGCTAAAATCAGTATCACGCGCGTTGAGCCAATTCTGGATTCGGAAGGGGAACTGCAAGGTTACATGGCCTTCGTGCATCCCTGACGCCAAGCCCCTCTATGTACTCCCGACAGTCAGTTTCGCCGCGCCTCGCTGCGCTTGCCTTGTGGATGGCGGCGGCGTACACGGCCGCACCGGCTCCCGGCGCCGATGAATTGCAAGCTACGCTGGACCGCATGGATCGGGCCGCCGTCACCTTCAAAGGCCTTTCCGCCGACATGACCCAGGTCTCGCACACTGCCGTACTGAACGCGGACGAGGACTGCAGCGGCACCATGGCGGTGCGCCGCTCCAACCCCCACGATCTGCGCGCCATAGTGGACATCCGCAAGCCCGACGCCAAGAAGATTCTGCTGACCCGTCACAAAGTAGAAATGTACTATCCCAAGAACAATTCGGTGCAGATCATCGACCTGGATCGCAAGGATAGCCACCTGATCGACCAATTCTGGTTGTTGGGCTTCGGCAGCAATTCGTCCGAGCTTCGCAACTCATACAAAATAGAGCTCGGAGGGCCGGAAACCGTGGCCGGCCAGAAGACCGTGCGCCTGGTGCTCACGCCGAAATCCGCCGACGTGCTGGCGCAATTGACCAAGGTGGAGTTGTGGATCTCCGATAAATTGGGCATTGCCGTGCAGCAGAAATTCTGGGAGCCGGGCGAGGATTACATCGTGGCCACGTACACCAACGTCAAGCTGTACTCCACCACCCCCCCGGAGTTGAAGTGGGATATCCCCAAGAACGCTAAGCCGGAGAAACTGAACTAGCGCGCATGGGAATTGAGCGGCATGAAGACCAGGACCAGCACATACCGGCTTGAGTATCTCGATTGGCTGCGCGGGCTCGGCGCCATCATTATGCTCCAGGGGCACGTGTTCGATTCGTTCCTCAAGCCCGAGCTGCGTCCCGGTGGCGCGTGGGTGCTTTCGCAGTTCGCCGGCGGCATGCCACCGGCCATCTTTCTGTTTCTTACCGGCGTGACGCTGGCGTTCCTGATGGATTCGAGCGAGCGCCGAGGCCTGACGCCCAGCCAGCGCGTTTTCGCTGCGTTCCGCCGCTCCGGATACCTGTTCTTTCTGGCCTTCGCCTTCCGCGCGCAGATGTTCGTTTCGGGTTTCCCCGCTGCGTGGACCGATCTGCTCAAAGTGGACATCCTCAACTGCATGGGTTTTTCGATCGCCGTGCTTTCCGTGATGGCCGTTTTTCGCACCCGCCAACGCGTAGTGGCCGCGGCGGCGGTGGGGCTGGCCATCGCGCTGGCCGGGCCGCTGGTCAGCGCGGCCAATTGGACGCGCGTGCCGCAGGCGTTGGCGAACTACATCGCGCCCAGCCGCGTGACGTTCGGGTTCTTCCCTTGGGGCGCGCACCTGGCGTTCGGCATCGGCGCCGGCAGCCTGATCCGCTCGCTCACGCCGGAAGCGACCGATCGCGCCATGCGCTGGATCGCGGCAGGCGCCGGCTTCGCCATCGTGATCGCACAAGCGTGCGCCGCGGCTACACGCTCGATTTATGCCGCCTCGGATTTCTGGCTCAACAGCCCGGCGCAGGTGTTGACCAAGGCAAGCGTGACGCTGGTGATGCTGTCGGGCGCGTATCTGTGGACACGCTACGGCGCGCGGCACGGCGCATGGAGTTGGGTGCGCCAGTTCGGTGTCACCTCACTGCTCGTCTATTGGGTGCATATCGAGCTGGTCTACGGCCGCTGGCTGTGGTTCTTCAAGAACAACTTGACGGTGCCGCAAACGGCTCTAGCCGCCGTGGTCGTCATCCTGTTCATGCTGGCGCTTTCCGCCCTGCGCACCAACTGGCCCCGCATCCGCGCCGCGCTGGCCAACACGGGCTGGTGGTATGCTCCCACCCCCGAACGTGTCCCGGGCGACTGAGCGCCCGTGGCGCGGGCCGTCGGGCCTGCGGAGCCGAGATTCATCTCGGCTTTTCTTCCGACTTCTGACTCCTCGGTCCCGACTCCTTCCCCTCCTACTCACCGCCGCAACAAATTCCGCAGAATGAAAAGCACATTGGCCGGCCGCTCAGCCAGGCGGCGCATGTAGTAGGGATACCACGCCCTGCCGAATGGCACGTAGAGACGCACCCGGTAGCCTTCCGCCACCAGTTGCCGTTGCAGTTCGCGGCGAATCCCGTAGAGCATCTGGAACTCGAAGTTCTCGCGAGGCACTTTCCGGGCCGCGGCGAAGGCCTTGGTTTCGGCGATCATCCTTTCGTCGTGAGTGGCGATGGCGGGATAATTGCCCCGATCGAGAAGAATCTTCATCAGATTCACATAATTCAGATCGACGTCGGCTTTACCCGGGAACGCCACGCCGGCATTTTCCAAGTACGCGCCCTTGCACAGACGCACGCGAATGCCGATGTCGCAGAGATTCTCCACGTCAGCCTGCGAGCGGTACAGGTAAGCTTGGACTACCGTGCCTACCGCCTGGTAGCGGGCGTACAGGTCCGTCACCAGGCCGAGCGTGCGATCCACGTAGCCGCTTGATTCCATATCGATGCGCACGAAACCGCCGACCTGGGCGGCGCGCCGCACCAGCCGCTCCACGTTGTCGCGGCACGCGTCACCGGAAAGATCGAGGCCAAACTGCGTCAGCTTGAGCGAGACATTAGGCTCCGCGCCAGACTGATTCATGGACTCGAGCGCGCCCAGGTACACATCGCGAGCCGCCGCCGCTTCGTCGAGCGACGTCACGCTTTCCCCCAGTCGATCGAGCGTGAGAGCGATGCCCTCCGCCTTCAGCCGGCGGCCGACAGCCAGCGCGTCTTCGAGCGTCTCTCCCGCCACGAACCGGGAAGCCAACCGCCGTGCGGCGGGCGATGTCTCCAGCCAGCTCCGCAGCCAGCTCAGCCGCGACAGAAAGAGGAAGACGGGGCGCACCACCAACAGGCTACCACCGCGCGAAGGCCGGCACCGCGCAGTGAGGCGGTGCTAAAATCACGGTTTGGAAACCGCTGGCGAGCCCGACTCAAAGCCCTGGGAGCTGCGCTGTCCCCGATGTTTCGGAAAGGACGTCGTTCCCTCCAAGCCCCGCGGATTCTTCGACGCCCTGATGGTGCGATGTGGCCGCCTGCCCCGCCACTGCCGTTATTGCGGCAAGCGCTTTTACGCCGTCCCCATCGTCCCCAAGGCTTCGCCATGCGAACCATCGTAGGACGCCTAGTACAACGCTATCGCACCGGGTTGATTCAAGCCTCGCCCGCTGCTGCCGAAGAGTAAATTGTCAGGCTGCTCGGACGTTCGGCTGCGGAATCGGTTGGGATGGCCGGCCGATTCGCCGGATGCTGGAGCGGCCGCAACCATGCTTGCGCCAGTGCTCGCGTGAAGCGGGCCGGCGCGCCTCCGGAGTGGTGGCGCAGAAACTTCCCGCTCCGCTGAAGAGTGCTACGTTGAAGGCATGGAAATCATGGAGACGTTTGGGCGCTTCAAACGTCTCCTGACCGGTGCTTTCCTGCTTCCCGCCATCGCACTGGCCACCGACTGCCGCTTCACCCTCGTCGACCAGTCCAATTGGGACGCCAATACCGGCTTCTATATGGACCTGGAAAACACTCCAACCGGATCGTCGACTTCCTGTCAGTTAGCCAATACGACCATCGCCATGGGAGTTGCCGACGGCACCACCTGGCGATTCATCGTTGGCCATCCCGCTTGGACAGTGGGTCACAATTACACCGCTAAGGCCGTGGTCACGCCGGCTTACTTTGAGCTGTATCTGGATGGGCAACTCCTCGACAAAGTCACGGGCGGATTCTCGGGTCTGCCAAACCAGGATTTGCTGCTCGATACGGTGCCCTCCTGGGCGGATGGCCTCGGCAACTATATCGTTTCGCAAAGCTCGATCGATGCGGAAGCGAGCGGCGGAGCCACGGCATCGGCCACCTTCCCGGCGGACACGCGCGAGGTTCCGCTGATGCTGCTTGCGCCGGCGTCCCTTTCCGACAGCCTGCCGTTCCCATACGGCGCGGGCGAGTCGCTGACCTTCACTGCCGTGTTCAGCCTGACCGCCGCAGCGGCGATGCAGACCTACGCACCGTATGTGGACAAATACGGCCAAAGCGTCTATTCGACTTTTCCGGGCATGATTCAGTCCGACGCCGACCTCGAAACCGCCGCCACCGAAGAGCAAAAGGCACTGGCCGCATGGGGAACACTGGGCGGCTACGATGCCTGGGGCGGCGTCCTCAACGCCGGCTGGCAGGACGCGGCAACCGGCTTCTTCCACGTCGTCCAGCACAACAGCGTGTGGTGGCTGATCTCACCGGCCGGCAATCCATGCTTCTATATTGGTCTCGATACCGGTCCGCTCGTCACGGGCAACAACACCCCCACCACCGGCCGCACGTGGGAATTCGCCGCGCTGCCGCCACAGACCGCTCCTTACAGTACGGCCTGGGGCTATGCGGACTGGGGCAATACGGGAATTTCGAGCGTCTCTTTCGACACCTGGAACATGATCCGCAAGTACGGCAGCTCCTGGCAAAGCATCGCCACGAACCTGACCGTCCAGCGGATGAACGCATGGGGATTCTCGGGGTTCGGCAAATGGTCGAACGAGGCCGGGAACCTGCCGATTCTGCCGGTGCTGGAGCCATACAATGTCCCCATCCTGGTGCTGCACCCGGACATTTTCGATCCCACCATCCAAAATGCGCTCCAGTCCTCTTTGCAGCAGCAAATCCAAGCCAGTGTCAACGATTCGCGAATCCTGGGCTGGTCGTTTGGTAATGAGTACGACGATCTCATCACACCGGCTGAAGTGCAGAGCGTCCTCGCCTTGGCCAGCACGGTCCCCGCCAAACAAGCCTTGATCAACCAGGCTCTCAGCGCCGTTTACGGCAACAATGTCGCGGCCATGGCGTCCGCGTGGGGCGTCACTGCCACAACCACCGCCGGCCTCTACAGCTCACTGCCCACGCCGCCGGCCGCGGACATCGAGACGCTGCGCGAGTATTACGAGGATCGGTATTTCGGATTCGTCTATCAGACGATCAAGGGGATCGACCCCAATCATCTGTATTTCGGCATCTGGATCGTCCCCGGCTGGTGGGTGAATGCAACCGACTGGCAACTGAACGCCGCGCACGTGGATGTGATCGGCTACGACCGTTATTCTCCGGTTTTCGAGGATAGCTTGCTCGAAGGCCTGGCCAAATCCACTGCCAAGCCGATGTTTCTGGGCGAATTCTCGTTTCCTCCTAGTTACAATCTGCTGCGCGGCTATGAGGTTTACCCTTCCGCCAGCGCGACCGACGACGCCGATGCGGGTGCGCAATATCAGACCAACTTGCAATCGGCCGCGCGTAACCCCTGGTGCGTCGGCGTGGCGTGGTTCGAATATCGCGATGAGCCGGTTTCGGGCCGCGGCTTTCTCGGTGAGACGGACCAGGATTTGGTGGAAGGCGAGGATTACGCGTTCGGAATGGTCGATGTCGCGGACCGGCCCAAGTATGACCTGGTGAACCAGGTGCGCTCGGCCAATCTGGCCATGGCGCAGCGGCGGCTGGCCTTCGGGCCGCCCATCCTGAGCGCTGGCGGCACCATCGACAATGCCAGCTTCGCGGTCAACACCCCGGTTGCGCCGGGAAGCCTGGTATCGATTTTCGGAACGGACCTCGCCGGAGACGCCGCGATAGCCGCCGGCCCGTCTCTACCGGCTGAACTGGGCACCACCGCGCTCATGCTCGGCGGCGTCCCGGTTCCGCTCATCCACGCATTTCCAAATCAGGTGGATGCGCAGATTCCCTGGGAACTGGCCGGCCAGACTGCGGCGCCGCTCACCATCGTGACGGACGACCTGAGCGGGAACACCGTCAGCGTGCCGCTCGCCGAATTCTCGCCGGGCCTCTACACAGCGACGGGCACCGGAACCGGCCAGGGCGCGATTCTGATTGACGGCACCACCACGCTCGCCGCGCCGGCCAGCGGACCGTTCGCCGGGCAGCCGGCCAAGCGCAGCACGGATTACATCGACATCTTCGCCACCGGACTCGGCCCGGTGACCAACCAGCCTTCGAGCGGCGCGCCCGCACCGCCGAGTCCGCTCGCCTGGACTTCGGCGACGGTGACCGTCACTATCGGCGGCGTGCCCGCCACTCCCAGCTTTGCCGGCCTCGCGCCCGGTTGGGTTGGCCTGTACCAGGTAAATGTGCAGGTGCCCGCCAACGCCCCGGTTGGCGACGCCGTCCCGGTCGCGCTCAGCGTGGGCGGCGCAGTGTCGAATCAGGTGACGATCGCGGTGCAGTAGGCTCAGCTGCTAAGAACGGGTTGACAGACGAAAGTCCGCTTCGGACCCGTAACCCGGGCGCCTGTCCCACTTTGCTGTCGAAGGGTGGGGTAGGCGCTTTCGCCTGCCAATCGATGTTTCCGCAGGCGGCGCTCTTGCGCGCCACTCACTGGCAATGATAGGCGAAGTTCAGCGTCACAAGCGCACTGCCGGATTGGACAGAGTTGGGTGCGAAGCGCCACTGCTTCGCGGCTGCAATCACAGTCGTGGTCAGAATCGGGTGCCCCGAGATAATTGCCACGTCCTTCACCTCGCCCGTGGATGGCTCAACGGTTAGCCGCAGCTTGACCGTCCCCGAAATGGCCGCAGCCATCGCGAGGGCCGGATATTTCGGAGGGAGGAAATGGTTGAACTGGTAGCTCTGGCGGTCAACGATTTGAGGGCCCTCCGCGGAGCTGGCTGGCCCCCGATATCCCGCCAACACGGATCGAAAGGTCGGCGAACGGCCACTGCCACCCATCCCAGCTGCCAGACCTAGATCGTAGCGGCCGGAGACCAGTTCGGGGACCAATTTCGCACCGGCGTCTTGGAACGCCATTTCCTCCTCGTCGGTTCGGTCATGAAAGATGTCCCTGTCCCCATACGCGGCCCCAAAGACCTTTGCCTCTAGATCCCACAGCGCCGCGAACTCAGGGTGGGCCGCCTTCATCTGCGCCATCTTTACACGCTCCGCGATCGGCACCGCCAACGAGACCGGTGTTTCTCCGCACTGTGCGACGATGCCGAATCTGATGGTCTCAAAGGTGCCAATCGTCTGCTGGTACTTCTTAAGGGCGCCCCGGAACGAACGCGGATCGATCGCGCAGGGATTGTTGGCTCCGAGCAGGTCAGCAGGACTCCTGTCCCGCAGCCTGGTTTCCGCGGCTTGGACGATCACCCGAGGGCAGATTAGGCTCTCCGGGGCCACCCGGATGTGGCGAACAATGGAATCCCGGCCGTCCGGGCGAACGTCGAACACACGGTAATAATAGTGCGGGCCGGCGTCGGAGAAGAAGACCGACACAATATAGAATCCCGACGGCGCCGGCGCCTCCGTTGCTTGTGCCAGGGCGGCGAGCGCCGCGACGATCAGCATGCGCTGGAGCATATCGCCTTGAGTATAGATCCTCTACGCCCCCGAGCTGTCGAATTCTTCGCCCGGCCTGTAAACCTTTCCTCCCGCATTCCGGTCTATATAGACGAATGGAGACAACGCTGGCGGCGGAACCAGCTTCGATGACGGCGGCTCCCGCGGGGGAACTCGCGGATTTCGATGCCGTGGTGCGGGATCACCAGCCGGCGGTATTCCGGTTTCTGCTGGCCTCTTTGCGCGAACGCGAGTCGGCGGAGAATTTGACGCAGGAGTGTCTCCTGCGCGCCTATCAGGCGCGGCGCAACTTTCGCGGCGAAGCGAGCGTGCGCACCTGGTTGATGCGCATCGCGGTGAACCTGGTGCATGACCATCGCAAGAGCGCGCCGCTGCGCTTCTGGCGGCGGGCTGCCGAAACCAGCCTGGATGTCGCGTTCACCGGCGACTGGCTGGCCGACCGGCGCAGTTCCCCGGAAGCCGAAGCGTCAGTGCGCGAGCAGGTGAGGGCGGTGTGGCGGGCTACCGTGGCGCTATCGGAGCGGCAGCGCACAGTGTTTCTGCTCCGGTTCGTCGAGGAAATGGAGATACGGGAAATTGCCACGGCTACGGGACTACAGGAGGGCACGGTGAAGGCGCATCTGTTTCGCGCGGTGGACGCGGTGCGGAAGAAACTGAGGGATACGCCATGAGCGGGCACTTGTCGCCGGTCGAAGTATCGGAATGGCTGGCTGGGATTCGCGCATCCGCAGCGGAACGGCATATGGCCGAATGCGCCGGTTGCGCCGCTGAACTGGAGCGGGCGAACCAGCCGCTGGCCCTTTTCGGCGCGGCGACGCGTGCCTGGTGCGCGGCCGAAACGCCGATTCCGCGGATGGGGGCGGTCGCGTCCGCGGCGCGCCGCCGGCAGCGATTTGTGACGATGCGCGTCGCGCTGGCGGCGGCCGCGGCATTGATGATAGCGGCGCCGGTTTACCTCCAGCACCAGCGCGCCATCGAGACGGCCCGCCAGGACGAAGCCCTGCTGGAACAGGTGCAGACCGAAGTATCGCGCTCGGCGCCGGAGCCGATGCAGCCGCTCGAGAAGCTGGTCCAATGGAACGCGCCCTCCGGGCAATCCGCTTCCACCCAATAAGTTCGAAACAAGGAAGGCAGAAAATGAAACTGACGATTCTGAAGACTACTCTACTTGTGTCCGCGCTGAGCGGATGGGCGCTGGCGCAACCCTCGCCGGATATGGCGCCGCCAGCCGCGCCCGCGCCTCCGGCTGCGCCAGCGCCGCCCGCTCCCCCGCGAGCCCCGCATGCTCCAGGTCACGGCATGATGATGCCCGGTCCGGCTGGAAAGTGGTGGGACAACCCCGATCTGGCAAGGCGATTGAACCTCACCGCCGAACAGCAGAAGAAAATGGACGAAGTGTTCCAGCAACACCGGCTGCGGCTGATCGATCTTCACGCCGCGCTCGAGAAGGAAGAAGCGATTCTCGAGCCGTTGCACGAGGCGGCCAATCCCGATGATGCCAAAGTTCTGCCGCAGATCGACCGGGTGGCGGAGGCCCGCGCCGAACTGGAGAAGGCCAACGCGCGGATGCTGCTGGGACTGCGCCATGTGCTGACGCCGGAGCAATGGAAGATGCTCGAAAACGAGGAGCACGGTCCCCACGGCGCGGACGCACACGGCGGCCCAGGCGGCCAACACATGCCGCCGCCGCCGCCGCCGCGCCCGGAGTAGGCGTACACATTGGAGGGGCAGACTGCGGCGGGCGTTTCCTTCTCCGCCCGCCGCGTTGGGCGTTCGTTCTTTCGGCAACTCGAGGGTATGCGACAAGAGAGCGGCTGCGGTATAAACTCCCAGAGGGTCTGCCAGTATCCGGACGTACAGACAAGACGTCTGGTGCCGTCAAGCCCGGAGGGCGCAAGAAAGTAGCCCACGGCGTAAGCCATGCGGGTACGCGATCTCCTCGTCCCAGCCCCGGAACGGGGCGATACGGCGCCGACGGGAGCGTCTTACGCCCCGTGCCGGGGCTAGTGCTCGTTGCTCTCGTTTCCCAACGGCTTCCGCCGTGGGCTACTTTCTTACGCTCCTTCGGAGCTTGGTCCGCATCCGGCTGGCGTGTGGTTACCCACGCCGGTGTCGCGCACCCAATTCTTGAGGGCACGATTATGGCGTCCTCCCTACCAGATTATGGCGTCCTCCCACCAAGCGCTAGAATAGAAGCATTCCTGCCTCCCCCAAGAGCCGGGCGTGTGCCTGGGCTAGAGGAGCCGAAAAGGAAACAATGGCCTTCGTTCACCTGCATTGCCACACGGATTATTCGCTGCTGGACGGGGCTTGCGACATCGACCAGTTGATGCAACTCGCCGTCGAGCAGAAGATGCCGGCGGTGGCCATGACCGATCACGGCAACTTGTTCGGCGCGGTGAAATTCTATAACGCCGCCAGGCACGCCGGCGTGCATCCCGTGATCGGTTGCGAGATGTACGTGGCGCGGGGTGGGCACAAGTCGCGCTCCGAAGGCGACTACAACCACCTGGTGCTGCTGTGCGAAAACCAGGAAGGCTACCGCAATCTCATCAAGCTGGTTTCCACCGCCTACCTCGACGGGTTCTACTATAAGCCGCGCGTCGATATGGACCTGCTGGCACAGCATTCCAAGGGGCTGATCGCGCTCTCGGCCTGCCTCAAGGGCCACATCGCGGAGACCATTCTTTCCGATCAGTACGACGAAGCCAAGCGGCTGGCCTTCACCTACGCCGATATCTTCGGCAAGAACAATTACTTTCTCGAAGTCCAGGATCATCACCTGGATCAGGACAAGCGGCTCACCCCGCAGGTGAACCGGCTCTCGCAGGAGACCGGCCTCAAGCTGGTGGTCACCAACGATTCGCACTACCTGCGCCGCGATGACGCGCGCGCGCACGAGATCCTGCTCTGCATCCAGACCGGCAAGATGATGAACGACCCCAACCGGATGCGTTGGAACACGCCGGATTTCTACCTGAAAACGCGCGACGAAATGATGGAGCTGTTCGGCGAGCTGGAGGACGCGGTCGACCGCACCTGGGAGATCGCCCAGCGCTGCAACGTCACGCTCGAAAAGGTCAGCGAGCCGTTCCCCAAGTTCGACGTTCCCGCGGAACACTCCACCGACACCTACTTCGAATACGTTGCCCGCCAGGGGTTCGAGAAGCGCCGGCCGCGCCTGGAAGCCATGCGCGCCAAAGGCGCCCTGAAGCACGATCTCGCCGACTACGCCGAACGCCTGGACCGCGAAATCAAGATGATCCAGTCGATGAAGTTCTCCGGCTATTTTCTGATCGTCTGGGATTTCATCCGTTACGCGCGCTCGCAGGGCATTCCGGTGGGGCCTGGGCGCGGTTCGGCGGCGGGCAGCCTGGTGGGATACGCGATGGCGATCACCGATATCGATCCGCTCCAGTACGGGCTGCTGTTCGAACGCTTCCTCAACCCGGAGCGCGTCAACCTGCCCGATATCGACATCGACTTCTGCATGAACCGCCGCGGCGAGGTGATCCACTACGTCACCGAAAAATACGGCCGCGAGCAGGTGGCGCAGATCATCACCTTCAACACGCTCGGCGCGCGCGCCGCGATCAAGGACGTGGGCCGCGTGCTCGAAATCCCGTACGCGGACGTGGATAAGCTCACCAAGCTAGTCCCCAACGTGCTGAACATTTCGCTCCCGGACGCCATCAAACAGGAACCGGGCTTCGCCGAGGCGCGCAAAGATCCGCGCATCGACGACGTGCTGAAGGTCGCGCTGCGCCTGGAAGGCCTTTCGCGCAACTGCTCGGTGCACGCTGCGGGCGTAGTGATCTCGCCGCAGCCGCTCAAGGAGCTGGTGCCGCTCTATAAAACGAACCGCGATGAAATTGTCACGCAGTTCGATATGAACGGCCTCGAAAAACTATCGCTGCTCAAGATGGATTTTCTCGGGCTGACCACCCTGACGCTGATTGAGGACGCCCTTCGCCTCATCAAGAAGAGGCACGGCGTGGAGATTGTCCCCGAGGATTTGCCGCTTGACGACCCGGCCGCCTACGAGATCTTTTGCAAGGGTCTGACTTGTGGCGTGTTCCAGTTCGAATCCCCGGGCATGCGCGACATCCTGCTCCGCTACAAGCCGAGCCGGTTGGAAGATTTGACCGCGCTCAACGCGCTCTATCGGCCGGGGCCGATTCAGGGCGGCATGGTGGACGATTTTATCGAGCGCAAGTGGGGCCGCCGCGCGGTGCAGTACGATCTGCCGGAATTGAAAGAGTTGCTCGAAGAAACCTACGGCGTGATCGTTTACCAGGAACAGGTGATGCAGATCTCCAACCGCCTGGCCGGCTATTCGCTGGGTGAAGCCGATCTGCTGCGACGCGCCATGGGCAAGAAGAAGGCCGAGGTAATGGCCCAGGAGCGCGAGCATTTTGTGAAGGGCGCCGTCGCGCGCGGCTTCGCCCAGCGCAAGATCGAGAAGATCTTCGATCTGATGGAGCAGTTCGCCGGCTACGGGTTCAACAAATCGCACTCCGCCGCTTACGCGTATCTTGCGTTCGTAACCGCGTACCTGAAAGCCCATTACCCGGTGGATTTCATGGCCGCGCTGCTCACTTCGGAAACCGGCAACACAGCCAAGGTGGTCAAATATATCAACGAGTGCCGAGCCATGGGGATCACCATCCTGCCGCCGGACGTGAATCAATCCGAATGGAGCTTCACGCCGGATGCGCAAGCGCCCGGTGGAATCGGCATCCGTTTCGGATTGGGCGCGGTGAAGAACCTGGGCCAATCCGCGGTCGAGGCCATCGGCCGCGCGCGCGAGCCGTTGGGCCGCTTCCGGACCATCCACCAGTTCGCCGAGACGGTTGACTTGGGAGCCGTCAACCGCCGCATGATCGAGAGTCTGATTCGCGCCGGCGCGATGGATTCGCTGGAAGGCACGCGCGCGCAGAAGTTCGCCGCCGTGGAAGGCGCCATGGAAGCCGGCCAGCGAGCTCATCGCGATCGCGAAAGCGGGCAAACCGGCCTGTTCGGCGAGCTGATGGGCGGCGCCGAACCGCACGATCCGCCATTGCCCAACGTCCCCGACTGGACCGAAAAGGACTCACTCGCCGGCGAAAAAGAGCTGCTCGGGTTCTGGGTGACCGGTCATCCTCTCGACCGCTATCAGGAGAAGATCGCCGAACTCGCCACCCATGACACCGGCAGCCTCGAAGGCCTCAATAAGAATGCCGAGGTCGCCCTGTGCGGCGTGCTGCGCTCCATCGCGCGCAAACGCAACAAGGAAGGCAAGCCATGGGTGGCGCTGACCATCGAGGACCAGCAGGGTTCGGTGGACGGCATGGTGTTCGCCTCCAGCTACGAACGCCTGGCCGCGCAGGTGGTGGAAGACCAGGCCGTCCTGGTGCGCGGGCTGATTCTGCCCGAAGAGAACGCGGCGCCCAAGGTGTCGGTGCAGGATATCATTCCGCTCGATGTAGCGCGCGTGGACATGCCGTCGGTGATTTCCATCCGCGTCTGGCTGGGCCGCAACGGCGGAACGGACAGAGCCGCCGCGCTCGACGAGCTTTTCAAACGCAAGCCGGGCGAAACACAGGTGCGGCTGCGCCTGGAATCCCCGCGCGATTTCTCGGTCCTGCTCGACGTTCCGGCCAAGGTGCGTCCCGATAAAGAATTCCGCGCCGCTCTCGAAGCCATCTGCGGCGCCGAGTGCCTGGAGCGGGTGGCTGGCTGAGAACAGCAGAGTGGGGCAGGCGCCCCGGTTTGCGGGTTCGATGCGGATTTCGCCTGCCAACCGAGTTTCTACATCTTCGTAAGAGGCCCGGTAACGCCGGCGGTCTTTGCCGCCGGCGTTACCAACTAAGAAGGCGTCCAGCTTCGGAGTTCGGGCTGAACAGCTTCGCCTTACGTCAATTCCGCGGCTTGCTGACAGGATAGCCCTGCCACAAGTATTCCAGCGCCTCGGGCAGGGTTTGTTGTTTCACGGCGCGGTCGGTGTGCCCGGCGTTACGCGCAAATACAAACTGGTAATGATATCCCTTGGCGGCCAGCACCTTGGCCATGTTCTCGTTCGCCACTACCCAGTCATGCATGTTGTCGCGCATCGCGTTCGGATTGAAAAGATCCCTGTCGCCAACCTCCATCCAGATGCGCAGCGGCTTGGCGGGTGTGTTGGCGATGAGGCGTTCATGAAACTCCCATGCGCCGTGGGGAGTCTGCGGGTTCCACGGCCACTGCTGGTTCACATAGGTGCCTGAGTAAGTGAGAACGCGATGGTATAGCTCCGGGTGATACCACGCCATAATCAACGCGCACGAGCCGCCGGAGCTGCCGCCCATGGTCGCCCGGCCCTCGGGATCCTTGGTTAGTTTCACGTCGCCTAGTTTTTCGACCAGCGGCAGCACTTCCTTCTCGACGAACTCCGCGTATAGGCCCGACATGGTGTCGTATTCCAGGCCGCGTTCGCTTCCCTGCGCGTCGCCGCTTCCGTTGCCGATGGAGATCGCAATCATCGCAGCCACCCGGTGCTGGGCGATCAGATTGTCAAGCGCCGCGAACAACACCCGGTCGGGTCCATCCGCTCCGACGATGAACGGCGCGGCCGTGCCGGCGACGTATTGTTTGGGGACATACACGCTCACCCGGCGCGTGTAAGGCGCGGCGTGGCTGGTCAAGATCACCATCTTCGCGGGGTCGGTGGGGTCCGGTGTGCCAAACGTGTTGGGTTCGCGCGCGATGCCGGGGTAGATCTTGCTATCGGCCGATTCCATCGTGAAGGTGAAGACGGTTCCTTGCGGCACGCCTTCCTGCGCGCTCATCTCCGGCGCGGGGTTGTGGGTGGGGCCGAGGATGAAGTTCCCGTCCTGATCCGCCGGAGCGTTGGCGCCGTCGGGCAGCTCTTTCGCCGTGACATAACCGGGCGTGTTGGGATCGCGGGTCGGCGGCGCCGGACGCGCGGGGTGAGTGGCCGGAACCGGAGCTTGGGCCATTGCCGGATCGAAACCAGTCATCAAACAGATCGGCAACGCGATGCTGAGAAGACGGAACATGAGGGACTCCTCACGGACAGCTTATCGCAACAAATCCTCGAGCTGAATCCTCGAATCGGTGCGAGCGTCGCGGTACTTGACGATCACAGGCGTGTAGATGGAGATGCCCCATTCCTTGCCGGGCGAGCTGGTGACGGCGCGCGAGCCGGCCACGATCACCGCCTCTTCTGGAATCACCAGCGGCTGTTCCGCCGTGGCGCGATACACCGTGTTGCGGACCAGGTCGTAGACCGGCGTTGAGGCGTTCAGAATCGTACCGGTGCCGAGCACCGCGCGGCGCTTGACGACGACGCCTTCATAGATGCCGCAGTTGCCGCCCACCAGCACCTCGTCTTCCACGATCACCGGCATCGCTCCCACCGGCTCCAGCACGCCGCCGATCTGGCTGGCTGCCGAAATGTGGCAGTTCTTGCCGACCTGCGCGCAACTGCCCACCAGCGCGTGCGAATCGATCATGGTTCCGTCATCCACGTAGCTGCCGGAGTTGATGAACATGGGCGGCATGCAGGTGACGCCTTTGCCGACGTAGCAGCCGTCGCGAATGCTGGAGCCGCCGGGAACGATGCGCACGCCGCTCGTAGCGGTTAGTTGCTTCACCGCGTAAGTCGACTTGTCGAAATAGGGCTGGCGGCTTGCGTCGATCGACATATCGATCACGCCGCCCATGCGGAAGCCGAGCAGAATTCCCTTCTTGACCCACTGGTTGACCCTCCAGCCTGTGGGCGAATCGGGGTCCGGTTCCGCCGCGCGCGCGCGGCCTTCGTTCAGCGCGATCTTGAATTCGGCAAACAGCCGGAAGTGGGCGTCGGTGTAAGCGGCGGGCTTCTCGTCGTAGAGCCGTTCGATTTCAGCCTGCAACCGGCACGCTCCCCAGCAGGCCCACACTTTCCAGAACCTTCTCGATCTTTGTCAGATTGGCCGCGGCGGGCGCACACAACGGCAGCCGCCAGACCGGCTCGAGAAGGCCCATCAACGCCATCGCGGCCTTCACCGGAATCGGATTGGTCTCGACGAAGTTGACGTTCATCAGCGGCAGGTAGCGGGCGTGAATCTGCCGCGCCGCGGCGAAATCGCCGGCAAGCGATGCCTTGACGAGTTGCGCCATCGGGCCCGGAATCTGGTTGGCAACCGTGGAGATGAGGCCGCGTCCGCCCAGCACGATCACCGGAATCGTAATTGCGTCGTCGCCCGAGAACACGGTGAATTCCGGCGGCACTTCGTGCAGCACATTCGCGATTTGCGTCATGTGCCCGGAAGCTTCCTTCACGGCAACGATGTTTTCGATTTGCGCCAGGCGCTTCAGTGTCGCCGGCTCCACGTTGACGCCGGTGCGGCCCTGCACGCTGTAAACGACGATCGGCAGGCGGATGGCCGCGGCGATCGCTTCATAATGCTGGTAGAGGCCCTCCTGGGTGGGCCGGTTGTAATAAGGCGTGACGGAGAGAATGCCATCCACGCCGATGCGCTCCAGCTCGCGGGCGAGCTCGATCACTTCGCGCGTGTTGTTTCCGCCCGCGCCGCCCAGCACCGGCACTTTCCCCTTCGCTTCCTCGACCACCAGCTCGATCACGCGCAGATGCTCGGCGCGCGTCAGCGTGGGGCTTTCGCCGGTGGTGCCGCACGGAACCAGGAAGTTGATGCCCGCCTCGATCTGGCGGCGGACGAGCTTCCGTAAAGTGCTCTCATCGAGCGACCCATCCTTCGTGAACGGCGTAACCAACGCCGTCCCGCATCCCGTAAACATGTGCCACCTCCCACTAGAAACAATGCACGCCGCTACAACTCAACATACTCTCCGACAGACTGCCGTGGCGCACGCACTCGTGCGTGCAGCGTCGGCACTTCTGCCGACGCCCGCTGTGATACGGGCCCGGCGTCGAGAAGAGTCTCGACGCGGCACGCACGAGTGCGTGCGCCACGGCGCTCCTTATCCAAACACCACTTCGCTGAATTCGTAAAATCCCTTTTTGCTGGCGATCCATTGCGCGGCTTTCAGCGCTCCGCGTGCGAAGCCTTCGCGGCTGCGCGCGGTGTGGCGAAGAGTGATCGTATCGGCGGCGGAATCGAAGCCGATCTCGTGCGTGCCGGGATGCGTTCCGGCCCGGTTGGAAGCCGTATCGATGGGGCGCCCATACCCGGCCTTCTTCATCTCTTCCACCAGCTTCAGTAGTGTACCCGAAGGCGCATCCTTCTTGGTCGCGTGGTGAATCTCCCAACCCCAAGCGCTATACTCGGGTTGCCCAGCCAGCAGCCGCGCGGCTTCCGCCACCACGCGGAAAAATGCGTTCACTCCAATCGAAAAATTCGGACTCCACACCGCACCGGTGCCGTTTCGATCCACCGCGGCTTTGACGGCTCCCAGTTGATCCAGCCAGCCGGTAGCGCCGATCACCAGGTTCACGCCCAGCGCCGCAATCCCTTCCGCGTTCGGGAGCACCGCGGAGGGAATCGAAAAATCGATGGCGACATCCACGCCGCGAAAATTCTCCGCCGTCAGCCCCTCGAAATTGGCGTTGTTGAATTCATCCAGCTTGAGCGCCACGCGAAATCCGAATTCCGGCGCCAGTTGTTCGACCAGCTTGCCCATCTTGCCATAGCCGACAATCGCGAGCCCACACCGTTCAGACATGCACCGCCTCGCTGCGTTCGAACACGGCCGGGTCCAGCTCGCTGAAGAATTCCGCGTGCAGCGATTCGATGGCCGCGCGCAGATCTTTCTCCGCCACCACGAAACTGATATTCAGCAGCGACCCTCCCTGCGAGATCATGCGAACGTTGATGCCCTCCAGCGCGTTGAACGTGCGGCGCGCCACGCCCGGCGTGTAGCGTATGTTCTCACCCACCAGGCAGACGATCACTTGATCGCGCTCGGTCTCGGCTTCGGCGAACTCGCGCAGCTCGGCCAGCACTTCCTCGATCCGCGCCGGATTGTCGATGGTGAGCGAGACGCTGACCTCGGAGGTCGCCACCATGTCCACCGGCGTTTCGAAGCGGTCGAAGACTTCGAAGATGCGGCGCAAAAATCCGTGCGCCATCAACATGCGAGTCGAGTGGATGTTGACCACCGTGATCTTGCGTTTGCAGGCGATCGATTTGACCGCGTTTTCGCAATGCACCCGCTCGGCCACGATGCGTGTGCCGGGAACATCCGGCCGCCGCGAATTCAGAATCAGCACCGGAATGCTTTTCTCGATGGCCGGCAGCACGGTGGCCGGATGCAGCACCTTGGCGCCGAAATAGGCCAGCTCGGCCGCTTCGGCGAAAGAGATGGTCTTGACGCGATGGCCGCCCGGTAGAATCGTCGGATCGGCGGTCAGCATGCCATCGACATCGGTCCAAATTTGAATTTCCTCGGCGCCGATGCCGGCTCCCACAATCGATGCCGTGAAATCGGAGCCGCCGCGGCCGAGCGTGGTGGTGACGCCATCCTCGCTGGCGGCGATGAAGCCTCCCATCACGACGACGCTTCTCGCGGCAACCGGCGGTACAACCGCGGCGAGGCGCCCGTAGGTTTGCGGAAACAGCGGCGCGGCCTGCGTGTGGCGCTTGTCGGTGACGATCAGGTTGCGCGAATCCAGGTGCTCGGTCTCCATCCCGAAATGGCGGAAGGCCTGCGTGACGATGAAACTCGACAGCCGCTCGCCGTAACTGGAGATGGCGTCGATCGAGCGCGGCGTGAGTTCGCCGAGCACGGCCAAGCCCTTGGCAAGCTCGGTGAGCTCCTGGAAATGTTCGTCGAGAAAACGATCCAGCGCGGCGCGCTCTTCGAGCGGCACCACCTGGCGCGCTTCGCGGGAATGGAAATCGCGCAGGTCGTGAATCTGCCGCAGGTATTCTTCGCGCGTGCCGTGAATCGCGGCGTTGGCGATGGCCAGCAGCTTGTTGGTGGTCTTGCCCATGGCGGAGACCACCACCACCGGGTGGCGATCTTCGCGCGCCTTCACGATGGCGGCGACGCGCGCGATGGCGGCGGCCGATTCCACGCTCGTCCCGCCGAACTTCATCACGATCATCAGTCGAGCATCCCTTCCGAATGCATCAGCTCGGCGTTGAGCACGGCCGCGCCAGCCGCGCCGCGAATGGTGTTGTGGCTGAGCACGACGAATTTCCAATCGAGCACCGGGCAGGGACGCAGCCGGCCGATGGAAGCCGTCATGCCGCGGCCGCGGTCGGCGTCCTTGCGTGGCTGCGGGCGGTTGTTCTCTTCGAGATAAATCACCGGCGTGGCGGGCGCGCTCGGCAGCTTGCGTTCCTGCGGAACGCCGGAAAACTCCGCGATGGCGCGGCGCAGATCCTGTTCGGATGGCTTCGACGAAAACTCCACCGAGACAGTTTCGGTGTGCCCGTCCACCACCGCCACGCGGTTGCAGTGGGCGCTCACCTTGGCCGCCAGCGGCTCGATATGATCGCCGTGGAACTCGCCCAGGATTTTCTGCGTTTCCACCTGCATCTTTTCTTCTTCGCCGCCAATGAACGGGACCACGTTGCCCATAATGTCCATCGAAGCCACGCCGGGGTAGCCGGCGCCGGAGATCGCCTGCATGGTGGTGACAATTACCCTGGTAATGCCAAACGGCTTGAGGGGCCCCAGGCCCATGGTCAGCCCGATCGTGGAGCAATTCGGGTTGGTGACAATCTGCCCCTTCCAACCGCGCGCGCGCTGCTGTCCCGGCACCAGTTTGAGATGATCCGGGTTGATCTCGGGCACCAGCAGCGGCACGTCGCGCTCCATGCGGTGATTCTTCGAGTTCGATACCACCACGTGGCCGGCCTGGGCGAAGGCGCGCTCGATTTCGGTCGCAACCGAAGCATCCATGGCGGAGAACAGCAGCCGCGGCGCGTTCCCCGGCAGGCATTCTTCCACCGTCAAATCCGCCACTGTGGCGGGCACGCCGCCGGGCAGGTGCCAGGTCATGGCGTCCTTATACTTCTTGCCCGCCGAGCGGTCGCTCGCGCCGAGCCACTTCAGGTCGAACCACGGGTGGCCCTGCAGGAATTTGATGAAATGCTGGCCCACCATTCCGGTGGCGCCCAGGATGCCTACTTCGATGCGCGTTTGCATAATTCCCTTACCATGCGGATGTAGATTTGGACGGCCTCGCTCAGTTGCGCCTTCGCCACGCGCTCTTCGTTCGTGTGCGCGGAGTGGATGGAGCCGGGGCCGATCAGAAATGGCTCGCCCCAATGGCCGCTCAATGCCGGAATATCGGTGGTGAACGCGACCACCGTGGTTGAAATGCCGTCCAGCGGGTTGAGGCGGATGGCGGGGATTTCGAGCACCTCGCGCAGGTCGGCGCGGCCTTCGGCGGCGCGCGCCAGCGCCTGCTTGGTTTCGCTCGAATCGCCCACCAGGCGGATCAGGATCTCCGCCCTGGCTTCATCGGCCACCACGTTCGGCGCGCGGCCGCCGTGGATGGTGCCGATGTTCAAAGTGCTGGCGCCGAGTAGCGGATCGACCGGCAGCGCAATCGCGCGCATCAGCGCCAGCGTGTCCACCAGCTTGTGGATGGCCGAATCGCCCAGCTCGGGATACGCCGAGTGCGCCATCTTCCCGGAAGCCACCAGTTCATAACGCAGGGCGCCCTTGGAACCGAGCGCCAGCTTGTTTTCGGTGGGCTCGCCATTGATGACATACCGCGAACCGCGCGGCGTCCGGGCGGCCTGGAACGCGCCCGCGCTGTTGCGCTCTTCGCCCACCAGCAGCAGGATTCCGAAATTTTGTTCGCCCGCTTCGAGCAGCGCCTGGGCCGCATGAATCATGGCCGCGATGATGCCCTTCGCGTCGCACGAGCCGCGTCCCCAAATAAACGTGTCATCCTCGCGCGAGGCCATGAACGGCGGCACCGTATCGAGGTGCGTGGAAAGCGTGACGTCCAGCCGTTCGCCAAACTGCGCGAACAGATTATAGCGGCGCGGTTCCACCTCCATGGTTTCCACGTGGCCGCCGTACTGCCCGGCCAGCTCGCGCAACCAGTCGCGGAGATACAAGGCCACGCGCTCTTCGTTGTTGGTGATCGATTCGATATCGACCAGTGCCCGCGTTAGTGCAAATACGTCCATCCAATTCACCAACGGGGGAGGCAGCGAGAAGAAGACAGCGGCTCGACCCAGTGGGTACCCCGCGTCTTCCATCCCGATAGCGCTCCACCCGCCCAGATTACGGGTGACAGTGAGCCGGTATTAGCCAGGCTCCCCAACCGCCGGGAACTGCACTCGCCCCAGCGCGATTTCGGCGGAAACTCCTACCGGCCCCTTTTCGAGCGGATCTCCGGAGCGCAGCCGAAACTCCGATCCGCCGTACTAATGACCGCCGCACCTCTACCGTGAAAAATTCAGGATACCACGGCGGCCGCGGGCGAAGCGATCTCGAAAAACCAAGGGCCACGGATAAACACGGATCAACACGGATAAGAAAATCAAGCGGTTTATCTGTGTTGATCTGTGTTCATCCGTCGCTTTGATCGCAACGCGAACCAGGCGCCGAGCAGCGCCAGCCAGGAGCCCACCATCAGGTGAATGGCGGTATGCACTCCAACGCCAGCCGCGAAGCGGAAGCTGCTGAAGACGTACCCCTTGAGCAACATGATGGCCACCACCACGCTCCACAAGAAAAAGGGAGCCGTGGCGGACTGGGTGAGCGCCAGTATCAGCGCCGCCAACCCAAACAGCGACGCGGCGAGCAGCACCCAGGCCAGGGTAGCGCCGCTCCACGGCAACATATCCAGATGGAGCGATCCGGCGCCGGACGCGAGCGCCACCCCCGACACCAGCAGCAGGAACAATGCCAGCACACCGTGGTACAGATAACTGAACAGACGCAACAGGGTTTTGACGGCTCGCACGCCGGTTGTCTCCTCGCGAAGCGGAACGGCTATTCTAACGCATCCGCGGGAAGGCCATTCGGCACGACCACTTCTTCAATAATCTGCAAGATTCTCGCTTGATTCCGTCACGCTTTCCATCCCAGATGCACTATGGTACTGACAGCCGGGAAATAAAGGGCTGCGCCCACGCGTTGAGGCGCAAAGCGAGAATTGCATAATACTCGCAGGCTGCGATTCGGAGGACAACACGTGACGTGGATCAACCTGGCGAGCGCGGTCGGTGGGCCGATCGCGCTCTTATTGGCTGTCTGTACGCCGGCGCACGCCCAATCTTCGCCCACCGCCTGCAACCTGGTTTCCCATGCGGAAGTGGAGCGCGCCTTACACGTTCCCGTGGGATTCGGCAGTGCCCGCGTGAACTCCGAACTCGTTACCAGTTGCCTGTACGCCGCCGACAGGGGCGGCACAGTCTCGATTGTTCTCCGCCACAACCCCCCAGCGGTTTGGATTGCGGAGCAAAGGCAAAGAATGACGAGCCCGGGCGGTTTCCGGCCGGTCAGCGGTTTGGGAGGCTCGGCCTTTATGCTGGACGCCCGGGAACAGGGCGCCGCACTTTGCGTCTTCCTGGGAGAGTATTACCTGCAAATCTCCGTATTCAGGCTGGGAGGCGCCGACACCGTGATTCCCGCGGCTAAGGAGTTAGCCCGGCGCGCTCTCATGGCTCTGAACGAGTCCACGCCTCCGGAAACGGCACTCGCGCTGTCCGGCCGAGCCGATCATTGACGCCTTGTACGTTCCCAGGTGACCGCTCCCTTCGGTCGCGGCTCCGTTGTGCTATCGGAGCCGCGACCATAGGGAGCGGTCACGTCGGATTGGGCTGAGCCGCGGGATGATTCGCCGCCACATTCGCGGACATGTTGACCCTTCACTTTCAGACGGTTAGAATCAAAGTAGGGGCACCGTAACGGGGTCAGCATGAGTCAAACCGAGCCGCTCAAATCCCGGCATCGCGAAATTCTGCATGCGATCGTGCGGAATTACATCGAAACCGGCGAACCAGTCGGGTCGCACAGCATTTCGCGGAGCCGCAATCAGCCCCTGAGCCCGGCTTCGATTCGCAACGCGATGGCGGAGCTGGCCGAAGAGGGCTACCTCTCGCAGCCGCACACCTCCGCCGGCCGCGTACCCACTGAAAAGGCTTTCCGTTTTTACGTCGGGTCCCTGGTGGCTTCGCGCCTGGCGCTGGCCGAAGCCGAGCGGCTGCACCACGAATTCAGCGCGCTGCCGACTGTGGCGGCGGGCGTGGAGCGGTCCAGCCGGATTTTGACTGAGCTGACGCGCAACGTAGGCATCGTCGCCGCGCTTCCCGCGCTGGCGCAGGAGCTGGACCAGATCGAGCTGCTGCCGCTGGCCGACCGGCGTGTGCTGATGATTCTGGTGACGCGCGACCAGATGGTGCGCAACCGGGTGGTGACGCTGGAAGACCCCATCCGGCCCGAGGAGCTGCTTTCCATCCGCAATTACGTCAACCGCAATTTCAGCGGCTGGCGGTTGGGCGATGCGCGCCGCGAACTGCTGCGCCGGTTGCTCGAGGAAAAAGCCCTCTATAGCGAGGTGATGGGCAAGCTGCAAGTGCTGTGCGGCAAGGGACTGCTGGACGTGGATACCTCGCCCGAGGTGCACATGGACGGCGCCTCGACCCTGCTGGGTCTCGACTTGCACCTGACGCGGGAGAAGCTGCGCGAGCTGCTGCGCGCGCTCGAGGAGAAGCAGCGGCTGATCGATCTGCTGGACCGCTTCCTGGAGTTGCCGCCGGGTGAGCTGGAGGTGCGGGTTGGGCTCGAAGAGGCGCATCCGGCGATGAAGGACCTGGCGCTGATCGGCATGACCGTGCGGCTGGCCAGCGGCTTGCCGGCCAAAGTCGCAGTGCTCGGCCCCATGCGCATGCGGTATGAGCGCGTGATGGCAGCCGTCATCCAGACCAGCCGGGCGCTCGAAAGCGCGCAGTTCTAGGGGCGCGTCGCGGCTCGAACGCAATCGGAGCCGCGACCGAAGGGAGCGGTCAGCATCGATTGAACGGTTAATTCCATGGCAGGCCCTAAGACTCATCGCGGCGGGCGCTGGCGCGGCTTTGGTAAGCTGAAAGCAGTGGATACTCCAAACCCCGAACCCAACATTTCCGAAGTGTCCGAGGACGAAAACCAGCCGGTGGAGACCGCCGAAGGACAAATCGCTGCGCTCACCGCGGAACGCGACCAATTGGCGGCAGCCAAGGCCGAGCTGGAGGACCGCATGCTCCGCGCCCGCGCCGAGTTCGACAACGCGCGCCGGCGGGGAGAGCGCGAGCGCTCCGAGTTCCTGCAATTCGCGGCCATGGATGTCATCAAGGAACTGCTGCCGGTGGTGGACGATTTCGAGCGCGCGTTGAAGGTGGAATCCGCCGGCCGCGAGTTTACCAAGGGCGTCGAGCTGATTTACCAGCGGCTGCTCGAAGCCCTCAAGAAAATCGGTCTGGAGCCGATAGATACAACGGGGCAGCGGTTCGATCCGAACCTGCACCAGGCGGTCGACCGAGTGGAAACCGAGGAGGCGGAGGACATGTCGATCCTCGGCGAATACCAGCGCGGCTATAATTTTAAGGGCAAGCTTCTGCGGCCGGCCATGGTGAAAGTTGCGGTGCGGCCATAACCAACTCAAATCCAGTGTCCAAGCGAGATTATTACGCTGTTCTCGGTCTCGGCCGGGAGGCCGGTGAACAAGATATCAAGAGCGCCTACCGCAAGCTGGCGCTCAAATATCATCCGGACCGCAACCCGGACGATCCGGCCGCCGAGGACCGTTTCAAGGAAGCCTCCGAGGCGTACAGCGTGTTGAGCGATGCGCAGAAACGGGCGGCGTACGACCGCTTCGGCCACGCTGGTTTGCAGGGCGGCGGCAGCGGCGGTTTCGACCCCAGCCAGTTCACCGATTTCAGCGACATTCTGGGCAATTTCTTCGGCTTCGGCGACTTGTTTGGCTCGGGCGGCGGCCGGCGTTCGCGCGCGGAACGCGGCGAAGACGTGCGCTACGATCTGGAAATTGCGTTCGAGGAAGCGCTGTTCGGCATGAGCGCCGACATTCAGGTACCGCGCATGGAGGCCTGCGAACACTGCCACGGATCGGGCGCCGAGCCAGGCAGCGGGCCCACCACCTGCCCCACCTGCCACGGCCGCGGCGAAATCCTCTATCAGCAGGGCTTCCTCAGCGTTCGCCGCACCTGCTCGACATGCGGCGGCTCCGGCCAGATTATCCGCAATGCGTGCCAGGAGTGCCGGGGCCAGGGCTACCGGCAGGGGCAGCGCAAATTGAAGATCAACATTCCCGCCGGCGTGGATGACGGCACGCGCTTGCGCCTCACCGGGGAAGGCCAGCCCGGCATGCAGGGAGGTCCTCCGGGCGATCTGTACGTGTTTCTCAAGGTGCGCGAGCACGCTTTCTTCGAGCGCCACGAACACGATCTGCATTGCACCATTCCGCTCAACGTGGCGCAGGCCGCGCTGGGCTGCGAAATCGAGGTGCCCGCGTTTGAAGGGCTGCAACGGCTGAAGATTCCCGAAGGCACGCAGAGCGGCACCCAGTTCAAGCTGCGGCACAAGGGTGTCGCCATGTTGAACGGCGGCGGCCGCGGCGACTTGATCGTCCATATCGTTGTGAAGGTGCCGACCCGCCTGACCCGCGACCAGCGCCGACTCCTCGAACAGTTGCGCGAGAGTCTGCCGGTGAACAACACGCCATCGGAAAAAGGCCTCTTCGACAAGGTGAAGGACTACTTCGTGTAACCGGTAACGCCGGCGGTCTTGCCCGCCGGTGTTCCTGCCTGTTGCCCACACCTGGAAGAAACACCGGCGGCAAAGACCGCCGGCGTTACCGGTGTTATACTGCCCCGCAGCATGGCCAAGCTCACTTCCATTTACAGCGTGCATCCCAGCGTAGCGTTTGTGACGAACTGGCGCGAGAGCCTCAAGGAGAAGACCGGGCGCTCGCTCGGCGCGTGGGTGACGCTGCTGAAGACATCCGGTCCGCAGGGCGAGAAGGAACGCATCGCCTGGCTCAAGCAGGAGCACGGGCTGGGCACCAATTCGGCGATCGCGATCGCGCAGCGCGCCGCCGGCAAGGATGCCGACATGGACAGCCCGGAAGCCTATCTCAAGGCCGCCGAACGCTATGTGATTGCCATGTTTCGTGGGCCGTATTCGCCGCTCCGGCCGCTGTATGACGAGCTGCTGCGGCTGGGATTGAGTGTGGGCGAAGACGCCAAGGCGTGTCCCTGCAAGACCATGGTGCCGCTATATCGCAATCACGTTTTCGCGCAGATTAAGCCGGCCACGCGCACGCGAGTGGATGTCGGCTTCGCACTTGGCGCGCGCAAAGGCGCCGGCAGGCTCACCGAAACCGGCGGCTACGCGAAGAAGGACCGCATCACGCACCGCATCGGCATCGAATCGCTCGATCAGATCGACGACGAAGTCAGGCGCTGGCTGAAGCTGGCCTACGACGAGGACGCGGAGTAGCCCCCTCTCCGCGCTGTTCGGTCTCAATCATAAGATCATCATCAGCGCGCAGTATTCCTATCTGGTCGCGACCGTGATCGCCAGCGCGGTAATACCGACGGCGATCGCCAACGCTTATTTCATGCCCAAGCACCTGCTGCCAAAACCGGAGACAGCCGGCCGGCCGAAGACTGCGCTGATAGAAAACGCCGCAGCCGGAGATTAGAGATGATCGAGTTTGCTTGATCAGAGGCTTTGTATCAGGGCACGAGCTTTAGCCGTGCCGGAGAATCAGGCGAAGAACTTGGGCTTCAGCCCCTGCGGACTCAGAAAGGACTCAGAGGCTAAGGTCTTTCGCTTCCGGTATATTGGCGCGACTAAAGCCGTGCCCTGATGCAAAGCCAGCCCAGTTTCCATGTCAGCGCGGCGGCCGCGGCGAGTGAAGCCAAAGCGAATCGAAAAGACGCTATAATCCCATTTAGACCTTTGGTGATGGAGCCCGCCATCGACCGTCTCGAAGCCCGGCTCGGGAATGATAGCTCCTACTCGTGAGGACTTATGATCTCTCAGACGCCAACGATCCAGCCCGAAACAAGCGCCGCGGGCTACACTCCGAATTCGAGTGAGCGGCCGATGGGCTTGCCCTACAACGCATCGTTGACGTCGGCCCTAAACCTGGCGGCGGAGGTGGCGGCCCGCTACGACATTTCCGATCTTTCCGGCCTGCTTGCGAGTGCGCAGGCATTGGCCGGCGGGGACGAGGTCAGCGTGGCCGTGCTGGGGCGATTCAAAGCCGGCAAGAGCAGCTTCCTCAACCACTTTCTGGGGCGCGAGCTGCTGCCCGTCGGGGTGGTGCCGGTAACCGCGGCGGTCACTGTAATCCGCTTTGGCACCCACGAAGAGGCGCGCGTGCATCACCGGGATGGCCGCGACCACGAGGTGATGCTCGACCGGATCGGCGCCTACATTTCCGAACGGGAAAATCCGGAGAACGCCAAGGAAGTCAGCTTGATCACGGTGGAGCTGCCGGAATTGCGGCGATTTCGCGGGTTGCAGTTCGTAGATACGCCGGGTCTCGATAGCGCGCTTTCGCACAACACGGAAGCGTCGTTGGCGTGGCTGCCGCACGCGGGACTCGCGCTGGTTGCGGTCAGCGTCGATCCGCCGCTCTCCCAGCGCGACGTCGATCTGCTGAAGAGCCTTTACCGTTACACGCCGAAGGTCGCCATACTGCTGACCAAAGCCGACCTGCTCAGCGAACCGGACCTCCAGGAAGTCACCGAGTATGTGCGCGAGCAGCTTGCCAGGAACTTCCCTGGAACGCCGCAGATCTTCACGTATTCGACGAAGCCGGGCTTTGAGCGCTTCCGCGACGCGCTTGAAGCCGAACTTGCCGGCGGAACCTTGGAGCGCTATGCCGAAGAGCGCGAATCCATTCTGCTGCGGAAGATGGATACGCTGCTGCGCGAATTGAACGACTACCTGGCGCTGAGTCTCAAATCGGCGGAAATGCAGCAGTCGGAGCGGCAGGCGCTCAATGAGCAACTGCTCAGCGAAAAGGAAGCCCTCGACGATGTGAAGTCGGTGATCCGGCTGCTGGTGCAGGATGCTTCGAATGGAGCGCGGGACAACGTCGCCAAACGGCTCGAAGAGTACCACGCCGATCTGGAAAAAAAGCTGCTAACGGCCTTTGCGAGCGAGTTTCCGAAATGGACCAAGAGCCTTGCCGTAATGCTGCGTTCGTTCGAGGAGTGGCTGGAGGAGTTCTTGCTTGCCGAGCTTACGGCGATTTCCTCGCGCCATCACGATTCGTTCATGGCGCCCTGGCGCTCGGCCCGGAAACAGATTTTGCGCGCGCTGCAACAGTTTCGAGACCGGCTGTCGGATAGCACGATGCGCGGATTTGGCGTGCCGTTACGGACGACGGAAACCGAAATCGATATCGTCGAGCCCGGCGCGCCCAATATCCGGGTCGGCCGGGTGTTCGACCGGAACTGGGAACTGCTGTCGCCGGTGGTGCCGGTGTGGACGATTGAGTCCGTGGTCCGCCGCCATTTCGAGAGCACCATCGCCCATGTGGTGGAACAGAACCTCAGCCGGCTCACCACGCAATGGGAAGAGAGCATCAAAGGGCCGCTGGCAAGCGTCGAGAAGGAAGCCAAACGGCGCCTGGATGAACTGATGGCGACGGTGGAACGGCTGGTGGGCAGCGGCAGCAAGAAACGGACGCCGCAACTCCGCGCGGACCTGGAGCGGATCGAGGCGGCGCTGAAATCGGTGGCCGAGGAGACCGCCGGTTGATGCGGTACCTGTTGGTGCTGGCTGGCGGCGGCACCGGAGCCTTGGCGCGGTACGTGGCGGCATCGGCCATCATGACGCGGTTCGGCGGGAAATTCCCGCTGGGGACGCTGGCCATCAATGTGACCGGCTCGTTCCTGATCGGCTTCCTGATGACCCTGCTGACCGAACGCTTCCAGCTTGACCCGCAATGGCGGCTTTTGCTGGTGGTCGGATTCCTGGGCGGGTACACCACGTTTTCGAGTTTCGAATGGGAGACCTATACGTCGGTGCGGGACGGCGCGCTGTGGGCCGGCATGCTCAACATCGTTTCGAGCGTTGCGTTAGGCTACATGGCCGTATGGCTCGGGGCTATGTTGGCCCGGCGCTAGCGGATGTGAGGAGTCGGAATGCTGCAGAAGGGCACCGCCAAGAAGGTCACGATCTTCGTCAATGAGGACACCCAGCACCACTTTGGTTCCCTGTGCGATTCCATCCTGACGTTCCTACTGCACAAAGGAGTGTCCGGCGCCACGGCTACGCGCGCGATGGCCGGGTTCGGCGCCCACCAGGTGATGCACACGACGAAGATCGAGGTGCTCACCGAACACCTGCCGATTCGTATCGAGTTCATCGAGACGCCGGACAAAGTCGATGAGCTGATGCCGACCCTTTACGACATGGTCACCGACGGCGTGATCGAAGTCCAGGACACGCAGGTGGTCAAAGTCGCCAGCAAGGAACGCCCAGCGCCACCGAAGGGGCCACACACGGAAACGCGGGGCACCGCGAAGTTGATGCGGATCTACATGGGCGAATCGGACAAGTGGCAGGGCGAACCGCTTTATGAGGCCATCGTCAAGCGCCTGCGCCTGATGGATATTTCGGGCGCGACCGTGTACCGCGGCATTCTCGGCTACGGAATCAAACGGCACACTCATAAGACCGGGCGGTTGGGGTTCTCGCACGATCTGCCGGTGATGATTGCGATTGTCGATACGGAGGAGAAGCTGGCCAAGGCCACCACCGAAATCGAGTCGATGATGGAGGACGGCATCATTGTTTTTTCCGACGTGGATGTGATTCGTCTGGTTCACAGCCGCCCGGCAGCGGAGTCTTCCCATGCGAACGGTTAAGAAAGCCAAGTTGCTGCGCCTCCATTTTGGCGAGAGCGACCGGTACAACGGAAAGCCGCTGTACGAGGCGATCGTGAATCGCTGCCTGGAACTGAAGATCGCCGGCGCCACCGTGCTGCGCGGCCTGGAAGGGTTCGGCGAGACGGCGGAAATTCACCGCCACCACCTGACCCGGAAGGATCAGCCGATTGTCGTCACGATCGTGGATACGGAGGAAAACCTGGCGCGGCTGATTCCCGAGGTCGAGGAGATGATGGACACCGGCATGATCGCCACCTCCGACGTGGAATACGTGCGCATCGAAAGAACGCCCAAGGCCGGAAGCTAAGCCGACGCGATACCCCCGCCAACGGACGACTCGCACATAATAAGAATATGTCCACACCATTGAACCAATACAGCGCCCGAGTCACGCAGCCGCGATCGCAGGGCGCCTCCCAGGCAATGCTCTATGCCACCGGTCTTCGCGAAGAAGACATGAGTAAGCCGCAGGTCGGCATCGCGAGCGTCTGGTATGAAGGCAACCCCTGCAACATGCACCTGCTCCAATTGGCCGAAAAGGTCAAGGAGGGCCTCACCGCCGTTGGCCTAGTGGGGATGCGGTTCAACACGATCGGCGTCAGCGACGGCATCTCGATGGGCACCGACGGCATGAGTTACTCGCTGCAATCGCGCGACCTGATCGCGGATTCCATCGAAACCGTGATGGCCGCCCAGTGGTACGACGCGAACGTTTCGCTCCCCGGCTGCGATAAGAATATGCCGGGCTGTATCATGGCGATGGCGCGGCTCAACCGTCCCTCGCTGATGGTTTATGGCGGGACCATCCGGGCCGGCTGCCGCAACGGAGCGAAGCTCGATGTCATCTCGGCATTTCAGAGTTATGGCGAGTATCTGGCCGGTAACATCGACGATGCCGAGCGGCAGGCGATCGTCCGCAACTCGTGCCCCGGAGCCGGCGCGTGCGGCGGCATGTACACGGCCAATACCATGGCCTCGGCGATCGAAGCGCTCGGGATGACGCTGCCTTACAGCGCCTCCACGCCCGCCGAAGATCCGTTGAAACTGGCCGAGTGTTTTGCCGCGGGAGCGGCGATCAAGCGCCTGCTGGAGCTGGATATCAAGCCACGCGACATCATGACCCGCGCGGCATTCGAGAACGCCATGGTGCTGGTCTCCGCGCTGGGCGGATCCACCAACGCCGTGCTGCATCTGCTGGCCATGGCGCGGGCGGTTGATGTGCCGCTCTCGATCGACGACTTCCAGAAGGTGAGCGACCGCGTGCCGCTGCTATCGGACTTCAAGCCGAGCGGCAAGTATGTGATGGAGGATCTGCATAGCGTGGGCGGACTGCCCGCGGTGATGAAGATGCTGCTGGCCGGCGGGGCGTTGCGTGGAGATTGTCTGACGGTGACCGGCAAAACGGTGGCCGAGAATTTGAAGGATCTGCCCGATCTCGCGGCCGGGCAGGAAATCGTGCACCCGCTCTCGAAGCCGATTAAACCGGTCGGCCACATCCAGATCTTGCGCGGCAATCTGGCGCCGGAGGGCGCAGTCGCTAAAATCACGGGCAAGGAGGGCCTTGAGTTCTCCGGTCCGGCGCGTGTGTATGACTCCGAGGAATTGATGCTGGCCGCGCTGGAGCGCAACGAGATCGAGAAGGGCGACGTGATCGTGATTCGCTACGAAGGACCCAAAGGCGGCCCGGGAATGCCCGAAATGCTGACGCCCACTTCGGCCATCATGGGCGCGGGATTGGGTAAGGATGTCGCGCTGATTACGGATGGACGATTCTCCGGAGGCTCGCACGGTTTTATCGTGGGCCATGTCACACCCGAGGCTCAGGAAGGCGGGCCGATTGCGCTGGTCAGGAGTAACGACCGCATCACGATTGACGCGGCGAAAAACACACTCAACGTCGCGCTCTCGGACGAAGAGTTAGCGGCGCGGCGTAAGAGCTGGACGATGCCGCCGTACAAGGCGGAACGCGGCACGCTGGCGAAGTATATACGGCTGGTGAAGAGCGCGTCGCTGGGGTGTGTCACGGACGAATAAGCGGAAGGTGCTCGCGACTAACCGAAGAAAAGCCGGGATGACTCTCGGCTCTGCAGGCCGGCGGCCCCGGATGGTGCACGGGCAAGCCGCGCCACGGCGCCCGGTATTGCGAAGCCCTTATCCGCCGATGGCGTACATGGGGCGCGGCGGGGGGATGAACCGGGCATTGTTGATTTCGTGGCCGGCCCACTTGCGCGCCACGTTCTGGCGAACGAGCGCGGCGATTTGCTCATCGTCCGCGCCAGATCGCATCAGCGTCTTGACGTCGTCTTCTTCGAGCGCAAACAGACAGTAGCGCAGCTTGCCGTCGGCGGTGAGACGCAGCCGGTTGCAGTTGCCGCAGAACGGACGGCTGACGGAGGCGATGAAACCGACCTTGCCGATGCCATCGGCGAAGGCATACTCGGTAGCCGGCGCGCGCGGATCGGGATCGGGCACGGGCAAGAGCGGCGCGATCTCGCGCGAAAGCATGGCGATGATTTCATCGGCGAGCAGCACTCTGCCGCGGTCCCACAGATTCTGCGCGTCGAGCGGCATGAACTCGATGTAGCGCACCTCGAAGCCGCGCTCGCGGCCAAAACGCGCCAGCGGCACGATGTCGGGCTCGATCAGGTTCTTCACCGCGACCACGTTCAACTTGATGGCGGCGAAGCCGAGGCGGCGAGCGGCCTCCAGGCCGGCCAGGACCTTGTCGAGATCGTCTCGCCGCGCGATCTGGCGGAAGCGGCCGCGGTCGAGCGTATCGAGGTGCACGTTGAGACGCCGCAGGCCGGCCTCGTAAAGCGGGCGGGCGAGCGCTTCCAACAGCACGCCATTGGTGGTGAGCGCCAAGTCGCGCACGCCCGAAATCGCCGCCAGACGCCGGATCAGCAGGGGGAGGCCGCGCCGCACCAGCGGCTCGCCGCCGGTGACGCGGAGCCTGGTCACACCCAGCCCCACCGCGATGCGGGCGAAGCGCTCGATCTCTTCGAAACTGAGGATCTCGCGCCGTTCGACATACTCCACGCCGGTTTCCGGCATGCAGTAAAAGCAGCGGATGTTGCAGCGGTCGGTGACGCCGATTCGCAGATTGTCGTGAATGCGGCCGAAGCCGTCGACCAGCGGTGCGGCTTGCATGACTCCCAGAAGGTATCTTGATTCTATCAGAGGCGTGGCGCACATCCCCGGCCGCGGGGTTACCATGATGATTCGGCTGAGGAATCGAACGCATGGCATCACGCCGATGGCTACCCTTCGCGCTGCTCTTCGCCGCGCTGGCGCTGTTTTTCGCCTGGTACGAAATCATTCAGTTCCCGCGTTATCCGATTGGAGTTCTGCCGGCTGCCGCCATTTATGCGTGCCTGCTGCTGCTGCTGATCCTCGGCCTGGCGCCGGGATTCGCCGTGTCGCGCGAGTGGTTATCCGAGCGCGTTCACGGCCCTGTGGGCGCGTTCGGCAGCATCGCGGTCTTTTTACTTCCCTATCTCACTTACTGCGCCGGTACGGGCGATTTTCGCTGGGGGGCTTTCGTCAGATTGGTGGCTTTCGCGGCGGTTCCGTTCGGATTGTTTGCCCTGGCGCCGGTTCGCCATGCGGAGCGCATGAATTGGCAGGATGGGTTGATCCTGCTTTGGATATTGACGCCGGTTCTGTTTGGTAAGATCGGCGGAATCTGGAACGTTCCGGTGAATCTGGACTTCATGTCCCGGTTATTCCTGACTGCCGTGGGAGCCTGGTCGTTTCTTATCGTTCGCGGACTGAATAACTCAGGGTATAACTTCGAATTCTCGCGAACGATTATCGGCGACGCTCTGATTTCGCTGGCCGGTTTCACGGCAATCGCGATCCCTCTCGGCTTCGCGCTTCACTTCATTACATGGAACTCGCACTGGCGGGGCGCACGGGCTTTCGCATTCGACTATCTGACTATTTTTCTTTTTATCGCGATGGCCGAGGAGCTGTTCTTTCGCGGCCTGCTGCAGAATCTGCTGGAAGGGGCATTTGGATCGCGCGTTTGGGCGCAAGCCTGTGCTTCGCTTCTATTCGGACTCAGCCACATTCGTCACCGGCCGGCTCCCAACTGGCGTTACGTGATTCTGGCGACGATAGCGGGATGGTTTTATGGCTGGGCTTACCGGAAGCACCGAAGCCTGATGGCTTCGGCGACCACGCACGCGCTGGTCGACACGATTTGGCGAGCGTGGTTCACGTTGCACTAAGGGGGCGTTCGGTGGGGACTGAGCCTGAGACCGCTCGGTTGAAAATCGGGAAGAAAAGCCGAGATGACTCTCGGCTCTGCAGGCCGGACGGCCCGCGCCACGGGAGGGCTGCGGGCCCAATGGTCACTTCCCATGGCCGCGGCTCCGGTGCGCGCGGAGGTCCGAACTGGCCGCTCCCTGTGGTCGCGGCTCCGATGCGCGGAGGTCCGATGCGCGCAGTACGGCCGAGAGGAATTGGGCGAATGATAGGAGTACGTTGCGGGTGGCCGGGCTGTCGGACTTATCGCCGTGCGTATCGGCCACCCGATGGATTGAGTAGAAACTTCGTCGACGTGAGCCCGCTGGATGGCGGACAATGTCGGGTCGATTCGTTCCTTGCTCTCTGATATCCGACGGGC
>Ga0187847_10000137_pt1 | contig 86058 bp, 70 predicted proteins | sample June2016WEW_4_10_FD_132458 | JGI IMG/M metagenome (GOLD analysis project Ga0187847, IMG submission 132458) | Peatland microbial communities from SPRUCE experiment site at the Marcell Experimental Forest, Minnesota, USA - June2016WEW_4_10 | ecosystem: Environmental > Terrestrial > Soil >...
AGCCGCGCACCCACTTCCATGAGACCGTCGATGGCCTTACGTTCATTTCGCAGGTCCGGCAACCTTGCAAATTGAGTGCAATAACGAGAAAAACGGGAAATCGAATGCTCGTCGTCGACGACGCACACGGAAATCCCATGGCGTCCGAGGCTGCGAACAATGCCGAGCCCCTGGTAGTCACCCCCAATCACCAACGCTCCGATTGCCTCGGATGGAGGCGGCAGTGGAATTGGTGTGAGAATAGGTTTCGTAAGGGTGCTTCCCATTTGAGTCAGTTGCTTCCTCTCGTGCGATCAATCGAGCGCACGAGTTCAGTCGACGCAAATTCTGCTCCCGAAACAAATCCGAGTAGAGGTCCGAAACTCCACGCCGCAGACTTGCCGAGGAAATGAAGTCCCGGTACCGAACTTTCCAAGCCGCGTTTCAGGACGGGGTAGCCATTCACCGTTTCTAGACGTTTCGATAACGATTGACCCAGAAACGGATAACGCGAGACATCCACTCGAAATCCCGTGGCCAGGAGTGCGTGGTCGACGAGTCGTTCCTGACCATCGTCGAGCTTCAATCGAAGCTGGCAGGCCGCAACGGTAGCCGATACAACCTGGCGGCCAAGGTTGATCGGCACTCCCGCTAATCGCGGTTGCAGCCACCCTGCTCCCGCCGGTCGGATCGCGCGGTAAGCAATAGGTTCTTGCAAAGCGCGAGGGAATTTCCGAAACAGATGAGGCATAGCGACCAGTCGACTAATGCCGGCTGGCCCCACGTCGCGCGTGGAATATAACATCTGGGAAATCGCTCCAAGGTGATGCAGCCTGGGATGCAAACCTACCCAGTTGAGAACCCTTTCCCGGGAGATTACTTCGACGGCAATCCCGGCCTCCTTCAACAGAGCGGCCGACTCGAGCGCACTCTGCCCTGCACCGATGACGACTACCTGCTTTCGTTCGAACTTCTTGAGGTCGCTGTGTTCGCTCGAGTGCGAAGCCAACTCCGATGGAATCTCGTCGAACTGCGCGGGCCGAGATGCGAATGCGCCAATGCCAGTCGCCACCACGACTCGCCGAGAAAAGAATTGCTGCCCATCATCCAACATCACCTTAAACCCGCGTGGATCCTGCTCGACGGTTCGAACTTGCCGACTCTCCACGCCTTGTACGGCCTGACGCTGAAACCAGCGACCGTATGCAACAAAGCGCTCAAGGGGAATCGGCTTTGGCATATGATTGCCGGCTTCACGACAGTAGGCATCTAGAGTCAGCGCACGTCTGGGATCGGCGATGTGAGACGCGCCCCAATTCGAACGGAGGCACATACCCGCCGGCATCTGCCTCTCCCAGAACGCCATCGGCTCGCCGAACACCCGGGCTTCCACCTTGGCCGCCCGAAGGTAGGCAGCGGCGGAAAGCCCGTATGGCCCCGCCCCAATAATGGTCACGTTGCAATCTGCTTGGTTGCCGCTCATGTGGTACATCCTCTGCTGCTTTTACTGATTTCTGCCCAGGACTTGAAGGGCATGCCGAGCAATCCTTCGTAACCCGATCTCAACCGCTCCCCGTCTCCTAGATCTGACACCGAGATCGAGAATTTTTCGATCTTCTGGCGACAGATCGAAACCGGAAGCGCCACAGTTCTCCATGGTATGGGCAACAGAATTGGCCTTTGGAATGACGACGACACATTCCTTTGACAAACACCACGCGAGCGCGACCTGCGCAGCTGTCTTGGACCGGGACTTTGCCACGGTGTCGAGAACCTGTTGCGGATCACTTCGGAGTATGTTTCCAAGTCCGCTCGCTAGCGGGCTGTGAGCGATGACGGTAATCGAGTGGTTCTGACAGTACTTCAGGAGAGTCTGCTCGATAGTTCGGTCAATCAGGTTGTAACGCACTTGGTTCGAAACGATCTTGTACTTCGTCATTGCTCTTTGGGCACGCTTCAAGTCGCGGAGCATAAAGTTACTGACTCCGATGAATCGGATCTTCCCACTTTCGACCAGCGCTTCCATCGCTCCCATGGTCTCTTCGATCGAAACCGTGTAATTCGGCCAGTGGAGCTGATAGAGGTCGATGTAATCCGTATTAAGCCGCCGCAGACTCTGATTGGCCGCCGTGATCACCTCGGAATATTTGAAGTGTCGAGGCGACACCTTGGTAGCGAGAAAGATGTCTTTGCGAACTGCCCGAATCGCCTCTCCCACAATGCCTTCGCTCCCGTAGGATTCGGCTGTATCAATAAACCTCGCTCCCGCCCCCACACCATCGCGAAGCGGTTCAACGCCTCCGGTGTATTGCCACGTTCCGAGACCAACGGCTGGCAGGCTTACGCCAGTCTTGCCTAGTTCGCGAGTTCGCATGTTACGGCGAGATTTGGGGTCAGCGCTCGGTCACACAGAAATCGGCGCAGGAGGTAAATCATCTGCGGCCGACCCGCGTTCCAAGGCAAAAAGCAGACGGCCTTCTTTTTCACTCGCATATGCAATTCGAGCTCGCTCCGCACCGTCGCCTTCAATGCGCCAACCATCGCCAACCTCAACCAACCGCATCTCCGCCCGTTGTCTCCACCATCGGTTGACTTCGCCTGGCAGCGTTATCCAAATGCCCTGATGCTCTCTCAGGTGCGCGAGGTAACCCAGCAGTTCCTCATAGACTCGGCGTTCCCTGGTTCCCTCAAGGTAGTCCGGATGGGCAACAAAGCTCATGAGCCCATGTTTTTCCATGATGAGTTCAATCTGCTGTTTCCACAGGTTGATTGAGTATTCCCCGAGAATGTTGAACAGCGTGTAATCTTGGGTGGCGGTCACCGGCAATTCCAAGATGTTGCCGATGAAGTAAGGCATCACCGTGCAACACCCGCCACGTTGCGGATCGAGATGCGCCACATTTGGAACTGACATATCATAGGCGAAGTCGAGCGCGTCATACCAGAGTTGCTTGCGATATAGGGCACCTGCCCGGAAACCTTTCGCGCCGTATTCCTTGCCATAGGCATTGATCTTGGCTGCACGCTCGAGAAACTGAGCCCGCGTTCGATACAGGTGCCCATCATGATTCAGGTCGTGAACGAGTACTTCGTATCCACGGTCGCGAATTGAAGACAAGAATTCCCGCCCCACGCCGTAACGTTCCTCGGGAATAACCTGGAAGGAAGCTTTTATGCCAAAGGAATCGTCAAGGTCCATCAGGGTTGCACAAGCATCTCGTCCGGCCTGCGTTTCTACATCGTGCGTCATGATTGCGCAGCTAGGAGCTCCGTCTGGCCAGAACCAGATGAAAGGTATTTGCTCGGCTCCGCTCGAACGAATCGAGAGCAACAACAACTGCTGTAGCAAAGTATCCACTGAACGATCCACGGGCCACCGTGGAAATGACAGCTTGTCCCAACCCCTCAAGTGAACTTTCTGCAGATGTTTTCGTATGGCAACGGACAGTATCGGCCGGATGAAGTAGTAGATCCACGCCAAAGCCGATAGTGGTGGTTCGTGCCGCCAGTCGGCAACGTACTTTTCGCAGCGCAGATTGTCTACCACTTGCGATGGGTCAAAGGACAGATGGACGGTTCCGTCGATGCACTCGGTGTCGCGCGAGGTGTCGTAGAGCATCCCCGCGGGCAACTCAGCTGCGTGATCCCGACCATGGTCTCCATAGCAGATTCCTTCTTCGCCAAAACGGAAGTATCCGCTCTCAACGGAATGAGACTCCTTTGTCGCGAAACGAATATAAGCGTCCGGACAACGATAGTACTGCACTAGACAACTATTCACCGTGCAGGAATCGACCGACTCGATCTTCGTGAATTCAGGAACTGAGGGCATGAGACTATCTTGAGGTGCTTCTCGGCCGGAATGTTGCCGGCGGCTTGAGTCTTCCTTCGCGCCTTTTGTCTGGAGTGGCGCCAAGCCAACTGCAATCCCGGACTGAACCGAGTCGATTAATTACGCTTTTCGCGAGCAAAGACGACTGTTTACACGTATATTCCACGAGACGACTTAGGCGCGGCACACTTCGAGTGATGCTCTGGCAGATCGCTTTTCCATGGTTCGGACGAGAATTCAAATCAGAACTTCAGAAATTTAGTCCATTTTCTAGCTTGAGCGCCACGGCTCAGCCGCTGCGCTCCCTCTTTGAAAGTGACGACTTCTGCGGTACCTGAGTCACGATGCTTTGCCAGTTCGGCCATCTGCCTGGCAAACTCGGCTACCGCAATCGGCCACCAGCCGTCGTTCAAAGTTCCAATACCATGGAACATTAAAACGTGCCAGCAGTCGGCTCGTAGCCAGTCATCGACATTCTCAGAACCGTTCTTACCGATGTGTCGACAATCCACCTTGAAGTGGTCGATTGGGTCTCGCAGAGGATAATAGGGTCCATTCGCTCCCCAACGTGCTTGCTTGTACCCCGCATTGATCACGGCGTTCTTGATGCGATCGGTAAAATGACTAAACGGGTAGCAGTAGGAGGAGACTTCTACCCCCAGTCGATCTTCAATCCATTGTTTTGACCCTTCCGCTTCGAGCTTCGGATCGCTGTCCAAGGCCGGACGCCTGTGGTGTATGCTGTGTGCACCGATTTCGTGTCCCCGCTGAATCATGCTTTTCAAGAACTGAATGTCATTCTCACACCAGTCGGTTTTGGTCCAATCAGGATGCGCGTAACCGTCTGTGAAAATTGGATCATTATTGGCGACCAAGAAAAACGTTGCGGGAAAGCCATGCTGATTGAGAATGGGAAGGGCTTGTTCAAACTGGCATCGCAGTCCGTCGTCGAAGGTGAGTGAGATTAGCGATCGCATGATTATTCTCGGCGAGTTAGCCCACCCGCGCAGCGTCAGATTCCGCGGTAGCGCAGGCTTTCAATCGTGCGCAGAACAGTCCAATTGGATCTTTCGGAACCAAGCTTTCGACTCGGGCGCGTGCCGCCTCGCCCAAGCGCGGCCATCCCGCACGGGCGTCCCATGCCCTCTGCAGGGTCTGGCCAAAACATGCCACGGTAGCAGAGGGCGCAACAAATCCTGTTTCACCATCTACGCATAATTCAGCATTACCCCCGACATCAGTCACGACGGCAGGTCGTCCGCACCTCATCGCGTCGACCAAAACTAGGGGGAGGCCTTCGTAACGTGAAGGGAGGACCAACATGTGGTTTTGCTCCCAGATCGCCCTGATATCGTTCACGTGACCGCGAAAGTGCACGTTTTTCACTTGCAGCATTTCGGCTATACGGCGCAGCGTTATTTCACATGGACCACTGCCAAAAAGATTGACCTCTACACAACGTGCCCGCCACTCTGGCTGGGCAAGGATCTGCAGCAAAAGGTCTTGCCCCTTTGGCTTCGGATCAATCCGAGCTACGCATGCTAGTCGCCAACCCTTGCTTTCATCTGGCCAAGCTGGGGGTCGTTCCGGTGACACGCTGTATGGATTCCAGGCCACCTCCGCATTCAATAACGGGTCACCGACCTGCAGGCGCAGAAGATTGAGATTGCCCCGCGAAACACAGAACACTCTTCTCGCACCGGTATAACACAGAACAGCTTCAGCGAGCTCTGGTTCATAGAACCACCAGTGATCACTGTTGCAATGGACGACAATCACATAAGGTATCGACGCTTCACGGCAGAGTTTGGCCCAATCAAATCCGCCCGCGTTGTGCCCCTGCGAAATAATAACCAAGTCAGGTTTGAAACGCTTTAGCTGGCGATAGCTCCGTCGATAGCTCAGCGAGACTCTGTCCCATGCGCTCCGGCCCCACCCAACCAAATAGGAAGGTGAAGGGTAGGTCTCGAGGTCAATACCGTGTTGCGTAAGCTCCGTGAACTTGGACGACAGCTGCGGTCTGTACATGACTGTCGCCAACACGTCGTTCTGCATCTGCTTGAGCCGGATAGCCGTCTGGGTCCAGAGTTCCTCGCTTCCGCCCCAAGGCGAGCCTTGCATAGTAGTGACGAAGGCAAATCTCATGAAATGTTGTCCACCGGTTCGCTGGTCTCCGACTCCGCTCGACGGAGGCGATCAACACCACCAGCCCTCATATGCTGCTTTGCTCGGTTTGCGAAATTGTGTGGAATCACAATCTTTTCTTCAGACCTGATTCGCATTTTCTTTCTTTAGGCACATAAGGTCGCTGCCGCATAATTCGGCATGAGAAACCTTATGTCATTATCAGATCATGCTGTGGCCGAGATCACCGGCTCAGTTCGAAGGATTTGCTCGAAAAATGCGGCGCTGAGGTCTAGATTTGTACCGTTGGCATAGTATTCGCCAGCATTTCGGAGCGCCAGGGTTCGAGCCTCTGCGTATGCTTGCCGATTGGTCAGGATCTCGCCCAGTTGGCAAAATGCGGCATCAGGGAGCAGAGTTTGACTGGGGCCAAAGCACGCCAGGTCGCCTGTCCTGTAGCCATGCTCAGTCTCAAGAAATACAGTCGGCAAGCCACAGGCGGAGGCGACAGTGAGTACGCCGCTGAAGACTCCGACGACGGCGGACGAGCGTTGCAAATCGTCCTCCAATGACCACACGGGATGTGACAACTCGCAGCGCATCGAATACTTCCGAACGAGGCGCTGACAGGCTTCGAAATCGAGATTGCTCCAGTAGGGATGCGGCCGAATCACGAGGCGGCGCAGCGGCAGGTCCGCAGCCAACAGTCTGTCGGCCAACTGAAGTAACGCTCGACATTGGCTTTCAATCCCATAGAAATCCACCTGGTTGAGCTGCGCATCGACCATGAGCAATGTCTGGTGGTCGAATTGGTCGGGCAAAACGGTCAGCGTGTCAACCAGACAACCACCAGCAACGTATTCTACGGGTGGCTCCGCCATCTCGGCTGCTTGAAAGAATCTACTATTCAGTCGCGCCAAAAAAGACGACGAGGGTTGACCAAAAGCGACATACTTGGAGGCAGTGACCGGCACATCTAAGGTGTGGCCGATTACACCTTGTTGAAACGTAATCACCGGTTTGCCCCGTTGGCGAGCCGTCCGGCACACGGGACTGCAAAGTGCAACCCAGTGACAACGCGCGACAACGGCATCAAATTCCACCCAAGTTGCCAGGCGCTCCCACGCCTCCACGGAATACGCGAGTCGTTCGAAACCCGCTTCGACGTCCTGGCCAGGGCTCAGTCTGTGCGCTTCAAGGACCTGGACTGTCTCTTCAAAAGCGGAACGTCCGCGCATGCGGGCGACCCTCCAGAGCGAGCGCGCTTCGACGGGATTCAGAGCTGCAGCCGGATCGATGAATGTTACCTGGCTACTGCGCCCCGCAGCTGCCAACTGGGAGTCTAGTTCAGCCCGGCAAGGAGACCGGGCTGGCAGTAAACAAACAATTGTGGCATCCGTTTGCGCAAGTCCAAGAAGGGCGCTGAGCAGAAATTGATTTTCGGTTTTCCGATCGAAATCCTGGTTTGGGCAAAGGAGCACGTCAGCCTTGATCTTTCGGCGTGGACGGAGTTGGCTGACCTTGTCGGCGCCCTGAATCGCCCAGTCGATAAACCGGCTGGAAGTGCGCCGCCCGCGGACGACCGCGCTTGGGCCGGTCATCATACCCAACTGAAGGGCTTCGAAGTAGTCCTGGAGTCGGACGTCATGGCTATAGAGACGCAGTTGCATCTCCGCAAACGCCGCAATCCGGTCCTCTGGCGAACGGAACAAACCATCGATATACATGGAAATCGGTAACTAGGGTCGGCGCGGCAAAACCTGCGTCTTCGATAGATCGGCGCGACCCTCGCGACCTGGCTTAAGATCGCCGGCTTCCTTGCCGAGGAGATTCCCAAGGACCTCGATTACATAGCCTTGATGAGCGGGAGTCAGTCCAACGGAACACGGCAAGCTGATCGCCTGGCTGTGGAGCGCGTCGGAATTTGGACAGGGCAGGCGGCCCGGCGCGTTATGAGCTGGCGAACGATGAAGGGGTTGCCAGAGCGGACGGGTTTGGATTTTCATGATGGCCAGTTCGCGGAGAAGCTCTCGAGAGTTGATCTGTGACTTGCTCTGGTCGATCAATATCGTATACATCCAAAATGTGCCAAACGCCCAGTCTGCTTCTTCCGGCAAACGGACCCCCGGCAAAGAGCACAATGACTCGTCATAGCGTCTCGCGATCTCACGCTTTACCTCAACAAACCTGTCCAGTTGTTCCATCTGCGCGCAACCCATGGCAGCCAAAACATTCGTTAGTCGGTAATTGTAACCAATGGCATTGTGCACATATTCGATCGGATCATCTTTCGCCTGCGTTGTCAGGTACCTTGCGCGCGCCGCCCATTCGGCATTGTCGGTTACGAGCATGCCGCCACCACCGGTGGTGATGATCTTGTTCCCATTAAAACTAAAACACCCGGCGTTGCCGATGCTACCGAGGTTCTTGCCGCGGTAACGCGCGCCCAACCCTTCGGTTGCATCTTCGACCACCGGTAACGAGTACTTCGCCGCAACCTCCAGCATCGGATCGAGGTCAACAGGATGCCCCAGAATGTGGACAGGAAGGATGGCTTTTACGCGCCTACCGGTGGTCCGATTTCGCAAGGACGTACCGTCCCAACGACAGCCTTTTTCGAGGAAATCGACCACTGCATCCGGATTGATTTGCCAGTACCTGGGCTCCGCATCAATGAACACCGGCCATGCGCCCACATAGCGAATCGCGTTGGCTGGTGCGATGAACGTCAGCGAGGAAACAACCACCTCGTCATCACTCTCAACACCCGCCAACATCAGGGCAATATGCAAGGCGGCCGTACCGTTGACTGTGGCGATCGCATATTTTGTGCCCGCACGCTCCGCCAGCATCTTCTCGAACCGGTCGACATAACTTCCGACCGATGAAACCCAGTTTGTATCTAGGCATTCCTTGACATACTGCCACTCGTTCCCGCCAATCTCGGGCACTATCAACGGTATGAAATCCGCGGCCGGCGGCGCGCCCGGAGCAAGCTTCTCAGGCGGATTCAATTTCTGTATCTCCGGTCACCGAAGTCGCGGATCACGTTGCTGCGCACAAGGTGCGCCATCTCTTCGATTCCCTGCGCAACCGTCCGGGTGATCCTGAAGCCGAGCTGATCAGTAACCCGGGTGAATGACACGCGGTAGTCGCGTGGATCTTCATGCTTGTGCACGAATTCGACGACCGCATCCGGTGCGTGAGGACGGATCATCTCAACCAGTTGTTGCTTCTGGAAGTTCTGACCAGTCGATCCTACGTTAAACACCTTCCCGCCAACTTCGGCCACGGCTGAATTGAGCACGAGCTGAATCGCTCGGGCGGCATCCCGCACATGGACATAAGGCCGCCAGAATTGTTCACCAAACACCTGGAGGTGATTCTTGGTCAGCATCTCCATGGTGAATTCATTGACCGTCAGATCAAAACGCATGCGAGGCGAGACGCCGAACAGGGTCGCGAACCGCAGTGGCGTCGGACACCATTTCCCGTTGTGGCCGCTTTCCAACAACCGCTTCTCCACGACGACCTTCGTCTCAGCGTAGAGGGAGACGGGGCTCAATTCGGATTCCTCATCTACGTATTGATTTACGTCCTTCATTTTTCCGTAATTACTGCACGTGGAGGCAAAGAGGAAACGACTCACGCCCGCCCGCTGACTTTCCTCGACGAGCGCCAGGGAGGCTTGAAGATTCACCGCTCGCGCCAGATCTGCCTGCCGGGAACAAGCAGGGTCACCGACGATTGCCGCCAGGTGCACCACAGCATCCGTGCCGGCCACCACGGTTTTCACTCTTGTCTCATCACGGACGTCACCAAGGACGAACTCAAAGCTGGGGTGAGACCAGACGCCTAGCAGAGATTCTCCCCCATGCAGCAGACAGTCCAGCACCCGTACCCGGTGCCCTTCGGCCAGGAGAAGCGGTACCAAAGTTGACCCAACATATCCTGCACCACCCGTGACTAGTATGTTCATCGCTCTCTCTTCATCTCAACTCTCACGCGAGTCAGAACACTTTCGCGGATCCATTAACACCTTCGGAAACGCGACATGTCTTTCTGCGTGCCACAAAACACTCACACGGTGGACTCTCGACCGCTCTCCGTCGAAGACGCTGAAAACATACGAATCTCTTATCGCACTGTGTTCAGTTGATGCGGTAGATTTTGAGGTCACCGCTGTCTCTCTGCTCAACCAGCCAGGGAGGTAATGGCTTCGGCAGGTCTAAGTCTGTGCCGGGGCGGAGGACAAGCCATCGGAGGCGATAGGATTGCGCAATATTTCTCAGCACACTCTGGTCCGTCGTGGAGAAGAGGAGATCATTATCGCGAAGCAACGTCGCAAAGCCAGGAAGGTTCTCCTCTGCGCCGTCATATGAGCCTTCCAATAACACGGGGCGTCCCGAAAGAGTTCCGTAGGCATAAGAATCTGCGGTGCGATCGTCGGTGCCACCGGTTGGCGTATGTTTGTTGGTCGCGAATCGCTCGCCCCGGGCCGCGACGTCATGAAGACATTGCAGGCCACGCACCTCCCCTGGCGTTAGGGTTACATTGTAACTCTTACCTGCATTTCGATATTTGAGCCAAGGAGGGATCCAACCGAGAAAGCCAACCAGCAGCGCAATCGCAATGATGGCCGAAACCACGGGCGAAAAGCGCTGATTCCGCTTTAATATCGCCAGAAGAACGACCATGAGAGAAAGGAACAGGAAGCAACTGAGTACTCGGCCGCGAAAGTGAGAAATACCCGCAGCTTTGTGAATCGTATAGCCGAAGATTCCAATCAAAACACCGCCGATCGTGAAAAGAAGCAGCCCCCATTTCTCATATCCGAGCCACTCAGCGACCCATTTTCCGCGCGCATCACTCTGCCAGAACTTCCATGGCCAGCGCGAAAATGCAAAAACGCTGAATATAGCCTGCAGGTAGTAAACTCCGTAATGTTCGGTACCGGCCCATAGTGCCCCAACCCATGAGAACGACAGCAGTCCCACAAAGCTGACCAACACGAGCATAGCCAATGGATCTTTCAATGGCTGGGTAACCCACCCGAAGCTCATAACTCGAAGGCCCAGCGCAACAGAAAACCACATCACAAACGACCACCAGTAGATCGGCAGTCGGCTAAATTGGATTCCAGCCTCCGCTACGTGCGGGGCGTGGCCGTACCCCATGAGTATGCAGGCTCCGAAAAACAGACCGCACATTAACGCCATAAGAAGCCAGGAACGCACGCTTACTAAACGACCCCAAAACAGGAGAACGGCGACCACACCCAGACAATATAACCCGGCAACCGAGTGCACCGTGACCATAAAGGCTGGAAAGATCAGTGCTGACAGGATCCTCCAGGAGTTGGTATCTCCCTCATCCCGTTGCGCGATGCAAAGCGCCATGATTGCGGTAATTGCCTCCATACCATGAAGCAGCGACGTTCCCAAGAGCAAGTGGGAAAAAGGACCGCCATTGGTCGGAAACTGTCCTCCGGCCTCAAACAACAATGGCCACGGTGCCACCAGCCGAGGCCGTACTACTCCGCTGAACAGGGAGAGCATCGAGCCGTAAAAAAACAATCCAGCCACGGAAATTAATCCGCCAAATGTTCTTGCGGTGGCCTTGAGCGACAATATCGTGCCCAGTCCGAAGCAGGAGAAAACCAACGCCCACTGTGCCACACCACGGGTCACGCGGACTAGCGCGTCGCCTTCGCCTATTCCGGCAAACGAGGAGATTGCCGCTGCTAGCGCGTAGGGTCCGAAATGGTAGCAAAGTTCAGCAGTGAACGTTCCCGCCATTTTTGGCGGGCCCACGCTGTTTTTTATGCTTGCAACCATCGAGTGGTAAAGCTGGGTGTCGATGCTAAACCAGGTGAAGCCTCCGTCATGTCGCAGAACAGCGTCGTTGAAAGCGCCGGGAACGAAGTAAACGGCACAGATTAGGGCCGATAAAGTGACCAACGCGATACCGTGTTCCAGCCTGGCCGCGTCCAACTGACCTCGATCTCGCCAAATCCCTAGGCTTCCGACGGCGGCAAATCCTAACCAGAGCAACGATACCCAGATCAGCGGTAGGCCAAATCTCAAGCAAAACGCAGTCAGAGCCGACAGTGCCAAAATGCCTGCGGATGGGGCCAGAACAATGGCGCTAACCCTAGCCTGGCGGGAAAGGACCACACTCACAACCGCATAGCCTGCCAAGAGCGCCAGGATCGCATAAGCAATCAGATTCAGAGCAACCCACAATCCTGCCGCCAGTGCGGAAATACAAACCCACGGCAGAAGTGCCAGCGCCAGAACGATCTTCGTCCTGGGTTCAGCACTCAACCATGTGGCTTTGACGAACCGGTCTGATGAGCTCGAAGACCGGGCGACCGATGTGCTCATCTCTAACGTTCCCAACTGTGACGGGTTTTTCATCTAGAATGCGACTTCATCTTAATTTTTGCGCCTCGCTTTTTCCGATGCCTGGCAGGGATGCGCGCAGTCCGTCTCGCCAGAGACACATCGCGGAAGATACGCGTTGCCCTCGCTATCCGCGCGGACCTCAGTCAAGACCGTCATCTCGGAAAGATCGTGCGATCGCGACGTGATAATGTTCCGGCTTATGGCGTGAAAAATTGTTCTCAAGAATTCTTCGGTGCAAGTCGGAAGCGATGCGTTCGGACGACTTACCATCCCCCAAACTATGAGACCAGCGCTTTCCAAAGAGCCCCTCAAGCTTTCGCAAGACGTCCTTAGGCGGGTACTTTTCGGGCTGCGAGGGATCGAACTTCACACTGGACCGAACGTCGTAAACTTGAGGCCGTTCCGTCGCCTTCCGCATCTGCACGGATGGGATCTGCAATACGCACGCCTCTTCGACCAGTGTTCCAGAATCGGTGACAACCCCGCGGGAATTTACGAGCAGGCACAAAAGTTCCTCATATCCGATTGGGTCCACCATGATGAGATTCGAGGGAAGCGACAACCCCATAGCAGAAATCTCTTTTTGGGTTCGATAGCTCGCGGGAAAGTAGACGCGCTTAGGAGCGTGAGCGACCAGAGTAAAAATCGCCTGTAACGAACTTGAATTCAGGTTTTCGCGCCGATGACAGGTCATCAGATAGAATTCGGCCTTGTTGATGCCACGCTGAGAGAAGAACTCAGGCGTCGCGAGCGCCGCGTATTTGTCCTTCTGGGAGAAATAGTAGTGATTCAGAATATCCACGATGGGGTTACCGACCACCACGATGTTATTGGGATTCAGCCCTTCTCGAACGCCCTGGTCCTTGTATTCATCGACATAGGTGTAGATGACGTCGGCGAGGTGGTCGATGACGGTTCGATACTTCTCCTCTGGCATACGCCAATCGTAAGACCGCATGCACCCCTCGATGTGAACGATCGGAATATTGAGCTGCGCGGCAGCGAGCGCACCCGTCGTCGTGTTCGTGTCACCCAAGAAGACAGCGGCGGCCGGCTGAAGGTCGCGCAATACGGGATAGAGGCGGGAAATCACGGACGCAACCACCTCGGCATCCGTTTCTCCGCCACACTGCAGGTCCAGTTCTGCGGGCGCAACCTCCAATTCGCGGAAGAAAATGCTCTTTAAGTTATCGGAATAGTGCTGCCCGGACCAAATGAACGCAGTCTCGATATCTTTATAGCTTCGTAAGTGCTGGAGAATGAGCGCGGCGCGAATGACGTCAGGCCGGATGCCGAGAATAAATGCCAATCTGTTTACGGGCATCGGACTCAGGCAACTTCCTGACTGCAAAAACGGTAAGGATACTTGGCTGTTTCGGCAATCATTTCGGGGACAGAGGGAGGCATGGAGTATCCAGCGGCATGCCACAACTGACGGTTGAGGTCAGGGTTAGCAGTAGAAAGCGTTCGGTCAATCATGGTCGCTGCAACAGTATCCTTAATGCGTACATCCGGCCGCCCATATGCCTTAGCGAACTCATGTAGCATTTCCGCCTTCGAAATAACGCCATCCGGAACCAAGTGCTGCAGGTGCGGCAGTCGAGTGTCCATGTCTATAATCCCGGCGCAGAGACGCGCGAAATGGAGGGTGGTAAGGCCATTCCACTTATGATTTACGAATCCATTCACCTGTGCTCCCGGAGGTTGCGAGCGGAACCATTCAATCAGGAACTTGAAGTCCTTCGGCTCAGGACCAATGATCGAACAGCGCAGGTTGGCGATGTTCGGCGCGAAGCATTCCCCAAGGCTTTTGGACTTTCCGTAGACGTCAAGAGCATCGTGGGGGTCCGACTCGATGTAGACGCCCTTGATACCCGAGTAGACGCAATCGGTTGCGATCTGCAGGACGCGTGCGCCCTGAGTTCCCGCGAATCGGGCGATCGCATGTGGCAATAAAGCGTTGATTCTCAACGCCCGCTCGATCTGTTGAGCGTTGTCATCGCGGATCAGTGGCTTTGTGATTCCTATGCAATTAATAATCCATTGATGATTGCCGCACGCCGAGAGCGCTGCATCGAGATTCGGTTCGGCTGCGTCGAAGCGAACCCACTCTACCCCGGGAATAGCGGCGGGCTGGAAGCCCTTGCTCGCGGCACGCCACGTCGCGGTAACGCGGATACCGGAACGCCGCGCGAGCTCGTCGGTCACCATTGATCCAAGCATCCCAGTTCCACCAAGCACTAGTACCGTTCTCATCTCTTGTCCTCTTCCAGCGGCCGTACTCGAAGGAAGGCCTTCAGCGGATACTTGAGGTAGTCGTAGAAAACACCCGGTCGATATACAAAACTCGTCGGACGCTGACCCTCTCCACGATTTGTCAGTCTCACCGGAATTTGAGCAAAGGTCGTCGCAAAGAACCTTGAGTAGTAGAGTTCTTCCATGATGACAGGGAATTTCGCCTCCGTGAGCCGCATCTTACTCAGCAGGCTGGTGCGGACGGCGCGAAATCCGTTGGTGCAATCGGTGATGGGAAGCCCGAACAAATGCCGGGCAACCCAATTGCCTACCCTAGAGATCGCTACGCGATACGCCGGGACCCCACTCACTTCGCCACCGTTACTGTAGCGAGTGGCTTTAATGACGTCATAACCCTCATTCATTTTCTCAACAAATTTTGGGATGTCCGCGGGATCGTTTGTCAGGTCGCTGTCCATGAACAATGCGTAGTCGAACTTGGCCTCGGCAGCGTACTCGACGCCGGTGTGGAGAGCCGCCCCATATCCACGATTCTTTTCGTGGTGGATGACAGTTAGATTTGGTATGTCTGCGGACAGCCGCTTCAAGATCTGCCCTGTTTGGTCGCCGCTGCCATCATTTACGGTAACCAGTTCACTCCGATGCGAAACGCCGGCTAGAACCGCACAGATGCGCCGCACACATGCTTCCGCTTGGCTCTCCTCGTTGTACATGGGGACAATGACACAGAAGCTTTCAAACGTCGAGGCCGCTCGCCGGTTCATTTCAGCTATCGTTCCACTACTTCCCAAATATCCCACAACCGGCTATCGAAGCGAACATCGTCACGGGCGCTCTCCTCGAGAGTTGCAGTGGAGAAAAACATGAGCTTGAGATCGTCCGTCAGAGACATGAAACCGTTCGCATAACCCGGCGGAATATAGAGAACGGACGGCTTTCTGGAAGAAAGCACGAACCGGTCGACAGCCAACTCAAGAGAAGGCCTCTCCCAGTCATCAATTCTGACCGCGCCGACGACCGCCGAGCCAATAACCGCGGTCACATACTTCCCCTCTTCCCGATGCCCATGCCAGGCACGAACAAAGCCGGCACGATGATTGGAGACGGTATAAAAGCGCTTGACGCCCTGAAAGCCGAAATCATTAACAAATCCAACCTCTCCCCGATCATCGACCGCTAGTCCTCCGGACAGCAGGACCGGCTTGTCGACACTTTCGCTGGAAAAGTTCATGATCACCTCACGTTCGTGGCACACCGAGACAGTACGACGCGACCATATCAGGATGGACAAGCCGCGTCCCATTCCCGTTCGCTCTAGGTCAAGCGTCAACGACCTTGGTTTTGACACGGCGCTCATCGAGTGGGCCGTAAAGCCGGGACATCTCGTCAGGACTGTAGAAATCGATCAGAGCTTTGCTGGTGGTCAGGACATTGCTATAAATCGGGTCTCGGTAGTCCTTGTATTCACCCGCGCGGAAGCGCGCGATGATTTCCGCAATGCCCTCGTCCATCAGCGTAGTGGCTTCGAAACCCAACTTGAGCCTTATCTTCTCGAAGGAGACAGCATAGCTGCGCTGGTCTTCAGGGTTTTGGTTGACGTTGATCTCAACGTCACGATGCGGCCGCACGATCTTCTGGATCGTTTCGGCCAATTGCAAGATGCTCATGTTCAGGCGCCGGTCTCCGACATTGAAAATCTGTCCCTGCATGCTGTACGAATCGGCGTGCAGCACGGCGACGATGGCACGCGCGAGATCTTGGACATGGATGAACGGTCGTTTTTGCTGCGGACCGATCACAGGAATAACACCATCCATTAGGGCCCGAGCCGCGAAGAGGTTTGCGACCAGATCAAAGCGCGGACGCCGGGAGTGGCCGAACACTGTCGCGAATCGCAGGATGGTAACGAAGAAGCCGTCCGGCGTGTTCCAGAGCAACTCTTGCTCGCTGTCGATTTTGGTTTGGGCATAGAGTGAGACAGGATTCAACTGGCCGGTCTCACTGACTTCGCGATCGGAGACGCCATAGACAGAACAGCTCGAAGCGAAGACGAAACGCGAAACGCCGAGCGAGACCGCCACATCCTTGGCCATGCGCGTGGCAACAACATTGGCATGCCGTGTAAACTCGGCGTCAAGCGCGCAGGCGGGATCACCCACCAGTCCTGCCAGGTGGACAACCGCCGACGCACCTCGCGCCGCGAATGTCAGCTTAGCAATATCTGTTACGTCACCTTCTATCAGTTCAAAATCAATATTGGGCACAAACTCGGCCAAGGATTGGCGGCCGTACATGAGACGGTCCAGTACCCGGACGCGAAAACCCTGTTTCAGCAAAAGTTCTACGGTCGGCGAACCTATGTAACCCGCCCCCCCGATTACCAGTACAGGGCCACGCCGGTTGCTCGCGAGAAAAGAGAGATTCTTGTGACGGCTGTAAGGCAAGCCGAGAAAAAACCGCGCCAGCACAGTCGCAGGGATAGTCACAATTCCCCACAAGGAGACAATGTCCCACGGTACACCCAACAATCGCCCCAGAATGACAACGCAAAGGCCGGTTCCGAGCAAGGTTTTGATCTTGGCTCGAATGGACGCTCGTTGCAGTCTCGTGTAAATGCCCGTCACCGCATTCGCCGCCACGAAAGTCAAGGGTATGAAGGGCAGATATATGCGGGCGGTGAGGCGAATGGGTACAAAAGCAATATGGAATAAGACAGCCGCCGCCAAAGCTGCCCCACCAGCCGCCAAATCAAAGATAAAACGCGACTCAGTCGGCCCCAAAGCATTCAAGGACAGACCACGGCTTAGTCTCGCGCGGATATATTTCGAAAAACGCTCCATCATAATTTCAAGGGTATTGGTCAAAGCAGGTCGATGAGCCCCTTTGTAGCCCACCGTTGAAGGTACTCAAGGGTCTCATTTTCCGGCAGGCCGATGTGGTCAGCCACGGCCTTGACACTGACCGGCCGATCCAACGCCGGCACGTAGTCCATGAGACAACGCATCCGCCGACGATGGTCGGAGAGCGTGTCGCCCAAAGCTACCTGTCCATAGTCGAAGTACAGGTCATATCGCGGATTGGACAGGCAGATATTACCGTCAAAGTTTTTCAAGACTATCGGGGACGCTTCCATCCGATCTACGGTTGCGATCAGTGCCTCGACGGCTTCGTTCAGCGAAGCCTCTTGAATGATGTTCAGGCTGTCCTGGTTCGAGTGATACTCGGGATAGGGAAAACGTGAAAAGGATACCATCGGGATGCCATAATTCTCCCAGACATACTCGTCGTTGACGATAATGCTTTCGAACGCACCTGTCCGGTAAGGCAGTCCTAATTGTTCGAGGCTGGACTTCAGCGCGTGCAGAACGCTGACCATGCTTTGCCGGGATTCCTGTACCGCGAGCGGTGTGCCGGATCCCAGCATTTCCAGGAAGATACCTTCCAGTATCTGTTTACGTTCCGACTGATTCAACTGCGCGAGATAGAGCTCCGACCCTAGGATGCCCGGCGAAAGAACGAGGGAATACGTGAACCTCGTCTTGCGATCTCGCAGGCGGCGCATCACCTCCAGGCCGACTACGCAACCCGCCAATCCATCATTGGCCACACCCGCATGATCAAGGTTGCCACCGAGGACGATGGTGAAGTCGCGCGAACCCTCATGTTTGTATTCGAGAATCTTCAGCTCCCCCGGAGCTTCCAACGTGCGGATCACGACCTGATAATCGCCCGGGACGAGTTGCTCGTAGATTCTCTTCGGGATGCAGAATCCCCAATCTCGACTCCAACTCCTGAACTGCTGCCGATAATGGAAAGGAATCCAGTCGTCATGCCGATGATCGTAGTGGAGGTGGCCGCGAAGCTCCTCCAGGTTTACCATTCCAGAGAAGCTTTTCGAGAGTCCAATCACTCCGAGCGGATGGGCTGTGCCATCATAAAGAGTGTGGCCGTTCTTGCTAATTCTAGCCTCTTCAACATCCCACGAAGGAGGAATTACCCATCCGTTATGCTCGTGGGAGCTAGGCACGGAGATCACTCGAAAAGGAAGCTCGTCACGCAGATAATCCACTGCCTGGTCGTACCCGAGTGAACACACAGCCCGATTGAGCGGCGTGAGATCCCGCAAGATCTGCATCATGGATTTCATGCAATTCGCTAGCTGGGCAAATCGTTGGTATCTACTCTTGGCAGGGTCAACCGGTCGTCAACGTCCAGGTCGGCAACGCGGGCTTCAACGCCAAATCCCAGTCGACACTGACGCCCTCGCAGCAGGTGAAGAAGCGAGTCATTGAAACCACCGTACGGATAGCACATGGTCCAGTCATCTCTTTGTATGCCAATCTTTTGCAGGAAATCAAGCGATCGGTCAATTTCAAGAGCTTGCGCGTCCGGCGAAAGATGATTCAACCAGGCATGTGTGTATCCATGGCTTCCGATGTGCATGCCATGGCGCCGCAGGCACGCGATCTGATCCAGCGACATGTACAATTCGCAGGCGAATGCGGCCTCGTCGCGCGTCACGTGCTCTGCAAACAACCGGCGCACAATTTCCGCCCGCACCAGTTCGGGCAACTCCCGTTGGAGCAGGCGCTTCAGCACCGTCACTTCGCGGGAATCGTAGCGATGCTCTTCGGTCAGTGCCGTGAGGTAGGCTTCCCTGGTTTTGAGCGCATATTCCGAACGAAACTCCGCGAGCGACATAAAAACCTCGTCGAGGAGGATTCCGGCGTCGGGAACTGCCGCGAGTACAAAGTGGATTTTGTTTACGTCCAGTACCATGTGCTCGAGGATCGCCTGGGCAGGAGGAAAGAAGCAGCCCTGGATACCTCGCGTGTCGAGCAGCGGGAACACGTTGGCAAAATGATCGCTGTAGCCATCATCAAAGGTCAATAAGATCGGGTTCGGGGGTAGATCTTTTTGGGGGGACGACAGCGCTTCTAGCAGATCCTCGGCTGCGATGGCTGTGTAGTGGCTCTGGATGTAATCAAGTTGACGGCAGAAGCGCTCAACCGAGAGACCCTTGATCGCTGGGAATCGGGAACGGCCCAGATCGCGCACATAGTGGTACATGACAATTGTGACCGGTCTCATCGGGAAAACTGCGTGCTAGTCGATTCGATAAATTCTGAGAGTGGCGCTATTTTGCTGCTCAACCAGCCATGCCGGTAATGGCCTGGGTAGAGCTAGGTCGGTGCCCGGACGAGCGACGAGCCATCGGACGCCCCAGGTCTTAGCGATGTCGCGGACCGTTTCCGGGTCGCTGGTACTGAAGATTAAGTCGTTGTCTCGTACCAGGGCTTGAAACCAAGGGAGCTGTGCCGGGGTGTGATACTGCAATCCCTCGAGCAGCACAGGACGCTCGGACAGCGCCGCATAGCTGTAAGACCGCTGGCGGTTGGTCGCGAGGCTATCCAATTCATGTCTATTCGTCGCAAACCGTTCGCCTGGAGCCGCCAGTTGGTCAAGGCGGTTCAGACCCTGAACTTCGCCGGGCGTTAGAGTTACATCCATCTTCATCCGTCCCAGGCCAAAATTAAAGACAGGTGGAATCCACGCAAAAAACCCGATCAGCAGCACACTCATGACAACCGCAGAACCGATGGTCGCAAAGCGTGGACTTCGCTTCATCAGTGTGTATGTGCCGGCTAGAAGCGCGAATAATGCGAACGATAGGAGGATCTTGGTTCGAAAAAAGCTAATCCCGGCATGGCCTTGGGTTAAATACCCGACGCCGCCAATCAGGACCCAGCACGTAGCAATCAGGATCGTCCCGTTCTTCGTCAGCCTGAGCCACTCCTCGATCCATTGGGAACGCGCGATGCCGTGCCACCATCCAGATGTCAGGCGGGAAAAGGCGAATATACTGAACATGCTTTGCAGAAAAAATATGCCGTAAATTTCCTCACCGAATTTGAAGTGAACAAGCAGGAAAAACATCATCATGCCCAAGATGGTGGCCAAGACCAGCGCGGAAACAGGATCCTTCAAGGGGCGTGAAATCCAGCGGAAACCGACAATCCGAAGTCCCAGACCAATCATGAACGCCGTAGCTATCGTTCCCCATTGATCTCGCAGTTCTATCTTGATCAGTGCGCGCGACGCATCCGGGGCGCGGCTATAACCCATAACCTTCCAAGCGCCGAAAAACAGGCAGAACATCAGGATTATCAGCAGCCACGAGCGCACCGACCTGAGACGCGCCCAAAACAAAAGACTGCCCACTACACCAAGGCAATACAGGGCAGCCACCGAGTGCATTGGGACAGCGCATGCTGGCAGCGCCACCAGAATAAGGCTCCGCCAACTTACGGATCCCCACTCTCTATGAAGCAGGCACAGACCCATGATGGCAGTGATGGCAGTTAGGGCGTGAAGCTCCGAATGCCCGAGGACCAAATGGCTGAACGGGCCACCATCGTGGCCCACCCCCACTTCGGGTAGCCTGAAAAGAATGGCTCCGTTGACGTAGCTCGAGCTATTCCGCTCGTCGGTGAACAGGGCCAGCAGAGATCCATAGAAGAAGAGGCCGGCAACGGACATGATTCCGCCGAATTTTTCCCCGGTGGCCTTCAGTGACAGGAGTGTGCCCACTCCGAAGCAGGAAAGCATCAGCGCCCAGAGCGATGCCCCGCGCGTCACGCGCGCATATGCGTCGCCTAAGGCGAGTCCGTCAAAACGGGAAATAGCTGCAGCCGGTGCATAGCCTCCAAAGTGGTAAAGAAGTTCCTCGGTTGCGGTTCCGGGTTCTTTCGGAGGGCTGCCGCCACTTTTGATGGCCGCAGCAATCGAGTAGTTGTATTGCGTGTCTACGTAGAGCCAATTGAAGCTCCCGTCGGGCCGCAGTACGGCATCGTTTCGAGCACTTGGGAGGAAATACACTAAGCAGATCAGCGCGGAAAGCAGGGCCAGAGCCCCGCCGTAGGCGACGGTGCTTTTCATCCAGCACCCGCGATCTTTCCAGAGAAACATCCCGCCGATCGCCACCAGTAGAAGCCAAAGGGCCATGACCCAGATGAGGGGAAGGCCCAGCCTCACCCAGAAAACGGTCACAGCCGAGATCAACAGAACCCCGGTAGCGGGAGCCAGAACGAGGTTCTGGCTTCGGAGGGATCGAGCGAGCGCCACGCTGACAATACAGTAGCCGGCCGCGATCGCCACAATGGCGTAGCCGAGGAAGTTAAGCGCGGCCCAACCTCCAGCGGTAAAGAGCACCACTGCTATCCAAGGCAGGAAGGCGAGCGCCATTACGACTGAAATCCTGCGCTCGGAACTCAAAACATTGAAACCCAAATTCATACTCACCAGGCGCTCAACCCACCATCGACAACCAGACAATGACCGGTAACGTAACTCGATGCGTCGGATGCGAGATAAACCAACGCCCCGACCATTTCATCCGCCTGAGCCATGCGGCCCATCGGCACTCGAGCGGAATAACGTGCTTTGAAAGTATCGTTTTGACCGCTCTCCACCCCAGCCGGGACCAGGGCGTTGACCCGAATCCCTGCATCACCCCAGTTTGCCGCGAGGTAGCGGGTCAAGCCTACGACGGCTGCTTTGGAAGTCGAATAGACGGCCGGATTGCTGATCTGCCGGCCGAGATAGAACGACCCTTCGTAGATCCTTTTGTCCGACGACACGAGGCCATAAATTGAAGCCGTCTGGATGATGCTCCCCCCGGTTCCCTGCTTCTGCATCTGGCCGCCTACCGCTTGCGCGACGAGGAACAATCCATCGACATTGACGGACATGATTTTCCGCCATTCAGCGAGCGAGTATTTTTCTGTGCTGGCAAAAAAGGCGTCCAGGTCGGCTGACTTTGAAGCGGCATTGTTGTGGAGAACGTGAATCGCGCCAAAGCGCTGAACCACCTTATCCACCATGCCCGCAACCGCAGATGGTTCTGCCACATCGCAGGCCAGCCCAAGGGCCGGCGTGCCATAGTCCCGCTCCAAATCGGCCGCGAACGCGGTGCATCGGCCCAGGTCCAAGTCCACCACTGCCACCCGTGCTCCGAATTCAGCGAGGCCCCGGCAAAACCGCTGGCCGAGGATACCCACTGCTCCTGTGACGATGGCGGTCTTTCCCGTCAGTTCAAAGAGACTCTTATAGTTGGATTTCATTGAGAAGTACTTCCCGGTTTTCCTTGCGGGCCTTCCGGCCGGCGATCAGGACCCGCATGATTTCCAGGGTCCGCTCAGGTGGGATGGCTGGTTGGCCAGTCCGAATGGACCGGACAAACTCCCAGAGCATCCGGCGGAACATTGAAAAGTTGTCGGTGATGTCGAACGCCCCAGTGCGCTTCGTGCCAAAGAGTTCAACATGAAATGTTCGCGCGCAATCTCCTAGGGCGTCAATCTGGATTAGCACTCCATCGTCCAGTCGCACCACCGCTGAGGCGTGCTCAGCCGGCGACATCCGCACGGAAACCGGACGCCCTGGGATCATCGCCAAGACAGCCTCAAGCAAATGAACGCCGTATTTTTCCCACGACAAGACAATCGCACATCGCACTAGCTTCAACTGCCCGTAAGCGGCCAGATCGGCGCGTGGTTCGTCCAATTCGCGCGCGTAGCGCATGCCCGAACAGGACATGAGCTGGCCTTTCTCGAGATACGGCTGGAAAACATTCAGTTCGGAGATTTCCAGACTCAGCGGCTTATCGATGAATACTGGCAGCCCGGCTTCGAGGAATGGTTTCGCCATCTCGAAATGAACTTCCTGATCATCGCGGGCGATAATTACGCCATCCACGTTGCCCAGGAAGTCCCTGGAGTCGCTTGCAGCATGCGGAATACGGCAGGCTGCGCATAATTTTTTCGTCGATTCAGGATCCTGCGTCCAGGCGTGAGTGATCGTCCAGCCATCCAGCCCGAATTCCGACGCATGGCGCCGCCGAACATATTCGTAGATACCGGGCCATCCGGAGGCGGCCAGTCCCTCGGGGGAGTAGCCGTTGATGATCGATCCGTAAGAAAATGGATGACCATTTCCTTCGCTGAGTCCGATAATCCCAAAGTGTTTCACCAGACCCCCCAGCCGCCGTCAACATGAAGGTCTTGCCCGGTGATGTAGCGCCCGGCATCAGAGCAAAGCAGCGCAACCGCACCCTTCAGGTCGTCGGGCTGGCCAATGCGGTTCAGCGGATTCTTGGAGGCTAGCCGCTGCATGAATTCCGTATGCTTTTGAGTCGGCGGATGCGGGTAGGCACCAGGGCTAAGGGCGTTCACTCGAATGCCGTGCGGAGAGAGGAAGCTGGAAAGGTATTTGGTGAATTGAATTACGCCGGCTTTAGCGGCTCCATAACTCGGGGGATTCGCAAACTCCTTTCCATCGTACATCCGATAGTCGGGTGCAAGATGGCTGTATAACGAGCCGATGTTGAGGATCACTCCCCGGGTGGTTTTCAGATCTGGAAACGCCGCCTTGGTCATACGGAAGACAGAGTTCAGGCTCATGTTGATATCGTATTCCCAATCTTCCTCGGTAATGGACTCCCAGGAATTCTTCTTCCCGGACCACGCGTTGTTGACGAGGATGTCAATGGCGGGGAACTGCTGGTGCACTTCGGCAAAGAACTCCGTCGCAGCGCCCTTCTTTAACACGTCGAGTTCGAAAGCAACCGCCTTAACGGACCCGTCGAACTGCTGGACGATTTCCTCGCACCTTTGTTGGCATTTTGCACGGTCTCGGCTGGCTAGGACCAGGTTAGCGCCCAGTTCTGCGAGCGTTTCGCTGATGGCCGTGCCGAGATAGCCGGCGCCGCCAGTGACGACCGCCGTCTTGCCTTTTAATGAGAGCAACTGTTGCAGTGATTTATTCATGAGTTTGATTGTTTCAGTAGTGCCTCAACGATGTCGAAGTCGACGCTATCATCGATATCTTGGGATCGATCGCGGGGCATCAATACGGCACCGAGCTTTCCGACCAGCAGGGATTTGGCTTCCTGCGCAAGCAAATTTGCGCGAAATACGTACACCGCGCCGTTTAACTGGTAAGCCTTCGGCAGCTTCTGCCGTGGTAGCCATGGTATGGCTCCGCTAATGAATACTTCCGGGACGCCATCCACCAAGCGCCAGGCGCGGTGCGGATTCAGTTCGGCATCTTTGAATGTGGCGACCGAATCATACTCACCTCGCGTCACAAGCCTCAGGCAGTCGCGTACATCGTCCGCCGTACGCAAAGGGCAAGTCGGTTCCAGGAGGATAACCCATTCGACTGTCTCGCCCTCCTCTTCTAACCTCTGAAGGAGATCCTTGAGGGCATCGATCACCAGGGCTTCGTCGGTAGCCAGGTGCGCCGGTCGTGCGTACACTTCGGCACCATGAGCCCGACCAACTGAAGCAATTTGGGCATCGTCGGTGGAGACAATGGTACGGTCGATCTCGCTCACCTGTTTCGCCACATCGATCGACCAAGCGAGCAACGGCTTTCCTCCCAACGACCGGATATTTTTGCCGGGCACCGACTTGCTGCCGCCGCGTGCCGGAATGACCGCAACAACTCGTTTTCCGCTCAACATGGTATTGGGTTTGCCTGCTTCATCACTCAGCGGTCGTCATTCAGCCGCCGGCCGCATGCCCAGCCGGCCCAGGCTATCGAGCGCCTTCCGGTATTCGGTCCATTCGCCGGTGTCGACCCAGGAATTTTCACCAATCGGAAAGACGCCGATGCGCCCGCCCGCCTTTTTGATCTGCTCAATGAAATCGGTCATGTCGCACCGTGTTTGCTCGGGAATCAAATCAAGCCGGTCGCGGCGCACGACATACATTCCGGTATTCACGAGAAAACTGTACTGTGGCTTTTCCGTGATGCGGGCGAGGCTGCCGCCCTTCTCCAGTTCACACACCCCGTACGGAATGTGATAGTCCTTCAGGGAAGCAACGAGGGTGAGGTCGTAGTTGCTGTCTGTATGGAACGATACCAGCTCAGCATAGTCCGCCTGGATCACGATATCGCAATTGGTAACGATCAAGGGCTCCGGCGTGGGCGAATAGAGCGCCCTCAGACTGCCGGCCGTGCCTCGCGGCTCCTTTTCTTCCAAATACGACACAGAATAACTTGGCGCCAGTTCTTCAAAAAAAGATTTAAGTATCTTGGACTTGTAATTGACCGAGAGGTGAAACTGATCCAGTCCGTAGGGCAGAAATTGATCGATGATGATCTCGATAACCGTCCGATCACCCACTGGGATTAGCGGCTTGGGGAGGACGGTGGTGAAAGGTGCGAGGCGCGTACCTTGACCGCCCGCCATGATTACGACCGGCAGATTTAGACGGCGTTTTTGTTCAACTGCCACGCCGCCCTGGAACATCTCTTTCCAAAACAACAGCCGCACCACTTCTCGAGACGAGTTAACCACCGGTACACAACCAAAATTGCCGTTCAGCATGTGCTTGCGGATCTGCTCGGTGCCAAAGCCTTCTTCGACCACATATGGACTGCGATTACAAATGCTAAATACCTGGGCCTTTAGATCACCATCGGACAAGATCCAGCGCCGGATGTCGCCGTCCGTCAATGAACCAATCAGCCGCGATTGCTCGTCGACCACGAAGACAACCTTCTCTTCTGTTTTCTCCAACCGCTCCATCGCCTGCCGGATGGTATGCGTCTGGGGTACGAGAAAAGGTTCAACATTGTCATTCATAGGTATCGTCTCGGTTGATCCTGCAGAATCGCCGGCTGGCATGTGGGCAGACACTCCGAATCCGTCTTAATTTCTATTGCAGATCGTGAAAGCTCTTCTTTAGCAAATCGTCGGAAAGTGACACGTGTTTCAGCACATCCTTGATTCGTTCGCTGGCGCGTCCATCGTGAAAGCGGTCATATGGATTGCGCATGCTCCGCAGCGAGGCGCGAAAACTCGGTGAGATCGCTTTTTTGATTCCCCGTAGAATCCCCGCGCATGAGCATGGAACGTCGATCACGTTTAGTGCGCGGACGCGGCCCCGTTGTCGATCACCGATATTCACCACCGGCAATCGAAAAGAAGGAGCCTCGGTCAATCCGCTTGAGGAGTTTCCGACCATGACCGAGAAGTACTTTAAGGAGCTGAGATAGCGGCGATGCCCCAGGTGAGGAATCCACTTGAACTGCCCGGGATTCTGGGCACAGGCAGCCTGCAAGCGGGTATTGATCAGGGCACCATGAGCGTCGGCATTGGCCATGGTGAACACCGCTTGAAGCCGGCTCGTCTTGATTGCCGCCACCAGGCATCGGACTTGAGCTTCGGCGTTCCCTGCATCTCGAGTCACCGGATGAAAGGTGACAAGAGCAATGGGATCTTGAAGACTAAACCCAAGTTCCTGCTCAAGTTGCGGCCGGGTCAAGAGACCGGAACCATGGAGCGGGTCCAGCCCCGGGGCCCCGAAGTTAAATACGCGATCGGGGGACTCTCCCATCTGGATGATTCGTCGCCGGTAGACTTCCGTCGCGGCAAAGTGAAGCGCGGCTAATTTCGTGATCGCGTGACGCACCGAATCATCGATGGCGCCTTCACTCAATTCTCCACCGTGAATGTGAGCAATCGGAATTTGTAGCATCAAGGCCGCGATCCCGGGTGCAAACAATTCGAACCGGTCTCCGAGCAAGACCACGATCTGCGGTTTTAGGCTTGTAAAGGCCTCCGCAAAGCCTTTCAAACCCAGGCTGATTGATTTCAGATTCGAGAGACTTGAGTCCCCCTTGATCCGCAGGCTGACCTTCCGGTCGATCTTGATTCCCTCGGCCTCGATGTCACGCCAAGTGAGTCCAAAGCTCCGGGCCAGATGCATTCCCGAAACAATTACTTGAAGCCGCAAGGCGGAATCAGCCTGAATCGCTTTTAGCAGGCCGCGGAGAAGTCCGAAATCCGCCCGGCTGGTTGTCACCACGCAGATCTTCCGTCGGTTCACGTTAATCGGCATTAACGCACGAGGATATTGCCTCAGCTTCACGCCAGATGCGGTCTCGCCCCATTTGCGCGAGGATCCGGCCTATTCCTGTGGCCGTGGTGCCGTAGCGCTTGATCTGAGCTGCCATCTCCTCCTGCTTCGCAACCGGGAAACTGAACTGATACATCACCGGGCTGCTAAACTTGTACTCCGATAGGGGCGTGGAGAGCGGGCTCCGCATCCAGTTGGCGATATCGTAACGCAATAGCACGGACGGATTATCGCTATTGCGGTCGCTGCCCCAGATATTGTGCACGCGCCCTGCACAAAACGCCTGGATATCCGCCAACATCGCCAGCCCCTCGACATTACTGCCGATGTCGTCGCCGAGCATGACGCCGCCTGTTTTAAAGACGTAATTGACCCAATCATCCATCACCGCCAGACTCATGGCCGTATGGGTTTGAATCAGGTTGATGCCGATTTCTCCTTTGAGCAACTTCTCGTAGTTGTTGTCGGCGTACACATACGCCCGAAGTGCCTCTTCAGAATCCCACAGCTCTTCTTTGGTCAGCCGGACGAAGGAGTTGAAGACTGCTTGCACGGAAGCGGGCGCCGACTTGATCTCCGTTACCAGTCGTTGGAATAGGCTGACAATGGAGATGTTCTTTTGCCGCAGCAACCTCAGCAACGGGCGAAAGCCGCCACCGTTGTAGACAGCCGCGACCATCAGGTGCAGCTTTCTAGCCTCCTGGTAGTCCTCAAATGACATGGTACTGGTGGAGCTGACGACCTCTTCGATTTCGACGGCGATCCGCCCGTTTCGCAGTTTTGCGAAGTCGCGCGGCAAGATGCGGAAATGCGAGCCAATCTTGTGCTTTGCCCGGCTGGGGGCAGTATTCAGCTCTGTTCCATTCAGCAACATGCATGAATAGGCTTCGATGACGTCGATTCCAGCCTCGACCACGTCCGAGATCGACTTGATGTGGCGTTCATAGGAATCGCCCGGCAGGCCCAGGATGAGCTCCGAGAAGGTCGGCAGGCCAAGTTCCTGGTAAACGCTCGCGAGAGCCATCATCTGCGACGTGCTGATGTTATCGCGCTGAATCTGTTGGAGGACATCAGGGTCCATCGACTGAACCGACATCCACATGGACATTGAGCCATTCAGTTTTCGCAACGCTTTGGCGATGCGCTCTTTCTTGTTCTTTCCGGTCGAAGCAAAAATCGAGCGTGGCCAGTTCTGCCTTTGTTGGATCTTTTCGATGTGTTCGACAATCTCGTAGTCGCGCTCGTACATGGCAAAGTTCGGATCGGCGAACGTCAGATTCGAGATGAGAATTGGGGCTCTCTGTACAGCCGCTGCAATGTAGTCCAGTTCTGCCTTCACGCGTTCAATACTGAAGTGGTTCACCTTCGAAATAAGCTGGTTTCCTTCGTGGCAGAAGGTGCAGGAGAACGGACAGCCCCGGTTGGTCTCCATCATCGGAGAAAGCTTGCCGTCGAAAAACTTGTCCATGTGCCCCGTGAGGTATGGCGACGGGATTTCGTCAAGGTTTCGCCGCCGCGAAAGCATAGTGCCCTTCATGACCTCCGTGTCGCTGAGGCGGTGAATAAACCCATCGATCGGTGTCGCTTTCATCTTCTCGCGGTTGCAGCCGGTCTCGAAGGCGCGAGCCACCAGCGCCGCGAATGCCTCTTCACCTTCAAGGTAGGCGTAGAAGTCGATGAGAGGATTCCGTTTTATGAATTGGGTGCGCGCCTCATCATCGAGAGGTATGTTTGGGCCACCCATCACGCAGATGGTCTCGGGCGAAAGCGCTCGCGCCATCCTGAAAAATTCCAATCCCAGACTGAAATTCCAGGGGTAATTGCTCAAGCCCAGGATGTCGGGTGTTTCGTCGTGGAGGGCTTGTTCCAGGTCGTCAACATATTTGAATAGTCGCAGATTGATCTGCTTCCCGAAGAGTTTCTCTGCGTAGGCCGCAATGAATCCGATGTTCAGCGGAAAGGCATCGGTGGCAAGAGACAGAGTGGTATAGGTGAGATCGCCCAGATAAATGCTGAGGGGCCTCACTACTCCTGAGTGGTTTTCATTGGTCATAAGCGTCACCATGTTTTGGCCGATTGGCCCTAATAGCCAACGGAGGAGTCTAGTTGGCTGTACGTTTGTGATGGCGATGATACATCGGTATCACGTGAGATGATTCCAGCTGATGATTTCGTCTTTCGCCAGCGGGGCTCGGAGAGTGCGCCCGATCAACGCCGGCAAGAACTTGGGTGCGAGGCCATTACCCGGCCGCTTGATGTCTAAATCTCCCATGGCAAGCTGGTATCCGGCGGCCAACGAACGGGCGGCGACCACGCTCTTGCGGGCAACAGAAATGTTGGGCAGTTCACAAGGAGCCGGGAGCTTGATGCCCGTGCCGAGCGCCACCTCAACGTGGCGGATGGCCTCGACCAACCGCTGGAGTTCATTCGGTTCAAGGGAGGCAGCATGATCGGGCCCGGGGAGCGTACGATCCAGGGTAAAGTGTTTTTCAATGACCTCGGCGCCCAAGGCTACCGCCGCGATCGCTATATCGATCCCTGGAGTGTGGTCCGAGTAACCTACAGATAGTCCAAACGCGTGCTTGAGCGTCTGCATGGCGCGGAGGTTCACCTCGTCGTACGGCGCAGGATACTCGGTAACGCAATGCAACAAAGTTATCTTCGACGCACCTGCTTCCTGTAATACGCGCACGGCTTCTTCGACTTCACCCAGCGTTGACATGCCCGTCGACAAGATCACCGGCCGGCCTTTGCGGGCCACGTGCTGAAGAAACGGCAGGTTGGTAATCTCACCCGAAGGTATTTTGAATAGCGGCACACCCATGGTGGCAAGCAAATCCGCGCTTTCCGAGTCGAACGGGCTGGAGAGGAACTGGATTCCGATTTGCCGGCAATGGTCGATCAGGCGCTGGTGGGCGGCGGCGTCCAATTCCAGCCGACGCAGCATTTCGAATTGCGACTCCGAGTTTGCCGTCGTACGTTCCTGATAAGGCGCCTTGTGCGCGGAACGGGTGGCAAGCAGATCGGCACGGAATGTCTGGAACTTGACCGCATCGACGCCACAGGCCTTGGCCGCATCAACGAGTTGCAGGGCAAGATCAATCGACCCGTTATGGTTGACCCCCGCCTCGGCAATGATGAATACGTGTGGCATTGGATTTCTATTTTATGCGGCGGGCGGGAGTGCCCACGTAAACACCCGGTTCTGTGAGAGCGTGCACAACAGTAGCGCCCGCTCCAACCATGCAACCGGCCACGATCTTTATCCCTTCAATCACCGTTGCTCCGGCACCGATCATCGAGAAATGCCCGATCGTGACGCCACCGGAGATCGTGGCGCCCGAGGCAACGTGCACCCAATCACCCAGCGCGACGTCATGTTCCACCGTACTATTCGTATTAACGATTCCGCCGCGGCCGATGGTCGCCCCAGTGTTAATCACCGCTCCGTCCATTACCACAGCGCCCTCGCCCACCGATACTCCTTCGTTGATCACGGCATCCGGCGAGACGATGAATGGAAAAGACAGGCTAGGCGAATCCAATCGCGTCCAGAGTTCGTAGCGCGGCTCCCCCAGCCCGACCTGTCCCACAGCGAGCACGGCGTTGAGTTTTGCCTGCCCGCCGGCCAATGCTAGCAACTCGCAGTCAGATCCGAGATAAGGTACTCCTATCAGCGCGCCTTTGTCTTTCAGGTCGGCATAGCCGAGAATATCGTAACACTTCAGCTTCCGAAGAATGCTAATCACGACCCTAGCGTGGCCGCCGCCGCCGACTACAACGATGCCATCCCCGCCTCGCACTATTGGCAGAAGAGCCCCTGGTGATCCGCGCCGGCTATCCATTCATGTGCCGCTTCAAAAAGGCCGGCAGCTGGACCGCCTCATCGGAACGCAATTTCGCCACCTGCCGAATCCTGGCTCGCAGAGGTTCTCCCTGATCAAGGTAGTCTTTCGCTGTCGATACAATCGCCGCTATGCCGGAGTTGTCGGGGAACGCATTGAATTGTAGGTGGGCATCATACTCCAGTACTCGAGACAGGCTGCTCATCTTGTGAGCATGAGACGCCAGAAAAATACATGGAGTACCGCCGAGCGAGGCGAAGATCGACGGGTGATAGCGCCCGGAGATGAACACCCGGGCATGAGCCAACACTGCTCCGCACATGAGGATGGGTGCATCCGCGGGAATTATACCGACATTTTTCTCGCTGGCAATCCGCCGCAGAAATGAATCGGGGAAGTCATTTTCCGTCAGATAGACGCGAAGGCCCAACTTGCCTATCGCATCCACCAGTCTCCCATAGCACTGTACCGCTCGATCGGGCTGGTTGCTGAGTAGAGCCCCTCCTCCGATGCAGATGTACGGCTGAGAAAAATCGAGCTTGCCCCAATATTCGTCTTTTTCGGGATAAGGCAGGATAAAGTCGCCGTTCAACGGGGGATGTGAAGAGCCATTGTCATAGAGCGAAAACCAGGCAAAGAGTGAATCGGGAATTAAGCTGACGCAGGCTTCTGGAATCTCTCTCTGGACGTACTCGAGTGATTCAGGATCGCGCAACGCCACGGCCCGACATTGCACAAGCAACCGCCTGGCCGCAGCTAGCGTCGCGTTATTGCGTCCGGTCAACGGGCAATCCGAGATCATCGAGTTTACAAGAAACACCGGCTTCTTCAGTCGTATCCCCAGTTCGATCATCGCCAACAGGAAGAGAGTTGTTCGGCGGGGCGGAGTCGAAAAAATGATGTCCCCGTCCCCATCGAGTACCAGAAGGTCCGCTTGCGCGGCTTGATCATAGATTCTGGCAAGGGCAGGATATCGGTGCTTATGAGCCAGTAAGTTGTCGATACTTTCCGCAGGATCCTCAGCGATGAAATCTCGGGCGCCAAACAACCGTTCCAGGTTGATATACCAGCCAATCGGCCACCGACAGCGTCGAGCGAGCAGATACTGGAAATGCCGATAATATTTTGGCGGTGCGATGGTACCCACATAGCCAGCCTCGGCGGTTGACAAGTCGAACATGTCGCAGGTAACCCGACCCGTGATGTCTAAGGAGGCTGATAATAACTGGCCCAGCGCAATACTGGCGCCACGGCCCCAGTTGACGCTGCTGCGATTGTCGCCGATGAAAAACACTTTTGAGCGGGCGAGCGCCGACTCTGAGCCAGGCGATTTCACGGCTGTCTTGTCCATCGTTAGCATCTTATCAACGATTTTTTATCAACTTGGCGGTTGAGAGTTGCTAGACACCCACACCGGCACCAACCTCAGAGTCTATCGTCGCGGATCAGCCACAAGCGCGACCGGACGATTTAACGCCACCGCCGCGACGGTGCCATCAGGTAATCGCCATTCATAGGGCACAACAACCGGCGTGGAGTGGCGTGCGAACGTCAGAAACTCTCCCTTGTAACCGTATTCGGCAAGATCGCCGACCACGCTGAAGCCGGCAACTTCCTGGTAGTTAATGATCAAGTCCTTTACGTTTGCCGATCGGATGATCATTTTGACGGTGTAATTTTGGGGGAGCAGCGGAATCGACTTGAAGGTGCATGTGATCTTACCGGCACCGTCCAAGCGATTCGGCCTGTGTCCATCCAGTAGCATATTGGAAGTGAAGCAGGAGCCGTTAACCCCCAACACACCCAGCGCGATAATTGGTCTCTCGATGCGCTGGTGCGCGTCATACGATATCTCCACGCTCAAATCGTCGCCTGGACGAAACTGGCTGGTTTCATTTCCTCGGTCGTTTCTTAGGACGACCTTCTGAATGGTCAGGCCATAATCTGGATTCGTGCAGGAGAAAGATTGCTCGTTAGCGATGCTATCGAAGTAGTCCTCGACGATTTCATCTGCCTTTCCGTCTTTGTGTACCCGCCCGTCCTTGATCCAGACACATCGTTGGCATAACGTGCGGACCGCTTCCATGTTGTGGCTAACGAACAACACCGTCCTTCCGCTCTCGGCGAAGGTCCCCATCTTGCCAAGACATTTCTTTTGGAAAGCAGCGTCGCCGACTGCGAGTACCTCGTCAACGATTAGGATCTCCGGTTCAAGGTGGGCCGCCACGGCAAAGGCCAGGCGCACATACATGCCTGACGAGTAGCGTTTGACGGGCGTATCGAGAAACTCTTCCACGCCGGAGAATTCGATGATTTCATCGAACTTGCGAATGATCTCGACGCGCGTCATCCCGAGGATGGCACCGTTAAGGAAAATGTTTTCCCGCCCGGTCAGTTCTTGATGAAATCCGGTTCCGACTTCAAGGAGACTGGCGGTCCGTCCATTGATGCGGATTCGTCCTTCGGTGGGAACGGTAATTCGGCTCAGGATTTTCAGCAGAGTGCTCTTTCCAGCACCGTTGCTGCCAATAATGCCGACTACCTCGCCCCTCTGGATCTGAAGCGAAACCCCCTTCAGCGCCCAGAAGTCAACCTGTTGCAACTTCTTCAGCCGACCCGACCGGACCCAGGCGAGGGGCGAGCGTAATATGTTCTCGAGGGCATGACGCATGCCATCGCCATCGTTCCGTTGATGGTGAATGGAGTACCGTTTGCTCAGATTCTCGATGGTGACGGCAGGAGCGTCCATGGCAGGGATTTTGGAAAATGCGTATACTTCGCTCATATCACATCAGCAAAGGTCATCTCGGTTCTTCTGAAGTACCAAATCCCCGACGCAACTAGGACGATCACATCAATCACAGCGACGGCAAGCGCCGGCCAGTACATATTTTGTGTGCCCAATAGGCACCAGCGAAAACCGTCGATCACTCCAACCATCGGATTCAGCGCGTAGAGCAGACGAAAACGCTCGGGTACGACGCTGCTCTGAAAGCCTACCGGTGATATATAAAGGCCAAACTGGACCATAAAAGGAACAATGAAACGAAAATCACGATATTCGACCATAAGGGCGGCGATCCACAAACCGACTCCCAGCGAAGCACTGAATGCGAGCAGAACAAAGATTGGCAAAAACAGCACCGTCGCAGGGGGAGCGTGGCGGTACCAGATCATCAAAATGATAAGGAAGGCGCCGGATATCACGAAATCTACAAAACTGGTAATAACGCTGCTGACAATAATCACCAGTCGTGGGAAATATACCTTGGAAATCAGATTGGAGTTCGATACGAGGCTGTTGCCGCTCTCGGACATGGCGGTCGAAAAAAATAGCCAAGGCAACATCCCGCAAAAAACCAGCAGCGGATACGGCACCCCTCCCGATGGCATTTTGCCGAACTTCCCGAAAACCACAGTAAGCACCGCCATGGTCAGAAGCGGGCGAATGAGCGACCAACCCACCCCCACAAGGGTCTGCTTGTAGCGCACCAGCAGATCGCGCCACGCAAGAAAGTAAAACAGCTCCCGGTAGCGCCACAGGTCTCGCCAATACTGCCGCTCAGTGCGTCCGGACTCGATTACCAATTCATCCATGCGCAGTGCATCCTTACCCCGACGTGCGTTGTGTTCCAGTTGGTTTCATGGGCTCAGTTGCGAGATTGTTCCTGACCGGAGAAATCATCCAACGAAAATTCGTCTTACCAATCGCCCCATCGGACTTGGCCAACACCGTCTCTACGATGAAACACCGGAAGATCATCACCCCGATTGCTGTCCCGAGCGTATTCGTAATCAGGTCTGTTAGGCCGGAGCTGCGCGTTGGTAGAAGTGCTTGCAGGAGTTCGATGATAAGGCTCGCAAACAGTCCAATGACAACTGTTGTCGCTCCGGGATACTTTATCGCTCGTGTCAATGAAAGGTAAGCAAAAACACAAAAGCCAAGAGGCACAAACCCCGCGATATTCACGCCGACATCCTGCCAATAGCTCCACGTTGGCTGATACTCCCTCCACGGCGTACGCATAACTCCAGGGTGCAAAACAAAATAACGCTCCGGAATGGTCAAGTCCTCCGCTGGATCAAGTCCATTGTGTACTACCGCCCCACCGTGTTCATCAAACAAATACAACGCAGTTGCGCTTACCTCTTTCGACGGTATCAGCGACTGCTTTTGAATCCAACTTGCATAATCCGTAGCAATTTGCAAATGTGTCAGTTGCCGCCGATAAATCGCGAGTCCAAAGATCTTCCCGGACCAGCTATTGTTGGCAGTCGGAGAGTTAGCAAGGACCAGGCGCCCAGTTAAGTCGTTCCAAGCCACTGAGTGGGGGAATACGATTTTCAGAGCGCCATTTACATAAACCAATACTTCGCGACTACCTAAGGCTATCGTCACGAAGACAGGTTTCTTTTCCTGGAACACTCCATGCACGTAGAATAGTGCTGTTCTCGCAACACCTTGGGGATCTACGTTATTTCGTCGAACTCCGAGCGCATCTCCCTCTTGATGCAGTGAGAACGGCTCTCCCGGATGGGCCGATTCATCAAAGGAAAGAATTGTACCGCTGCTCTCACTACTGCTGGGCTCCAGCAGAATTTCCAGCGTCCCTGAAGCATCTGCTAGGTCGCCACCTCGAAAACCATTGAAACTGACAACACTTCCATGACGTCCGAACGCAAGCCCGTTCGGGCTCTCGAGCCACTTCACTTGGTTGGAAGGAGCGTGAAACGGCCACAATCCGGCTGTCACGATAATTGCCACAACGCAAAGGCATAATGTGCCTACCATTGTTTTGTAGGCCGTGCTGTAATTTTCTTGATCCATTTTGCGCAAGCAGTCCGACAGCGAGAACTCCCCTTCAACCTACGTGCGGGTACAGAATTCGCCCGGCAGCACCACAGATCGCATCCGGCAAGAGCGTGGCAATTCGCCGCGCAGCTGCCAGGTACCACCTCTTGTCCGGTCGCGGTTTGCAGCTAGGATATCGGTAGTACGTTAGAGTATCCCTACTGGCGCCGAGTCTGTCTTTGAAGGTGATGAGCCCCTTGCCCTGGAGATCTGAGCGGCCAAAGTCAATCCTTTCGGCTCCCCTCGCCTTGCTCTCCTCGATCAGTCTCCAAAACAGAAACGGCATTCCACCAGAGTTGTGGAATCTCTTGTCTGAACACCCGTACTTGTAGACCACGGACCGCTGATGCCTCAACGTCAGCATCGACGCAATAGGTCTGCCGTCTTTCCGCGCCACCCGGATTTGCAGGTCGTCGCCCATGCATTCGGACAGGTTCTGAAACCAGCTTAGTGGCTGTGGGAGAATTCCCAGCCGTCTCCGGGTCATCAATAGCAACTGGTAGAACGCATCCAATGACTCAGGAGAACGGCCCACTTCATAGGCGAGCTTCTCCTTTTCGGCACGCCGAATTTTCCTCTGGATGCAATCGCGGTGCATTCCGCGAAAAAGTTGTTCAACGCTTGGCCGGATGTCGAGCTCATGGAAGCAGTAGGAAGAACTCGGCTGCAGGCCCAAACTAAGTGGCTTAGACAATCCCAAGGAACGGAACTCCACGTACCGCCACCGTCGGAGGTCCCGCTCCGCTTGTAACCATTCGGAGAATCCTGCCACTTCCTCAGCGTTGCCAACCAATGGTTCACAGTGGTCAGCAAACGGTATGGATACGGCACGGACCCCAGTCACCCAACTGGACACTCGACAGAAGACCATACCGTCTTTCATCGGTTCACCCGGAGCCGCGCTGGTAAGCACGAAAGGCTCGTATCCGTACGTAGACTGCAGCGCTCTCAGCCAGCCTCGTTTATGAAACGGTGACGCTTTCGGATGCTTGGCTACCAGTTCATCCCATCGACTGTCCGCAAGTGGATCCACAACGCGGATGTCGATTTGTGCTTTGTCTATTACTATACTGCTGGCAAGAAACGCGTCAGGGGGCCGGAGGTCCGGTCGTTTCAGATTGGGATCATCGGATGTACTTGCGAGGGAGACCATTAGATACCCGACCGTCTGGCGCAATGTTTGAGCCCCGGATTTCTCTTACTTCCATGGTTAATCGTCAATGTTTTCTCTTGCATGTATCTCAAGATTTCGAGGCGTGCGCATAGAGAGTTTGGTCACGTTACTGGCATCATTTTTTGTAAGGCATTGATGAACCGCTTCGCCAACGGTATCCTGGAATGAGTCCCATGTCCATCGCTCTAGAAAGCGTTCGTAGGCTCTCTCTGCAAGGGCTTCTCGGAGGTGGGGGTTCCTCAGCAGCCGAATGCAGGCAGCGGCAAAATCGTCGGCGCGATCCGCCAATAGAAACTCTTTTCCATCCTGAACCTCATACCCAAAAACACCAATTGTAGTTGCAACAACTGGGCATCTCCTGGCGAATCCTTCTGCCACTTTTACCCGTGTGCCGCCACCCACTCTGATGGGAACAATCATGGCGGACCAAGTAGCTATTTCATCCCCCGGATCCTCTAGCCAACCCAACCCTACGATGTCGGGACCTAGTCTTTTCCAATATCCGTCACTTCCGCGGCCTACCAAGCGAAGCTGAGCACCCGGGAATTCGCGTTTGACCATGGGCCACACATCACGGATAAACCACCTGGCCCCGTCTTTGTTGGGTGTAAATTCGCAATTTCCGATGAAACCAATAATGGGCAGTTCCGCGGAACGGCGCGGGCGCCGCGCCGTACGCTGAAAACCATTTGGGATAACATGGATATGTTCTTCCATGCCTAGGTATCGCCGGTCCTCTTCGCTGCATACTGTCAAGACGTCAAATCGCTCTTGGAAGGTTCGCTCCCGCCTACGCCAAATCCAGGCTCTTCGGAGATTCAGGAGGCGACTTGCCAGACTGCCAACCGAGCGCGCCGCGGACTGCTCTGTTCTGCTAGGAAGATCATCAACGTCTAGCACGGACCGAGGCCATCGGTAGATTCGAAACCAGTTGGCGGTCCTGATGGTATGAACCCATACAACGTCGTGTTGTTGAATCAATTCTTGCAGCCCCAGACGGTCAGGTTCGCTAACCACATACGGGTCGGTTGCCATGTACGTTGGATCGAACTCGTGTCGGAACCTTTCGTGGAATTGAGCGAGGCTGTGCGGCGCGACTAGCAAAGGACGTATGACTCTGCAAACGTCAAATTCACACTTGGTTCTGCGCACCGTATCATCGTCTTCAACCTCGGTGGGGACAATCACGAAAGACACCTGCCCAAAACGGCTGAGCAGCCTTCCAATATTCAGCACACGTTGCTGCGCACCATAGGCTGCTGCCAAGGGCCAATGGGAGGTTACAAATAGGATCTTTGGCCAGCTTCGCGCCCCATTTAACGGCATGGCTTTCGAACCCAAATTATTTTCTTGCAGGAAGTAACGTGTCGAGTTCCCCGCACAACAACTTGCTGCTACCTCGGTTCCCGATGCGTACCGTGGGCACCTGCCGCTTCGACTCCCTGCGGGTTCGACTGCCACGACCGCTCGTAGCAAGCCACCGCGGTGCCGGCTATGTACCACGCGGTGCGCTGGCAGGAAAAGCGGCGCGGCGCTCCGACCGAGACCATCCATTGCAGCGTCCACCTCACGAACCTGCGGAACAGACCGAGCGGAACGCCGCTGATGAACCACTTCGCGGGAGGTGGGCCCAATTCCGCAACCTCGGTGCGACCATACCAGTACCACCACCTCAGTACATACTTCTTTTCCATAGAGTGGGCCTGCACTCTGTGACGTACGACAGCGCCAGGCTCGTACCACAGCGCCTCGGCCCCGGTCAGAAGCCGGTTAGCGAACTCGATGTCCTCGCGGCCTTGTAAGCTACGACCAGAACGCCCGAGGTCCGCTCGGAAATCGCCGTACTTCTTGAACACTTCCCTCCGAAAAGCCATGTTTGCCCCAAAGGGGGGACGCCTGAGCGGCCCAGCCTCCGTTCCCAAGTTGAAATCCCCGAAAGGTCCCATGGTATCGGGGTCGGCAGTCGACAGCCAGCCAGGTAGCGGTCTCGGCCACACCGCAATGATCGGACCTCCCGCCCCGGCCCATTCTCCAGCGTGCAAGACTGAAGTCAGCTTCCATAGCCAATCAGGCTCGACTATCACGTCGTCGTCCGTGAAGGCTAGAATCTCGCCCTGGCTCTCCCGAATCCCTGCGTTACGGGCACAAGAGAGCCCCTGTTGAGGTTCGAACACATAGCGGAACCGTCCTGGATATCGACGGCAGAAGTCTTCTACGACCTCCCGAGTCTGATCAGAAGAGTTGTTATCCACGATAAGAACTTCCCAGTCCACAGACTTTGGTAATATCGACGCCGCGACGCTCTCTAAACCGCCAGCCAGCATCTGGCACCGATTATAAGTACATATAATAAGGGTGATTTTCATTTTCAATTAAGGAGACCACGACGGTGGAATGCCTATGCCTCAATGGCAAGCACCAGATGTTCCAACGCCCGCCCAAAGAGGATCCGTCGTGCACAGTTCCACTCGATTCCTCCTGCGTCCTTCAGATGAGAGACGGTGGGTTGCATTCGGATCGGGTCAACCGTTGCGCACCGACTGGCGTTCCGGCCAACCTCTTTTGCCGAAAGCTCTCTCGTAAGCCGCGAGCAGATTCGGGACGGAGTACTCCCAGGCAAGTTCCTTCTCAACTCGTCTGCGACCGAACTCACCCATCTTTTTTCTCTCATCAGGATTGTCGAGCACCCAAACGATCTTGGCGGCAAAATCGACCACTTGATTCTGTGTGTCTGCGTATACCGCTGCGTCCTGGGCGCTGAATCTGCCTTCACGCAGATCAAATTGAACAATGGGCTTACCCAGGGCCATGTATTCCATGATCTTGATCATCGTAGAAATATCGTTCATCTTGCACGGCTTGTCTGGGTTCACGCATACATCCGCAGTGGAGAGAATCTGCAACAGTTGTTGGTCCGGAATCCTGCCCGTAAAAGTCACCGTGTCCTCAAGGTCCTTGGTTATCACCATCTGGCGCAGACTGGCTAGTGCAGGGCCTCCTCCCACGCAAGTAAAGTGGATATCAAGCCGCCCCATCTTCTTGAGGTGCAGCGCGACCTCCATGAGAATATCCAGGCCATCTTGTTCGCTCATGGTACCCACGTAACCCACCAGATATGTCTTCCCGTACTTCAACGCAGGGCTTGGAGGAACGGCTTTGAAAGTTCCCAGGTCGGGTCCATTGCGAACAACAAACACATCGTCGGAAGCAAGGCGCCCTCTGGTTACCGCCAGATCGCTGTAACTTCTGTTCGTGGCCATCACCACATCACTAAACCGATAAGTCAAATGCTCCAACACGACCTGGATCTTATAAAGAAGATCGCGCTTCCCATACTTTGACAAGTACAGTTCAGGAATCGCATCGTGGTGATCGAAAATATATTTGACGCCGAATAATTTAAACGGCAGTGCCACCAAGAAAATATTGTCGGGAGGGTTGCAGCCCTGGATGATATGAAATCCGTGTCGCAGGTAGATCCACCACACATAAAAACACTCCCAAAACAACGCGCAACCATATTCCCACAGGTATCCGAGAGCGCTATTCCCGTCGCTGGGCATGGGGTGCCGGTAGACGCGAACACCACCGATCATCTCGTATCCCAACTCAGCTCCCTTCGCCCGGGGGCAAAGCACAGTGACCTCGTATCCGGCCTCGTGCAGGGAGGATGCCTCCTTCTGAACGCGCGTATCGAAAGGAACCGGTGCGTTTTCAACTACGATAAGAATTTTCTTCTTCACTTGGGTCGATCTTTCTCCTTAAACTCTAGCGGCATCCCGCAGGTAAGTTAACAGTGGGGGGGGAGATCTGCCGGCCGAAGGTATCTCACTTGCCGAAACAAGTCCTTCGATCGGCCCGGACGAGCGAGCCCAGGCTTCCCCAGGGCAAAGCAAGTTGTATTCAGCGAGACAGTCCTAAGTCTGATCATCTAAGTCGACACCTCGTCGACATGTTTATTCTCGTCGTCTTGGCCATAGATTTCATGGCGCTCGCTGGCCAGCGACTGGTCATACCGTTCCTCCGGTTCGTATAAGACTACGTGACTGCCCCTGGTTGAAAACTTGAACGGAATACACAGCAACTTCTTAAGTCTCTCTCGCAAGGCTTCGCGCTTTTCTGGCGGCACAAAAAATAACATGAACCCGCCTCCGCCCGCACCCAGCAATTTCCCTCCCAAAGCTCCCGCGCTGAGACCAGCGTCATAGATTTCATCGATCGCAGGGTTCGTGATTTTTTGCGTCAGCGTCCTCTTTATGTTCCAACTCTGGTTCAACAGTCTGCCAAAATCAGTGATCGGACACTTTGGATTCGTGACGATTGCCTCAGCCTCATCGACTAAAGCACGCATCGCATCCAGCTCTCGCGTCTTATTGGGTGTCTGCCGCAGTTGTTCCCGGGCGATTTCAGAAGCGATTCGCGAGAACCCGGTGAAATATAACGCCAAGTGTGCTTCTAATTCCTCCAGCCTGGCGCCCGGCAAAAGAATCCGGTTCGCATCGACAGACCCATCCGTATTGAAGTTAATGCGGTTAAACCCCCCATAGGCGGCGCTCACTTGATCTTGTGCTCCGACTGCCTCTTTCAAGATCTCCTGTTCCACCGTGATAGCTTCCATCGCAAGCGAATGTTTGTCCCGCATCTGATTGCGGAGTGCGTATAGACCATGAAGAAGTCCGACGGTAAACGCTGAACTCGTGCCCAAACCCGTGCGGGCCGGCAAGTCGGCTACGTGATGAACTTCGATACCTTCTTCGATTCCCAAGAGCTGCAAGCAGCCGCGCACCGCGGGATGCTCGATGGCTGCGTTTGCGCTGACATTCTCCACCCTCGAATACGAAACACGACTGTGATACTCAAAAAACGGCGGTAACCAGCGGCAAGTGATGTAACAGGACTTATCAATCGTAGTAGCCAGTACGGCGCCACCATGTTCGCGGTACCACACAGGATAGTCAGTACCTCCACCGAAGAACGAAATGCGCAGTGGAGTGCTTGTGATAACCATGTCGTCAACCTTCCCTGTGACAGAAGCTATTGAACTTGCAATATCTTGTGGGTCGCATCCAGTAAAGACGTCGCAACTACGTCAGCGCAACCACTAGCGTATTTTCCATCCGCTACGATGTGAGCCGTGTGGCAGCCCGCATTCCGGCCCGCCTGCACATCATGGTCGGAATCGCCGATCATCCATGACGCGCCCAGTCGAACATTGTGCTCGCGGGCAGCGTCCAACAGCATCCCGGGCTGGGGCTTGCGGCAGCTGCACGGCGGCTGGTTGTCATGGGGACAATAATAGACGGCGTCAATTGTTGCGCCCGCAGCATGCAACTCACGACACATACGTGCGTGCATCGACTCTAGTCCTTCGATCGTGATAAGCCCCTTGGCGACGCAACGCTGGTTACTCACTACGATTACCAAAAACCCTGCGTCGTTAAGTTGTCGGATGGCTTCACATGCCCCGGGAAGAAACTTCATATCTGCCCAGCGAGTCACATATTGCCCCTCAGGAGCTTTGCGGTTGATCACTCCGTCGCGATCGAGAAAGGCGGCCTTCTTCATGAAATATCGTCTCTTCTACTAATTCTGAAATGATGTGCCCAATTAGAATGTGGCACTCTTGTATACGGGGGGTGTCGGTGGACGGCACGCAAATGCAGTATTCCACTGCATCCACCAGTGGTTTCCCGGAAGAGCCTGTCAGTCCAACGGTGTGGAGCTCCTTTGCTTTCGCCGTCGACATCGCCCGAATTACATTTGGAGATTGACCACTCGTCGATATGCCGATCGCCACATCACCAGGGCGAGCAAGGGCCTCAATCTGTCGCGAAAACACCAAGTCGAAGCCGTAATCATTTCCGATAGCCGTAATAGAAGATGTGTTCACATTGAGCGCCAGAGCTGGCAGAGCGGGACGATCAAACGCAAATCGCCCCACAAATTCAGCTGCGATGTGCTGGGCATCCGCCGCACTCCCGCCGTTACCAAACAAAAGCACTTTGTTTCCTTTTTGGAAAGCGCCAACCAAAAGTTCGCTCACCTTCGCGACAAGCGTCACCACTTCCGTATTTTTGAGCAGGAGCTCCTTCACAGCGATTGACGCCTGGATCGAGCGACCCACTCTTCGTTCGAAATCACCGATACTTGTCATTCAATTCCCCGTGTCAGCCGCCGGTTTAAAACGAATTTCAGCCTCCTCACGCGAAGCGCAGAAGCTCCTGAGCACGCGCATAGTCCGTCGGAGTGCCGATGTCGATGAACACTCCGTGCTGCTCTTGGGCATAAACTCCTTGATCGAGCAACTGCGGGAACACATCTCTTTCCAGGCTCGCCGGTCCTTCTGGAATGTGTCGCAAGAGGGAGCGGTCGAAAAAGTAGATTCCACCATTCACGAGTCCGGGCGCTTCGCTACCGGTTTTCTCCGCAAAACCTGTAACCTTGCCACTCGCATCCACGTTTACGGTTCCGTATCGACTTGCGTTCTCAACACGAAGGACAGCCATGGTCGCGATCGGACTAGCGTGCCCCCGATGAAACGCCATCAAGCTCTGGAAATCGACCTCGAGAAACGAATCTCCGTTCAACACAAGAAATTCAGGGAGGTCACGCAGATAGCGCCGCGCAAGTCTCACGGCACCCGCGGTGCCGAGCGGCATTTCCTCTTTCGAATACTCGATGGAGACATCCCACATCCGACCATCGCCGAATTTGCTCTCGATCTGATCCGCGAGATAACCGGTACACATCACCAAATGGCGGATTCCCTGCGAGCGAAGCTGACACACCAGCAATTCCAGGAACGATTTTTCTCCGATCGATGCTAGTACCTTGGGTGTGGATGATACTACCGCGCGCAAACGTGTCCCCAAACCGCCCACGAGCATGATAGCCTTGATATCGTCCATGTAGACTTCCTGCCTCACGAGATCTGACACTACATCGTGCGATCCCAGTATTCCAACATTGACGTTAGCGTCTGCTCCAACGATAACATCGGCCTCCAACCTGTGTGTTTGCGGATCTTCTTTGTACTGCCGAAAATGATCTTTTCGTCTGAGGGACGCATCAGGCTTGCGATTGGACGAACCTCGACTTTCAATCCGGATATTTCTATCGCGAATCGCAGTACCTCGTTAACTTCGTAGGTTGTGGCGGCACAAAGGTTGTAGGCCTCGCCGCGATGCCCTTTCATGCCAGCCAGATAGAAGCCGCGTACAGTGTCCTTCACATCAAGGAAAGCACGGTGCGGCTTCAGGTTTCCGACTTCGATGACCGGATTCTGCAGGCCCTTTTTGATTCGGATCAACTGCCGTACAAAATCCGAAGGGGCATCATTGGTTTTCCCTGGTCCCGTCGTATTGAAAAGTCGAATATTCACGGCTGGCACCTGGTAGTCCAGGAAATATTCCCGTGCCAGTAGGTCCAAACATACCTTGCTGATGCCATATGGATGCAGAGGGTAGAGCGGTTGCTCCTCCTTCACAGGAATCGCGGATGGAGGCACATGGCCATACTCCGCGCTCGAGCAAGCCGAAACCACTACCGGAGTACGCTTACTGTGCCGTATCGCCTCAAACAAGTGCAGCGATCCCATGATGTTCGATTCGAATGTGCCCACCGGGTCCGCCCATGAAACCGTCGGTAGGCTCTGAGCACCCAAATGGAACACATGTGTCGGCTCGTAGCGCTGAAAAATTTGCTCGACCCGCTGTCCATTGCGCAGATCACACTGCTCAAAGCGTACTCTCGGCAGTTTCGGAAACGAATCAGATCCGTGCTGTCGATATGTTCCGATCACGTTCCAGCCCTCTCCCTGCAGAAACTTCACCATGTGCGACCCGATAAAGCCTTCTGCCCCAGTCACCAGCGCTGTCTTTGTCATCGTCATCGATAAGTCAACCTAGCTCTCTCTATCTGATTTCGGGTCGGCAAGCGATTCTACTGCCATTGGCGACGACGCAACGCGAGCCTCCAACCTGTAGATCGCTTTATCCAATCGCCTCGTGCATGAAACTTTGTACTGCGGAATCACCCTTTGCGCCCACTTTGCGGCTCTCCACCCAAATATAGGTTTGATCCAAGCATATTTCCAGCGCAGCCGGGGTTCCCTCAAATTCCCTTGGAGTTGTTCAGCGAGGGTCTGCAATTCCGCGACAATGTCCGGCCGCTCTGGATAGAAATTGTCGAGCCAATTCTGCATATACGTCACACAAGCCTTTCGTACGCGCTCGCTATCTTCAAGCGATCGAAGGTATTGAATATGCAATTTCATAGAACGAAACAGTGAGTCTTTCTTCTTGTCCGAGTTACCGATATAGCTTATACGATTACTCGAAGTGACCCGGTAGAAAATTCCGGTCTCGGGCACGAACCTTGTGCGCTCGCATGCCAGGAGCACGCGGGCAAAGTACTCGCCGTCCTGGTCATAATGAAGATCTGTGTCCCACGGCCCCGCCGCCTCCACCAACTCACGGCTCACGAGCCAGGTTGCGTTTTGCATATGGATGTTGTCGCTCAACTTACGCAAGAGCCATTCGACAGGAGTTAGATCTTGCCACAATGAGTTCTGAACAAAACGGGCATGACGGGTTCGATAGAAGAAGGGGGCCCATGGCGAGGACAGTAGTATCCGTTTGCCGTCGGTTTCCCGCAACGCCGCGAGTTGCCGCTCGATTTTATCGGGCGCCATAAGGTCATCCGCGTCCAGAAACTGGAGGTAATCCCCGCGGCTATGCGCGTACGCAAGATTTTGGCCGGCCGAGAGCCCGCGGTTCTTCGTCGAGATCAATGTGACTCCCTTCGAGGCGAACCGCCGTGCCATTTCCGCTGTCGCGTCTGTCGAGCCATCGTCCACCAGGATGATTTCCTTGCGCGGCCAGGTTTGCGTAACAGCAGACTGCAGCGTCTCCGTAATCCATTCTTGGGCGTTGTATGCTGAAATGAGAATTGAAACGAGTGGCTTCATCTTCAAGACCTGGCAACATCCTTTTGCAGCGCGCACGTGCCGTTTGATTTACTAACTTTTGCAGCGCGCACGTGCCGTTTGATTTACTAAAAACTTTTTCATAAGCCGCGAGAAGGTTCCCAACCGAATACTCCCACGTCAGTTCTTTCTCCACAAGTCTGCGCCCGAACTCGCCCACCCTCCGTCCTTCCTCCGGATGGTCGAGTAGCCCAAAAAGCTTATTCCCGAAATAACGCACACGGTACCGATCATCGCTGTACAGAGCGCCCTTTTTCGGATCGATTTGCAGGATGGGTTTGCCCAGAGCCATGTAATCGATGATCTTGATCATGCTTGAAATGTCATTCATCAAGCAAGGGCCTGTCCGTGTTCACGCAGACATCCGCCGTGGAAAGTATATCGAGCAAATCTGCATCCGAAATCCTTCCGGAGTGTTGACCGCGTCTCCCCAGTTTTTTGTCTCTATCTTATGAAGTGCGGGCAGTCTTCGTCCTCCGCCCAAAAGCGAGATTAACGTCCTGGTGTCATCCCAGAGGAATATCCAAACACTCTTGACACCAACGTACCCGAGCAATAGCAATTGCCGTGTTTTGCGGGAAACGGGCGTTGAGGTGACGAATCGCCGTGAAGAGGTGCGGCGGCCCTATAGTGTACGAATGCCGGAACTGGATCCTTCCATGACAGGACGGCCGGGCTCCGAATGAAGACGTGGCTTAAGAAGAGCTTTCCGAAGAACCCCTTCACTCGCGGCGCCCCGACAGATGACATTGCAAGAAGCGAATGCCAATCGGTCATCGATAAGGGCGACACGCACCCTGGCCGCCGATCCCATTCCATCCCTTGACTTAAAAACTCTTCCCAACCCTCCGTGCCTCGCGTGGTATCAAGTTCGTCCGGAGCCAGATACCATTCACTTAACTACAGTCTGAAGCCCCTGGGGGGGTTGCGGAGGGCCATTTCCCGAAGGATCGTTTCCGTATACCGCCTCATCGAATCGGCGCACATCGGGAAACTTGAATGTGCCACCTGCACAATTGCCCGGATTCGATGCCAAGGAGTAACTGATGGTCGTAGAAGTAGAAGCGGTCATATAAAATTCGCCAGTCCCGCTGCCGCACGTTCCAGCGACTTGAAAGGGTCCCATCAGATGCAACGGATTGGGTAATCCGCTGACGGTCAGTGTCTCGGTGCCGCCCGACCAACTGGAGGCTGTGATGCTGTAGGAGTTCTGATAACTCGTATCAACTGGCAGGTTGTTGAAAGCTACCGCCGCCGGAATGTCGTAGCTATGGCCATTCACGTATGGCCCAGAGGATACGTCAGGCCCAGAGGTAGGAAAGGGTGGAGTTCGGGAAGCCGCGCAAACCGTTGGGAATGTCGTCCAGGTCGTACATACGTTCCACCACGACAGCCCCGTTCCTCCGTTGGGATGGGCAACCGCACTGTCCATGAAAAATGACGCTGGAAGATTCTGATTGCTGGGTACTGAATTTACGAATGGAGCCGCATTTCCGCTAAGCGATGTCGGAACTTCGGAGGGCTGGAATCGGCACGTTCCGGTAAACGTATCGCAGTTACCCCAGCGCATCATACTGTTTAGCGCTAGAGTATCGCTGCTGGGTATCACGTAAATATAGCCGTTGGAAGAAGATGTACCCTGATAACCACCGGTGCACTGCGGTCCTCCGAGAACATTGCCGATCACATTCTCAAACCGAGCGTAGTTGTCGATCTCCAGGGCTCTCGGGTTGATCGTAGAGTAAGGGGAATCCCAACAGGAATAATAATTGCGGAACCAAGTGTTCAGGTTATGCGTTCCCCAAGTGTCGTCATCCTCCGATATGTCAAACTCGTTACCCTCCATCAGAACAAAACTCGACCCAGCTTGGTGCAGAAAGTCAGGAGCCTGATAATAGCTCGTTTGCACATCGCGATTGTAATTGTAAGCAATAACATCCGCCTGCGGCGAGATGCCTCCCTCGAGAGCTATGCCACCGGTGAGAATATTGTTTAGAATTAAATCATCGGAATCTTGTGTCAGATTTATGATCTCTTGAATGTTGGGACTAAGCGATGAAGGAGTTTCCGCGTAAATATAGTTATTAGAGAATAGACAGTTTTTCGAGGTACCAAAACCTACCGCACGATTTACCCCTCCGCCAACGAAACGCACGCCCTTAACCCACGAACTATACGCGTTGTTAAAGCTCACTTGCTCATCCTGATTGGTCTGCAACGTGATTGTCAGGTCTTCCAGACCTACCCCGACGGCCACGTTTGCCGTTTCCCAGTTGAGCGCTGCATTCTGAGCATGAGCCCAGTTCGGCATGTAGAGGCCTGGAGTGAAGCCAATCGTGTACGTACCCCCGCCACTGTTCGTGACTGAAGTGATCAGCACCTCTTGTTGCTGGTTTTGATTAGTGTTCGGAGATCCGCCGCTGAGATCGCACGCAGAATAAAGACCGCAGACGAACAAAGCACCGTTATCGACAGCTTGTCCTTGGCAAGGATTGCCGCTGAAGCCCGTATCGCACTGATTGAACCAAGCAAGGGTGCCGACCGAAGGTGGGGTCGACGTGCTGACGACAACTGACGTATTGCCGACCACGTAGTTCGAGGATGCGGAAGTCAGCTGGGCAGTCCCTATGTTGGAACTCGCTCCGAATTCGATATGGGTGCTCCCCGTAATGTTGATGTAGGTTGACATCGGCCCGGCGCCGCGCAATGTCACGTTGTTGGTCCCATAAAAACGGAGATAATTGGAAAGGGAGTAGGTTCCAGGCGCAAGGAGAACATATGTCCCGGCTGAACAACCAGCCATCGTGCTGGCGATGTTGTTGAACCCCGATTGAGTAGAAACTGTCGCACAAAGCGTCCTGGTCGGCGGAGTCCAGGGATTCGGCGTCGTCTCTCCGTCTGGAAATGTAGCCAGCAGACCGGCGTTGCCCCAGTCGATGGCACGACTCGTCGAGAGAACGCCAGACCATGACTGCCCATAGGAAAGCATAGAAGACAATAGCAAGATCGAGATAAGGGGGAAACGTCTCATTTACCTCTGGCCTCCGATGACGACGCTTTGCGCCGTTAAGGAGAGTCTAGCAATGTAACGTAGTGGGGGCTAGACACAGAAGTACACAGGCTAGCCCCCCAATGTCTCTGACCCTTCGGCCATGGCCGGCTGCGCAACCGATCGCCGACGCAAAAAGATAAACGCTTGCCGCAAGAACGCGGTTTGTCATATTCCAAATCGGCCGCATTCTGGAGGCCTTCGATCCAAAACAACAGCCCTCTGCGCCAGAATCCGCCGACAACTTGAGATTTCTCAGGAAAATTTCGGCTCGGATATCCATGCCTCTGCGGTCGGGAATAAGGGATTGACACGAAAGGGTTTACGTGGCTTCTCTCCCCAATATTCTCGCGTACGCGCTACAAGTAAGCTCAGCAACAGCATGCCACGAGTGGTTGGCGTTCGCGTAACCCCTTATCTCCCGTCGGCGGACGTTTAGATTCTTGAAAAGATCGCTGGCGAAGTACGTCTCGATCGCCCTTGCCATTTCGGAGGGATCCCCTGGCTTGCATAGAAAACCAGTGCTGCCTTCGACAATTTCTTCGCGAAAAGACCCCACGTCAGTCGCGACCACGGGCAGGCCAAAGGCATAGGCCAAAAACAGCACACCACTCTGGAAGATCTCTTTGTAGGGAAGAACTAGAACATCGGCCGCCTTGAGGTACACTTCCACTTCGTCGTCCGGAATGAATTGCATCCTCAACATGACCTGCCCTGGTTCAAAATCTCTTTTCACCGAGCTTTGGATCTCTTGCAGATACTCTTCGCATCCTTTGATTGGTTCCCCGGCAATGATCAACCTGTAATCCGCTTCCTTGTTGGCTAAAAGCAGACGAAAAGCATCAAGCAGGTGCTCTGTGCCCTTGTAGGGCCGTACTCTTCCGAAGAATAGGATCGCCCTTTCGTCATCCCTGAGACCGAGACGCCGTTTGGCCTCGGCCGATGTGAGTTCCGTATCAGGCGAGGCGTTGTTGATCGGAAATGGGATCACAGTAACTGCCTTTTCAGCCACGGCAAACTGCCGGCAAAGCTCGCCTTTCATTTTTTGTGTATGAACGAAAATGTGGTCACAAAGCCGATACTGAATTCTAAGCGTGACACGATTGAGCCACGAATCTCTTGCGTCTCGTTTCGCTTGATTCACATTGTGTGCGGTGAAGGCGATCCTTTTTCCCAAAACTTTGTAGTACAGCATGAGAATCGTGCGATCGAAGAGTTCGAACTTGTTGTTCCACAAAATATGCAATATCTTCGGGTTGGAACGCGCGACGTATCGGATCAGCCTGGCATAGTAGGCAAGCACTTTCGACAACTTCTCAGCGAAATTAGCGGCAGGGTTATGGCTGCCACGGAAATTAAGAAAACGCAAACTCGGGGCATCGTGCAGTTCAGGACTGTCTATTTCGTCGCTGCCGATGATATCGGCACGTACGTCTTTGGAACCGAGCGCCATCGCCAACCCGAATACATAAGGCCGGTCTTTGCAGCCGGTCAGCAAACTTATCTCGAAGTCCAACGGTGAACTCGATAATGTCTGCTTTCGAACCTCAACCCCTTTAGCGGACGACGGCTCAGCAAGGCTTACAGTTTGCATAATTGTTTGGATTGGATTGAATTTGATTCGGCTACGGATCGGAATATTCAATGTAAATGCGCGAGGCGTAGCGTATTGGTATTCATTTCTGGATCGGTTCTCATCACCTTTCAAGAAACTTCCTCGGCGTACAACGCCCCTGAACATGAAGCCCTTATGCTCGGCTCCCGGCACACGGAGCAGGATCTCTTCGCGACGGGACGATCCCGGCAGCTAAGGTCTTCGGCGGCAGAAAGTCTGGCTTTGGACCTCGTCGAAGGACCCATTGCAGAACTCGGCTCGTGTCCTGCGCTTTGGCCTCCCACGTCAGCCGTTCCCTGGCATAAGCCATTCCTTGTCGGCGTAACTGCTCCAAATGATCCCGATTCTGGGCTAGCTCCGTTAGGATGCTTTCCAGCTTCACTACAAAGTCGCTCTCATTCGTAAGAGGAACTTTGTACCCCACTCCTGGATGGACGATATCTCCGGGCCCTCCGAAGTCCGCAACGATAGGTACGGCGCCACATGCGAGAGCCTCAAAGACTACGCCGGCGCCAAAATCGCGAACCGAGGGAAACACCAGCGCATCGGCGGATCGTAACTGCGTGAAAACCTCCGCATGGCTAACCCATCCACGAAAGCAGACAGCTTTCTCAATCCCAAGGGATCTCACCATCTGCTCGAGGTGATTACGCTCGGGACCATCGCCGAGCACAGTAAAGCGAGCCAATCCGCTTCGCAAGAGAGGGGCAGCTGCGCGCAGTGCAAGATCACAGGCTTTGCACGGGATCAGCCCGCCAACGAAGACTAAATCAAGTTTCGCGCTCGGGTCGGTACAGCGCTGGTCGTCGGAACACAGGGAACGACTGATACCGGGCTCCGGAACAAAAAACAGTTTTTCGCGATGTGAGGCGAATTCGGAATAGGTTTGTGAAGAAGCGGCTATGATTGCTGCCGCGTTGTGGTACGTGGATCTGGCAAACGGCATAAATCGGTACAGCCCTCTCAGACCTGAAATCCATTGCTTCTCGTTGTCGGCTTGGCTGAAACCCTTCACGTATGGGAGCCCGCCATTGATCGGCCCGATCACGAACGGAATAGGTCCCTTCCGCAGGAAGAAAGCGAAAGGGCTCGGAATGACCGCTGACATCGGTAAGATCCGCAGCACGACATCGAACTCGCCCGCGAAAATCCGACGCTGCAACTGTCGCCAGGCATACCACTCGAAGGCAAGAGAAAACGGGTAACCGAAAGCGGTCAACGCCTGGCTCGTAAAGTTGGATTTGAAGATCCTGCGAAAACTCCAAGCGTAGATGCGCTCGAGGTAAGGCATCCGAATGACTTCAAGAGCCCTAAAGCCCCCGTTTGCACGGCGCACCGACGCCTCATTGGGCGCTCGAAGCACCAAAGTTACATCATGAAGTTGCGCGAGCGCTGCCGCATGACAATAGGTCACATAAGAAATGCTGACACGCTCCGGATCGCAGTCCGAGCCCAGCAGCAGAATGCGTAGTCGGCTCATGACTTCTCCCTTGGAAGACACTTGTTCAAGTTCGGACTGCACATCGAGACTCATCTTGCACCGATATTCCTGGCCAGTAAAATATCTCGGACCGAGCGCCGCACCTCAGCACTATTACCCTTAGCCGTCCTCTGCTTCACACTTTGGCTCCGCTGCCGTCGGGAAGTGCCACCAGTTCGGTTTGCAGTTTGGCATCTTCGGAATCTCCGGGAACGGCATCGAAAGGCCTAGCTGCAGGCGATGTTTGTTCAACCTTACGTTCGGGCAAAAGGTCGTGAATCAGGCCAGCAGTTTCACTAAGCGGTTGTACACTCCGGTGGAGTGCAATCACTCCGACGACATAGAGCCCGAAAAACACCACGGAAACGGAGACCATTCGCACGAAAGCGCCTTGGAGGCCGGACATCCTCGCAAAATACGGCATCGCTCGGAAGATGAGAAGAGTTGCAGCGCCCGCTCCAACCGACGCTGCAAAGAACTTCCAGATGACTGCCAGGACCGGCCCGATACCGAGTCCGATGGGTCTCCCAGCGTACCAGAAGCCCGGAAACATCAGTAGAAAATACGAGGCGGTCCAAGCGAAAGCGATTCCGGATGGCCCCCATCGCAGAGTCAGCAAGAACAGACTTGCGGTACAGACAAACTCCAACAAACACCAGCGGAACCATCGTTCGGGCCGGCCGATCGAAATATGAATCCACCCGTGCGTGTTATACAACAACATGACTCCGATTCCAGGACCGAACAAGGCAAAGATTCGGCCAGCCTGCTCCCAGCCAGATCCAAAGAGAAAGCGAATGAAATCTGATCCCACTAACGCTAGATCAGCGCCGATTCCCATACCGATCAGCGCCAAAACCGAGATTGTGCGGAGAAAATAGCGCTGGAATTGGTTGCGGTCCCGGCTGACACGACTGAGCGTACTGACGACAACGGCCGACAGCGGCGATAGGAGTTGCGTTTCCGGCAATACAAACAAGTCAAAGGCCTTCTTATAAAATCCAAGTGCCCTATCGCCAAAACGCCAGCCCACCAGAATGTTGTCGGTGTTGCGCGTCAAGTAGTTAAAGGCAAAACGCAAGTAGACGGTCATCCCGAACTTGAGCCCAGAACGAGTGCCCGAGGCGCGTCCCGGCCAACTCGGTATCCATTGGCACACCAGCCAGGCGCCCGCGGCCAGGATCACCGTCTGCGCGACACTGCCCCAAACCAGTGCCCACTGGTGCCAGCCTGCGATCGCCAGAACAATAGAGACAATGTACTGGACTACCTGACCAACGAAACCGATGATTGCCGTAGTCCTGAAATGCATGGCACGCTGCAACAGGCCCGTGTGTATATAGCCCAGGCAGCCGATCACAATCGTCAGCGACATGCCGTAAGTCACTCCAATGACCGCTCGGTTGTGAAAGAAATGCGCCAGCAGCCGGCCGGAGCTGGCAAATGCGAGAGTCAGTATCGTACCGATTCCCAGATTAATCCAAAAAAGATTGCTGGCGAGAGCGTCGGTGAGTTCTTCGCACTGCATGATAAATTCCGTGAATCCAGCCAGTCCGAAGCTGCGCAGCAACAGGCTAAACGTGGTGACCATCGTCACGATTCCGAAGTCAGACGGAAAAAGCAGCCGTGCCAGGATGACGATTGCCCCGATCTGCAGAGCGAAGTTACCCGCCGAACCAGCAATGGCCGCCCCGGCGCCTCGAACTGCGGTGCGGCGAAGTCCCTTGCCTTTGGCGATCGGGTAAAAGGTCCCGTCGGACTGAAAAGGTTTCAACTATTCTTCCTTAGAGCGACGTTCGTGCATCGCTCGCTTTCAAGTCGGCGATGTCGCGGGTTTGGATACTAACCGATCGCAGCATCTCCGACGTTCGTTCCTGATCCCGTTTTAAGGCTGCTGTGACTCACCCAGACCGCAAACCACTTTGGGATCTTAGGTCAAAGCGGCGCACGCTACGTCGCCGGTATGAAGCTTGCCCGGAGCCATTCTTCCAAAACGACCAGGCTGAAGAGAACCTTGTGGTGGTCGCTGGCGCCGGAGCGGTGCTCCTCAAGGAGTCCGCGGACCGCGGCCGGCCGCAAAAAGTCGAATATGTGCGACTGTGGATCGAGCAACATTCCTTCCATTTTCTGCGATTGTGCCTCGCGGAACCACTCATCCACGACATTCATGGCGAAGCCGCGCTTTTTGCGCCGGAGAATCGTAGCCGGCAAAAAGGCTTTGCAGACTTCGCGGTGAAGCCATTTACCCGCACCATTCCGCACCTTGAAGCTTGCGGGAAGTCTTTCCCCGTATTCGACCACTTCCTTGTCGAGATAGGGCACGCGCACTTCGAGACTATGGGCCATTGAGAGCTTATCCGCGTACATCAGCAGCTCATCGGGCAGAGTTGAGCGCATTTCGATGAACTGAAAGCCACCGAGCTCATCGGTCTTGGCCATCAGATCTGGGAAGTCCTCCCAGCACCTCAGAACTTCGTCCCCCGCCGCAGCTGGCAGAACGTCCGACTTAAAAAGGCCATCCACCTGCCGACCGGGCAACAGCGAAAGGACCTGCTGATATCTTCGCAAGCGTTCCGGTGCATCCAGTGAGCGCACGCCTCGCTTCAGCGTTTCATTCCTCGGCAGCGCCTCGACAACCGAGGAGATCGGTCCTCGCACCCACTTGGGCAAGACTCCCCAGAGCTCGCCGTAGCGAACTCCTATGTGGCGGCGATAGCCACCGAACAGCTCGTCCGGACCTTGACCAATGAGCGCAACCTTGACATCCTGTCGCGCCCTTTCGCAAACAAAAAACATGGGCAAAACCGAAGGCGTTGCCACCGGCTCCTCCATGAACTCAACGACGCGAGGGAGCGCGCTCTCGAAAGTTCCCCGGTCGAGTAAAACCTCCGTGTGCTTCGAGGCGAAGACGGCGGCTGTTTGTGCCGCGTCTGAGAGTTCGTCGTCAGCAAAGACGCTGCCGTAGCCAACGGTGAATGTGCGCCAAGAATTCCCGTAGAGATTCATGAGCGCGAGAAGCAGCGCGGAATCCACACCACCGCTCAGCAGCAAGCCAACCGGCACGTCGCTGAGCAGGTGACGCTTGACAGCGCGCTTGTAAATGTCAAGCAGTTCCTCCCGAGCCTGGCCTTCCGATTTCGCCGGAGCGAAGGGCTCTGGACAGTAACGGTACCAGCGTCGCAGACTGTGCCCGCCGTCCTCGAAAACTAACATAGTTCCGGCCGCGAGTTTCTGGATGCCCCTGAAAACCGTGTACGGCGAAGGAGTAAATCGATAGCGCAGGAAAAGATTCAGAGCCGTGGGATCTGGATCGAAACTCTCCTTCGCGGCCGCTACGATGGTTCGGATCTCCGAACCGAACCACACGTTTCCGCCTTCAATTCTGTAATAAATGGGCTTGATGCCGAACGGATCACGCGCGATTACCAGCCGCCGCTTCTGCTCGTCCCAGATCGCCAAGCCAAACATTCCGTTCAGTCGGTTGAGAACCTCGTCGCCCCATTGCTTATAGCCGAGAACAATCACTTCCGTATCGCAGCGCGTTCGGAAGACGTGTCCGAGACCTTCGAGTTCGCGACGCAGCTCGGGAAAATTGTAGATTTCGCCGTTGAAGACCACGCGGACCGATTCATCCGCATCCGACATAGGCTGGTGGCCGCCCTCGATATCGATAATCGAGAGGCGCCGAAAGCCCAGTCCAATCGGCCCACTGACGTAGTAGCCCTCGTCGTCGGGGCCACGATGGACGATGCTGCGCGCCATCTTCTCTATGTCCGTGCGCAAGACCGGCGCATGCCGTTGGTAGCTAAATTGTCCGCAAATTCCACACATTTGATTAGGCCTTTGCGCCGGAAGAAATTGTCGGCCGACCGCTTCGAGACAGCAGCAAACAAAGGCTGCGAAACAGTTGCGCTTGCGCCCAGCGATGCATGGGAACGTTGTCCCAGCCGATCAATAATTGCCGCGTTCGGAAGGAACCATCGGGCTTCTGCCAGACATTCAGAACCTGATTCAGTACACCCTCAACGAGTCGGTCGAGTTTTTCGAATCGGCCCCTCAGCAGGACCCCGAGATTGATGCACTCCGCGTAGTCGTACAACTCTCGCCGATAAACAATAAGCCGCGGGGGGCGTGAAAAAGGCTTAGGCACGCCGCGTTCATCGAACAGGTTGCTGACGTAAAAATCGACCCCGCGTTCGATCGCCTTGGCGCAATCGCTGTTTCCGGTCAGAGCCTCGATTTTAGCAAGAGCCTTCATCACGAAACAGGTGTGAAAATGATCGATGAAGTGCCTCTTTCCATCATTGGCGTAATGCCAGGAGCCGTCCGGATTCTGAGATTCAAGCACGAAATAGAGATTCCGATCGGCGGCCTTTCGATAGCGATCCTCTGAAAAATCCATGGCCGCCTGCGTCAACAGAAAAGCCCGATAAGCATTCGCATTGATAACGCCCACCGATTGCTCAGGCATTGGAGAATAGGAACATGTAGACGCCATGTCTGAAGTCACAAAATCCTTGTAATCGCTGAAGCCATGCTCCGCAATGGATCGCATGATTTGTCGCCAGCGATCGTTGTTATCGATTCGGTAAACGTCTCGGAACGCCTCGTAAACGTAAGGCACCGTTGTGATGAGTGGCGTTCCTGCCCGGATCGTGCCCCGGATGGTTTCCCAGTTGAATGGGTAACCCCAGCAGTAATGCTCGTAGCCTGGGCAGCGAGTTTCCTCAAGTACTTGCAAAAAGTGCAGCGCGCGACGGTAGTACCCCTCTTCATTCACATGCGGTCCCAAAAGTGCGAAGCCCATCGCGTAATGCGCGTCCGCAATGGGGAATCTTTGGCGCTTCCAGAAAAACCTCCGCGCCGAGGGTACAAAAGCTTCACAAAAAATGATGGGAGCCACTGCCATCGTTCCGAGCAACGGATTGCGATAGTACAGCGCCTTGGCATTCCGGCACAGGTCACTTGCGTAGAGCGTTTGAAAATCGTAGGAGGTCTCTCCGTAGCGGTTGAGCCAGGAGGTGAAACGGCCGACGGCCGCCAGGACCTCTCCGAGCGGCAAAAGGTCTGTCTCGGCGTTCGAATGCGCAGCGATTTCGGCGGGTGCGGACGAGGTCATGTTAAGTCCTTTGGCTTGTGGTTCGAGGAAGCGCAGGCTGACTCTGATTACTTTGCGCCACTTGTTCGAGAGGGATTGGGTTCAGTCGGCAAAAGCTCAAAATTGTTGACCTTTTTGAGCCTGCGCAGCGACGAGATGATGCTTTTCAGTTTCAGCATCTGCTCGGCACGATGAAAGCGCATGAGTTCGGGCGAGACCGGTCGTTCCATGCGGCTCAAAAAAGCCGCCGAGTAGCCAGCGAACAGCGCGACCCCTCCAATCACATAGGGACGCTTCGTCATACGATACGTACAACGGAAAATCTGCCAAAGAGGATGCCCGCCGAGAATGTAGTCCTTCTTACCGTAGGCATAGTTCGAAGCAACAATGCCGCGGTCGGCGGTTCCCAATACTCGGTGATGCATGAAGGATTTCTCTCGAAACGAGCGGGTCCTCCAGCCGATCATGCGGGCGGTTGTAACTGCCATCCAATCGATACCGCCGGCCTTACTCGGAACGTATCCGCCAATCTCCTCGAAGCACTGCCGCCGAAAGATCTGGCATTGCCCTGAGACGTAGGTTTGTCCTTCGAAACTGTCGGTCGCGGAATTGTATCCGTCAGGTTCGGTAAATACGGTGCCGGCAACGCCCAGCCTCTCATCTTGGCTGAACTTAGAGAGTAGAAACTCGAAATGATCGGCGTCCAGTGAAACATCAGCATCCAGATTCCCGATGATGTCATACTCGAGTTGCTTAACGCGCTCCAATCCGGCATTGAAGGCGTGGACCTTGGCTGCGAAATGCCTTTCCTTCCGGACCTCACGATTTACCAGCTCAATCCAGCTATACTTCTCCGCGTATTTCGCGACAATGTCCGCGGTCTCATCCGTCGACCCGTCGTTCACAATCACCCACTTCAGTGGAAGGATCGTCTGGTGCACAACGGATTCGAGCGTCTTCTCAATAAAACGCGCTTCGTTGCGACTCGGAGTGATCAAAACGTATTCGTGGATATTCGCCCCGCTCATGATGTGTCCTGACTTTTTCGAGTGCCGCCTATACGGCCTCGACAAACAGTCTATGCGCCAATTCCAGCGACAACAGCCTGTGGATCTCGGTCGTATAATTGCGGTTTCCGCGCAAGTGGCCATTCACAATTCGCTCGACTCCCGCCCGGCTAACATACGGCCGTTCCAGAGCATGCTTGTCCAGTAGTATCTGACGTACATACTCATGGAGTTGATCTCGGTACCAGACGCGGAAGTGGAACGGCTTGTGACGACCTAGCCAGATTCGCTCCAGGTGAAGGGGAGCAAGCAGGTGGTCGATTTGCGCCATCCACTGCGGCATGCCCATGTCATACGCATATTCGGCTTTAAAGAAAAACTCCAGCAGCGAGCGCGTGAATATGCTATTTAGGCCCCGAATACCCCGGTCGGTCCGAAATTTCGCCAAAGCAGGGTTCCCGTCGAGGATGAGCTGCACTCTGGCTTGCGAATTTACAGCAACCGTGGACGGACCGGGAGCCCGGTACACAGTTTTGACGAAATCATTATCGAGATAGGGCGAGCGAATTGCCACTTGAGTCTGTTCCAGGCCAAGCACACCGAAGTGATGCCAGGGCGATTGGCGAAATGCAACGAACGATACTGGGTGGCCCTCGAGAGCCGCGTTATAGGTTTCTATCCCCGCGCTAATCTCGGCGCTTAGCGGTTCAAAGACTCCCGCCGCTGGTTCTGTTGCTTTGAACATCACCGCCTGCTGGAGAATCTCACTGCCATAAGTACCAACCATGCGCACGGGAGCGATCTCTCGAACCCTCTCGTTCACGTAGAGGTCGGGAGAGCGGCTTAGATCCACGCACGCGTCCGTCAACCAGATCGTGCGTTCCGCGTAATGCGCAAACTGCGACAGAAACTCCGTGCCGGCTGTAATCACCTGGTGAGATTGCTCACAGATTCTCGCGACGCCACGGGCGAGTTTGACATCCTCATGGTCGCGATACATGCTGCCAAACGTGTAGCAGGGCAGCGAGTTTGGCGCCGCCTTGTGCCACGCCATAATGATGCGCGTATCCAACCCGCCCGTCAGCGACACTCCAATCTGCTCTTGGCCGTCGAAATAACGGGGCAGGTCGCCCACAAAAGCGTCTCGTAAGTGGCTGTAGTACTCTTCAGGCTTGAGCGCTTCCTGTTGCTCCCACTCCTTTGGCTCAAAGTAGGAGGCTCGTACCTGGAGCTCACCATTTCGGAAGACCCAGGCCGAACCCGGGGGCAGAAGATAAATCTCGGGAAACAGCGTCCGATTCTCGAGTACACACCCGCAAGCTACGAATTCTCCAACCCCACGCGGATCTGTGGCGCGCAGTTCCGGCCGAACCTTCAGAATGGCCTTTGATTCCGCGGCGAAATAGAACGCGTCCTTGCACTCGTGATAGTGCAGCCTCTGCAATCCGTAGCGGTCATTGAATAGCGTGGTAGTGCCTTGGCGGCGATCGGCGACCAGGCCGTGAAATCGCCCATTCAAGTCCTTCGGGAAAGTCGCCTCATCTTCATAGCGATGGACCAAGTACGAGGATGGCTCATTAGAGAACTGGTGCCCGCGTTGCCGAAGCGTCTTCTTCAGATCAGGATCAGGAAACTCTTCGCCCGAGAAGAAGAGTGCAATCTCACCATCTTCGTTGCGGACCGGCATGCCATCCGCAAAAGACCCGCGTCTCGCTACCCAGCCGACGTAGATGCCATGTTCCTCATCGCTCCAGGTGCCGCAGTTGTAGAACGGCTCATGGCGGAGACACTTGACCATTGCCAGCAACTGCTGCTCGGCGGTCACTCTTGGAAGTTTCGTGATGAGACCCACAATTCCCGGCATGTAGATCTCCTAAAACGACTCCGCTTTCAGGTTAAACCTGCGCTGGTACCAGCGGTCGCGCAGTTCACGGAGCTTCGCGGCCACCGGTTCAGGCACGCGCTCAGCTAGGCGCCGATGCAATCCCAGACGAAACGCCGCAGCCCCCCATCGCGTGAGCGGAACGTAATAACGGGGCAGATCTGCCCGCTGAAACCCATTGTTCTTCTTGAAGTCGCTTAGGCTGCTCCGCACCTTGTTCCCGTATGCGAAGTTCGCATACGCGAGACGGCCTATTCCGCGAGCTGCGCAAGAGCGCACCGCCTGCGCGATCAAACCGTTCGTCGGAGCCTTGTCCCGGTGTTGGATCATGCCAAGAATATGCATTACACCCGCCTGTGATTGAGTATCGTCAAGTGTCAATTTCACGAAACCAATCAACTGGCTCCCGATAAAAGCGCCGATGAAGATGCTACTTTCCAGGAAGGTCGCTTTCATCTTCCACACCGTCTCGACGTCCTTTCCATAATGAGGGAAGGGCCTCCCCTGGCGAACAGGGCTCTCGTTGTAGATCTCCCAGATCCCGCGCACGAGGTCGCGATCGAACGGCACCTCGCGAACGATCACCCCTTTCTTCTCGGCGCGTCGAACCATGTTCCGTGTCTTGGCATCGACCTGACGCGTCCACCAGTGATCAAACGTGGATACTGGCAGGATCGCAAGGTTGTCCCATTCAAAGGGATAGGAGTATCGCGGCGAGGTCTCCGGCAGTTCTTGCAGAAACGTGAAAAGATCTGCTCGCGTATTCGAGCCGCGCAATGCGGCGATACATGATTCAGGATCCGCCAAGAACTTATAACCCTCACCATCGACGTGAGCAACCTGGCAGAGTCGGCCTTCGACCACGACTTCCCTGCCATCGACCTGAAGTTGTCCTATTTTCGTATCCGTTTTTTCATCGATTGCAAACATTGACATAAATTTGGGAACCAGCGTTTGTCCACTGAACGACTTCGCGAGAATTGGAGTCTAATACTCAACCGCTCTTATCGGAATCGATTTGCTGTAAGTCCAGGTAGGCTCGGAAATGCGTTCGTTCGTCGCTGACACGCTACTCACCGAACCAACGCGCGATGCAGCAGTTCTACGCTTTTCTCCCCCGATGAGGCCGGCGGCAAAACCATTCGCACTGACCACAGCGAGTAATAGAAAGATCCAGGAAGGGGTGAGTACCCTGAAGCCTACTTCGCTGATGCTATAGAATGCGCAAGTCGCTATGTAGGCCAGAAGCAAGCTGCCAATTTCGGAATAGCGTTGGAAGGACTTGATTGCGTGTCGATAACCGCTGACTAGAATAAGCACGATCAGGCATACACCAATCCACCCGAGATCGAGGTAGACCTCGATATATCCGTTGTGGGCCGACACCAGATTGTGAGCGGTGGGTGCGTCATAGCCGCGGAGACCGGCCGCCACTTTCTCCACGTTGGTGTTCCAAAAGCTTTCGAAGCCCGTGCCAAATAGCGGGCTATCGGCGGCCGCAATCGAGGCCTTCCAAATATCGGTCCGCCCTAGGTCCGCTCTCCTGCCAAGCGCGCTCGTTACGACCGATACACCTCCCAAGAGCAAGGTCAGACTCCCAACAAGGATGATTCCCAAACAGAAAGCATGTACCCTACCTGGTCGATTCCTGATCGCTCGGAGACTCGTCGCCAGCAGGAGGCCGCCACCGATAACGAAGCAGGCGACAGCTGTAGCGCAATGGGCCATTTTTAGAAGCATGATACCGAAGATAAGCAGCGTAAGCTGAGCCACCAAGTGCCGGGCACGGTGGGGGGCTTTCTTATCCCTAAGCAGCGCCATCACATTCCACAGCACACCCAGCAATACAACAAACACGATGAGGCCGAGCGAATTCTTGTTAGTTGTCACGCCCATGTTTATGGGCCCATCTTCGTCGTATCCGACACCGAGGTTGGTATACCGGATCAATACGACGGAAAAGGGTAATAGGACAAAGCCGACCCGGGAGTAGAGTCTCCTAAGCGCCGCAACCGGTTCGGCCTCCGTCATAATGATAAGCACCATGACGAGGTCGCCGACGTCCTTAATCCAACGCTTCAGAGCAGGTCCATGAATAGGCGACCACATGGTGCTCAGCAGGCAATAAGCAAAATACACGAGTACAGGCACGCTCGCTTTAAGCAGGAAAATCGCCTTTTTTCTACGCTGGAACAGTGTTATGAGGCCAGCAACGATGAGTGCCTCAAAAACAGCTGCGTCCATGGGACTGCCGTCGAGTGTCGCTGCGAGATTGCCAGCGGACTCGGTTCCTATCCCGAACCAGGCGGAGACGGGTCTCGACCCCGCAATCAAAAGCCACACGACCGGTAACCAGAAGGCTTTGGACGTACGGATCGACTTATCACGATCAAGATAAAAAAGCCCTGCGACTCCAACGCTAAAAATCAGGAGGGCCAGCGATGCGTTCATTCAATAATCCCTGGAAAACGCCTTGTCAGAGACCGATATCCTCCCCGCCGTGGACGAAGTCTATCCTTCCGCTCCGGCGAGAAGCCCTCAATGCTCAAGACAATCTTCCCGCAACGGGTCAAGCGAATACCAACTTGTATAACCTGTCTGCCCCCCCCACTCTCGCCCTCACGCGATCGACTGCTTCAACACTCGCTATGGTGAGAACGAAGGCTGCAAAGAAAGAGAAACCCAACTCAGCAAATCCGAGATGGACCCGGTGAAAACCCGCACTGAGAATCTGAAGAATCGCAACTTGGGAGATGTATCCAAGCAACGAATATTTTCCCAGCAGAATAATCTCACTTCTTATTTTTCCCGATTCGCTGCCGCTAGCGCCGATTAAGTAGATGACCGTTAGGCTTAAGGACGTTCCAACGACCAGGAGCGGAAACGGGACATTCCAGATCGTAATCGCAATCGCGTAACACACATAGGCAAGGGCAAGTATGTATGGGTGTCGAACGAAAGTGTTGATCATCTCAATCGGCACGAATCCTGCCAGCACGCCGAGCATTCCGATTGTTATGAATTCAAGTTCGTAACTCCCCGCACCGTTCACCCTTAGGATCAAAATGCAGAACAAAAGGAACATGCACACGAGGTGAAACGTATGACGATAGAGCCGGTAGGGGAGCATCAGGGCTCCCGAAAACATCAGCAAATAGCTGATGGGCACGAGAATAGAGAAAGAGACCAGCTTACTGCCGGCGACCGGGAGATTCCCTGACACAAAAACCGTGAAGAGGTTCGTAGGAGCTAGCGGGTTCGAGACCAGCGCACTTGTGCCCAGTAAAGGGACAACAAAGACTCGAGCCAGATTTAAAGCGAGGAAAATGGCAATGAGCTTGAGCCCCCTCGTGAATAGTCTCTTCGAGAGCCGGGGGTCGGCGGCAGCATACTTGGAGAGGTAAACATTGGAGATCATAAACCCCGTGATGAAAATAAAAGACGGAGTCAAGAACCGTAGGTATTTATAGTATGGCCATTCCGGCCCAATGAAATAATTCACCCAGTGGTAAAGCACCATGAGCAGAACCAGCGTCCCTTTTGTGAAATCGAGCGCGGGAATGCGCTGGCTTCTCGGCGAACCGGCGATCGCCGGGACATCAAGTCTCGGTACCGAAGACTGATTTGCCGGAGATTCGGTCTCGACGGGCATCATTGCTGGCTTAGATTGCACGACGTTGTGAAAGCCCCGTTTCTGCCGCCGAAAAATCCCCGGCGACGTTGTGCGGTGAAATGACTCCTCGTTAATTCAGCTCGCCTTTATCGACCAGACGCTGTACGACAAATGAAGCACCAGGCGCGCTCAGGTGGTTGGTATCACCCATCAACGGAATCTTGTGGGCAGCGTCAGCATATACAAGACAACCACTAGCACCGCATATCTCTTTGTAGAGCGAAATATAGGGCACGTGCCAAGTGGTTTCCGCCATGTGCTGCATCACAGTGTCCAGCACCTTAGTGCTGTCAAGAAGGTGCTGACTGGCTAGATCCGGTTTGGTCCACGCGATCGAGTAGGCGAGAAGTCGCGGCAGGGGCGCGTCGTACTCCGGTACGGGACCGAACACAATCACAGGCACGTGGTGCTGCTTCGCCCACGAAATGAGGTCGGCAAGAGGATCAAGGTCTCTTTTCTCCCAGCGCCCGACAACAAACACCCCTTGAACCTGATGCGTCGGCAGATATTCTTGAAAGATGTAGGCCATCATTTTCTTGCAGTCATCGCTTCCAGAGGGCGCAAGTGATGGTTCGCAGGCAGCGGTACTCGCCTGCATTACATTCGACTGTTGAAGCGACGAAGATAGCGCAGACCAGAGCATAGCCGAGTGACTGTCCCCGAGCAGAAGGTAGTTCTTCTTGTTCTTGTCTTCGCGCAGGCAGGTGTCATAACTATATTTTTCGAAATGGAACTCCGTAGTTATGAAACAAACTCCAGTTCGGACCGACCGATCTTCCTCTTCGGCACCAAGAGCGGATGCGACTTGCAACGCTTTGTCAGGAAAGCGACCCCTAAAGCCTTGCGCAAGCACCGTCCATGAAGCGAATCCCATCAGGACGATTATTGCGCCACCGGTCAGTGCGAATAGCGGCCGCCTGCTCAAGCGCAGGGGACCATTGCGAAAAGGCCGCTCCACAAACCTCCACGATAGAATACCCAGAAGGAACGAGAGGGCGACCTCGATTAGCATGTCGAGACGGTGTCCGGAAAGCAGGACAGAATGCTCTCCCATGCTGATCGAACTTAGGCCTATCAGCACGCCCATCTGGTGCAGCACGATGACCGGCCAATGCCATAGATATAACGAGTACGAGATGAGACCGACAAATACCATGGGGCGCCACGACAAAACCGAGCCGACGAGCGATGCTCCAGCTTCCCCGGCCCAGATAATGAGAGCTGATCCAGCACAGGGCACTACGGCGCTGAGGCCTGGGAAGAGGGTGTCCTTGGAATAAAACAACACCGACCACATGATCATACCCATCCCACCCAGCGTTGCCATATTCCGTAGCCATGCCGATCCTAAACGGGGAAAAATACCCAGCGACAGTATGGTTCCAAGCAACAGCTCCCAAGCGCGAGTGTACGGCATGTAGAACGCGGTCTCTGGATTGCGCGAGACAACGGCGCAACTCGTCACTAAAGACGCGACGAACAAAACCAGGACCGCAGTACGGAGGCGTTGGGGGAAGAAGCGGCGAACCAGGAGTAGAAATAGCGGGAACGAAATATAAAACTGCTCCTCCACGGCGAGCGACCACGTGTGCAGCAAGGGCTTCGAAATCGGCGAAGTGAAATATCCAGAATGCCACCAAAAATACAGATTGGAAGCAGAACCCGTCGCCGCGAGCGTCGATTTTGCATAATCGACAAGCTCACCTGGGAGCAAGTAAACAACCGCCACAACGCTAGCCACCGCAAGCATGGCCAGAAGCGCCGGAAAAATGCGACGGACGCGCCGTTCGTAAAACCCGGAGATCGTGAAACGTGAGCCGTTGATTTCAGCGAAGATGATGGAACTGATTAGATAGCCGGAAATGACGAAGAAGACATCGACACCTACAAATCCCCCTCCAAACCTGCTCAATCCAATGTGAAAAGCAAGCACGCTCAGGACCGCGACCGCCCTCAGCCCGTCAATGTCGGCACGATACTTCAGGCCGCTTCCCGCAACTTTTTCTTGATGCACATTGCTTTTGTTCGAGACAGTGGTCTTCTCGTCTGCCAATGCACTCGTGCTGGCCATGCTTACTCCTGTTATGAGCGTCTCACCCATTTCGCTACTCCAGCGTTAACGGCGGATGGATCGACAGACCGGCGGCCACTCTAGGTAGCAAGTCCCTGCGCCACCTGCGGATTCGCCGAGATTCCACCGATCCCGATATAGTGGAATCCATGCCCAATCACATCTTCGCGTAACAGAGCATTCCGCCCGTCGATTATCAAAGGTCTCTCGACCAGCGTGGCCAGACGGCTCCAATCTATCTGCCGGAACTCGTCCCATTCCGTCAGAAGCAGAATGGCATCCGCGCCCTGGGCTGCATCGTAGGCATCCCTACAGTAGGTTATGTCCGCAATTTCCTTCTTGGCCTTCTCCATTGCCTCCGGGTCGTAGGCCTGAATCTGCGCTCCCTCGGCCTGCAAGCGACGAATAATCGAGAGCGCCGGCGCGAAGCGAATGTCGTCGGTATTGGGCTTGAACGCCAGGCCCCATACGGCGATTTTCTTCCCCCGAACAACCCACAGTTCGTTTCGCACTTGTTCGACGAAACGCTCGATTCGGCCCTGGTTAATCTTCTCGACTTCTTTGAGCAGAGAGAAGTCGCACCCGGATTTCTCCGCGATGCGGATGAAGGCTTGTACGTCCTTCGGAAAACAAAATCCTCCGAAGCCGATTCCCGGATTCAGAAATGCAGGCCCGATTCGCGGATCCAATCCCATCCCGTGGGCAACCTTCGTTACATCCGCTCCAACCACCTCGCACAGATTCGCTACCATGTTGATGAACGAAATCTTCATTGCAAGAAAAGAATTCGAGGCGTGCTTGATCAGCTCGGAGGAGTTCGTATCTGTAGCCAACAACACCGGCTGTTGATCGCGTTTCGGGCAACTCGAATGGATCGGGCACGCGAAGTTCTGTTTGACAATCGGTTCGTAGATCTCTCGCAGGAGATCCGCCGCACGCGGCGAGTCGGCTCCAATCACAATGCGGTCAGGATGCAAGAAATCCTCGACCGAGGTTCCCTCCCGGAGAAATTCCGGATTCGACGCAACGTCATACTTCAGCCCGTTTGTGCTATGCACCGACAGATGTTTGCGCAATTGCGCACCGGTCTGAACGGGCACAGTACTCTTCTCAATGATCAGGCGATAACCGGTCGCGCGCTTCGCAATCGCTCGCGCAACTCCTTCGATGGCCGACAGATCCGCGTCGCCGTTAGGCAAAGGCGGAGTTCCGACGCAAATGAAGATCGTGTTTCCCCAGACAATTGCCTCTTCGGTGGCCCCGAAGTGCAACCGGCCATTTTTTCGTACCGCCTCGATAACCTCTTCGAGATGCGGCTCAAAAAGCGGCATCACTCCGTTCTGCAGTTTAGAGAGTTTTTCCACATCGCTCTCACTACAGAAGACGTCGTGACCGACTTGCGCCAGGCAAGCTGCTGTCGTGAGACCTACATAACCTGCGCCAATCACTGAGAGTTTCATCTTTGTTGCCTCTAATTCCGGAATCTCCGAGGTGTTGAAGAATTGTCTAATCCGAAAGCTGTTCTATGCGGTTTGATCAGCCGCCACCGGTGCACTCGCATCCGCCTCGACCTTGCGACTAAACCTGGACGCAAAGCTCAAGACCTCACCGACAACGCGGGCCTGTTGCTTTGCAGTTAATTGTGGATACATCGGCAAGGATACGATTTCGGAGGCGATCTTTTCGCAGACCGGGAAATCTCCTGCTTTGTAGCACAGCGTCTCATAGGCTCGCTGGCGATGCAACGGAATTGGATAGTGAATCCCGCTGCCGATACCGGCCTTCGCCAGATGTGCCATCAAGCCTTCCCGGTCCTCGGTTCGAACAACGTACAGATGATAGACAGCCCGCGACCAAGAGGGTTCGTAGGGCGTCCGTACGCCCGCTTCACAAGAGGCAAACAGACGGTCGTACTCCGTTGCCCTTTCCCGTCGCTTCGCATTCCAGCCGGCCAGGTGCTTCAATTTCACACTCAAAATCCCAGTCTGAATCGAGTCCAGACGTCCGTTGTAGCCCTCAATATCGTGGTAGTACTTCTTGGCCTGGCCATGGTCGCGCAGGATTTTGCATGCTTTCGCGATTTTGGCGTCGTTCGTGGTGATGGCGCCACCCTCTCCGCATGCTCCTAGATTCTTGCCGGGATAAAAGCTGAACGCCGCAGCGACCCCCATCGAGCCCGCCGTGAACCTGCGATTGTGCTTCCGCGAGAAGTACTCGGCGCCGTGAGCCTGGCAGGCGTCTTCGATCACGATCAGGTGATAGCGCTCCGCCAATTCGAGAATCGCGTCCATGTCTACCATCTGCCCATAAAGATGTACCGGAACGACGGCTGTAACCGGACGGCCACTGCGTCTGCTGATAAGCCGACCTTCCTTCTGCGTGCACTGAGTTTCCAGATAGGCATGGAGTTTGGTGGCATCCATATTGTAGGTGCGCTCGTCGATGTCGACGAACTCGGGTTGCGCGCCTGCCTGCGAAATCGCCTCCGTGGTGGCGATAAAGGTGTGGGGGACGGTGACCGCGACATCGCCCGGTTTGACTCCAGCCGCAATCAGTGCGAAGCGGAGAGCATCCGTTCCGCTGTTGACTGCAACCGCGTGTTCGGTTTGGCAGAAGCCGGCGAAAGCTCGCTCGAAATCCTCGACCATGGCGCCGCCTATAAAACCGGCGGTACGCAATGCCTTTTGAAAGACTTCTGTCAGCTCCTGCTCGAGTTCAACGTGCGGGGTAACCAGATCAAGAAAAGGAATGCCCTGTAACTGACTCATTTGATTGACTCCAGTATTAAATTTGACGGAAGATTTTTGCCGGGTTACCGGCAACAATTGTATTCGGGGGAACGTCTTTTGTGACCGTTGCGCCGGCCCCTACAATGGCGTTTTCACCCACGCAGAGGTTGGCGAGAATGGTGGCGCCCGACCCGATCGATGCGCCTTTCTTGATGACCGTTTTCTCCACCTTCCAGTCGGCTTCGGTCTGAAGAGTTCCAGCCACGGCGGTGGCGCGCGGGTAGGAATCGTTAATAAACATCACGCCGTGACCAATAAAAACGTTGTCTTCGATGGTCACGCCTTCGCAAATGAAAGTGTGGCTGGAAATCTTGCAGCGCTTGCCCACGGTTGCGTTTTTCTGGATCTCGACGAACGCGCCAATCTTGGTCTCGTCCCCAATTTCGCAGCCGTACAGATTGATGAATTTGGAGAGCTTGACGTCGCGTCCCAGCTTCACGCTGGGAGCAATGCATAGATAAGTATCCATACCTTATTCTCGTTGACTCCTAAGATTTCTTTCTCTGGACTGTTTGGACAGCCCGACCCGGCACTTCGTGGAGAACTACGCTATGCTCGACCAGCTTTGCCGGCGCTCAGCGGGAAGGACTCCCGACTGGGAAACGCTGCAGTGACGGATCCTGACTCAGACATATACGAGTTCGCCTCTCTTAGAGAGAGACTCGCCGGCTGCCTCCAGCATCCGCACCACCTTCAGGCCGGCGCAGCCGTCGTTAAAGGGCTTCGTATCTTTCTGAATGCATTCCACAAAGTACGTCAATTCCAGCTTCAGGGCCTCAACTTGTTCGACCTGCGGCGCCCACATATCGCCGGAGCGATAGCTGACAAGGAGATTGTACACGCCTTCTTGGCTTTTCACGTCGACACCTTTGTCATAGATCTTGAGCTTCTCGTCGGCTTCAAGATCGTTCCAGACCAGCATTTTCTTCTCACCGCCGATCAGCGTCGTACGAACCTTGACGGGTGAAATCCAATTGACGTTGACGTGCGCAATCATCTTGTCCGGAAAATACGCGGTAATGAACGCAATATCTTCGAACGAGTTGAGGTGTGCTTGCCCGGTGGCCGAGATGGCCTCCGCGTCCTTGTGCAGCAGATGGTTCATGATGGCAAGGTCGTGCGGTGCTAGATCCCATATCACGTTGCAATCATGCTGGAAAAGCCCGAGGTTCACGCGGGTCGAATCGTAATAGTAGAGTTTTCCGAGGGTTCCTTCCTTAAGCAGTTTTTTTATTTTGCGTACCGCACCGGTAAACAGGAAGGTGTGATCCACCATGATCTGGAGATTTTTCTGCGCCGCCAGGTTGATCAATTCTTCTGCCTGCGCGGTATTGCTCGTAAACGGCTTTTCGACGAACACATGCTTGCCGTTTTCGAGTGCGGCCTTTGTAAGTTCATAATGCGTCCACAGCGGCGTGATCACCGCGACGGCATCCACGTCAGGCGACTTAATCAGTTCGTCGGCATGACTATGGACCGAAATTCCATGATGTGCTGCCTGTATGCGCTTGCGAGCCGCAGCAGTCTGATCGCAAATTCCGACGACCTCGCAGCCCTCGAGCGAGCGCAGATTGCGCACGATATTCGGTCCCCAATACCCGTAGCCGATGACACCAAATCTAAGCATAGGAATTCACCTTATGAAGCTATGAGAGTGCTTATTATTCAACTGTCCAGTTTTTAGCCGAGGAATTGGCAGGGGAGGTACGGAAGAAAACGAAGAAACGAGACCTAACAGGCGCCATCTCCGTTCACCACGGCACCGGGAGTTCGCAAGAGAATCTTAAGGTCGAGCAAGGGGGAACACTCGCGCGCGTAACGAAGATCGAGCCGCACCATCTCGTCAAATTCAACGCGGCTGCGGCCATAGACCTGCCATAGCCCGGTGATTCCAGGCTTTGCCTCCAGCAGTCGGCGTCGGTGCCAAAGGGCATACGCCTCGACTTCATAAGGAAGGGGTGGACGAGGTCCAACCAGCGACATTTCGCCACTCAGCACATTGAGCAATTGCGGCAGTTCGTCAAGACTGGAGCGCCGCAGGAATTTGCCCACGGGCGTAATCCTCGGATCGTTCGTCAATTTGAAAACGCCGGTACCGTTGCCGTTCGCAGCCTTCTTTTCTGCCCGGCCCGCAATCAACTGGCGAACATATTCCTGGTGCTCGCTGGCATCGTTATTCACGTACATGGAGCGGAACTTCAGAAAAGTGAAGGGAGTTCCGTGTTCGCCAATGCGTTTCTGCCGGAACAAAATCGGTCCTCTTGAAGTCAGCTTGATCGCTGCGGCGATGATAAAAAACACGGGTGACAAAATCAGGAGCAATGCCAGGCTGCCGAGGACGTCGATCAAGCGCTTGGTGGCACGGCCCAGTCGCTTCGACTCCTGCCGCTTTTCCAGGTCCGGATAAAGCGTCGGGTTGCTGGGGCGCTGGGGATTTTCCGAGTCCCAGTCATCGGGAAATACGTGAAAGGAAAACTTGATGCGGCTGAACTGCTCGGTATCGATCCGATCGCGCAGAGCCTCACCGATACGGGACAGGATCGTGCTGAGCACGGAATTGTTGTCGAGAACGATTTCGGTGAACATGACACCCACCACCAAATCCGTCGCGTGCCACCCGGTTACGTCGGTTTCGCGGGTCGCCCCTTGCAGCGCGGAAAGCGTCTCCAGCAAGACGCGGCTTTGCTTGTCACCCGGCTGGTTGCTCCCGGTGTCGATGAGCAAGAGCACGAAGGGCCGCTGCGATCGCTCGCTGCGCTTGCGCTCCACCGCGATCATACGGCGGAAAGCTTCCTCCGGGAGAATATCCTTCGGGTCGAACAACTTCTGCGGTTGGGGTTTGCGATCAATCGATCGCGTGTTAGCCGACGATGACGCCATGGGTCTCCTCACGCGCTACGGTATCAATAGGTGCGTCGTGACTTCACGAACACTTGCGCTATTCGACGGGGGAGATCGAATCTAGAAAAAGGGAAAGAAAAACAAACTTTAGCGATCAGGGGCCGGTGAAGACAATTCCCCACCAGCGATCGCATCGGAATTATATCGTGAATAATAGTACTTCTGCTCATTGGTGCTGCAACTGTTGATAATTACGCCCAGCATCTGGGCAGGGTCGATGAGTTCCACCGCCCTCTCCAGCAACTTCTTCTCGCACACACCCTCGCGCGCCACCAGCAGTACTCCGTCCGACAGCTTCATCCAAAGTGGCGTATCCGCTAGAGGAAGGACGGGAGGGGTGTCGATAATAATCCAATCGAAAAGTGTCTCGAGCTGCTCGAGCAACTGCGGTAGCTTGCCCGATTGCATGACCTCAATGGGATTCTCAGGCGTCGTCCCGGCAGGAATAACCCATAACCCGCAATCGTTGAGCTTGTACACGACGTCCGCCAGCGAGCACTCGCCACGAAGAACTTCGCTGAGCCCCGGCAAGTCGCGACGAAAGCCGAAGCGGGTCGCTATCTGGGGCCGCCTCAAGTCGCCGTCAATCAGCACCGCGCGAAGAGTCTTGCTCCGGGATTGATTGAGCGCAAGGTTTGCAGCAACGACACTCTTCCCTTCTTCCGGAATGCTACTGGTGATGACGATGCGCTTGAGCTTGCGCTTTTCCCGCAGGTGCCGCAGCTTCAGACCCAGCACTCGGAATTTTTCCGCCGCCATGCTGCCCTGATCCGTCAGGCACACCAGTCGGGACTGTGCCGCCGGAACCGGGGAAAGCAAATTCGCCGGGTTGAGCGTCACCGACGCCGGCGGTTCAGGGGTCGCCGATGGCTTGGGTTCGGGTGCCGCTCCTTTGCGCTCGATTTCTCGTTCGACTACTTGCAGGAGCTCGGCGACCGAGTCGGTGGCGCTCGGCAAGCCTCGGCCGCTCCGTTCGAACTCTGCCCGCTGCAACGCTTCGTAAATATGGCTCATGGGTGGAAAAAGCCTTTGTCTACTTACTGGAGTCGGCTCTTCGCTTCCTCGTCTAGTTGCAATCTGCCACGGACCTCTAGCAAAGTCTTGACGGCCAATAGGAGTTCGTTCTGTGCCTGATCTCTCAAGGGCCGGGATCCGTTCGGTTTCATTTCCATAGCCACCACGCCGAGCCGCAAATCCCGTGCAACCGCGTCGATGATGTCGGGTGTGATGGTAGAGGCGTCTTTGGCGTAGCCCGCCAGCAGCGCGTTCTCGCAGACGGTATTGACCAGCCGCGGAATTCCCCGGGTGTGGCGGAACACTGCCTCAATTGCAGGCTCCGAAAAAATATCAGCCTCGGCGCTCGCCCCAGCAATCTGAAGACGTCGGCCCATGTAATCCCTGGTTTCGCTTAAGCTGAGGGGATCGAGGTGGCAGCGCAGTGCGATGCGCTGTTTCAGCTGCCGTAGTTCATGGGAATCGAGCTTCTGATCCAGTTCCGGCTGACCCGCCAGTATGATCTGCAGCAGCTTCTGTTGCGAGGTTTCGAGGTTGGTCAAAAGCCGGATCTCCTCGAGTATTTCCGCCGACAAGAGATGAGCCTCGTCGACCACCAAAATCGTCGTCAATCCCTTTTGGTGTCTCTTCAACAAAAAATCGTTCAGCACATGAATCAACTCGTCTTTGGCCTTGCCGGCAACCGGTAGCCCGAAATCGCCCGCGATATAGCGCATGAATTCCAGAGACGAAAGCGTCGGATTGAAAATCAGCGCGAAAGCCACATCGCGGCGCTGCAACAAGCCCAGCAAGGATCGCAAAATGAGCGTCTTGCCTGTGCCCACCTCGCCCGTCAAAACCACGAAACCCCTGTGAGCCGTCACCCCATAATACAACGAAGCCAGTGCTTCGTTATGCCGCACCGTGGGAAACAAGAATGTCGGATCCGGCGTGATTTCGAACGGGTTACGCTCGAGGTTGTAAAAGCTCTTATACATGGGTGGTGGATGGTAACTAGCCGTACAAATACGTTACTGCCGATCCTAATAGGATGCACCCCATAATCACAACGGCGGCTGCACCCGCAATCCAAAACCCGCGCTTGCCGGATGAAACCTCTTCCGGGCTTTCAATGGGCGGAATTTCCGCGATCACCTCGAAAGGAACCACCTTCTTGATCCCGCGCTCACTATAAATCTTACCGCTCAGAATTTCCTTGGCGAAGGCGAGAGCCGCGCCCAACGCAAAGCCGAACGCCAAGCCCAACGCGCATAACTGCAGACGATTCGGTTTGTAAGGTCTTCCCGGAAGATTCGGCGGATCCAACATGCGGAAATGCTCGCCCTGTTGCGTCTTTTCCAGGTTGGTCGACATTTCCGACTGGTTTTTCTTGGCCAGAAGCGATTCGTAATCCGTCTTCGACTGATCATAGTCCCGGGTAATATCGGCGAACTGTTGCTCCATCACCGGCGCCATGTTCAGCCGCCCCTGGTATTGGCTGATCTTGTTTTGCTCGTCTTTGATTTCTGCTTCGCGGTTAGCAATTTCCAGCCGATTGGCCTTCAGCTGACTTTCGAGCTCAAGCATCGGAGCGCTTTTCGGATCGAACGTAGTCACAGCGGGCGGGGGGGTGGACTTATTCGCCGGGCTATTCATTTCAGCAACAACCCTGGCACGCTGGCTCTCCAGCTGTGCAATCTGCTCCCGGGTCTTGCGCACATCGGGATGTTTGTCGGTGTAGTGGGAAGTCAAATCCCCTAACTGTGCCTTCAGCAGATCCAACTCTTTGTCAATCTCAGCCAGCCCGACCGGGCCGCCCTGGCCCGGTTTCGAACCGCGGTCCATGGCGCGATATTGATTGATCAGCGATTCCAGGTAGGTGTTTTGCTGTTTCGCCCGATCCAACGAGTCCTGGTTCGATTGCACCTGACTCTGCAGACCGGCAAGGATGGCCAGATTACTCTGCATCTGGGTGGGGAGCTCGCCCAGGTGCTGATCCTTGAAAGCCCGCATTTTCGCTTCTTGTTGCGCGAGGTTTGCACGCGCCTGCTCGAGCTGATCTTCGAGGAAACTGGTCGTGCTCTCCGAACGTTTCTGCCGTTGCTCCAGGTTTTCCGTGATGAAGAGATTGGCGAGCTCGGCGGTGGCCGCCTGCGCCATTTTCGGATCGCGATTGGCGTAATAGATATTGAAGGCGGAAAGCTTCCTGTCGTCGCCGTGCGAAAGCTCAATCTCAATGTCTTTGCGCATCGTCTCGACCAGTTCATCCACGTTCTTTTTCTTCTTCCGCTCCGCGGCATAGAGGCCGAGAGAGTCGATGATATGGAGAAGGCGGGTACGGCTCAAGATCTGCTGCGTTATGCTGTCCAGCTGTTGCTGTATATCATTGTCAATATTCGAGACAACATATTTCTCCGGTACCGACGGCTGCTCGACCAGGATGAGTGTGCCCGACCGGTAGGTTGAAGGGATCAGCCAGCTCGCTCCCCACACGAGCAGCCACCCGCAGAAAAAGGGCAGCAGGAATTGCCACCGGCGGCGGCGGACGATCCCCTTGATCTCGCTAAACTCAGGCAGCTCACTGGATTCTTGTAGTTCTTCTTCCATATCTTGCCCTATTGATCACATCCCTAGAGGCTTGGCCCAGCGGTACGAAAGCGTAACGAAAACCCGATTCCGGTTTGCGTCGAGCGTCTCTGTGGGGCTACTCAAGGTTGGGCCCGGCACTCCCAACTGTGCTTGAGAATCGTGCGTATAACCGAACCGGAGCCCGACACTCTTCCCCACGTTACGCTCCAGGGCAATGCCGACAGAGGTTACATTGATGGCATTGGCGGTGTTCGCAAAGGGTACGATGATCGATTGATTGGTTCCGCGATTAGCATAGAGCGCAACGGCCCAGCCCGGAACCAATATGCGGCTGAAGTTCGCATGCAGGTTTTGCAAACGGACCACACCCAAAACACCGCTGCCGTTGCTGATGCTACGGGAGTATCCGCCGGAAATGCCGGTGCGCACGCCCTTCCACGCACCATCAGCTCCGCCGGTAACTGACCAACCGCTCGATTGCGTGGGTGACGTCACACCGGTAACCAGACCCTGATTCTCGGAGTACTGAGGGCCAATGAAGCCAGTGAGCGCAAATCGTTTCGACAGGCTCAGCGAGTTGACCGCGACGAAGCTGTGGACCCGCGTTTCTTCGCTCCCCCCACCGAGGGTGATCCGATCGAAACGGTAGCTTAGGCCGCCCCAGTCTCTGGGAAGAATCCGGTGCAGCCAGAATACGGATCCGGACGCGGTTTGGGTGTCGGTCAACTGAGTCGCTTGCCCACCGAGGGCGGCGCCCGTATTGGTGTAATCCAAATCGTAGTAGGACCCACTCGCCCCGATGAGGTCATTCCGGGCAAAATGGTAGTTCGATTCGACGGTGGTCGCGCTGGATCTTTGCGTTGCCAATGGCGTGATAAGACTCGGGTTAGGCCCGGTCGAACCAACTCCAAGGCCATTGCCCGAGTCAAAGAATCCGGTGGTCAGGGAGAAAACTTCTGCTACCCGCAAATTGACGTGCGGACTCAACCGAAATTGCGACTCGAAATTCAAGCTTTGGGAATCCGCATTCTCGCTCGGGAGACTCTGATTGACGGTCAGGCCGCCAGCGTAGCCGAGGCTCCAGCGCATGCGGGACGAAGATTCCGAAATTCCTAAGCTGGGAAAGATGGAGACGCTCGGATTGCCCGTGGCTCCGCTTGAAACGAGCAGGGGGTTATCATCATAGGCCCCGGTCACATTCACACCGCCATTCAGGTAATTCGATCTTTTTAGTGCGGACAGGGTAGACGTTCCCTGCCCTCCAAGCAGCGACGGTATGACCGGCAGATCGTCGCTCGAGTCGTCGGTGTCGCCTCCGGTTTGCATTCCTGCGATGCCCGAGAGCGCTGGCGCCGGAGCCGTTCTCTGGCTGCCACTCGAGTCGCCGGGGCTTTCGGTCGGTGGGTTTTGCACCGGCTGCTCCTGACTCACCGAGAAAACCTGCAACCCAGCCATCATCCATCCGAGAATCAAACAGCGTCGAATGCTCATCGCCGATTACGGAATCACAACCGTATCCCCGGCCTGCAGGCGAATGTTTTCGCCCGGATTCTTGCCCTGGATTACGTCCTTATAATTGAACGGGATTCGCTTTTGCGTTCCGTCCGGAGCCGGTCGAAGAACATAGATCGACTTCTGCTTGGCGAAGTCCTTGAAGCCCCCCGCCATGGCGATCACATCCAGGATCGTCGTCGAACTGGTGAGCAGATACACGCCCGGCTTCGAAACCATACCCAGGACATTAACTTTCTGACTTTTGCTGTCGGTCACAATGACCGTTACTTCCGGCTCCGAGATATAGGCCGTCAGCCGCTTCGTGATCTCCTGTTCCAGTTGAAGTGGTGTTTGACCACTCGCCTGCAGCTCTCCGACCAAAGGCAACGAGATCTTTCCATCGGAGCGGACAGAAACCGGACGTGTGATTTCCGGTTCTTTCCAGACGTTAACGGTCAGCGAATCGTTCGCCCCAATCACATAGGAACTGTCGGAATGGACGGCGTGCGATGCCGCGGGCTTAGCACCCTCTTGCTTGTCCGTTACGCTCGCCGCCGCAGGTTGCGACGGTGATTTGGATTGCGCCATCGCGCCGCTCGATAACAACACCAGAACAACCAGCCACGACAGAACGCAAGGAACCATCAAGGGTTCCGTTACAATGCGATGTCGCTGCGCCATTCGGCAGACTGATTTTTTCGATTTCATCGGAGTTCGTGTCATTCCTTGTCGATCGTAAGCCTCAATAGAGGAACCCGTCCGCCGGGTTACTTCACATGCCGCAGGTCGTCGACGCCGATCAGTTGCGCGGAATCTGCCGGCGGCGTCATGCGATATTCCTGGATCTTGTAGAGCAGCGCCCGGTAGCTGACATTCAGCAGACGAGCCGCGGCTTTCCGGTTCCAGCCCGTCTGTTCGAGGGCGTGGGCAATCGCTCCGCGCTCGGCTTCGCCTTTCGCATTTCTGACCAGCAACTTCAAAGACGATCGTTCTTCAGAATTCGTCGCGTTCAAGGTGTGAATGCCCGAATCGTGTCCGTTCTTTGAATGGCCATTTCCGTTGCCCGATAGCAACTCGTGGATCGCTTCGTTCTCATCGCCTTGCGCCAAGAACCGCTTGGCAAAGTTTTCCAGCTCGCGCAGGTTGCCTGGCCACGCGTAGTTCTGACAGGCATCGAGCAACGCGCTCGAAAGATGGGGGGCCGGGACGCCATAGCGCCGGGTCAACCGGTTCATCACGTGCCCCAGCAGCAGCGGAATCTCCTCGTGCCGTTCTCGCAGCGGCGGAACACGCAGTTCGAACACGCTCAAGCGATAGAACAGCTCTTCCTGCAGTCTCTTCTCCGCCGTCGCCAGCGCGAGATCGCCGCAGGTGGCCGCGATGATTCGCACCTCAACGCGGATCGGGGTGCGCCCCTCGCAGCGGACAAACTCACCGGCTTCCAGCATTTTCAGCAGCCGGCGCTGCACGGTATCCGGCATGGCATCAAATTCGTCCAGCAAGATGGTGCCTTTGGCGCACTGCTCGAACTTGCCCGGAGTCGATTCCGGACGCCCGTTGGCGGAACCATGCTCGTAACCAAACAGCTCATTTTCGAGCAGGTCAGAAGTCAGAACCGCGCATTTGACCCGCATGAACGGGAAACTCGAACGAATCGAGAGGGAATGGATCAGCCGGGCCGCGGTTGTCTTTCCGCTTCCTGGCTCTCCGGTAATCAGCACCGGCACGTCGGTCTGCGACAGCAATTCCGCTTGCGTGCGCAACCGGCGTGTAGCCGGGCTGGCCGCAATGAAATACAACTCTTCGCTGATTTTCTCGATTTCCGGCTGATACATGTTTTTCGAGGAATCTGAGGAAAGTAAAGGAGATACCGGACGAAGCTACCGAAGTTGCGACTGGTTTCCGAGATCTAGAGCCGAGCCAAGCTCTTCAGACTGGCTCGACATGGTACCCGTCGATGCGCACGGCCATTGAGCGCTGAATGGCCTCGACCGAAATGATCAGGCTGTGGTCCCCGTTCTCTGATACAAACACGCCTTCCACGCCATCCAGCGCCCCGCCGCGCACGCGAACCCTCTGACCGGCCTTGAGAAAGGGATACGAGCGCCATGGGGCAGTCTGCGCCAGCACTCTTTGTATGCTTTCGATCTGCTCATCGGGAATTGGCAAGCTCGCTCCCCGGGAACCCACAAAACCGTGGACACTGTCGACCTGGTAGACCCGGGCCCTGTCCTGGGCGCTTAAGGCGCAGCGTAGGAACACGTAGCAGCTGAAAAGCGGAACTTCCACCCTTTTCTTGCGATCGCTCCAGCGATGCACTTCCAACGTGGTCGGCACAAACGTTTCCATACCTTGATCGCGCAACCGCCGCTCAATCGCCTTTTCGTGCCGCGCCCGGGTATGCAGCGCGTACCAGCGCAACTGGTCGCGTGGTTCGGAGGGAGTCAATCCGCCGCCCACTTCAACACCCTGATTGACACTGTTCATAAATTGGCAACCCGCTCGTAGCTTCGCCCTCTGGGTCCCATAGAGTTGGGGCCGCCTGGATCGAACGTGGAACGACTCGAAGCCTTCGGGGGGAAGAAAGCAAAAGAAAAAATGCGGGGAAGATTTCTGCTGATGTTGAAGTTAACTTTACTTGCAAGAACGTGCAAGTGGTAGGAGTTCCTAGAACGTATCGGCCCTATACAGGCATGGTCTTATATTCTCATCACGAAGGTCTAAGGCTCAGAGATGTTATTCTCCAGCACGGCGGTGCTATGACCTTCGTTCCATCCCTTGAGAATACAAAAGTTGACCTAACCTAAATCTTCGATAAACATGTTATATAATTGATATATCATAATTTAGCTGTATATCTACGAGCCGCGCGCTGGCCCATAACGCTGAACTCTAGGACTGGCCCGATTGAATTTCTGTGCATGGTCGCGACGCCAGTCAAACGGGATGCAAAATGATTGCATTTTATTGCATGATTGCATATCCCTTGCTTGCTGGGTTGCAGGTTTGATGGTACATTTCTCAACAGAAAACAGACCTGTGGCCGGCTTTTTCTGATTTCTTCTCTCCCTAAGTGACCAGCGTATGGGTTACCGGAGATTTGTAAGCTCCTGTTCAGTTCGCACCACCGATTGAGGAGACCAAATGCCGCCGCGTGAGGAACTGGGCTCGGATTTCGTGAGCATCGTGGTTGCGGATAGCACGCGCATTCATACCCAATTGCTAGCCGAAGCTCTCCGCAACGACCGCGGCATGAAAGTTGTAGCCGCTGCCTCGAACACAGAGGAGCTTTTGGCCGCCCTGACGCGCGTGCCCATCGACGTCGTGGTCATCAGTCAGAATTTGGACAAGCAACCCGGGCATGGCACGCAGGTGTTGCGGGAGATGCGCGCCCTTCGCCCCCGGATCAAGGGCGTCATCCTCATGGACTCGTCCCGGCCCGGGGAAGTCCTGGAGTGTTTTCGCGCCGGCGCCCGGGGCATCTTTTCCAAGGAAGAACCTCTCGAGAGCCTGTGCAAATGCATTCGCAGCGTCCACGAAGGGCAGGTCTGGGCGCGCAGTGTCGATCTCGATCATGCACTCGAGGCTCTCGCCAAGACTCCTCTGGTCCGCGCGACGAACCACAAGGGGATCGAACTGCTTTCCGAGCGCGAACGTGAGGTCATACAACATCTTGCCGGAGGTCTCTCCAACCGCGAAATTGCTTCCGCTCTCGGCCTCAGTGCGCACACCATCAAGAATTACCTGTTCCGCATTTTTGACAAACTGGGAGTATCCAGCCGCACGGAATTGCTCTACCTGACCATGCACAATTCTCAAGTCGAAGGCTCGACCAATGTTAAGGGGCAAGACTTGACGTTGTCCGAAACCATTGCCGCCGCAGAGGCGGGCGATGCCACATCCCAGCTTCTTTTGGCACAGCATTTTTCGCAGCTCGAAGATACGGATCGATTGATCAAGAATGGGGGAACCTCCGAGGCCGAACCGGATCCGGTTTCCGCCTATATGTGGTATTTGGTCGCGGAGAGAAGTGCGGCCCGCGCGGGAGAACAAATCGCAGCCGGCAAAAAAAACGTCGCCCGTGCGCTGACGCCGCAACAACTGGCCGAAGCCGAACGCAGGGCCGAGGAGTGCTGCAAACAAAGCAGACGATTATCTGGCAGCGAAGGTTCACAGAGAGACGACCCGCAGGAAATGCACGCCGGAGCCTGATCGCGCAGGGAGTTGTCTATCGGGTTGCTTGATTCCCTATCTTTCGTTAGCCCTTTTACCTGCAGGCTAATCCCCAAGATCGCAGCCGACCGACTGTCTTTGTGCAGGATACGTTGTGCTTGGCTCGGCCTCGGACGCCGCTCAAAGCTGCATCAGATTGGTTTGCAGTTTTCGGTATCCCTGCCCTTCCGCCCACAGATCAAGTGGGATCGATGCGATCTCATCAACCACCGGCTCAGCCAACCCGCTCTTGGTCATGTCCACGGTCTTGACATAGGTGCGGCAGCTGTCACACCCTTCCACCCGAACATGGCTGAGTTCCTCGGCCGCATAGACGGGGAGCTTCGAGTGGTTCTCTTCACCGCACCCCGGACAAACAATCCGCCGGAACTCCCATTCCGCCAGACAGAACGAACAGACCAGAGACCGCTGCCCGCCATCTCCCAGCGGGCGCAGCACGCCAAGGCCAGGCTTCCGCTGGCAAAACGGACAGAGACATGGCGTCGGTCCGCTCGAGCGAACATTCGACGTGGAACGAACCAGAGCCGCGTAAGGCTGAAGAAAAGCGCGCGCAAAAAAATCATCGGTGCCCGTGCGAGGAGCCCGGGCCTCGCTTCGCTCCCAGAAAACAGTCAACCACTCAGTATGGGAATCCTTGCCTTCCCCCCGCAATACGCGCGCGGCTTCGACAAGCAGACTAGGACCATTCTGTTCGACCACCGACAGAAAAGTCCCAAATCGACCAAACAGTTCAGCCGGCAGCGGTTGGGCAAAGGGCGTAGTTGCCGCAACGCGGCTCGTCGCATTGCTCTGGTTCTGCCTTTTGTCCGACAAAGGGCCTAGTTCCGCATATAGCTTTTCCTGGAAACGCGCCACTGCAGCATAGAAGCGCAGAATCTCCGCCGCAAAACTGAACTCAGCACCAAGCTTTTCTGCCCGCCGAATCCGCCGCTGCCATTCGTTCTGCAACATCATCCGATTATCAAGGGTCGCCTCCTGTCGCGCAATGCGCGACGCTTCATGGACACGCGGCCGTGCACAAACCGGCCGGCATCCTACTGAAGCGCAAGATCAAGAGTTGGGGGGCGTTCAGTTCCGAAAAAGCGGCCGTTCACTTTGCAGGACCTAGTGCAATGGCGGCCGCGCCCATGAAATGTTGCCCCCACGGACGATTCCAGTACCTCGCGGAGCTGGAAAAGCCACCTGTTCAACTTGTTCACCCGTGGCTTGACCGCCCCCCCCATAAACATGGGAGCATGGCTTTATGAAGACTACGCTCGAAATTCCCGATGCGATCTTTCGCCGAGCCAAAGCCGTGGCCGCCGAGCGTGGGAATTCCTTTTCGTCGCTGGTTTTGGAGGCCCTAGCCGACAAACTACGCGTGCAAAGAGACAGAGTCAGCAAACCCTGGATGAAGACCTTTGGCACACTTCGCCACCCGCACCCCGAAACGGTGAGAATCAACCGAATTATTGCCGCAGAGTTCGACCGGATCGAGACCGCAGATCGAGATTGAGGTCGACCGCGATCCTGGACACCGACGGACTGTCCGCGATCGCAGATGGTTTTGCGGCACTGGAGCCGATAAGCAACTGAGGTCGCTGTCGCAGTGATTGTGTTAGGTGCATACCGGCATGGGATTCAACAATCGCACGCCGCAAGCACGATGAGCAATGGCTGACCGAGGCGATTCACAATTACCGAATACTCGATGGGGATGAAGAGACGGCCGTCTTCTACGCGACTCTTCGATCCGAACTGAAAAGAGCCGGAACTTCCAATCCCGGCCAACGACGTTTGGATTGGCGCACTTTGCCGTCGGCATTCCTTTTCCCTCTTAAGCCGTGACCGCCATTTCGATTTCATCGGCGGAATCGAGCGCATCGGCTGGTAGATTGCAGACACCACCAACGAGCCGGCTCCCCAGAGTGGAGGAAGCTGGCCACCACACGGGCTTCAGCAAAGAGGCTTTTCCTGGAAGTCAGCGGGTGGAGAAACGGCCCCAACCTCTGGTACGCTGCCTAACTATGCGCCTTCACCCTAGCCTGCTTCTCGTCGTCGCCCTCGCGGGTTCGCTGTTCGCCCAGAACGCCAAATCCGTGGCCGACCGCGTGGCCGCCCAGAATGCCCTTTTCGAAGAGCAATACGAATCCGATCTCCGCAACTTTCCCGAGCGTGCCACCGCCTTCGGCGACTACCGCTACAACGACCGACTCGCCGAATACTCGCTCGCAGCCATCGCCGAACGGCACCGGACAGATACTGCCTTCCTCGCCCGCCTCGTGGCCATTCCGACCGTGGACTTTTCCGACCAGGATCAGCTCTCTCACGACCTGCTGGCTCGCGTGCTGAAGCAGCGCATCGCCGACTTCGACCTCCAAGAGTATGAGATGCCCATCAACCAGCAGAATGGCGTGCACACCAGCCTCGCCGATCTGCCATTGTCCATGCCGTTCGACTCCGTCAAGCACTATGAAGACTACATCGCCCGTCTTCACCAGATTTCGCGGGTCCTCAGCCAGACCACCGAAGTCCTGCGCGCCGGCATGAAGGACAAACTCATGCCCGTCCGCTTCCTGCTCGAAAAGCTCCCCGTGCAGTGTCAGGGCATTATCGATGCCGACCCTTTTCTGCAACCGACAAAGAAGTTCGCCGCTAGCTTCTCCGCCGAAGATCAGAAACGCTTGACCGACCAGATCACCGATGCCATCCATATCGATGTCATCCCCGCCTACAAGACCTTCGCGGCGTTCCTGCGCAACGAATACGCCCCCGAAGGCCGCACAACTCTCTCGATCACTTCCCTGCCCGACGGCCAAAAACGCTACGAGAACGACATCTACGGCCGCACAACGACCCACATGACCCCGGACGAGATCCACCAACTCGGACTCCGGGAAATCGATCGCATTCAGGCCGAGATGACCGCGATCGCCAAAAAAGAAGGCTTCACCGATCTCGCTTCTTTCCGGGCCTCTCTGAAGTCGAATCCCAAATACGTTCCCACCTCGGCCGATCAGATCCTCGACGATTTCCGCCACTACATCGCGCAGATGGAGCCGAAGCTTCCGCAGCTGTTCACACTTCTTCCAAAATCGCCGGTGACCGTCGAAGCCATACCGGCTTTCCAATCAGCCGCCGCAACCCACTACGTTACCGGTACTCCCGACGGCAAGCGCCCCGGCCGGGTCGTAGTCGCCACCTCCGACTTTGCACAGCGTTCGCTCATCGACGACGAAGCGATCGCCTACCATGAGGGCATTCCCGGGCATCACATGCAACTGTCGGTACAGCAACAGCTCACCGGGATGCCAAAGTTTCGTCTGCATGGTCTCGGCTTCAACGCCTACGTCGAAGGCTGGGCTCTCTACGCCGAACAACTGGGCAAAGAGGTCGGCTTCTACCAGGATCCGGTCTCCGACTACGGACGCCTGTCTTCGGAACTGTTTCGCGCCGTGCGCCTGGTTGTCGACACCGGAATTCACTCGAAAGGCTGGAGCCGCGATCAGGTAGTTGACTTTTTCCGCAAGTCCGGGGCGGTCGATGAGCCGACCATTCAATCGGAGACCGACCGCTACATCGCCTGGCCCGCACAAGCCCTAAGCTACAAGCTCGGCCAGCTTAAATTCCGCGAACTCCGCGACCGCGCCCAGAAAGAATTGGGCCCCAAGTTCGACATCCGCACCTTCCACGACGAGATGCTCAACGGCGGAACTCTGCCTCTCGATCTTCTCGAAGCCCGCACCGACAAATGGATCACGGAACAAAAGGCGAAGTGAACCGTCTTCTCGAGGAGCGCGCCGATCACCCGGCAGGCCGCCCCGTGTTTCCTGCAGCCTTTGACAGGCCGACGTGTAGAAGCCTCGGGGCAAACCGCGACGAATCTGAAGGAGCCGTTCCGGCCGGCCTCTGTGGCCGTCCGACGATTATCCGCCCCATGGATTTTCCTCGAGCCGCCTCAAGTGTCTGGACATTGTTGTTTGGACATTGTTGTTTGACATCGATCTAGTCGGGCTGGAGACACGGCCTTCTGTTGGCCCGCCTGGACGAGGTAACACAGGGGTTTCACCCGATTGACGATCCCCTTCAGCCGGAGGTATAGTTTCCGTCACTCGCGCAGTAGAATCCGGACGCGACTGCGGCGTTCTCGAGCGGGGCACCCACTTTTCCGCAGCACGGGGCTAGCTAATGGAGTTGTCTCGAAGGACTTTTCTGAAGGGCACTATCCTTGGCGGAGCCGGATTGTCCGCCCTCGGCTTTGATCTGACTCCGGTTTATGCGCAGACTCAATCGCTTAAGATTTCTCGCGCCAGCGAAACTCGCAGCACCTGTCCCTATTGCTCGGTGAGTTGTGGCGTCATTATCTATACCATCGGCGACAAGGCCAAAAATGCCATCCCGCAGGTGGTGCACGTTGAGGGCGATCCTGACCACCCCATCAACCGCGGCACGCTCTGCCCCAAGGGATCAAGCCTCGAGCAGGACATTGTCAACGACCGCCGTCTGCTCAAGCCGCAAGTCCGGCGACCCGGAGCGACCGACTGGGAAGATATTTCCTGGGACCAGGCCTACGCCGAGATCGCGCAGAGGGTCAAAAAGACGCGCGACGATACGTTCGTCGAAAAGGACGCCGCCGGCCACACCGTGAACCGCTGCGAAGGCATCGCCTTCACCGGCGGATGCACCGACACCAACGAATTCAATTATCTGGTGGTAAAAAGCATGCGCAGCCTGGGGGTCTGCTACCTGGAAAACCAGGCCCGCGTTTGACACGGCCCCACGGTCTCCAGTTTGGGGCCCACCTTCGGACGCGGCGCAATGACC